>ERZ1673747.430-NODE-430-length-63260-cov-31.750874_pt1 | contig 63260 bp, 59 predicted proteins | sample MGYA00580220_ERZ1673747 | MGnify/ENA primary metagenome ERZ1673747 (study PRJEB41218, sample SAMN15661769) | gut metagenome | host: Homo sapiens | place: Canada: London | collected 2015-08-20/2019-03-30 | study: EMG produced TPA metagenomics assembly of...
TTACTTTTTCGCGGAATACTCCCGAATCTGCCGCAGCAGATCGGTATAGCGCTGTCTGCCCGCCGCCGTATTGAGCACCTCCAGCAGGCGGTTGGTGGAAAGCTTTTCCGGATACCCCATCCGGCGCAGCAGCTCCCGCCGCAGCACTGCGCTTTCCGGCGCGCCGATCAGGCCATCCTCGTACAGTTCCTGCCGTGTAATCGGCTCCGGCGTTTGCATGGCAGGCTCACCGAGAATCGTCGCACCGGCCCGGCGAAGCGCAGCCAGAATGACGCCAGCGTCTACCCCTTCGACCCCCAGCAGGCCTTCTTTAGATGGCTGCGCCTTACGGCGCTCCTTCCCCTGAATTTCCGGGATGTATGCGTGACGTATACAATCCTGCGGCAGTGCCCCCTGCAGATAGCTGCGGATCACAAAGCCCGCTGAATCACTGTCGGTGAGCACGATCACCCCTTGATTCGCCGCCAGGTCCCGCAGCAAGCGCAGCAGCGCCTCGTCTCGGAAAACGCCGAATCCCGCAGTTTCCACGATCACCGTGTCCACGATTTCCCGCAGGCGGGCAGCATCATAGCGGCCTTCGACTACAATCGCCTCTTTGATTTTTACCACGATGCTCTTCCCTCCTAAAGCGACGTGCTTGTCTGCGGCACGCACCGACTCAGCTATCTTCCGGATTTGGCCAGCACAATCAGCTTTGCCACTGTCTTTTCCAGCACGCCGCGTTCCTCGTCCGCGCGTCCGGATTTCAACTGCGTATCCGCCTGTGCCAGCACATCCAGACAGCGGCGCAACGTCGGCAGCGACAGCCGTGCGCTGTCCCGGGCGGCATTGCGCAGCACAAATTCCCGTCCTCGGTACTTGAATTCGGCAGCCAGCGACTCTGCCGGAACGCCGGCCGAAGCGGCCGCCTTGGCGCGGTATAAATCCACATAGCACCCGGAAAGCACCGACAGGATCATGATCGGTTTTTCCCGCTGATAAAACAGCCGGTGCAGCACTTCATACACCTGCTGGTAATGGTTCTGCAGCAGCTCCCTTGTCAGCTGATATACCGAGGTTTCGAGGCTTCTCGTCGCTGCCTGCTCCACGTGCTCCCGAGTCACGCCACCCGCCCCAGCGAGCGCGCAGAGCTTGTCCAGCTCATTGAGCAGCAGATTCAGATCATTACCGCATTGTTCCACCAGCAGGCGCGCCACCTCCAGTGTCATCGCGCTGCCGCGGCGCTGTGCGCCTGCGCACAGCATTTTTGCGACATCGCCAGCCGTTTTCTTCGGGAACTCCACCACGCAGCCCACTTTATCCACCGCCGCGCTGAACGCCTTCCAGCGGGCGCTTTTTTTCATATCCGGCTGTACGGCGTCCATCCAGAACACCAGCACGCATTCCTCCGGCGGCGAGGCAAGCAGCGCCTGCACCCGGTCGGCCGTTGATGCGGAAGCGCCAATATCCAGATCCCGCACCATAACACATTTACGCTCGGCCATCAGCGGCAGCGCCTCTACGGCATCCTCCAGCTCCTCGATGGAAAAATCCGTTCCGTCGAACTTGCGCAGATTAAATTCGGCAAAGCTGTCCTTTCCCACAGCCTTATCGGCAATCATCTGCGCATACCGCGCCGCCAGATAGGCTTCTTCCCCATATAAAAAATACACGCGTGCCAGCCGCCCATCCTTGAGCTGCTGTTTGAGATCGGTTTCCTTAGCCGGCATCGTTTTTCCTCCTGTCCGTATTCTCTAGGTCAACAGGGTCAGATCGCCGCGTCCGCGGGTAAATATCTCGACCGTTCCTTCCTGAACGGTGGTGAGCAGCGTATCCCCGCCCCGCGGCAGGCTTTTCATCGCTTCATCCAAACGATAGGCGCTGCAGGCAAGCACGCTGCCCTGCGTGATCAGCCGTCCCGCATTGCGCGGAGCAGAACCGGAATAGACCACCAGATGCGTCTTGCGGAAATCCTCCGGCAATGAAGCGGCATCGCCGGCATTCGGACAAAACAGCAGGCGGGTCTCGCCCACCCGAATCCGCAGCCATTCCCCACTGCGTTCCAGCACACCGTCGTCCCAGAAAGCGATGCTTCGCCCGTCGAGCGGCATGGCCCGTTCCCCGGCCTTTTCTTCCATCTGCTGTGTATCCCCGTCCGGCACATAGGCCACATGGCCGACTTCGGTTTCCGAAAGCACCGCCTGCAATGCATCTGCCCCATACCTGCCGGTTTCGGTCAGCACCACAAGATCAATCCGCGGCGTCCGTCTGTTCCGGAGCATGGAAGCGATCGGCGCTCTGTCCGGCCGTTCGCCGGAAATCACGAGCAGCGACCTCCCGCCGCGTTCCACCAGAGTCACGCTGTTCTCCTTTCCGGCAACCGCAATGCGGGTGACACCATGCATCAGTGCACCGTGAACCAGAAGGCCGGCCATCAGAATCATCACCGACAAAGCCGCAGCGCATTGGACACCGCGGCCGCGCGCCGTATGCCAGCCGATGCAGCACAGCAGCAGGCCGCCGGCCAGCGCCAGGGCGATAAACGGCTCACCGGCATCGGCGGAGGCAAACGACAGGGAGCCGAGCCCTTCCGCTGCTGCCAGCAGGTAACGGGTCAGCAGCCCGGCGATAAAAAGCAGACCGCGGCAAAGGAAGCCAAACCCCGGCACAAAGGAGAAAATCGCGCCCAAGCAACCAACGGCAAGCGCAATATTCGCCGGAAAAACCGTGAGCAGGTTAGTCAGCGGCGCCATCAGAGATACCTCGCCGAATACCAGCGCGGTAATCGGCAGCGTAAACGCCACCGCAGACAGGGTGACACACAGCGCAGTCAGCGGTTTGATACACAGCACCCGGCACACGATTTTCCGCCTACCGCAGCACAGGCGGCTTTCCAGCGGATCCAGTCCGTACCGCGTGAACCACGGCAGCAGATACAGCAATCCAAGCGTAGCGGCGAACGACAGCCACAGCCCCACATCCAGCACAGCAAAGGGGTTGGCCGCCAGAATCAGCAGCAGGGAAAGGCCGAGCGAGTTGAGGCTGTCGGCCTCCCGGCGCACCATCTGCCCGGCGAGCAGAACCAGACACATCACACCCGCCCGTGTAACCGAAGGCGTAAAACCGGTCAACGCCATGAAAATCAGTACGACGGCAGCTGTCACCATTGCGGACAGCCGGCGCGGCAGCCGCAACTTACGCAGAATGCCCAGAACGCCCTGCGCGATAATCGCCATATGCAACCCCGACACCGCAATCAGGTGAGAAATTCCCGAAAGTCGGAAAGCAGAAACTGCCGCCTCCGACAAAGCGGATTTATCCCCGAAGCAGATCCCGCAAAGCAGGGCACCCGGATCACCCGGAAGATACCAGCGGATATGCCGCACCGCCTCGCACCGAATTTGCTGAAGCCGCGCGTACCAGGACAGGCTTGTCGGCTCCATCAGCCTATACGCATCCGCCGTATACCCGCCGCCGGCCAGATTCGCCGTGAACAGAACGCCGCCAGTCCGTGCGTTACAACTGGCGGTCCAGTCACCGCTGCCGCGGCTGTAGACAACAAAATCAGCCTCCACTTCGTCGTACAGCTCCGGACAGAATTCCCGGTCATGGATATACAGCAGCATACCAATACCGGCCGGCATCTCCCCCTGCACGGTTTCCACCACATAGCAGCCGTCTTTGGCATCGTCGATGTTGACAACCTGCACCAATGCCCGGACCGTCTGTCCGTCAAAGCGCTGGAGCGGCTGATAATACAGCACCTCAGCGGCCGCGCACGCGCCGAAGGATACCGCCAGTGACGCAAACACCGCGGGGATTGCCGCCCTTCTGCGCAGCGGCGGCCAAAGCAAAGACACCAGAAAAAGAAGAAGGCATAGCACGGCCAGAACCACAATCGCATTGAACCCGATCAGCGACGCGGCAAACCACGCGCCAAAGCAGGCAAAGCCGATGATGGCAAACGGTCGCGCCATGCCTATACCTCCTCACGATGTCCCGATGAGAAAGCCTTCAGATCAGTAAGCTCGAACACGCCCCGATTTCGGGGGCGGAAGAAAATCGTGTCGTCGCTGCCTTCCCTTGAACTGCAGCAGCATGCCGCGCTCAGGCGCCTTACCCCGTCTTTCCTTCCGCTCTCCGAAATTCTTCGACCTTAGCTTGCACAGGATAAAGTCAGGCAAGGCTGAGGACGACGATGGGCCGGTGCCCATCTAGGACGAAAACGACACCGGGCGAAGTACTGCGCAGGTTAAGGCGTGTTCGTACGCGTGCGCTATGGTTAATCAAAGAAAAGCGGAAGCGGCTCCAGGAAGAAGATGTCGTCGCGCTTGACCGCATCCCCTTCCGCGAGGATCGCACAGCGACCCACGATATTGCCGCCCGCACGCTCGACGAGCAGTTCGAGTGCCCGCAGCGATTCGCCGGTGCTGATCACATCGTCCACGATCAGCACGCGTTTGCCGCGGATCGCCTCCACCTCACCCTCGTCGAGGTACAGCGTCTGTTCCTTATCGGTGGTGATCGACCGCACGTCCACCGAAATCGGATGGCTCATATAGAGCTTGGGGTACTTGCGTGCGATGAAATACGGCTTTTCGCTCTGCCGTGCCATTTCGTAGACCAACGGGATACCCTTGGCCTCCGCCGTGATCAGCACATCAAACGCCGGCGCCTTCTCCAGCAGCGCAGTCGAGGAAGCCACCGTTAGCGGCACATCGCCAAAAATCACAAAGGCCGCAATGCTGACATGCTCATTGAGCCGGCACAGCGGCAGCTCCCGCTGCAGGCCGGCGATCGTCATGGTATAGCTTTTTTCCATCGTTCTTCCGCCCTCTCCCGTTTTAATTCTTTTTGCGCGCCATTTCCTTCATCCGCTGTTCCTTGGACAGCGTGCGCTTGCGCAGACGGATACTTTTCGGCGTGACCTCAACGAGTTCGTCGTCGTTGATGAACTCCAGCGACTGTTCGAGTGAAAGCACGGTGGGCGGCGTCAGCCGCAGCGCTTCATCCGAGCCGGCGGCGCGCATATTCGTCACATGCTTTTTCTTGCAGACGTTGACCGCCACATCCTCGCTTTTCGGGGATTCCCCGACAATCATGCCTTCGTAAACCTCCACGCCCGGTCCCACAAACAGCATGCCGCGATCCTGGGCGTTATACAGGCCGTAGCTACTGGTTTCGCCGGTTTCAAACACCACGAGGGATCCCTGTACCCGCTGCGGAATATCCCCCTTATACGGCTCATAGCCGTCAAACACGCTGTTCATGATGCCGTTGCCGTTGGTATCGGTCAAAAACTGCTGCCGGTAGCCCATCAGGCCGCGCGACGGGATGCGGAATTCCAGATGGCTCATGCCGGTGTCACGGGTGCCCATGTTGACGATCTCCGCCTTGCGGGATCCCAGCTTTTCCATAACCGCGCCCACATACTGCTCGGGCACCTCGATCATCAGCAGTTCCATCGGCTCGAGGGTCTTGCCGTTTTCATCCTGCTTATAAATGACCCGCGGGCGGCTGACCGCAAACTCAAATCCCTGCCGGCGCATGGTTTCAATCAGGATGGACAGATGCAGCTCACCGCGGCCCGACACCTCGAATGCGTCGGTTGTCTCGGTTTCGCGCACCCGCATACTGACGTTGGTTTCAACCTCTTTAAACAGACGGTCCCGCAGGTTGCGGGAGGTCACGAACTTTCCCTCACGTCCGGCAAACGGGCTGTTATTGACCATGAAAATCATTGAGATCGTAGGCTCGTCGATGCGCACAAACGGCAGCGCCTCCACCTGTTCCGGATCACATGCCGTTTCACCGATGTTCAGATCGGCGATGCCGGTCACCGCGACGAGATCGCCAAGCTGTGCCGTTTCATGCTCCACGCGGCGCAGCCCTTCAAACTGGTACAGCTTGCCGATGCGGGCGTTCACCGTCGTGCCATCGGTCTTGCACAGCACCACGGCCTGTCCGTTTTTCACACTGCCGCGCTCCACGCGTCCGACACCGATCCGGCCGACATAATCGTCATAGTCGATATTGGAAAACAGGATCTGCAGCGGTCCGTCCAGATCGCCTTCCGGTGCCGGTACATACTTCAAAATCGCGTCAAACAGCGGCTGCATATCCCCGCTTCGCGCTTCCGGATCGAGCGACGCATAGCCGTCCCGGCCGGAAGCATAAATCACCGGGAATTCCAGCTGGTCCTCGTCGGCACCGAGTTCGATAAACAAATCCAGAATCTCATCGATAACCTCGGCAGGACGCGCGCCGTCCCGGTCAATCTTGTTGATCACCACCAGCGGACGCTTGCCGAGTCCGAGCGCTTTTTTCAGCACAAAGCGCGTCTGCGGCATACAGCCTTCAAACGCGTCGACGAGCAGCAGAACGCCGTCGACCATCATCAGAATCCGTTCCACTTCACCGCCGAAGTCGGCGTGACCGGGAGTATCCACAATGTTAATTTTGGTGTCGCCCACCATAATGGCGGTGTTTTTGGCCAGAATGGTGATGCCGCGCTCCCGTTCCAGATCACCGGAGTCCATCACCCGTTCCGCCACCTGCTCATTCGCACGAAAGACACCGCTTTGCCGGAGCATCTGATCCACCAGAGTGGTCTTGCCATGATCGACGTGTGCAATGATCGCAATATTCCGCAAATTTTCTCTTTTTCCCATGCCGTAAATCTTCCAATCCCCGCTCAAAATAAGCATTTGTTATTTGGCCATCGCCGCAACGGCGATTCCAACCGATTTATTATAGCACTTTCCCAAATCTTCGACAAGACCTTTTCGGATAAGCCGCCGAGATTCCTGCATAAATCGTCCGCTATGGCAGAAAATAAAAACGTCGGCGGAAACATCCGCTGACCTTCGGCTTATATTATTACAACGACAGGAGGGAATCATCCATGTCCAAAAACAAGCAGCAGAATCAGAACAAACAGCAGAACCAGTTCCAGAACCAGCAGAACCAGAACCAGAATCAGAACCAGAATCAGAACAAACAGCAGAATCAGCAGAACCAGAGCCGCAGCCAGCACAACGAGCAGTTTTAAAATACCCCGTTCACGCAAAAACAGGCCGGAGGAAATATCCTCCGGCCTGTTTTTTGATTTTTGTCAGCTGCACTCAATCCTCAGCGGGATTCTGCTGCTCGCGCGCCTGCTTGAGCTGATAAGACAGCGTCATCAGGCTGTCGCCGAGATGGACATTTTCGACCACTACGCCGGGATTATGGTAGGTAATATCGTAATGACTGAAATTCCAGAATCCCTTTACGCCCAGCGCAATCAGCCGATCCACCAGCGATTGCGCCGCCTCCTTGGGGATGCAGAGAATCGCCAGCCGCGGATGCACACGGCGGCATACCGCTTCGATCTCATCGGTTGACTGCACCGCCATGCCGCGTATCGTGGTACCGATCACCTGCGGGGAATCGTCAAACACACCGACCAGGCGGACGCCGCGATGTTCAAAATCCATATGGTTGGCAATGGCCTTGCCCATGTTGCCGGCTCCGAGCAGGATCGTATCCGACAGCTCGTCCATGCCGAGAATATGACCGATCTCCTCATACAGCTGTCCCACGACATAGCCATACCCCTGCTGGCCAAAACCGCCGAAGCAGTTGAGGTCCTGCCGGATCTGGGAGGCCGTCAGCCCCATGCGCTGGGAAAGTTCCCGCGAAGAGATCCGCTCGATTCCGTTTTCCTTCAGATCGTACAAAAAGCGATAATAGCGGGGCAGCCTTCGCACCACCGACATAGATATATGCTCTGCTTTCGGCATGAAAATTCGCCTCCTTGACACCGCAGCGGCCCATCGGCCTAAAAGAAATCCGTCTTACGCCTTTTTCTGCTGCTCCCGGGTGTAGTCGAGCAGGCCGCCAGCGAGCAGCATTTCCACCTGACGGCGGGTGAAGTCCGCACGCAGCGGGATATCGCGCCCGGTCGTCTCGTTGCGCAGCACCACCGCTTCGCCGCGGGACAGCCGTCCGCGGATATCCGGCAGACTGAGCGCATCGCCGAACGAGATCGCGTCGTAATCCGCCTCATCGGCAAAGGTCAGCGGCAGGATGCCGGCATTGATGAGGTTCGCCACATGAATCCGGGCGAAGGATTTCACGATCACTGCCTTGATGCCCAGATACAACGGCGCAAGCGCGGCGTGCTCACGGGAGCTTCCCTGCCCATAGTTTGCACCGCCAACAATTATGCCCTGGCCTTCTTCCTTGCAGCGGGCCGGAAATTCGGGATCGCAGCGCACAAAGCAATGCTGCGAAATGGCCGGGATATTCGAACGCAGCGGCAGGATCTTTGCCCCCGCCGGCATGATGTGATCGGTGGTGATGTTGTCACCGACCTTCAGCAGCACCTTAGCCTCGATGCTGTCCGGCAGCGGTGCGGTCTGGGGGAACGGCTTAATGTTCGGGCCGCGCTCCACCGTGACGGCATCCATATCCTCTTCCGCTGCGGGAGCGACAACCATGTTGTCGTTGATCAGGAACGCCTCCGGCAGCCGGATATCCGGCATCTCGCCAAGGGTGCGCGGATCGGTAAACACGCCGGCCAGTGCGGAGACGGCGGCAGTCTCCGGGCTGACGAGGTACACCTGGCCGTCGGCAGTGCCGGAGCGGCCCTCAAAATTGCGGTTGAAGGTGCGCAGCGAAATTCCGCCCGACTGCGGCGACTGGCCCATGCCGATGCACGGGCCGCAGGCACATTCCAGGATGCGCGCGCCAGCCGCGATCAGATCTGCAAGCGCCCCGCACTGCGCGAGCATGGCATATACCTGCTTGGAACCAGGGGCAATCGACAGGCTCACATCCGGATGCACTGTCTTTCCCCGGAGAATGGACGCCACCTTGAGCATGTCCATCAGCGAGGAGTTAGTGCACGAGCCGATGCAGCACTGGTTAACCTTCATGCCGGCCAGCTCCTCCACCGGCTTGACGTTATCCGGCGAGTGCGGGCAGGCCGCCAGCGGACGCAGCGTGGAGAGGTCGATATCAATTACCTCGTCGTATACCGCGTCGTCGTCCGGCTGCAGCTGGACCCAGTCCGCCTCGCGGCCCTGTGCCTTCATAAAGGCGCGGGTGATGTCGTCCGACGGGAACACCGAGGTCGAAGCGCCGAGCTCGGCACCCATATTGGTAATCGTCGCGCGCTCCGGCACCGACAGCGTACGCACGCCTTCGCCGCCGTATTCAATGATCTTGCCGACGCCGCCCTTGACCGACATGCGCCGCAGGACCTCGAGAATGACGTCCTTAGCCGCCACCCACGGCGACAGCCGGCCGGTCAGGTTGACCCGCACCATTTTCGGCATGGTGATATAGTAAGGGCCGCCGCCCATCGCCACCGCCACGTCGAGGCCGCCGGCGCCGAACGCCAGCATGCCGATGCCGCCGCCGGTCGGCGTATGGCTGTCGGAACCGATCAGGGTTTTGCCGGGGATGCCGAAGCGTTCAAGGTGCACCTGATGGCAGATGCCGTTGCCCGGGCGCGAAAAATAGATGCCGTGTTTTTTGCACACGGTCTGTATGTAGCGGTGGTCGTCGGCATTTTCAAAGCCGGTCTGCAGCGTGTTGTGGTCAATATACGCCACCGACAGCTCGGTACGCACCCGCGGCACGCCCATCGCTTCAAATTCCAGATATGCCATCGTACCGGTGGCATCCTGCGTGAGCGTCTGATCGATTTTCAGCGCCACCTCGCTGCCCGGCGTCATATCGCCGCTCACCAGATGCGAGCGGATCAGTTTCTGTGCCAATGTGTATCCCATGCCAACCACTCCTGTTCTGAAAATCGCCCCACTGCCAGGATCCCCCTGCCGCAGCGGGACTTCCTTTAACCTCTATTATGCCTGATTGTCAAGCATTTGTCAATCGATCCGCCCGGGAAAATCCCGTCGAATTCTTTTCTATATATTCCCACGCTGAAAACCTCTTCGGACAGAAAAGCACCGCAAACGATTGCAATTTTTGCCGTTTGCCGATATACTAAAATCAACCGGAAATTTCCGTTCTTTTAAACCATACCGTATCAGCAGATGAAAGGTGGAACGCCCTTTATGCGTATACTTGACAATTTGAAATTTATTGGCACGGATGAACGGGTTCGGAAATTTCTTTTGCCGACCCGTATCGTCTCCGCCGCCGGAACGGTTCAGCATGCCGAAAATCTGCTGGTACAGAAACCCCTGCAAATCGGCCTTGCCGAAAAGGAGTATACCATTCTGGAAAACGGCGATGACGGAAGCCACGCGTCGGTCGTGCTGGATTTCGGCACAGAACTGCATGGCGGCATACGGCTGATGGCCTATATGAACGATGGCAGCGCGTATCCGGAAGTCCGCATTACTTTTGGAGAATCCGTTTCCGAAGCAGAAAGTATGCTCGGTGAAAAAAACGCCACAAACGATCACGCGGTCAGACAATTTGTCATCCCCGTTCCAAGCTTAAGCGATCAGGAATGGGGGCAGACCGGCTTTCGTTTTGTCAAGCTCGAGCTTTTATCAGCGAACACCCGAATGGCGTTGAAAGCCGTTCTGGCGGTTTTTATTTACCGGGATTATCCGTATAAAGGCGGTTTTCAGTGCAGTGATGCCGATCTGAACCAAATTTTTGACACAGCGGCCTACACCTGTCACCTGAACCTGCAAAACATGGTCTGGGATGGGATCAAACGCGATCGTCTGGTCTGGATCGGGGACATGATGCCGGAAAGCATGACCGTACGCAACCTGTTCGGTGCCATTCCCCTGGTCGAAGAAAGCCTGGATTTCGTCCGTGAACAAACACCCCTTCCCGGCTGGATGAATCATTTCCCCTCCTATTCGATGTGGTGGATCCTGATTCTCTGGGACTGGTACATGGCCAGCGGAAACCAGGATTTTTTGCAGAAGAACCGGGATTATGCGCTCGGACTGCTGAATAACCTCTGCGCACTTGTGCAGGATGATGGAACAGACTCTCTGGACGCGTATTTCCTTGACTGGCCTACCGCCGACACCAAAGCGGCGGTAAGCGGAGTAAGGGCTCTGCTGCGTATGACGCTCGACTGTGGAAAAAGGCTGGCGGAGATTTACGGCGACCCCGCCCTTGCCGTGCGCTGCGCCGACCGAAGGGAAAAGCTCGATTTGCTTGCAGAACAGCCCTTCGGCTCCAAGGCCGCGGCCGCCTTCCTGGCTCTGGCCGGTGTCATGAAAAAAGAGGACGCCGCCGCGCTGATCACACAAAACGGTGTTTCCGGGCTGTCCACTTTCATGCTCTATTTTATTCTGCGCGCAGTTGCAGAAAACGGAGAAGAAACCAAAGCACTGGAGATGCTCAAAACCTACAGCCTGCCTATGCTTGCGCATGGCGCGACAACGTTCTGGGAGGATTTTCAATATGAATGGAGCTCAAACAGCTGCGGGATAGACCGACTGTATTCAGAGGGTGAGGCGGACATCCACGGGGATTTCGGCGCCTATTGCTATACCGGACTGCGCCACAGCCTGTGTCATGGCTGGGCTTCCGGAGCGGTTCCATTTATCATGGAAACCGTTCTCGGCATCTCCATTCTGGAATGCGGCTGTAAGGCGATCCGTATCCGTCCGCATCTCTGCGGCCTGAAGTGGGCCCAGGGAAGTTTCCCCACGCCATACGGCGTTGTGCATGTCCGTCACGAACAGCAGGCGGACGGTTCCGTGAAAACAGAGATAACCGCACCGGAAGAAATTCATGTGATCACCGGTTGATCCGGCCGCTCTGCACTTCTGTGCGTGTTCATTTTCCGGGTCATTTGTTTACCATCACAAATCTGAAAAGTCACTGTGTTCGTACAAAAGCACGAACACAGTGACTTTTCAGATACGCTCTAATATTTGAACATGCGATGCAGCTTGGGCTGCAGCCGGTAGAGATACAGGGAAACCAGCCCTGTCAGGGCTTTGTCGTAAATGAGAAAGGTCACATTGCCCAAAGCGAGCAGGACAAACGGCAGGCTGACGCCGAAAATCTCAAAATCCACCGGCAGCCGGAATATAAAAACCGCCGCCATGTAGGCCGCAACCATCGCCGCGTTGAAAAGCAGGAGTTTGATCGCCCATTCGATTACCCGGCTTTTCCGGCGTTCGATCCAGGCCTTGAGTACAGGATAATAGCCGAAAAAGGCGATAAACAGCAGCGCCGCTTCCTTATCTGCCGCCAGTAGCGGCGACAGCAGCGCCGTCACAGCATAGGCCATCCAGCCCCAGCGCCAGCCGAGTTCCAGCACTACCGGGATCAGGCAGACGCCGGCCATCGCTGGCAGCGCATAGGTCGCGTAAGGGAAAATGGTCATCAACATACAAGCCAGCGCCAAAGCGCTGAACACACCGCCGACCGCAATCCTGCCGCTTTGCTTCATTATCCGCTTTCCTCCCTTTCCGTAAAATCCGCCTGCAACCACGCTGAAAAATCGACCCGAAGCGCCGAAGCGCCCGGGCCGAAAAACAACTGTCAGCAGCAGCGGATCAGGTCGCCACCCATGCATTCGCAGCAGCAGTCCGCACAAATCATCCCCTGACACACATCACATGCCGTGCAGCCGCCGGCCGCCGGCGCCGGAGCACGGTAGCCTCCGGTATTGCGCTGCTGATCCATCCGGTTGACCGCCTGGCGATACTCCATGTTGGCCGGATCCATCCGGCAGGCGGTCACAAAATGCTCGTGGGCGCTCTCCAGCCAGCCTTTCCGGTACAGTACGCTGCCCTTGAGAAAATACCATTCCGCATCACGCGAGCCGGAAGGAACGCCGTCCAGCAGGATTTCCGCATCCATAATCCGACCGCCGTTGACCATGCTGCGCACGTCTGCAAAACGGGAACCTCCGGAGGGCGCTGCACCGCGGCCTCCTCCGGCAGACCCGCCCTGACGGCGGGCACGGATGATCTGGTCGTATGCCTCGTTGATCTCCTGCATCTTTTCCTGCGCCAGCTCCGACAGCGGATTGTCGGCATAATTATCCGGATGATATTTCCTTGCCATCTCCCGGTACGCCGCTTTTACCTCATCGTCGGTTGCATTGGGCGATATACCGAGCACCTCATAAGGATCTCTAACGCTCATATTCCGAACCAAGCCTTTCCTTGACCGTCCCGGTCACCTCTTTGCCCCCGCTTTTTGGGCGCTGCGGCGCCGCTCTTTGCGAGGAAGCAGAATACGATTTTGTGCAGCAGGCATCCCCTGCTCCAGAATGTTCCGCAATAACCGGTCAAAACGCCGGATTGTCAAAAGGTTATAGGCGGCAATGCATTCCGCCAGACAGGCATTGAGGGTCAGCAGCGCCTGCTTCTGCTCCGCAGCCACCCGCTGCGCCTCCTGCGGCCGAATCCCGCGCGCCAAGATGTAGGCGTTATAATCGCCGCTTTCCAGATCGTCCGGCATATCGTCTACAGCATCAATCAGGTATATCCAGCGTCCCAGGCAGTAGCCAAAGCGTTCCAGAACCCGACGCTCACGCTCATCCCTGGCTCCTGCCTGCGCAATGTAGGAAAGCATCTGTGCTGAAGGGTCCGCCGCGGCATCGATGCCGGCGGTCTTTTCCGCCTCCACCTTTGCCTGCTGCTCCATGCAGCGGGCAATATGGGCATCCATTTCCGGCAGTGCCGCCGCCGCTTTTTTATGCGCCCCGCGGAAGACAAAAAGCAGCAGACGCGCCGCCAGCCGCTTCATACGGCCGCGGTCGGCCGCATTGTCCTGGAGTTTATACCAAGTGAGCAGCATCGCGGCATCGGCGGCAAACGCCAGCTCCGCATCGCCGCAGCAGCACGCCCGTTTTTTCAGCGGATGCAGCGCGCACCGACGGACCTCGAAATGCGGGCACGTATCCGCGGCCGCCATGCGGAACAGGGCAAGAAAAGTAAAATCATAACTCAGAGTCATACGCGCCAGCGGACCGTACCGTTTTCCAAGACGCTTGCACAGGGAACAATACACGCCCTGATAAATCTCAAAATCACCGAAGGTCATCTCCGGCTTATAGGCGCGCACATAGCCAAACATGTCATTTCCCCACTGTTCAGAATTCCCTGTGGTCTCACGATTAGTATTTTACCGTATACCCAAGACCAGTATATGAAAGATTTGTAAATATTTTTGCCTCAGTTCCGGCGGACACGACGTTTTTTCCTTTCCGCCGATTTCGTATGGCCAAGCGTTCAGAAATTGCGCATTTTGGAGAATTAGCCCAGGGCAATCCGCCCAAAAAGATAGACAAAAGGAAAATTATGTAGTATAGTAAAATAAACGATCAAAAAATATTCGAACAGGAAAGGATGTTTTTGTATGCGTGGTCTGAAAGGTATCCGGCGTATTTTGTCGGTTTCCCTCTCGGCACTCCTGCTCTTTTCCGCTGCAGCGGTATCCCTGAGTGTAGCCGCAGAAGAGGAACCGGTCATTTTGTATGCGGGTGACGCGGTGCCGGCGGAACATACCGCCATCACCAGCCTGACCGATGCGCTTGCCGACAGTGCCTATGCCGGCAAGGCGGTTGTGGTGTATGTTTATGGCAATCTGTACCCCACCAAGCAGGGCATAAGCTCCGGCAGCGGTAATTACGAGAGCATCACCAACGTCGCCAGCGTGGTCATCGAAGGCAAGGAAAATGCCGCGCTGCGCTGTCGGCAGGGCGACAAAGTCATTTTCTCGCTTTATGCCAACGGCATACCGACCACTCTGAAGAACCTGAGCCTGTACACCTGTACCGTGTGGGGCGGCGGCCCGTTTGCAGACGCGGAAAACACCTCGCTCGTGGTCGAAAACTGCGATCAGAAGGGAACCACCGGCGTGGTCAACGGCGGCGGGCTGAGCACCAAAGTGACCGGCACCGCTTCGGTTAAAATCACTGGTTCCACGCTTTACAGTGTGTCCGGCGGCGGCATGAGTGAATCCCGTGTACTGGATGGTGCGCCCGCTGATGTGAATAAAGCGGAAATCATCGTCGGCGAAGGCAATACGATCAGTTATGTGATCGGCGGCAGCGGAAGCCGCGTGGAAACTACCAATATCCTGGTGAACGGAGGCACCTATACCAATGTCTGCGGTGGCGGCAATGGCGGTCCGGTTGGGGAAAGCCGCGTGGTTGTGGACGGTGAAACCGTCGTAGTAACCAATAAGGTCTACGGCGGCAGCATCGGCGGCGCCAACGGCATCACCAACAAAGCGGCTGTCATCATCAAAGACTGCGATAATATACGGGATATTTGCGGCGGCGCGCTCAATGCCCTGACCAAAGAGGTTTCCATCGAAATCGCCGGCGGCACCATCGGCCGGTATGTCTTCGGCGGCGGCTATAATGGCAAGGTGGAAAATACCGCGGTCACCATTACCGGCGGCACCGTCAGCGGACAGGTTGTCGCCAGCGGCAAAGAGCCGGAAGCTACGGTGGAAAATGCCAAAATCCGGGTGGAGAATGCGGAAATCGCCGGTGAACCGGCCATCCTTTTCACCTCTCCCGACGCGGATTCCGCCACGGTCACCGGACGTGTGCTGCTGAACGTGGACAAAGAGGCCTATACCATCGAAGAGGCGGGCGACATCGACGTCACCTTTACCTATATCACCGGCGTAACCCTCGACAAAACCTCCGCAAAGCTGGAAGCGGGCAAGACACTCCAGCTGAAGGCCACGGTGGAACCGGAAGCCGCCGAGGACAAGACCATCGCCTGGACTTCCTCCGACCCGGCCGTTGCCGCGGTGGATGAAAACGGTCTGGTTACGGCCCAAAAGGAAGGCAAAGTGACCATAACCGCCACGACCGTGAACGGAAAAACCGCCGCGTGCGAAATCACGGTGGAAAAAGCCACGGACGATGATTTCACCCAAACCGGCAGCGGGACCAAAGCGGTGTTGGCTCTCGCCATTCTTCTGGCCTCTGCCGCGGGTGTATACTTCTTCTTTAAAAAGCATCTGGACAAGTAAACCAACATAACAAAAGCCCGCCGCCGGTAAGTTTTACCGGCGGTGGGCTTTTGTTTTATCCGCGTTTGAGGATTTCCCGCAGGTATTGCCCTGTATACGACTTTTCTACCGCGGCGATATCCTCCGGCGTGCCGGCCGCAACCAGCGTACCGCCCAGGTCACCGCCCTCCGGGCCGAGGTCAATCACATAGTCTGCAGTTTTAATCATATCCAGATTGTGCTCGATCACGATCACCGTGTTGCCGCCGTCCACCAGCTTCTGCAGCACACCGATCAGCTGATGAACATCCGCCGTATGCAGGCCGGTGGTCGGCTCGTCCAGAATATATACCGTTTTACCGGTCGCCCGCCGGGACAGCTCGGTGGCCAGCTTCACCCGCTGCGCCTCACCGCCGGACAGGGTGGTCGCCGGCTGGCCGATTTTGATATAGCCCAACCCCACATCATACAGTGTCTGGAGACGGCGGGCGATCTTGGGAATGCTCTGGAAGAACTCCAGTCCCTCCTCCACCGTCATCTCCAGCACGTCGTAAATGCTCTTGCCCTTGTATTTGACCTCCAGCGTTTCCCGGTTGTAGCGCCTGCCCTTGCAGACTTCACACGGCACATAGATATCCGGCAGGAAATGCATCTCGATCTTCACGATACCGTCGCCCTGACAGGCCTCGCACCGGCCGCCCTTGATGTTGAAGGAAAAGCGCCCGGACGAGAAGCCGCGCATTTTGGCGTCTGCGGTAGAGGCATACAGCTCCCGGATATCGTTGAATACCCCGGTATAGGTAGCAGGGTTGGAACGCGGCGTACGGCCGATCGGCGACTGGTCGATATCAATAACCTTGTCGAGGAATTCCATACCTTCAATTGCGCGATGGGCGCCAGCGCGGGTTTTGGCGCCGTTGAGCTCCGCTGCCAGTTTTTTATAGAGGATCTCGTTGACCAGCGAGGACTTCCCGGAACCCGACACACCGGTCACACAGTTGAAAGCGCCGAGCTTGAAGGACACATCGATATTTTTGAGATTATGCTCCGACGCGCCGCGGACGGTCAGCAGCTTTCCGGAGCCCGGCCGCCGCTTTTCCGGCACCGGAATCCGCCGCTTGCCGCTGAGATACTGCCCGGTCACCGAGCGCTCACAGGCGCAGATATCGTCAAATGTGCCGGAACACACCAGCTCGCCGCCGTGCACGCCGGCCCCCGGACCGATATCCACAATCCAGTCCGCCGCCCGCATGGTATCCTCGTCGTGCTCCACCACGATCAGCGTATTGCCGAGGTCGCGCAGATGGCGCAGCGTAGCGATAAGCCGGTCGTTATCCCGCTGATGCAGGCCGATGCTCGGCTCGTCCAGAATATACAGTACCCCCATCAGGTAGGAACCGATCTGCGTCGCCAGCCGGATGCGCTGGCTCTCGCCGCCGGACAGCGTACCCGACGGCCGCGAAAGATTCAGGTAGCCGAGCCCCACGCTCTGCAGGAAGCCCAGCCGCTCCCGGATTTCCTTGAGGATACGGTCGGCAATCCAGTGCTCCCGTTCGTTCAGTTCCAGCTGTTCAATGAACGCCAGCGCGTCCTCCACGGATTTTTCCGAAAAATCCGCGATATTGATACCGCCGACCGTCACCGCGAGGCTTTCCGGCCGCAGACGCTTGCCTGCGCATTCCGGGCAGGGCACCTGCGACATATGGGCCTCCAGCTCCTCCTTCATCCAGTCGCTCTGCGTCTCCCGGTAGCGGCGCTGCAGATTATTGAGAATCCCCTCAAAATCGGTGTTGTATTCGCCCTGACCGTACTCCATCTTGCGCACCATACGGATTTTCTCACCCTTGGTACCGTACAGCAGGATATCGATAATTTTCGGCGGCAGCTCGCCCACCGGCGTATCCAGGGAAAAGCCGTAATGCGCCGCCAGCGCCTCGTAATACATCTGGGCAATGGTGCCGCCATTGGCGTAGCCCCAGCCGCTCGCCTGAATCGCACCGCCGCGGATGGACAGACGCTTGTCCGGAATAATCAGATCCGGATCCATCGACATAAAAATCCCCAGCCCTGTGCACTTCGGACAGGCCCCGAAGGGATTGTTGAAGGAAAACATCCGCGGGGACAGCTCTTCAATACTCACGCCGTGCTCCGGACAGGAATAGTTTTGGGAAAAGGTCATTTCCTTCCCGCCGATCACATCCACCGTCAGCAAGCCGCCGGACAGCGTGGTTGCCGTTTCGATGGAATCAGCCAGCCGCCCCTTGATCTCGTCGCTGATTACCAGCCGGTCGACCACCACTTCAATGGTGTGCTTTTTGTTTTTCTCCAGCTCAATCTTTTCCGAAAGATCATAAATATTGCCGTCCACCCGGACCCGCACATAGCCGGACTTGCGCGCCGCGTCGAATTCCTTAACATGCTCGCCCTTGCGCCCGCGTACCACCGGAGCAAGCAGCTGAATCCGCGTCCCGGCCTCCAGTGTCATGACCTGATCCACAATCTGATCCACCGTCTGCTGCCGGATCTCCCGCCCGCAGACCGGGCAGTGCGGGATGCCGATGCGGGCATACAGCAACCGGAGATAGTCGTGGATCTCGGTCACCGTCCCCACCGTCGAGCGCGGATTCTTGGAGGTCGTCTTCTGATCAATGGAAATTGCCGGCGACAGCCCCTCGATATAATCCACGTCCGGCTTTTCCATCTGGCCGAGGAACTGCCGCGCATAGGAGGACAGGCTCTCGACATACCGCCGCTGCCCCTCCGCATAAATCGTGTCAAAGGCCAGCGAGGACTTGCCCGAACCGGACAGACCGGTAAAGACGATAAGCTTGTCACGCGGTATATCAAGATCGATATTTTTCAGGTTGTGCTCCCTGGCCCCTTTGATAATCAGTCTGGTATTCTGCATATTTTTGCCTTCCTGTTCCCGTGTTCCCCGCTGCCGCCGGGAGCACCCGTAATTCTGGAAAAGCCCTGCGCCTCTCCGCTTATTTTTTCAGCTTTTCAATCTCATCCCGCAGCCAGGCGGCATGCTCGAATTCCAGCAGCTTTGCTGCCGCCTTCATTTCCTTGGTCAGCTGCTCAATGCGCTGCTGCCGTTCGGCGCGGCTGAGCTGCTTAGCAGACGTTTTGTTTCCCTTTTTGTTGTGGGAGGTGATCTCGATCACCCCGCGCACATCCTTAATGATAGTTTTCGGGACAATACCGTGCGCCTCGTTGTATGCCATTTGGATCGCCCGGCGGCGGTTGGTTTCGCTGATCGCCCGCTCCATCGACGGCGTCACCTGGTCGGCGTACATGATTACCTGTCCGCCCGCATTGCGCGCCGCACGGCCGATAGTCTGCACCAGCGAGGTCTCCGAACGCAGGAACCCTTCCTTATCCGCGTCGAGGATGGCGACGAGCGAAACCTCCGGCAGGTCGAGCCCCTCACGCAGAAGGTTGATGCCTACCAGCACATCGAATTCGCCCAGCCGCAGGTCGCGGATGATCTCCATGCGCTCCATCGTGTCGATGTCGTGATGCATGTAGCGCACCCGGATCCCCGCGTTGTCGAGGAAGGTGGTCAGATCCTCCGCCATTTTCTTGGTCAGCGTGGTAACGAGTACCCGTTCCTGCCGTGCCGCCCGCAGCCGGATTTCCTCCATCAGATCGTCGATCTGCCCTTCGACCGGCTTGACGATGATCTCCGGATCGGTCAGGCCGGTGGGCCGGATCACCTGCTCCACAATCTGCGCGCTGCGCTCCCGTTCCAGCTCGCCGGGGGTCGCGCTGACAAATACCGCCTGATGCACGTGGCTGTAAAATTCGTCAAAATTCAGCGGCCGGTTGTCATAGGCGCTCGGCAGACGGAAACCATAATCCACCAGGCTTTTCTTGCGGGCAAAGTCGCCGCCGAACATCCCACGCACCTGCGGCAGGGTAACATGCGATTCGTCCACAAACAGGAGGAAATCCTCCGGGAAATAGTCGAGCAGCGTGCACGGCGTCGAACCGGGCGCACGCCCTGACAACACCCGCGAATAGTTCTCAATGCCCTTGCAGACGCCGACCTCCTGGAGCATTTCAATGTCGTAGCGTGTGCGCTGCAGGATCCGCTGCGCTTCCAGCAGCTTGCCCTCGCTTTTGAACCACTCCACCCGCTCGTCCAGCTCGCGGCGGATTTCCTCAACCGCACTCTGCATTTTTTCCGGCGGCACGATGTAATGCGAAGCCGGATAGATCGCCACATGCTGCACAACGCCCTTGAGCTCACCGGTCAGCGCGTGGATTTCGCTGATTCGGTCGATTTCGTCACCGAAAAACTCCACCCGGATCACGATATCGTTGGCGTATGCCGGATAAATCTCCACCACGTCGCCGCGCACCCGAAACTTATTCCGGACAAAATTGATGTCGTTGCGCTCGTACTGCAGCTCCACCAGCTTGGCCAGCAGTTCATCCCGGCTTTTGGCCATCCCCGGCCGCAGCGAAATCACCATGCTGCGGTAATCGATCGGGTCGCCCAGGGAATAGATGCAGGATACGCTCGCGACAATGATGACATCCCGCCGCTCGGACAGCGCCGAAGTTGCCGAATGGCGCAGCTTGTCGATCTCGTCATTGATCGCGGAATCCTTCTCGATATAGGTATCGGTGGAAGGGATATATGCCTCCGGCTGGTAATAATCATAATAGGAGACAAAATACTCCACGGCATTTTCCGGAAAAAACTCCCGAAATTCCGTGCAAAGCTGTGCAGCGAGCGTTTTGTTGTGCGCCAGCACCAGAGTCGGCCGGTTGACTTGGGCGATGACATTCGCCATCGTAAAGGTTTTGCCCGACCCTGTAACGCCCAGCAGCGTCTGCTCCCGGTCGCCCTTGCGGATACCATCCACCAGCTTCGCAATCGCCTCCGGCTGATCCCCGGTCGGCTTGTATTGAGAGACTAATTTAAAGCTTTCCATAGGCTTTCGCTCCATACCGTTGATATTCAGCCAAGGGGCTCCAGCAAAGCACAGGCCATCCGCCCGCTCTGTGCCGGAACGCTCCGCCGCCGTCCGGTTTCCCGGCACGGGAATACACTTTATTATACCATTCCTGTCCTCAAAGTAAATGCTTTTTTCTAAAAAAAGGAACATATGTTTACATTTGGGCAAAGTTTGCTGTTTTTTCCCGTATCCGTCGGGACGACTATGTGCTTTTCTCCGGTTTTGCCGGCAAAAAAAGCGTTTCCGAAACGGAAACGCTTTTTCTCTCCGCCCGACCCGATCACCGCAGGAACAGGCGTATCAATTTTTCGTGGAAAGAGGTATACGGCTGATAGCGCATCGGCAGATCCATAAAGGTTTTTTTGTCCAGGATGCTCTTGTGATGGGAAAAAGCGGCAAAGCCCGATTTGCCGTGATAGGCGCCCATGCCGCTCTCACCGACGCCGCCGAAACCCATATTGCTGGTCGCCAGATGGACGACCACGTCGTTGACACATCCGCCGCCGTAGCCGCAGCGGGCGGTAACCTCGCGAATGGTCCGCCTGTCCTGCGAAAAGATATACAGTGCCAGCGGCTTTTCATGTCCGTTGACATGGGCGATGACCTCGCCGATATTCTCGAAAGTGAGCACCGGCAGCACCGGTCCGAAAATCTCCTCCTGCATCACAGCGTCATCCAGCGTGACATTATCCAGTATCGTGGGGGCAATACGCAGACTCTCCTCCTCATACTGGCCGCCGCAGAACACCTTCTTCTGGTCGATCAATCCCACCAGGCGGGCAAAATGCTTGGCGTTGATGATTTTGCCGTAGTTCTCATTGCGCAGAGGCTCCGCACCGAACTGCCTTTGGATTTCCGCCTTCATACAGGCCAGCAGCTCTTTTTTCACTTTGGCGTCACAGAGGATATAATCCGGCGCCACGCAGGTCTGGCCGCAGTTGAGAAATTTGCCGAAGACAATCCGCCGGGCCGCCAGCGGAATTTTGGCCGTCGCATCCACAATGCAAGGACTCTTCCCGCCGAGCTCCAGCGTCACCGGCGTCAGATGATCGGCCGCTTTGCGCATCACTTCGCGGCCCACCGCCTGGCTGCCGGTGAAAAAGATGTGATCAAATTTTTCATTCAGCAGGCACCGGTTTTCCTCCCGCCCGCCGGTCACCACCGCCACATATTCGGGCGGAAAAACCGATGAAAGAAGCTCTTCCACCACAGCACTTGTCGCCGGCGAATAAGCGCTCGGCTTGACCACAGCGGTATTGCCGGCCGCCAGCGCATCCACCAGCGGATCGACCGTGAGCAGAAACGGATAGTTCCAGGGGCTCATAATCAGCGTAACGCCGTAAGGTGTCGGCCGGATACGGCTGCCTGCGGCGAACTGCGAAAGCGGCGTATACACCGTTTTCTCCCGGGCAAACCGGCGGATATGCCGCAGCATATAGCTGATTTCGCTGAGCACCAGACCGGTTTCGCACATAAAGCCTTCAGCCTCACTTTTACCGAGATCCTGCTGAAGGGCATCGGCAATTTTCTTCTGATTGCCGACGATGGCCTGTTTCAGCCTTTTCAGGGCCTGAATGCGATGATCCAGCGGCAGGGTTTTGCCGCTGAAAAAGAACTGCCGCTGTCCGGCGACAATGGCCTGTATTTCGTTTTCCTGCATGGTTCACTCCTCCTTGACGGCATAAAACAGGCGTTCCAGCTGCAGCGCATCCAGCAGCACCGGAACCGGGTACAGTGGATTCGCTTCCTTATCCGCGTGGCGGGCAAGCTCCGGTATATCCTCCCGCCGAATTTCCGGCAGCACTGCGGGGATGCCCATCGCCTGATTCATCGCGCGGATTTTTTGCATAAAACACACCGCCGCTTCTTCATCTCCGGTTTCTTCCCCGCAGAGCTTTGCCGCAACGGCAAGCCGTTTCAGCTTCTTATGTATGCAGGCGCCATACGCCTCCAGCGTAACCGGAAGCAGCACCGCATTCGCCAGCCCATGCGGGGTATTGTACCTCCCGCCGAGTGCATGCGCCGCGGCATGACAATAGCCCACATACGATTTCGTGAATGCAGCGCCAGCCAGGAAAGCCGCCCTGAGCATACCGGTGCGGGCAGCCATGTCCCCGCCGCAGCGATGCGCGGTCTCCAGATTTCCGAAAATCAGCCGCACGGCCTCCAGCGCATATTCCCGCGTCTGCTGGGTTGTGGAACGGCCGATAAATGCTTCAACCGCATGAGTAAGCGCATCCATCCCGGTGGTCGCCGTCAGGAACGGCGGCAGCGATTTTGTCACCGCAGGATCCAGCACCGCATACGGCGGGATAAGCGGGAAATCGTTAATCGGGAACTTATGCCGCGTATCGCTGTCGGTAATGACGGCGGCAAGAGTGGTTTCACTGCCGGTTCCGGCGGTGGTGGGAACTGCGATCAGCAGCGGGAGCTTTTTGCGGATTTTCAGCAGCCCCTTCATTCGGGAAACCGGCTGCTTTGGTTTGACCACCCTGGCCCCCACGACTTTGGCGCAGTCAATAGGTGAACCGCCGCCGAAGCCGATGAGCGCCTGACAGCTGTTTTCCACGTACATCCGCCGCGCATCCTCCACATTCTGCGTGGTCGGGTTGGCAACCGTCTTATCGTATACCGCGAGAAAAATGCCCTTTTCCGCCAAGGCTGTTTCCAGCGGACGGGTCAGCCCGCAAGCTTTTACCGCTTCATCGGTAACAAGCAGGACCCTGCAGATCTGTTTCTTTTCCAAAAGTTCCGGAACCCGGTCAATTCCGCGCAGAACCTCCGGCGTTTTGTAAGGCAGCACCGGAATAACCAGGTGAAACACCTCCTGAAAGCACCGGCAGAATATTCGTTTGATAAACCTCATTCAGAGTCTCCTTTATGGCGCATAAAGCTTTTCCAGATTGTCGATAATGGTAAAAAACACCCGGTAAAAACAGGCTCTTTCCGCTTCGCCGAAGCCCTCGGACGCCCCGCGCACGGCACGCTCAATGGCCTCACGCATCTGTACATCCTTTTCCCGGCCTTGTGCCGTAAGGGTGAGCTTTTCGCGGTATTTCCGTTTGGGGTCTGCGCACGGCGCAATCAGCCCCATCTCTGTCAGGTCGACCAGCGTACGGGAGATGGCCGCCTTATCCTCGTGGCACAACTGGCATAATTCCGCCGCCGTAAGACCACCGGCGCTTTTGCCGAGATAATACAGGCACATCACCTGCCGCCCCTTCAGCCCCATGCGCTCGGTCTCGGCCTTTTTGGCCTTCTGAATGCATTTATGGGCGCGGGTAACGGCCATCGTAAAACGCTCAAACTGTTCCATCCGTTCGCACATAACCGGCTCCTTTTCTGTCCGCTTTGTCCCGCTTCAGACCTGCATAGGAAAAAATCGAAAACGCCAAAAGAAACTGGGCGGGATAATAGGTGCCTAGGCAGAAATACCCGGCGTTGGGGATGGTGCCGAAACGATCAAGCACCAGCATCAGATCGGAAACAAAAAACAGGATGCTTCCGACCGCCACAATTACCGTAAACACGTTTCGGTGGCCCAGGAGATTGGAAACCGCCTTGCCGACCATAAAGGAGATGATCAGGGCGTAGGCGCAGCAGACCCCCTGCATCAGCGCACCGCCAAATTCCAGGAACGGGACAAAGAGAATGATGCCCAGTGCCAGAAGGAAAATGCAGACACTGCAGAGAAAATCGCGTCGGTTAAACCCGGCAAGCGTGCAGTAGGACACAAAATAGAAAATATGCCCGATTCCGAAAACCGCCGTGCCCAGATAGAAGTTGATCCCCAGCAGAACATCTCCCAGCATGGCAAAGGTGAGCGCCACCGCCATCCAGACCGGAAATTTCCGGTCTGCTCCGGCTTTGATGCCGTAAACCAGATTAAGCAGTCCGGTAAGCACAAACATACAGCTGGTAACCGCCTTCAGGCCGAGGCCGCCGACCGTCATATACGCCACATCCAGCGCCAGAATCACCACCAGCATCACCGCATTGATCGCTGAAAAAGCCCTTTTCATGGTGTCGTTCCTTTCTGTTTCACCGTGTATCTCGTTGACAAATCAACAAGACGCATTATAGCAATCGATTGTTGATTTGTCAACAAGATTTTCCGAACCATATCGGTAACACAAAGGGAAAAACCGCCCTGTGCCTTGGCACAGGGCGGTTTTCTGCGGATAAAATATGTCTCTATTTTTTGTGACACATGCCGGAGGAGGGGCAGTTGTCACATCCACAGCCGCAGGGGGACGTTCCTTTTTTGTGATCCCGCCGCAGTTTAATCACCACCAGCACAATAATCGCGATGATGAGCGCACCGACAAACAGCGTTCCCCAGTTTTGCGCCAGAAAGTTCAGCATAACATTGCCCCCTTGATAAAAATTATACCCGTACTTTTGTCTTCAGCGTTTTGCTCTCCCGGTACGGACGGAAAAGCAGGAACAGGATCAGCGCCACAATGGCAAAGGCTGCAAGCGAGCCGATGACATTGCCCTGACCGGTAAACAGCATGCCCAGCTGGTAGATCACCAGCGAAACCGCATACGCGAACACACACTGATAACCGATGGCGAAGAAGGTCCATTTGGCGGAATTCATCTCCCGTTTGATGGCGCCCATCGCCGCGAAGCACGGCGCGCACAACAGGTTGAACACCAGGAAGGAATACGCCGACAGGCCGGTAAATACCTCCCGCATATTCGCCCAGATCTGCCAGCCGTTTTCCGCCACTTCGTCAAACCCGCCGAACAGCACGCCGAAGGTGCCGACGACGTTTTCCTTGGCAATCAGGCCGGTGATGGCCGCCACGGCGCTCTGCCAGTTGCCCCAGCCGAGCGGAATGAACAGCCAGGCGATCGCATTACCGATAACGGCGAGGATAGAATTGTTCAGGTCTTCCACCATGCCGAAGCGGCCGTTCTCCACGCCGAAGCCCTGCAGGAACCAGAGAACGATGGCGGAGAGCAGGATCACGGTACCCGCCTTCTTAATGAAGGACCAGGCACGCTCCCACATGGAGCGGAGCACGTTGCCGACCGTGGGCAGGTGATAAGCCGGCAGCTCCATGACGAACGGCGCCGGGTCACCGGCAAACATCCTGGTCTTCTTAAGCATGATGCCGGAGACGATGATCGCCGCAATGCCGACAAAATAGGCGCTCGGCGCCACCCACCAGGCCCCGCCGAACAGCGCGCCGGCAATCAGCGCAATGATCGGCAGCTTTGCACCGCAGGGGATGAAGGTCGTCGTCATAACGGTCATCCGACGGTCGCGCTCATTTTCAATGGTACGCGAGGCCATGATGCCGGGAATGCCGCAGCCGGTGCCGATGAGCATCGGGATAAAGGACTTGCCCGACAGACCGAATTTGCGGAAAATACGGTCCATCACAAACGCGATGCGGGCCATATAGCCGCAGCTTTCCAGGAACGCCAGAAAGATGAAGAGCACCAGCATCTGCGGCACAAAGCCGAGCACCGCGCCGACGCCGCCGACAATGCCGTCGAGGATCAGCCCCCGCAGCCAGTCCGCACAGTTTACCGCGTCAAGGCCGGCGCCGATCAGCACCGGAAGCCCCGGCACCCAGACGCCGTATTCCGTCGGATCAGGCTCCTCAAGCGCTGCCGCCTTGGTGTAGGCAGCAAAATCCACCGGCAGCTCTTCTTCCACGTTGCCGTCGTCATCGTACAGGTAGGCGGTGGTGGTCAGCGACTCTGCGGCTGCCGGATCCAGACCAGCTTCCTCCGCCGCCGTTTCAAAAGCTTCGACCATTGCCCCGGGCACGGCGTATTCCTCCGCCGCTTCCTCATAGGCCGACGAACCGATACCGAACAGGTGCCAGCCGTCACCGAACACACCGTCGTTCGCCCAGTCGTTCGCCCAGGTGCCGACCGTGGTCACCGACACGAAATAGACGATGAACATAACCACTGCGAAAATCGGCAGCGCCAGCCAACGGTTGGTCACCACCCGGTCGATTTTATCCGACACCGTCAGCTTGCCCTGACTCTTTTTCTTGTAGCAGCCCTTGATAATCGACGCTATGTACAGATATCGCTCGTTGGTGATAATGCTCTCGGCATCGTCGTCCATCTCTTCTTCCGCGGCCTTGATGTCTTCCTCAATATGCTCGAGCACCGCCTTGTCCAGCTTGAGCTGCTCAAGCACCTTTTCGTCGCGCTCAAAAATTTTGATCGCATACCAGCGCTGCTGTTCGGCCGGAAGACCGTGCACCGCCGCTTCCTCGATATGGGCGAGTGCATGCTCCACGACGCCGCTGAAACTGTGCTGCGGCACGGTTTTTGTGCCGGAAGCCGCTTTGACCGCTTCCTCGGCCGCTTCCATGACGCCGGTTCCCTTCAGCGCGGAGATTTCCACCACGCGGCAGCCCAGTTCGCGCGAAAGCTCATCGATGCGGATAACATCGCCGTTTTTCTTGACGACATCCATCATGTTGACCGCCACAACCACCGGAATCCCCAGCTCGGTCAGCTGAGTGGTCAGATACAGGTTGCGCTCCAGATTGGTGCCGTCGATGATGTTCAGAATGGCATCCGGACGGTTGTTGATCAGGTAATTGCGCGCTACCACCTCTTCCAGGGTATACGGCGATAAGGAGTAAATGCCCGGAAGGTCCATGATGACCACGTCATCATGCTTTTTCAGCTTGCCCTCCTTTTTTTCGACCGTAACGCCCGGCCAGTTTCCCACAAACTGGTTGGAGCCGGTCAGCGCATTGAACAGAGTGGTTTTGCCGCTGTTCGGGTTTCCCGCAAGGGCTATGCGGATTTCCATAAATGATTCTCCCCTTTAAAGCAATTAGTTTAGACTAACTATCAGATACAAAAAATGCGAATCACTGTACCTCGATCATATCCGCATCTTCCTTACGGAGGGATAATTCATATCCCCTCACCGTAACCTCCACCGGGTCCCCCAGCGGCGCAACCTTGCGCACATGTACGGACGTGCCCTTGGTAAGCCCCATATCCATGATCCGGCGCTTGATGGCACCTTCTCCATGCAGCTTCACCACCGTGACCGTATCCCCGATCTTGACCTGTCTCAATGTTTTCATACCACCATATCCTTTCCCCTGTTGATAAAGGGCTGCCGCCCATTATACCAAATCTCCGGCCTTACACCATGATTTTGCCGGCCATCTCCCGGCTGATTGCCACACGGGAATCCTTGACATTGACAATCAGATTGCCGCCGATGGTGGAAATGATCGTTACGTTTCCCCCTACAACAAAACCGAGGTTTTCGAGATGTGCACGCACCTCCGACTTACCTCCCACCTTTTTAATCCTGTTTTCCTCGCCCACAGCAGCCAGCGTCAACGGCATCATACGTCCAAGTCCTTTCCCCGGAATACAGGCTCCCTAACCCTGTTGTGGATTGCCTCGCAAGAGTTAGCTTTATCTAACTAAACCATATGTTAGCACCAACTAACTCTCTTGTCAATAGCTTTACATAGAAAAAGGATAATTTTTCTGTCGGTGTTATCCGCATGCCGGCGGACATAAAAAGAACGCGGAGGCTACCGCCTCCGCGTTCCCGCTTATCCTTTTATCCCTGCCAGAGGACAATCCCGCCCTGCTGACGGGACGCCTGCAGATCGATCAGCCGCTGGTTCGATGAACCGCGGAAGCGCAGGGTAATATCCTTGAGCGCCTCCACAAAGGCGCCATCCACCAAAACGTCGATCTGCCCGAGCATTTCTTCAGTGACTTCGGTATAGTTCGCACCGCCCGGCGCCAGATCAGTGTCCAGCGTACAGCCGGTATAGCACCAGATATCCTTTTCGGGATACGCTTTACGCACGCGCCGGAGAAAGAGAAGCAGTTCCCACTGGTTGGCCGGCTCGAACGGCTCTCCGCCGAGCAGGCTCAGGCCGTTGATATAGGCCGGGGCAAGCGCCTGCAGAATCTCCTCCTCCGTCTGCGGAGTGAACGGTTTTCCGTAAGTAAAACTCCAGGTCTCGGGATTGAAGCAGTTTTTGCAGCGCCGGGTACAGCCGGAAACAAACAGCGATACCCGTACCCCGGGCCCGTTGGCGATATCGGTTTTTTTGATCTGTCCGTAATACAACGCGGCGTCCCCCTATCCGATTTACAGGTGCAGTACCCGCTCCTTGATTTCGGCGGTACGGCCCTGGTTCCAGAACTGCGTGCCGATGTAGCCGCAGGTACGGCGGGCGACATTCATCTTGTCCTGATCGCGGTTGCCGCAGTTCGGGCATTCCCACACGAGCTTGCCGTCGTCCTCGACAATCTGAATCTCCCCGTCAAACCCGCACTCCTGGCAGTAATCACTCTTGGTGTTCAGCTCGGCGTACATGATGTTGTCATAGATATAGCGGATGATCTGCAGCACCGCCTCGAGATTGTGCTGCATATTCGGCACCTCCACATAGCTGATCGCCCCGCCGGTGGACAGCGCCTGGAACTGGGACTCGAACCGGAGCTTTTCGAACGCGTCGATCTCCTCGGTCACATGTACATGGTAGCTGTTGGTGATATAGGGCTTGTCGGTGACCCCTTCGATGATGCCGAAGCGCTTCTGCAGGCATTTGGCAAACTTGTAGGTGGTACTCTCGAGCGGGGTACCGTAAATGCCGAACCCGATGGTGGTTTCCGCCTTCCAGCGGTCGCAGGCGGCGTTCATATATTTCATCACGGCGAGCGCAAACGGCGTAGCGCTCGGATCGGTGTGAGATTTGCCGGTCATGTAGCGCACGCATTCGCACAGTCCCGCATAGCCGAGCGAAATGGTCGAATAACCGCCATACAGCAGCTTGTCGATCGGCTCACCCTTTTTCAGGCGGGCAATCGCGCCGTACTGCCACAGAATCGGCGCTGCATCCGACAGGGTACCTTTAAGCCGTTCGTGCCGGCACATCAGCGCGCGGTAGCACAGATCGAGGCGCTCGTCAAACACCTTCCAGAACTTGTCCATATCCCCCTCGGAGCTGAGGGCGACATCCACCAGATTGAGGGTAACCACACCCTGATTGAAGCGGCCGTAAAACTGGTAGTTGCCGTTCTCATCCTTCCACGGGCTGAGCGCGCTGCGGCAGCCCATGACCGGGAAGCAGTTGCCTTCCTTGAGCTCCTTCATCTTCTTTTCGGAGATGTAGTCCGGTACCAGCCGCTTGGCGGTGCACTTGGCCGCAAGCTCGGTCAGGTAGTAGTACGGCGAACCGGGCTGGATGTTGTCCTCCTGCAGCACATAGATCAGCTTCGGGAAAGCCGGCGTCACCCAAACACCCTTCTCGTTCTTAACCCCTTCGTAGCGCTGGAGCAGCGCTTCCTCGATGATCATCGCGAGATCCTTCTTCTCCTGCTCGTTTTTCGCCTCGTTGAGATACATGAACACGGTGATGAAGGGGGCTTGTCCGTTGGTGGTCATCAGGGTCACGACCTGATACTGGATGGTCTGCACCCCGCGCTTGACCTCTTCGCGCAGACGGCGTTCAACGATGGTCATGATCTTGTCTTCCGACAGATCGCCGCCCAGCTCGGTGGCCTCCTGAATCACCTCACGGCGGATCTTCTCGCGGGAAACCTGCACAAACGGGGCGAGATGCGCCAGGCTGATGCTCTGCCCGCCATACTGGTTGCTGGCCACCTGCGCGACAATTTGGGTAGCGATGTTGCAGGCGGTGGAAAAGCTGTGCGGCTTTTCGATGAGGGTGCCGGTGATGACAGTGCCGTTCTGCAGCATGTCCTCCAGATTGACCAGATCGCAGTTGTGCATATGCTGCGCGAAATAGTCGGTATCGTGGAAGTGGATAATTCCCTGCTCATGCGCTTCCACAATTTCCTGCGGCAGCAGCACGCGGCGGGTGATATCCTTGGAAACCTCGCCGGCCATATAGTCGCGCTGCACGCTGTTGACCGTGGGGTTTTTGTTGGCGTTTTCCTGTTTGGCCTCTTCGTTGTTGCACTCGATGAGGCTGAGGATCTGGTTGTCGGTGGTGTTGGCCCGGCGGGCAAGCGAACGGGTATAGCGGTATTTGATATACCGCTTGGCCACCTCAAAAGCGCCCTTCTGCATGATCTGGTTCTCGACCAAATCCTGTATCTCCTCAACCGACGGCGCACGCCCCATTTTCAGGCAGCTCGCCTCCACGCTGGCCGCGATATCCCGGATCTGGTCACTGGTCAGCTCACGATGCTGTTCGTCCGCATTGTTGGCCTTGGTGATCGCCACAATGATTTTGCTTATGTCAAACGCCGCCTCGGAACCGTTTCTCTTGATGATTTTCATACCCCGACTGCCCTTTCCGTCCTGTATTTTCGCCGGCTCTTTTCAAGCCTTCCCGATTGTAGCATACTTTTTTTCTTTTAGGTGTTGCATGCGCAACACTTTTGAAATATAATACCATATATAGTGTGTCTAACCAATAATTATCCCCATATTCCGGATGCTGCTTATCCGGTTACCACAGATGCGGGAAGGCTGAAAGGACGTAAACAGCATGGAGGAACTGACCATTTTTACCGATATCACCCCGCAGGAACAGCAGGCAATGCACACCTGCTTCCGTTCCCGGGAGGTGAGCTTTTCCGCCGAGGAAATCATCATGGCCTATACCCGCACGCCGCAGAAAATCGGGGTTGTGCTGGAGGGTCACGCCCGGCTGTATTACTGCGACGCGGACGGCAACCAGAGCGTTCTCGAAGAGCTGTTCCGCAATCAGGTGTTCGGCGAGCTGTTCCTGATGCCGGTCGGGATGCAGGATTATTATGTAAAAGCGTGTGAGCCGTGTCGTGTGCTGTTCATCGACTATGAGCACATCATCAAGCGGTGCCAGAACGCCTGCGCCCATCACAGCCAGCTGGTCAGCAACCTGTTCCGGATGACAGCGCAGAAATCCCAGCTGCAGGCCAACCGGATCAACGTCCTCACCCAGCCGACCGTACGGCAGAAGCTGCTGACCTATTTTGATATTCTCTGTCAGCAGAACGAAAGCCGCCGCTGCACCGTGCCGATGCCGTACAGCGCGCTGGCCGAATACCTGTGCCTCGACCGCAGCGCGATGATGCGGGAGCTCAAGCGGCTCGGCGACGAGGGCCTCATTGAACGGAACGGGCGGCACATCCGGCTGATTTCATAAAACCATACTGAAAAACACGGGCCGGACAATCGTCCGGCCCGTGTTTTATTTTCCCTCAAACAATACGTAATCCCGTCCGTCTTCAGCAAACCGCCGCATCTTAACGGAGAATACCTCTTCCAGTACGCCGCTGTCCAGACATTCCGGCATGCTGCCGGAAAACCGCACCGTACCCTCGTGCAGCACCACCGCATTGTCGGCGTAGCGTGCCGCTGTCTGCAGATCGTGCAGCACCAGCAGAATGGTCTTTTTATGCCGGCTGCGCAGCATTTCCAGCATTTGCATAAACGCCGCCTGTCCTGCCGCATCCAGATAGGTGGTCGGCTCGTCGAGCAGCACAAGCCGGGTGTTCTGCGCCAGAATCATGGCAATGTATGCCTTCTGCCGCTCGCCTCCGGACAGCTCCGGCACAAGACGATCCGCCATCTCGGCGACACCGGCATCCGCCATCGCCTGCGCGATAATCCTGTGATCCGCCTCCGACAGTCGCCCACCCCAGCCATTGTAGGGTGCGCGGCCAAAAGCGGTCAGTTCCCGCACCGTCACCGGCGGTACAGCAAGCACCTGCGGCAAAATCGCCACGGCAGCGGCGCGCTCCCGCGGCGTCATAAAGCACACATCCCGGTCGCAGCAGAGAATTTTGCCGGTGTAGGCGACCTGCTGATTGACGCAGGCAAGCAGCGTCGATTTGCCGCAGCCATTGCGCCCAAGCAGCGCCGTAATCTTGTGCGGCTGTATCGCAAAACAGACATCCTCTAATACGCGCTTCCCCCGGTAACCGGCGGAAAGCTGCTCGACCGAAAAGATCATACCTCTTCCCTCCTTCGCAGCAAAAGGACAAAGAAGAACGGCGCGCCGATGCAGGCCATTACAATGCCGACCGGCAGCTCGCTCGGCGCAAACAGCACACGCCCGGCCAGATCCGAAAGCACCGTCAGCGACGCCCCGAGCAGGACAGAAACCGACAGCAGCCATTTCAGCTCGCTGCCCACCAGCCGGCGGGCGATATGCGGCACCACCAGCCCGACAAATCCCAGAAGTCCGGCAAAGGATACCACCGCAGCCGCCGACGCACTGGCCAGCAGCAGGCAGAAAATCCGCAGCGCTTTCACCCGGACGCCCAGCGATGCCGCCATGCTGTCCCCCAGGCACAGCAGGTTGGCCTTGCCGGCTGCGGCCAGAGCGGCGAGCAGACAGCCCGCGATCAACACCGCCGGCACGGCCAGTTCCTCCAGCGCCACGCCGGAAAAGCCGCCCACCGAAAAATGACTGTAAGAGAGCAGCACGTCGGGGTACAGCAGCGACAAAAACGAAATTCCGGCATTGAGCAGCGCATTGCAGGCGATGCCCGCGAGCAGCAGCGTGATCCGCGGCGCCCGCGCGCGGCCGGCCACTGTAACAATGAACAGTGTGGTGGCAAAAGCGCCGACAAACGCCGCCAGCGGCAGCGCGGCAAACGCCGTGGGAAAGAAGCACAGACATAAAATCACACAGAACCCCGCGCCGGCGTTGACGCCGATGATATTCGGGCTGGCCAGCGCGTTGTTGGTCATTGCCTGCAGCAGTACGCCCGCCACCGAAAGACCCACGCCCGCGAGTATACCGGCCGCCACCCGCGGCAGGCGCAGCGCGTGCAGAATGATGGCCTCGGTTTCGTAGCCGGGTTCGCGTAAAAAACCTCCGGCAAGCTGCCGAAGGCTGAAGGCTGCGCTGCCGCAGGCCAGACCGGCGGTCACGACGGCGGCCAGAATCGCCAGCAGCACCAGCAGAAACCAGATATGCCGGCAGGGATACGCCCTGTCTTGCCGCATGGCCATGACCTCCTTCGCTCACGCGGATGGATACAACAGATCGTACAGATAGCGATACGCCTCGTCCCAACGGGCGTTCGGCTTAAAATGAAAAAGTTCCTTGGGCAGAAAGGTATAGTGCTTCTCCTGTATGGCGGTGAGTACCTGCCATTCCTCGCCGGCGAATACCCCCTCAAGGTAATCTATGGCCGCTCGCTCGTCCCCCATGGTACTGATGAAAATATAATCGGGATTGCGCAGCAGGATTTCCTCCAGGCTCAGTCCGTCCAGCAGCACCGGCGCGTCGTCGGCGATGTTGTGGGTTCCCATCTCCTGCAGCATGGCGCACGCGAAATGGTCCTTCGCCGTTTTGGCCTTGGTGGCGCTCGCTTTGGATCCGGCACGGATGAACAGAATCTCCCGCGGCTGTACCTGCCCGCTCTGCTGCGCTTTCTGCAACACCTCGTCCACCCGTCCCTGTACCGCCGTGCCATACGTCTCATAGGCTTTGGCGTCGTCGGTGATGTCGGTGCAGATTTTCAGTACCCGCAGATAATCGGCAAACGATTCCACCTTAAACGCCGCCGCAGGGATCCCGGCCTGTGCGGCGAGTTTCACCGCATCCGCCTGCGCGGCGATATCCAGCGAACCGATAATCAGATCCGGCTCCGCCGCGATCAGGCTTTCGGTGTTGATCGTCTTGCCAGCACCCGCATCCACCAGCACCGCGGATTCGTCGGCAAAACCGCGTTGGACGCTCTCGCCGACCGTAACGGCCACCATGCCGCCGGCTGTTTTCCATATGTCCGCAAAGGAGGAAAACAGCACCGCCACCTTCTGCGGTGCCTCCGGCAGCACCACCTCGCGGCCCGCATCGTCCATAAAGGTATAATAGGCACCCGATTCCGTCCCGCTGCTTTCCGTCGGTCGGCCGGCACAGCCCGCCCCCGTCAGGAGACAGGCTGCCGCCAAAACCGACACAAAAAACCGTCTTTTCACGTCAGCAGGTGGCACCGCCCTTCAGATGCTTCTGCGCCGCAATATTTTCCGCCTTGCGCGCAAGCAGGTCATCGCGCATGAGCTGCTCCTGCACCTGCTCGAAGCCCAGCCGCGCAACCGTATCCGCAAACCGCTCGCCGGTGTTACCCTGTTCACGGAACAGCAGGATCGCCTTTTCGATGACCGCCATGACCTCTTCCTTGTCGGTAAACACCTTATCGAGCGCACGGCCCTGCGCGACCTTTTTGCCCCAGCGGCCGCCCAGATAAATTTTATAGCCGGTCACCGCGGTTTCCAGCGCACCGAACGGGCATTTGCTGATGCACCGCCCGCAGTGGTTGCAGGCTTCGCCGTCGATCGTCACCTTGCCGTCAGTCAGTCTGGCCGCCTGAATCGGGCAGCTGCGCTCCACCTGGCAGACCTTGCAGCCCCGGCATTTATCCGCATGGATTTCCGGCACCCGCTGGCCGATGATGCCGAGATCGTTGAGATCCGGCTTGACACAGTTGTTCGGGCAGCCGCCGACCGCGATTTTGAACTTGTGCGGCAGTTTCACATCCGCGTAGCCGTGGTAGAAACGCTCGTGGATTTCCTCCGACAGCGCAAAGGTGTCGATCAGGCCGTACTGGCAGGTGGTCCCCTTGCAGGACACCACCGGCCGCACCTTGGAACCCGTGCCGCCGGTCTCCAGCCCGTACTGCGCCAGGAACGCGCGCAGCGGTTCGATGTTCTCGTAGGGCACTCCCTGAATTTCCAGCGTCAGGCGGGAGGTCATGGTCACCTCACCGGAGCCGAAGCGTTCGGCCGCCTCAGCGATCGCGCGATGCTCGTCCGCCGTAATTTTTCCGTTGCGGGTGATGACCCGGCCGTTGAACTTATCCGGCGTCCGCTTGTCCCACAGGAAGCCGAGTGCTTTCACCCGCGTGATATCCGCCGGCGAAACCGTAACCGCACCCTTCACCCGCACATCGTTGAAGGTGGTCGCGCCCTCGAGCACCACCGTATTGGTGTAGCCGTAAAACTTCAGACGGTTCTGCAGAAAATACGCCCGCTTCGCCCGCACACAGACCAGCAGCAGCTTTTCGTCCTTTTTAATGCCTTCGATTTCCCCATTGACCGACGCCAGATTGACAAAGGTCGCCCCCGGAATGGAAGGTTCCGGCGCCACATCGATCACCCGGTAACCCTCGGCCCTGCCGTCCAGGTATTCGCGCGGCGTCATGCTGGTGAAATCGCCGCTGAGCTTGTTGAGCAGGATATACACCGCCTGCACAAACGGATGGATGGCGGTGGAAAACGGCGGCGCGTAGGCCAGATCGAGATTTTCAAAATCCTCCAGCGCCGCGCCCATCGAAATGCCGGTCACCGCGATATCCACCATCTTGTCCACCGCGCCGGGGCCGAACACCTGCATGCCCAGCAGCTTATGCGTATTCCGGTCAGCGATCAGCTTGGTGATGAAAAACACCGCGTCCGGATAATAGTGCGCCTTGTCATCGGTCACAGCAAGCACCGTTTCCACGTCGTAGCCGGCCGCGCGCGCTTGGCTCTCGGTCAGACCGGTGCGCCCGGCGTTGAGGCCCGGCAGCTTGACCACACCGGTGCCGAGTACGCCCGGATAGGTCTTTTCCGCTCCGCCCAGAATCTGTGCGAGGGTGCGGCCTTCATAGTTGGCGGAAGACCCCATTGCCGACCACTGCGGCGCACCGGTAATGCGGTTTTTCACCAGCGCGCAGTCGCCCGCCGCATAAACGTCCGGCAGGTTCGTGCGCAGCTGATCGTCGGTGACGATCAGGCCGCGCTGCAGGTCGATTCCGCTGCCGGCCAAAAACGCCGTATTCGGACGGATACCGATGCACATAATCACCGCATCCGACGGAATTACGCCGCCGTCGGTCTTGACGCCGGTAACCTCCCCCTCGCCGAGCACCGCCTCGAGACGGGTGCCGGTGAGTACACGAATCCCGTTTTTGACCAGATGCTTTTGGGCGTACGCCGCCATTTCCGGGTCCAGTACGTTCGGCATGATCTGCTCCGCCAGGTCCACTACCGTTACAGCCACACCCTGCGCCTTGAGGTTTTCCGCCGCCTCCAGGCCGATAAAGCCGCCGCCGGCCACCACCGCGCGCCGCACCGGTTTCTCCTGAACAAACGCGCGCAGGCCGATCGCGTCGTCCGGCGTGCGCAGCTTGAACACGCCCGGCAGACCGACTCCCGGCATATCCGGCAGGATCGCCGACGCGCCGGTCGCGATCACGCAGGCATCATATGTATAGATTTCTTCCTCGCCGGTATCCGCGTTGACTGCCCGCACGGTTTTGGCCTGGCTGTCCAGTACGACCGCCTCGCGTCCGGTCAGCACCCCGACGCCGGTCAGCGCCGCATACTTCTGCGGCGTGTTGACGATCAGCTCATCCCGGCTTTCGATCAGCCCGCCGACATAGTAGGGCAGGCCGCAGCCCGCATAGGAAATATCTTTATCCTTCGTGATGATGGTCACCTGAATGCTGCGGTCCACCCGCTTGAGCTTGGCAGCCGTTTTTGTCCCGGCGGCAACTCCGCCGATTACCAGTACCTTCATCTCGATTCCTCCTTTTGTTTCGGAAAATCATGGCAAAATCTGCGTTACCGCTATTTTACCCTGCCGTTCTCCTCAAGTCAATAATCTGCCGGGCAATTCTTCGGAAAGATACACCCTTGCGCAAACCGGTTCGCCCCGCGGCCGGTAAAGAGCCTGCAATGCCCGGCAGCCTGTTTCCGCTTTACGCAAACCAAAAGCCTCCCGGCTGTGACCGGGAGGCCCGTTTCATACGTGATAGTGATGCGCTTTTTCGAGCATCATGTCCTTGACCTTCATCAGCCGGGTGCGGCTGGCGCGGTCGTTTTCCTCGAGCTTCATGGTGATAAAGCGGATGGTTTCCTGCAGCCGCGGGATCATCACATGCTCAAGGGCATTGACCCGCCGCCGAGTCTTTTCGATCTCGGCCGCCATACGCTGGGTGGCTTTCTCCACTTCCGCAAGCCGCAGCAGCTCCGGCAGCAGCTCCGCCAGATTTTCCACCGCCCCGTCCAGCTCGAAAGAGGTAAACGCGAAACCGTAGGAATACCGGTCAGCCTCATCCGCCGTGCGGGTGGTCAGGGAAAACGTCGGAATTTCCACGCTCATCACGTTGCGCACCGCCGTTTCGAGATATACCTCCTGCCGCGGCGAAAGCAGCGCAGTATCCATGACCTCTTTCTGCATCACCGCGCTGGCAAGCACAAAATGGCTGTTGGCCTCGCGTATGCCCTGCTCTACCCGCTCGCGCAGCACCTTGTTCTCCCGGATACGCTCCAGGAACTGCCGCATCAGTTCATCCCGCTTGTCCTTGAGCAGCTTGTGCCCGCGCAGCGCGGTATTCAGCTGCTTTTTCAGCCGGGTGAGCTCCATGCGGGTGGGATTGACGTTCATCACCGCCACCGGCGGTCACCTCCTTGCCGTTGTGTGCTTATTTGCCGTAATATCGGTCAAGCATATCGTCGCCGATCCGCTTGAGCTCGCTGCGCGGCAGAATGGACAGAAGCTTCCAGCCAAGATCCAGTGTTTCCTCCACACTGCGGTTGGTGTTATAGCCCTGCGAAACGTATTCCTTCTCAAACCGGTCGGCAAACTCCGCATACAGCTTATCGATGCTGGTCAGCGCCGCCTCGCCGAGGATGACCATCAGCTCCTTGGCGTCCTTACCGCGGGCATACGCCGCGAACAGCTGGTTCATCGTGCTCGCGTGATCCTCGCGGGTGCGTCCCTTTCCGATGCCCTTGTCTTTGAGACGGGACAGCGAAGGCAGCACATCGATCGGCGGCGTGATCCCTTTGCGGTACAGCTCACGGCTGAGGATGATCTGTCCCTCGGTGATGTACCCGGTTAGATCGGGAATCGGATGGGTTTTGTCATCCTCCGGCATGGTCAGGATCGGGATCAGGGTGATCGAGCCGTCCTTGCCCTTGAGCCGTCCGGCCCGCTCGTACAGCGTCGCAAGGTCGGTATACATATAGCCGGGATAGCCGCGTCTTCCGGGCACCTCCTTGCGCGCGGCCGAAACCTCGCGCAGCGCGTCGGCGTAGTTGGTGATGTCGGTCATAATAACCAGCACCTGCATGCCAAGATCGAAAGCCAGGTATTCCGCGGCAGTCAGCGCCATTTTCGGGGTCGCGATGCGCTCGATGGCCGGATCGTTCGCGAGGTTGACGAACATCACCGTGCGATCGATCGCGCCGGTTTCCCGGAAAGATTCGACGAAATAGTTGGATTCCTCAAAGGTGATGCCCATCGCGGCGAATACCACCGCAAACTGGCTGCCCTCGCCGCCGTCCGAACGCACCGTCGCCTGCCGGGCAATCTGGGCGGCGAGGTTGGCATGCGGCAGGCCGGAGGCCGAGAAAATCGGCAGCTTCTGGCCGCGCACCAGTGTGTTCAGGCCGTCGATGGCGGACACGCCGGTCTGGATGAATTCCTGCGGATAGTTGCGCGCCGCCGGATTCATCGGCGTGCCGTTGACATCCAGCCGCTTTTCCGGGATAATCTCCGGGCCGCCGTCGATCGGCCGTCCGAGCCCGTCGAACACGCGGGAGAGCATATCCGGCGACACCGGCAGCTCCATCGACCGCCCCAGAAAGCGCACCTTGGAGTTAGCCAGATTGATGCCCGCCGCGCTTTCAAACAGCTGCACAAGCGCATTGGAACCATCCACCTCCAGCACGCGGCAGCGGCGGGTTTCGCCGCTGGGCAGCTCAATCTCGCCGAGTTCATTGAATTTGACGTTGTCCACATCGCTGATCATCATCAGCGGTCCCGCCACCTCACGAATGGTACGATATTCCTTGGGCATGGCCCTCTCCTGCCTTTCCGGATTCAGTTTGGCGTCATTCCGCCTGTGCCGCCTTGAGTGTCTGCGCAAGCTCCTCATCGAGATGCGCCATGCAGGCGGAAAATTCCTCTGCCGCATGGTTCTCGGCGGCGTATTTCAAGCGGCCGATGCGCTCACGCGCCGGCAGTTCCACAATGGTATCGATATCCAGCCCCTGCGTGAGCGCCGCCTGTGCCTTGTCGTAAAAACCAAGAATGGCGGTCATCATCAGGTACTGCTTGTCGAGCGAAGTATAGGTATCGGTATCGTGAAAAGCATTCTGATGCAGGTAATCCTCACGGATCGAGCGCGCCGCCTCCAGCTTGAGCCGGTCGGGCGCAGACAGCGCATCCATGCCCACCAGCCGCACAATCTCCTCCAGCTCCGCCTCCTCCTGCAGAAGACCCATCAGCCGGCCGCGCAGGGCGTACCAGTCGTCCCGCACGTTTTCGTTGAACCAGCCTGCGAGCGAATCCGCGTACAGCGAGTAGCTCGTCAGCCAGTTGACCGCCGGGAAATGCCTCTTATAGGCCAGTGAAGAATCGAGCCCCCAGAACACCTTGACGATGCGCAGGGTCGCCTGCGAAACCGGTTCAGAGATATCGCCGCCCGGAGGGGATACCGCGCCGATAACCGACAGCGCCCCTTCGGTTTCCCCCTCGCCGTTGACGATGACCCGGCCGGCGCGCTCATAAAACTGCGCAAGCCGGCTGCCGAGGTAGGCCGGATAGCCCTCCTCGCCGGGCATCTCTTCCAGCCGTCCCGACATCTCGCGCAGCGCCTCCGCCCAGCGCGAGGTGGAATCCGCCATCAGCGCGACGGTGTAGCCCATATCGCGGAAATACTCCGCAATGGTGATACCGGTGTAAATGGAAGCTTCCCGCGCCGCCACCGGCATATCCGAGGTGTTGGCGATAAGCACCGTGCGCTCCATCAGGGAATTTCCGGTGCGCGGATCCTTAAGTTCCGGGAATTCGTTGAGCACGTCGGTCATCTCGTTGCCGCGCTCCCCGCAGCCGATATAGACGATGATATCCGCCGCCGCCCATTTGGCCAGCTGGTGCTGCACCACCGTTTTGCCTGAGCCAAACGGTCCCGGCACCGCCGCGACGCCGCCCTTGGCGATCGGGAACAAGGTATCGATCACCCGCTGCCCGGTCACCAGCGGAATGTCCGGCGACAGCTTGCGCTTGTACGGCCGGCCGACCCGCACCGGCCAGCTCTGCATCAGCCGTACCGGTATTTCGCCGCCGTTGGCCGAAGTGATATGCCCGATCACGGCATCCACCGTGTAATCCCCCTCCGCCAGATCAGCCACTGTGCCGACGATGCCGTTGGGGGCGAGAATTTTATGCAGCACGACCGGCGTTTCCTGTACCGTGCCGAGCACGTCACCACCTCGCACCGCGTCGCCGGCCTGCATGGACGGCGTAAAATGCCAGCGCTTTTCCCGGGACAGCGACGGCACCTCCACCCCGCGGTGCAGGTTGGTGCCGCTGACCCTCATGATTTCGGCCAGCGGACGCTGGATACCGTCAAAAATGGTGCCGATCAGGCCGGGACCAAGCTCCACGCTCAGCGGCTGTCCGGTGGATTCCACCGCTTCGCCCGGACCGAGACCGGAAGTTTCCTCGTATACCTGAATGGACGCACGATCACCGTGCATCTCGATAATTTCGCCGATCAGGCGCTGCCCGCTGACCCGCACGACATCGAACATGTTTGCCTCACGCATGCCCTCTGCGATAACCAGCGGCCCGGCCACTTTGGTGATGGTACCCGTTGTCATACTCCCATCCGGTCCTTTCCTCCGAAAATAATGTCCGAACCCACAGCCCGCTCCACCGATTCGCTCAGCCGCCGGATCCCCACGCCGGTATCGCCGGTCACGCCCGGAATCGGGATGACCGCCGGCAGCAGCTGGTCATCCAGCCGCTTAACGTCCTTTTCCAGCAGCACAAACAGCCGCTCGGTCAAAAACACCACGCCGTATTCCCCGCCCGAAGTCAGCCGGCGGAACAGCGGGCCGGCCTCTTCCTCGTGGTCACAGGGGAAAATATCCAGCCCGAGGACGGCAAAGCCCTTGATGCTTTCGGTATCGCCCATAACCGCCACTCTAGCCATACAGCTCCCTCATCCTTTCCCGGATATCCGCCTCGCTCCGGCCCGCACGCAGCCCGGAGTACAGCAGACGCATGGTACGGATTTCCGTTTCCCTGGCGGCCAGATAGCCGAGCAGCGGTTCCGGTCCGAGGGTAGCCTGCCTGCCGCGACGGATGCAGGCCATCGCCTGATCCTCCGCGAACTTTTCAAACTGCGAGGGCGATTTTCGGTACAGCTCGGCAGCCTGCCGGCTGCCCCAACGATCGGTGCGCTCGAGCCAGCCGAGCACTTCGTCTTCCCCTGCTGACGCCGCACGGATCAGCTCCGGATCCGGATCGCACAGCGCTTCTTTGAGAAACGCTGTATCCTTTCCGCATCGCGCTGCGCGCAGCGCGATGCGTGCATCCTGATAAAAAATCTGAATATCGATGTATTCGCACAAAAGCGCCACCCGTGAAGCCTGCGCCGCCTGCCGCTGTGCGGCCATCGCCGCACGGTCGAGAAGGCTGTCGCAGCCCTGCGGGTCAGCGGCATGCGCCAGACGGTCGTATGCTTTCTCAGCCGCCTGCGCCATCCCTTCGGGCAGCAGCGAGAATTTCCGGGTTTCCACCGCCTCGCGCAGCAGGTCAGCGCTCACTGTCGCCGGCTCCAGCAGCAGGTGGGCGTATGCGCGCCCGGACAGCACCCCTTTGATGGTCGCTTTCAGATTGTGATAATCCTGCCGGACGAGGAACGCGTCGTACAAGGAAAAATCCGGCGTGACGCCGCGCAGGTAATCCCACAACCGGGCATTCTCCTGCCTCAGCAGTTCTTCCCCCTCGGCAAGCCCGGCCGCGTCTCCCCAGCCGCGGTCCCGCAGCGCCGCAGTCAGCTGCTCCGGCGTACGCAGCGCCAGAAGCGTCTCGCGCTCCTGCGCGGTCAGCAGGCCGCTTTCCCGCGCCCGGACACTCCCGCAGGCAAACGCATAGGACACCGCCATGCGCGTTCCCCCTTTCTTTCGGAAATCCTCATTCTTCCGCGAACAGTTCGCGGTTAAGCAGATCCTCAAGCCCCTCGCGCCGGGCGGCGCGCAGGGCATCGAGGCTCAGATCGATTTCAATTTCGCCGTATTCCAGCCGCAGGCCGCCGTCAAACGGCGCCGGCTCCTCCGCCAGCCGCAGCGTTCCCCGATCCGGCTGAACCGCCTGCACAAAGTCGGACGGCATACGCGCCAGATCCTCTGCACTCAGCCGCACAACGCCCTCGCCGGGCAGCGCAGACTCCCGCGCCAAACGCGCGAGCTGAGCAAAATATTCCGTCTCCGGCAGCTGCCGGATATACTCGGCCGCCTCATCCATTGCCGCATCAATCAGCTCCCTGCGGCGGCGCAGCAGCGCGTTGCGCACCGTCAGCGCCGCACCGGAGCGCGCCGCCCGGATAATGGCCTGTGCCTGCTTTTCCGCGCTATCCTGTGCCTGCACCCGACGCTGCGCGGCCTGCCCTTCGGCCTGTGCCAGCAGCGCTCCGGCTTTTGCCTCGGCTTCCGCCAGAATCTCCTGCGCCTGTTTTTCCGCATCCGCTTCGATGCAGGAAACGATTTTATCTCCGCCGGTCATCCGAATCGCCTCTTTCCTGTACGTCTTGGCGTGCCATAGCGATCAGATCGCCATACCGGCAATATTGATGGTGGACAGCAGCGAAACCAGAAACGCCAGCAGCGCATAGATTTCTACCAGAGTAACCGAAACCATCGCCTTCGAGAACTCGCCCGGCTTTTTCGCCACCAGGGAAATACCGGCCACTGCGGCGCGGCCCTGCGCGATGCCGGACATCATACCGCCGATGCCGATCGGCAGCGAAGCGGCCAGATACAGCAGACCCTTGAAAAAGGAAATATCCGGGCTGCCGCCGAGAATGCCGATGTTCATCAGCATCATGATGGTCACGATGAAGCCGTACAGCCCCTGCGTGCCGGGCAGCAGCACCAAAACCAGCATTTTACCAAATTTGGAGGAATCCTCCGACAGCACCCCCATCGCGGCCTCCGTCGACATGCCCACGCCCTTGATCGAACCGATTCCGGCAAACGCCGTTGCGATTGCCGCCCCCAGAAGGGCAAACACCATACCCCAGTTCATACTTCCTTTTCCTCCTTGATTCTCACATATTGGCTATGGAAAGCGAAGGGCTGGAATTTCCGGCCGCCGCCCTCATAAAACTTGGAAAACAGCTCCACATACTGGAGCCGGATGGTGTGTACATACGCACCGAGTGCATTGATGCCGAAATTGATGCCGTGTCCGACGAGGAAAATCACCAGCATCGCGAGCGCACCGGCGACACTGCGGCCAAACATGGCACCGAGCATGTTGAAGACGGTGCCCATCACGCCGGTGGTCAGCCCCAGCGCCATCAGCCGGGAATAGGACATCAGATCGCTGACATAGCCGGTCACGTCATACAAACTCGCCAGCCCTGAAATCACCTTCATCGGCCCTTTTTTCTTGCGACCCTGCGTACAGACCAGTCCCAGCAGGGAGACGGCGGCAACAGCGCCGCCGATCGTCGTGAGCACCGGCAGCGAGACCATGCCGCCCGCAAGAATGCCGAACCCGAGCAGGGTGGTCATCCAAAACCCGACGTCAAATACCGCGCCCGCTTTATCGCCGGAGCGCCACAGCATGTAGAACTTGGCGCCGAGCCCCACCAGAATCTGCAAAAGCCCCAGGATCAGACTGAGCACCAGCAGCGTGACCGCATCGGTGATCGGATCCAACAGCTTCGGCATTACAAAATCCACACCGAAAAAGGTTTTGGCGATCACCGCCGGCGCATCCCCGAAAAAGCTGCCGAACACCAGTCCCCACAGCACCGTCGATACACCGCAGTACATAAACAGCTTGAGATTGCGCCGCATTGCGGCCTCCGGCCGGTATTTCTTCATCAGGAACCAGCAGCCGAAGACCAGAAGCAGGCCGTAACCGGCGTCGGAAAGCATCATCCCGAAAAACAGGTAATAGAAAAAGCTCATCACCGGCGTCGGATCGATATCCTGTGCATTCGGCATCGCGTACATTTCGGTAATCGACTCCGCCGGCGCCGCGAAGGCGTCGTTTTTGAGCAGCACCGGCGCTTTTTCCGGATCGGCGGGTTCTGTCTCCGCCACGACGGTAAACCGGCTTTCGAGCAGCGCTGTCAGCTGCGCTGCCGCAGCCTCCGGCACATAGCCGGACACCACAAAGGTGTTCCGCGAATGATCCAGCCGGCCGATCATGCGGTATTTCTCCGCGCGTATGGTATAGTAATCCGCTGTCATCTCGATCTGTTCACGATGCTCCGCCAGCCCGGCCAGCTTTTCGCGGATTTCGTCCGCCTGTTCGAGGGCCGCCGTCTGCGCCTTTTCAAGCGCAGCATACTCCTCCTGCGGGATCCCGCCGCCAAGTGCCGGCGGCCGGGCGAAGCCCAGCGCGCGCAGCGCCTGTTCCATTTCTTCCGCCTGTCCCTTCGGACAAAGCAGGAAAATACATGTCTGCTCAGCGGAAGCACTGAGAACCTCGGCATCAAACGCCCATTCCTGCGCATTCAGCGCCGCATACAGCTCTTCGGTAGTAAAGGTTCCCGGCAGTGTGCCGATAAACGCGGTGGTTTTCACCGTTCCGGCAAACCGCAGCGGCACATCCAGCCGCATCCACGGCTCCAGCTGCGCCTGCGCGGAACGGATGCGTACCAGTTCTGCCGCTCCCTCCGCCGCCTTTTTGCGCAGCGCCTGAACCTCGTTGCAGACAGCCATAACCTCGCGGCTTTTTTCCGCACAGGCGGAAAACTCCTGTTCCGACACCTCGCGCCGTCCGGAAAGGGAGGCGAGCATCCCTTTTTTTGCCGGCGCGTATTCATCGAGAATTTCCAGCGCCTGCCGTGCGCTCGCTGCCATGCGGTCAAACGTGCCCGCTTCCTCCTCGCGGTCGATCCGGGTAAACCCCTCCGGTATCGCGCCGTCAAGCTCGAGGGAATCGGTGATCTCCACCGCCCCGAGACGCTGCAGCTGCTCGAGCAGCGCCTTGCGCTCGCTGCGCAGGGCGTACAGCCGGATTACCTGCATATTCTGTTTTGCCAAGCCGTATCACCACTCTTCTGCGCAAATGTATCCGCTCAAGTCCGCAGCAATTCCGCTGCTGCCAGCCGGACCGCCTCCGCCTTCCGGGACTGCACCCGCTCATTCAGGCGGCCGCATTGCTGTGCGCCTTCCTCCTCGGCCTGCCGCCGGATAGCCTCCGCTTCCCCGCGCGCCTCTTCCAGCCGCCGTGCCGTTTCCGCCCGGCAGTCCTCTTCGTTTTGGCGGTATATATCGTTCACCTGCGCCCGGGCCTCTTCCAGCCGCTGCGCTGCCTGCCGCTGTGCTTCGCGTATCGTCTCTTCCGCCCGGCTTTCGGCTTCCCGGATGCGTTCCACCATCTGCTGCGCCATCGCTGTCCCCCCTTGCGGCGAATCGCCGTTCCTACATTTGATTACTCGGATATCTTATCCTATATTTTGGAAAATGTCCACAGTTTTGCCGAAAATTCATCATTTGTTATTATCTTTATCGATTTCTTTGTTTCTTATAACGATAAACCCCAAAAAAGAGCCGGGGAAAGATTAGCCTCTCTCCCCGGCCTGCGTTTATGCATGATGATCCGCGGATCACCGCGGTTTCCAGTTTGCCGCACAGTATTATTCCCACAGCATACAGCTGAACTCCGCCGTTCCCCGCTCCTGGCAGACTGCCCGCACTGCGGCGGCAGCCTTATTTCCCGGCGGGTGCTGCCGGCATGCATCCGCGCGCCGTTCGGTTTCCGTATGGCCTTCTGCGCGTTTGCCTTATGCCGCCAGCCGGCTCTAGCGGTCTTCCACAACCAGAGTCTGCATGCCGCCGGTGCCATCGGTATTGTCCAGCAGATACACCGTATAGTTGGTGTTGCTCTGCACATCCAGATACAGGGACAAAACCGTATCCGGAAGGGGAGCCATGCCGATAAATGCCGAATCCAGGCTCTCGATATCCATATAGGCGGGCATCGGCATCAGATTGGTCTGCGCAAAAATGAACTGGTATTCACCCGGCTGAATACGTTTGTAGCTCGTGGTTTCCTTAAAGCGGATATCCGCATAAATCACCCGTCCGTCGCCCAGCAGCACATCCATCGGCTGGCTGCCGTACGCCAGATTGCTGACACGGAAATTCGAAGAGCCGTCCTGCGGCGCACAGCAGATATCCGGAATCTGCAGCATATCCAACCCGCCCGTGCGGTTGATAATCGCAATGGTGGAAGTGCTTCCGGCTTCAAACGGGATGGTCTTCTGCATATACACATAGCCGCCCAGCCCGGCAACTGTAATAGTGCGGTAGCCGGCAAGGAAGCGCCCGTAATCCGAAATCTCCGAAAACGCCAGACGGTTCACCGCACGGCGATTGTTCACGAAAATGCGGAAAGGTGCATAGCCTACAGCAGCGTTGATAAAGCGAATCCTGGCGACACCGGGCCAGCCGGGAAGAACGTTTCCCCCTCCGGGGTTTGGCAGCGGGATCACCGGAAAATTGCCGCCCGCCGGCGGGTTCGCAACCGGTCCTCCTTCTCCCGGATTCGGCAGCGGGATCACCGGATAATCTCCGTTCGCCGGCGGGTTCGCAACCGGCCCTCCCTCACCGGGGTTCGGCAGCGGAATCACCGGATAATCCCCGCTCGCCGGCGGGTTTGCAACCGGCCCTCCTTCTCCCGGATTCGGCAGCGGGATCACCGGTATGTTTTCGTTTTGGAAGTCCATAAACAGCGATAAAGCGTGTGCTTTATCTTCCTCCTTTCCCTGAAAGTCTACTATCAGGTTATTCCGCTGTCTTCCGTTGCGTGCGCGCTGTACACAAAAGAAACCAGACAGCCTTCGCCAGCTACGGCATGCTGTCATTCCACGTGCCAAACCGTATACATATAGGAAAAAAGGACCGCGCCAAAGCGCGATCCTCTTTGTTTGCCCCCCAAAAAAGAAATAACCTGTCCGGCCACCGGCCTGCCGGCGGCTGACGAATCTCTTTTACAAAAAATGCTTCCGGAGTTCATCGCCCGGCACAGCGCTCAAATAGGCCGGCGGCACATCAAACACCGTCTTGCACCCGTTTTGCCCCTCACAATTCATCCGGTAAGCCGCGCGGGCATAGGCGACCAGAATCGACGAGGTGAACTCCGGATTGGAGTCCAGCTTCAGGCTGTATTCAATAATGTGCTTGTTCTCGTAATCCCATCCGGTCTTGCCGCAGCGGATAACAAAGCCGCCGTGAGGGATCCCGCTGTGGTTCTTCTTCAGCTCTTCCTCGCTGATAAAATGGACGGTGGTATCATAATCCGCAAAATAATTGGGCATGGTTTTGATCTCGCGCTCAATCCGCGCCTTGTCCGCGCCCTCCTCCGCGACTACAAAGCATTCACGGGTATGCTTCTGACGCACAGTCAGCTCGGGGTTTTCTCCGCGCCGTACCGCTTCCAATGCACTGTCTACCGGAATAGTGTACTGCCGGGCGTCCCGCACCCCCTCAATCCTGCGCACTGCATCGGAATGTCCCTGACTGACGCCCTTGCCCCAGAAGGTGTAATCCGCCCCATCCGGCAGAATGGCACTCGCGTACATGCGGTTCAGGGAGAACATACCGGGATCCCATCCCACCGAGATAATGCCAACCTTGCCCCCCTGCCGGGCTGCGGCATCGACAGCGTCAAAATGCTCCGGGATGCGCGCATGGGTGTCAAAGCTGTCCACCACATTAAACAGCCGGGCGTACTGCGGTGTCTGCACCGGCAGGTCGGTGGCACTGCCGCCGCAGAGGATCAGAACGTCAATCTTATCCGCCATCTGCACCGCCATGTCCGCCGTGTATACCGGAACATCGGGCGTCAGGATTTTTACGTCTTTCGGATCACGCCGGGTAAAAACAGCGGCAAGCTCCATATCCGGATTCTGCCGCAGAGCGCATTCCACACCGCGGCCCAGGTTACCGTAACCAAGAATACCGATTCGTATGCTCATTGCAATTCCGTCCCTTCAAACACAGCAAAATATTGTCTGAATTATAACGGAATCACGGGGAAATGTCAAATGGGTTCCCGGCACAACCCCTCTAAAGCGGCAAAGAATAAACCGGATTCTGCGGCAGGTTTTTCAGTGCCGACAAAACTGTATCTCTGCAAGAATCAAAGTCCGTAAGAAAAGATATATAAAAAAATTCCGCTCGCCTGCGTTGCTATCGTTTTGAACGCTGCGCCAGCTCCCCCGCTCGCCGTCTCCCACACGGCGGACAGATTCTTGTTTGTGTTTCTGGCGATACGCTCTTAATTTTGATACAAAGCTTTTGCCATTTGAAAACATCAGGGGCGGCAGTCTCCATGACCATTCAAAAAACATGATTATTTTTCGTCCGAAGTTTTGTAATACGCTTCTCTAATCCTTTTTCTGAAATTCAAGAATATCTCCGGCTTCACAATCAAGAGCTTCGCATATCGCCGCAAGGGTTGAAAAACGGATAGCCGTTACTTTATTGTTTTTAATTTTCGATAAATTTACATTTGAAATACCGACACGCTCGGCAAGCTCATTTAATGACATTTTGCGTTCAACCATCATACGGTCTAACCGCAGAATTATTTTTCCCATACGTCCACCGCCTTTACAGGAGTCCGTCAACATCTTTTTGGAGTTCAGCACCGTGAATAAAGAACTGCGTTAAGCAGAGCACGACGATCCCCATAAAGAAACCATAAAAATTTACACTTGTTTCTACTGCATCAATACCGAGTATCAGACGGCACACGATGCTCATGAGCAAACCAACAACCGGGATTGAAAAGGAAAAAATGCCGATCTCCTTTAACATACGAATATTGTCCGGTTTAAAAGGCGTACTTCCTTCGGATTTTTTGATGATCAAATTCAGATTTCTGAAAACCATTGCTATAAGAGAAAGAATAATAACAGCGCCAATACCGAACAAAAATAGTGTTGTCATATCAACGCTGCCATTTTTCACCGGCGCGATAATTTCAAACCCATATACATTCAGTTCAGCACCACAGCATTCTTTTGCATTAATTCCTACAAAATACTTTACCCAATCTGGCGCCGCAAGAGAGCATACGGTTGCCGCCAGCATCAGAGCCGTTCCAATCCAATGAAATACCTCGGCGATTTTCGTGACTATTTTCGCCGCTTTTACGATACCTTTCATCCTTGACACCTCCAAAGTTCTTTGATGATGAAAGCATACCATCGATTTTAATGTTTGTCAACATTTATTTAATGTAAAACGATAATAAACATATGTATTGCATTAACTTTTATAAAAACTGAACCATTTAATGCAGCAAAAAAGAATAACACCCGACCGAGAAATCCGCCTAGTCAGATGACGGCTTTCGCGGAATCTTCACGAAAAGCCTTATCCCATGCGGTTTCGTAGCGAAGATGAATCGTGTAAGCGTTGCGTAAGCATGGATAAAAACATAGAAAGATAGGTAATTCATTCCTTTGCCTGCTGCCAGTGGTTAAGCTTCGGCAACTTCGCTTCAAAAAAAGCTCGTGCCTGCTCCGGCGGCCAGTTTTCATTTGACATATGTTCTACGAGGAAATCTGTCAGTTCTGCAAGGCTGGCATACACAAATTCCCCTTCGGAATAGCACCACTTGCAGTATTCTTCATTGAATGCGCCGTCGGTTTCTTTGCTGATGGTGGAATCGTCAAGAGGCATTCCACAGCATTGGCAAATCAGCTTTCGCGGGGACCCCAAAAGCGTATTGATCGAAACATCGAACAGTTTTGATAACAGCTTCAGCGTTTCTATGCCTGGCACGGTTTCACCGGTTTCCCAACGGGACACCGCCTGCCGGGTAACAAAAATTTTTTCTGCAAGCTCTTCCTGGGCCAATCCGTTTTTTGTTCTGAGTTCTAATATAATATCCTTTGTTTTCATGTAATCTATCACCTCTCAGATATTGTACTGTTATGTTTTTGAAAAGGCAAGCAACTTGCTGTTGCTATTAATTATGCAGAAATCCCGATAGCGATAAAGCGCCCTCTCGTGCCTTTTCTGGCAAAGAGGATTTTTTCGCAGCGCAGAAAGCCAGTCTCGAATATGTCCTCTTGCGGTACCTGGCTCTGGCTTCGACGGTAAATCCGCCTCGCCACTGCGCCATCTCCTACTCGCTCTTTTCTGCACCGCGCCTGCAGCGCTCGGGCTCTCCTCCTTCTGAAGTTGAAAAAAGACCGGGCTTAAAGCACGGTCTTTTTGTAAGGATGGTATAAAATGAATCTCCTGCCATTTTTCGAGGGCGATTTGAACTCTCGCACTTATATACTTATCTGCCATCATATTTAGATTTCAATATTGAATAGACAACAGAATCAAAAATATGCCCGTCATATGTTTTGGCCCCATTTTTAATTATTCCTTCATATTGGAAACCGCATTTCTCAATAACGCGCTTAGAACGAAAATTTTGAGGATAGTGAAAAGCCGATAGTAAGTCAATGTTCATTTCTTCAAAAGCGTATCTTATGACGCGTTTTACCGCTTCTGTCATATATCCGTTGCCCCAGTAATTAATGGAAAGAGCGAAGCTTATTAATTTTGCGTGGTATTTTCCGCGATTTTCATCGGGCTTCAAGTTTACCGAACCAATTACTTTTCTATTTTCTTTAAGTACAATTGCCCATCTATCATCATTTTCCATATAATATTTCAGGATATTTAAAGATTCTTCTTTACTGGAATGAGGTTTCCAGCCTGCCATCGGACCTACTGAAGGATTTTCGGCATATTCATAAAGATCATCCAGATCTTCAAGTTGCCATCCGCGCAAAACCAATCGCTCTGTTTCTAATATTCTCATATCTTTTCTCCCGCTATTAAACACAATTTCTGTCCATAGTGATACCACTAAACGAGAAAGAAGTCGAATGTTTTGCAACAATCGACTTCTTTCGACATCATTCTGTCTTCCGCACATGGAAAAGATATTTCAGCGTTTTCGAGGGTGGGAGGTGTACCATGGCAATCTGTTCCCTGATTTGAGGCATCAGTATTCCACCTCCGCTTCCACTTCAAGTCCACCGATAAAGACTACCCGGATTTTCTCCTTGGATTCCACCACTACACACCGCAGGATTTGCCGGATCACCTGATCGCCATAGGTCAGCGGATGGTTCTTCATCCCATCGAGGATGGTAAAAATCTGATCCAATCGGGAGGCGGTATTTTTGCGGTGCTGTTCCGCGGCGGCATATTCCGCCAGCCTGCTTTCGAGCTTCCGTTTCTCTGTCATCAGTTCTGTAATCCGTGAATCGGTGAGAAGCTGTTGTTGATTCTCGGCAGTTACGCTGCTGAGTATTTCCTTGAACTCCCGATCGATTTCTGCAATGCGGATTTGTATCTCGACGCTCTCGTCTTCTCCGTCTTCCGCACCAATCCCCATCTGGATATGCAGCTTCAAGGTTTGGAGAACATCCGGATTGACCTGCGCGGTTTTCAGCACCGCGTCCATAATGGCTTCCTGCAGCGGCGCTTCTTCCATAGTCGGAGAGTGGTGGCAGTATTTCTTGCCGAAGTCAAGGCGGCTGATGCAGCGCCACACAATTTTCTTCTTTCCTCCTACCGTCCATGTGCATCGGCGGTAGGGCGTCCCGCATTCGCCGCAAACCAGCAGTTCGGTCAGCGCATACTTGCTGGAGTATTTGCCTTGCTCCGTTTTGGTTCCAACCTGCTTGACCTTGCGTTTAGATGCCCGCCTTGCCAGTTCTTCCTGTACTCTGGCGAAGGTGGCTGCATCGATGATTGCCGGATGATTGTTCTCCACATAGTATTGCGGGCGCTCCCCGGCGTTGACGCGCACTTTCTTGCTGATGCAGTCCTCTGTGTAGGTTTTGCCCAGCAGAGCATCCCCCTTGTACTTTTCGTTGGAGAGGATGGATTGGATGACGCCGGGCTGCCATACGGTTTTTCCCATCGGCGTGGGGATGCCACTTCCGGTCAGCTCGTCTGCAATCTGCTGGAGGCTCCTGCCGGAGAGAAACCGTTCGTAAATCTGCCGTACTGTTACCGCCTGTTCGGGAACGATCTCCGGCTTTCCATCAGCCCCCTTGCGGTAGCCGAGGAAGGATTTGTAGGAGAAGGACACATTCCCTTCCTTTGCGCTCCGTGCTTTTCCCCAAGCCACATTGTGGCTGATGTTTTCCGATTCGCTCTGTGCGATGGAGCCGTGGATGGAGATGTAAAATTCCGATGCAGGATCGATGCTGTGCAGGTTCTGTTCCTCAAAGTACACATCCACTTTGATTTCCCGCAGCATCCGGGTGATTTTGATGCAGTCAAGGGTGTTTCTCGCAAACCGGCTGATGGATTTCACAATAATCATGTCCACCTTGCCGCGCCTGCACTGGCGAATCAGCTTGTTGAACTCATCGCGCTTTTTCATACTGGTGCCGGTGATGCCCTTGTCGGCATAAATCCCCGCCAGTTTCCATCCAGCTTCCCGACGGATACGTTCTGTATAGTAGTTCACCTGATTTTCATAGCTGTTAAGCTGTTCATCCTGCTTGGTGGATACTCGGCAGTATGCCGCTACCCGTTTGATTGCATACTGTGAGCTGTACACATTCACCGGTTCTATGGTCGGTGCGATGGTGCGCACCCGCTTCTCCAGTACCTGCTGCATTTGCGTTCTCCTTTCCGGTCTCCTGACCGTTTTTTAATGTGAGGCTGACGGTTCTGTCACCGTGGAGGGTAATGGCGGATACCGTTTTCTCCATCAGCTCTTTGTCATAAACAGAGAGCTGCCCTGTATGTTCCAGAGCTGCCCTGATCCGTTCTGTCATGCGCTTTCCGTTATCCAACTCATCGTATCTCCGGGAAGCGCATTCGAATATGCGGTTTTTCAGCGGTTCTTTGTCAATGATTGTGCTGTCGAGCATCCGCCCGACCTCGTTCTTCAGCCGGAGCGTTTCCGCAGGCGGCTCTATCGGTGCAGGTATATAGCGTATGACGCTTGGATCGGTTATGAGCCTGTTCATGCATTTCACGATTGCCGTGAACAAAGTCGCGTCGGGGATTTTTACAACCGTATTGCAGCTCCGGCATATCCATTTTTCCTGATGGGAAGTCCGGCTGTCATGTATCCGGCGCATCGGTTCACCGCAGTTTTCGCAGCAGACCGGAACAGCCAGCTTGAAAATATCGGCTGTGCGGTCAACATTTTTCTGTGTGTTCCGGGCAGTCTTGATTTCTTGCGCTTTATAAAAATCCGTTTCTTTGACGATGGCGGGATAGGTTTCGTTTCCAAGATACCGGACGTCCTCGATGATGCGTTTCAGCCTTGCCTTGTTCCAGGCGGCAGCCCCCGGCATATATTCCACCCCACGCTCATTGAGAGAGGCTGCGATTTGCAGCAAGGACTGTCCGTCCAGATAGGCGGCATGGATTTCTCTGACCACTTGGCTCTCGGTTGGATGTAAATGGATTGTGCCGTTTTCAATCCTGTACCCGAAGGGGATATTTCGTATTTTCATGGGAATCGCTTCTCCTTTCCTCATATTTTTTCCGTGAGCGCAAGCCCTCCGGCCAGACAGAAGCGCAGGACGTTTCCACTGATTACCGTAACGCTCTCTACAATCTGTCCGAACAGTTCCTCATCGAATCTGCCAGTTGGGGTGTAATCGGCAATGGTATCGTTTAAGGCTTTCAGCGATTCGATGACCTCATTGTCTTCGTCCTCCATTAAAATGCGGCGGCGCTCCGACCGAAGCTCGCTGGCCCTGCGGTTCAGTTCTCCGGATTGTACCGCGTATTCGGCGTTGTTCAGAATGCCGCTGCCGTGAAGCTGTGCTACTACTAGACTCTGTGCGTTTATATCCGCAATCTGCCGATTAAGTTCGTACACCTTTTCGCCGCTGCCGCTGGTGCGGCTCTGCAGCTTTTCGAGCTGGCGGATCAGATCTCCCAGCAGTTCTTCCCGGTTATCCGTGAGCTTGTCGCTCATCCGGGTAAAGGCTTCCATAACGGCTTGCTCCGAAATCCTTTCACAGCCGCATTCTGTCCGACCGGAGGCTTTGTAGGAGCAGAGCCAATAGGCTGTGCCGTTAGCGGCCTGCCTGCGGTAGTTGTGGCCGCAGACCGGGCATTTCAGCATCCCGCTGAATGGATATTGGTTCTTCGGTACATGGCGGTCTGTAAATCTGCGCTTTTGAAGTTCCTGCGTCGCCTGATAGGTTTCACGGCTGATAATGGCAGGGTTGCTGTTTTCCACATAATACTGCGCCTTTTCTCCGTGATTCCGTTTTTTACGAAACGGCAGGGTTTCGGTAGTATAGCTCTTTTGGAGTAGGCTGTCGCCCATGTACCTCTCGTTGTTGAGGACGTAATCAATGGCGGAGAGGTACCACGTCTTTTGACCATACCGTTTCGGTACGCCCTCCGTGTTTAGCTGATTAGCGATGGCCTGTTTGCCGCAGCCCTGCAGGTAGAGATGAAAAATCCGGCGAACAACCTTTGCCTCCGCTTCATTGATTTGAAGCTCTCCGTCTATAAGGCTGTACCCATAGGCGGCTCGGCAGCAGTTGAATTCACCGGTTTCCATTCTCTTTCGGTAACTCCAGCGCATATTCTCGGAAATGGTTTCCGATTCTTTCTGCGCCGCCATGCCGGGGAAGGTGAGAATCATCTCCAGGTCGAGGGTTTCGGTATCGATGCCCTGTTCCTCGAAGTAGACGCTGACGCCAAGCTCTTTCAGCGCCCGGACCACCGTTAACAGTTCGGCGGTGTTTCGGGCAAACCGGGAGACCGTCTTGGTGATGACGCGGTCGATTTTCCTTTTCCGGCAATCCCGGAGCAATCGGTTGAAATCATCCCGCTTTTTCATTTCGGTTCCCGTGATACCCTCATCCGCATAGATGTCAACCAGCTCGTATTCGGGATGCGCCGCTGTATATTCGGTGTAATACTTCACCTGTGCCGCGAAGGAATGGCGCTGGTCTTCGGAATCGCTGGATACCCGGCAGTAGGGCGCCAGACGGAGGATGGCAGCCGCTGGCTGCTTTGTAGTGATTTCCGTAATGGTTTTCATGATTTTTTCCTTTCCGCAGTATTGCCTGCTGTATTTACCGGGCAGGTTCCCGGCAGCACCAACACTACCACATGAGTTCGCATACATCCAGCGACTATGGCGAAAGTTATCAGTTCAGACATATATTTTTTCAGCGCCGTAATGCTCGGCGCTGATTTGCAGTATTTTTCTGTATTCGTCTTCGGTAATGAGCTTCATATCCATCAGCGTCCGAAGCATATTTGCGCTGTAGGCAAAAGAAGCGTTCTTTCTGTCGGTCTGCTTATTCATCCAAGCAGCACCGCCATATATTTCAGCCCGAAGCTGGCGATGAGGGCATAATCGATTTTTCCCATTGTATCCTTATCCGTCCTGCCGACATATTGTCCGAGACGGGATTTGTCAATTGTCCTGATCTGTTCCAGCAGGACGGTGGAGGCTGTCTTCAAACCGTCCGCGTCGATTTTTACATGAGTGGGCAGGTCGGATTTGGTTTCCCGGCTGGTAATGGCCGCCACGATGGTGGTGGGACTATATCTGTTTCCCATATCGTTCTGCAGGACGAGAACAGGACGCAGGCCGCCCTGTTCGCTGCCGACGATGGGTGATAAATCGGCGTAATAGATTTCGCCGCGCTTTATCTGTTTCATTTCGGTGTTCCTCCGTGTATTTTATAAGTAAAAGCACAAGGGCAGCGGCGGTCAAAAAGGCACACCACGCCCCTGTGCTGTTTTGTCGTTTTGCGTGTTCTGCCGATATTTGAACCACGCCATCCCTCGGCAAACGGGAACACACCCACCGGTCTGCGCAGACGAAAGGCTTTGCCTTTCAGACCTCATTGGAATCTCACCACCCCCAGGATCGCTGCGGGGCGCCCTCCTTTGCTGCGACGGTTTTATCACGCTCGGCTTTAGGACTGGACGCAAGTATCTTTAATGCCTCTGCCTGTCATCGCCGTCGGTGCGGATGCGCCGCACCGTCTGAACTACCGTTCATGTGGCTTGTCGGTTTCCCGGCAGCAGAGGGAAGGTAATGGGTGTGCTGTGCTATTCGGTTGTCAAAGAACGCTGAGAGTTTTTTTCTCCCTCACTATCCCTCCACAACACGAAGAGCCTAAAACGAAATACCTTCAAAAAATTTTCTTATAAATTCTTCAAACTGCCGCTTGTATTTGCGGATGACCTGCTCGGAAACACCGTACTTTTCCGCCATATCTGCTGAGCAGGATCTTTTCCTCCCGGCGAGATACTGTTCCAGCATATCCGCAGCCCAAGGCTTCCAATTGGAAAGCTGTTTTTTCAGCTCATCCATGAGGATATCATCAATCACGGCGGCCTCCATATTCTCTGTCCCACTCAGGCATTCCAAAAGCGTAATTTCATCGGCTTCACTCAAAACAGCATCCAGCGACAGGTGCTGATACTGTTTCCCGGCTTTACGGCTGCGCTCCATTATGGTGTGACGGCTGTTCCAGCGCCGGTACTCGTCATAACCGACCTCAATAATCATCCGGTCGATTTCCTTGCCGTCCTCGATGCAGTCGGATATAAAGTACCGGCGTTGTTCTGTCGGAAGATTGCGGTTGGTGTTTACGGCGGCGAGCCATTCTTCTGCGGTGGCTGTGCAGAGAACCGCCCTGCCGTCCTTTTGCGGTTTGTAGATTAAAAATGTGTTTTTCAAAACGAAGTCCTTTCCCGAACAAGCCGGGGAAGGACTCCGTTATACCGTGCAAGTTTTCCGAGCAAACAAAAAAGCGCCGTGGAAATCAGAATGATACCAATATGACTGTATCATTCTGACTCGCACGGCGCCTGGCAGCCTGACCGTTTCCGGTCTTCTCCGCTTGCTCGAATAGAGTTTATTGATTTTTATTCAGTTGTTTTTTTCGTATCTTCTGCGGCGGTGCCTGCGGAAGTACGCAAGATTTAACACGGATACCGTTTTACATTTTCGGCACCGAATGGTCAGATGTCCTGTACAGTCTGAAAAAACCGTACCGGCCTTATAGCCGCATTCAGGACATTTGAGTTCCCGTTCAACGAGGCTTTCCGCCTCCCGGCGGGACAGCTCTGCTTTTCGGCGTGTTTCCTCGCTGATTTGATAAGTCAATCGCAATCACCCCCTACAACTGCAGCTCTTTTCCGATATACTCGGAGATATCGTGGTAACTGAGCATTCCGAGCCCGCGCAGCCGGATCACAAGGGCCGTAAAGGACACTTCCAGAGAATCCGCCATCTTTTGCAGGATGACCTTTTCTCTCGGATGAAAGACAGATTCTCCGTAAACCGGCAGCCGTCTTCCGCCGTTGAACCTTTGCAGCGTTTCATGCATGAGCGGCCTCGGCATCAGCAGAGAGCCTGAGAAGGTGTTTGCCTGCCATTCATGGATGCTGTACATCTCCTGCATTTCCTGCAGCGAGTATGTCCGTTCTCTGTCGTGGGTGCGGTGAAAACAGGCAGCACTCTCCGGATTGATGCGCATGGAGATCAGATGCCCGGCTTCGTGACCGAGTGTAAACCGCCGATGCGTGTGTTCCTCCGGACGGAGCAGATACCGGTCAAGCACAATCGTTTTGAACGGGAATACCACAGAAACGGCTTGTCCGTTCCGCTTTATTTTCAGCGCCGATCTACCGTCGCCTGCAAATCCGATTTTATTGGGATCGTCCTCGGCAAAGGCTTCATACCGGATTGTGCATTTCAGATAATCCTGCACAAAGCCGTCTATATCCACCCTTTGCGGCGTCGGGGCGTCCCTGCCGCGGTATTGGCTGAGCATTGCTTCGCACAGTTCTTCAATTTCTGCCTGTGATATAAAGTTGATCAACGGTTTGTCCTCCTTCCGTTTTTGCTATGCAAGGGCTTTGATGACATTCTGCGCAACGCCCTGTATGTAACAGTCCCGGACGAAAATATCCTTCATCCTGCTGTTTTCGGGATGAAGGCGGATGCATTTCCGTTTCTTGTCCCTGTAAAAGCGTTTGAGCGTCGTTTCATTGTCCACCAGCGCAACAATGATATCTCCCTCATCGGCGGTATTCTGCTTTCTCACCACGACCAAATCGCCGGGTTCGATCCCCGCCTCTATCATAGAGTATCCGCTGGCGCGAAGGATAAAGAAATCCCCCTCCCCAAAAAGCGCTACCGGCAGAGGGACATATTCCTCAAAATCTTCTTCGGCATATTCCGGCTGCCCGCAGGAGATAGAACCCAATACCGGAGAGAGCGTAAAATCCGCATCTGCCTTTTGTGTGACGGAAGTCTCCAGCGTTTTCCCATCATAATGCAATCTGCCAAGCTGGTTCATCTCCCGCAAATATGCATGGATAGTGCTTCTGGAACAGCTAATGTCATTAGCAATCTCTGTAATGGATGGAGAACGGTGATGGATAAAAAAGAATTCCTCGATAGACTTCACAATCCGATCCATCGTTTCTTCGCTTTTCGATCTCACAGTGCATCCCTCCAAGTCTTAACCCGAACAAATTGTTCGGGTTAGGTACATTATATCAGTTCTTCTTTTTAGATTCAATGTATTTGCGGCAAAAGAAAATGAGGTGTTAAAAATCGTTAACACCTCATCTGTTTTCTGCAAATATTCGGGCGATCTGGTTCATTTCCTCAACACAATTTTTCGGCGAAAGGATCTGTATTTTCCCCATAAACTGAAACACCCATCCATAAAACGTGCCGCTGGGATTGACCTCAATCGTCACCACAAAGTGGCTATCATCGGCACGGCGAACAAGGGCATCCTCTCCATAGTTATCAATGATAATCCGCATCATGTCATTTTCACACAGCAGTTCCACAAGCATGGGCCGCTCACCGGCAAACATATCCACCATTTTGTTGGTGTAAGCTGCTATATCGAAATCCTCCGGCGCAGAAAAGCCCGTATTCAAAATCTCGGCGCCAGCCAAACGATCCACCCGGAAGTGGGCGATACTCTGGTGTTTATGGGAGAACCCTATCAGGTAATAGTGATCGTTCTTCCATTCCAGTGCATAAGGGTCCACAATGTAGCGGTAGCTGTCATGCTTCAAAACTTTCTTTTTTTCTGCGGTATATTCATAATATTGGAACTGAATCTGCCGGCTCTCTAAAATGGCGGTTTGAATGCTGTCGATGATGTAATAGACCTTTTCATTCTGTGGTTTTACCCGGCTGGACAAGGCTGCTAATCTGCGCAGCTGTTCGGCCTGCGGTCTGCTGGTCAGGCGGCACAGTTTCTGAACCAGCTGCTCCGACTTCCCGGCAGAGATGATTTTGGAGGACGCCACCGCATCCGTCAGCATCTTCAGTTCTGGATATTCAAAAATGCGGCTTCCAATGAAATACTGATTTTGAGTACTTTTGACCACCACAATATCTATGCCGGCTGCAATCAATACATCCAAATCAGCATACACCGTTTGACGGACAGCGGAAATGTTTCTTTCTTTCAAATAGGCAAGAATGTCCGACACCGTAGCCGGATGAGCTTCATCGGTCTGCTGATACAGAAATCGGAGCAGCTCGATAATGCGGATATTCGTTTGATTCTGCATGGCTTTCACCCCCCTTTTTTTGCAGAAACAAATGTGTCAGCGTCTTCCGGAAGCATATTCTCCCATATAAACATCCAGCACCTCTCTGGGTGGTTGGATCAGGGCATCCTCATACTGGCACTTCCACTGGATTTTCCGGCTCATCTGGCCGTTTTCTACACCATCTATGGTTTCACCATCCTGAATGGGGTTATCGTGCTCCAATATGTACGATGCCACATTGTAGGCGTGGTTTACCACCCAGTTTGGGTCCATGCCGTGGAAGTGGTACTGGAGATCCGGCAGAAACAGAGTGCTCATGCCCACAGTGTCCACAATCATATCCTCGGTGTCTTGGATATTGAAAAAACGGACATTGACACCGAAACGGATAAAGCGATCAGCACCCTCGATCTGGTGGGAGCGCACATCTTCAGCCAGAAAGAGCTTGCCGCAGTTCTGGAAGTAAAATGCCTCACAGGTAGGGTACAGCTCCGCCAGAGCCTCTACAAAGTCGGCATTCAGGTTGGCCCGCTCCAGAGCCGGAAGCGCCGCCGCCAGCATATCGGTGGCCACGACCTGATACCGGCACTCCCGGAAGATCCGCTCCCGATCCTCCTGGCAGTCCCACATCTGGCTCATGAGGAATGCATCGAAGCCTTTGCCCTTAAATTTGTTGCACCCCATCACCATCAGCTGCACCGGAGCCTTGCCGTCCTTGAATTCCGCTATATGCTCCAGCGCGGCAAAGCCCGCTGTTTTTTTATCATGGCAGAAACACTCTACCGCTCCGATGTGTTTTTCCATCACGGCGGTCATGCTGTCCTTGTCCGGCATGGGCACCGGCTCTTTGAACAGCATCTGAATGAGATAGGGTCCGCCGGGCTGGGGGCCTTTTTTATCGTCCAGGTTTTGCTGGAATACTTCGTTGCTCATACTTGTCCCTCGCTTTCTCTGATGGCATTTTCCAACTGCCTACTGACGGTATCCATGTAGAGATACACCCCGTCCCGGTCACAGTGGTACAGATTGGAATAACTTGTGCTCTCATTCGGTCGGATGGGATTGGGCTCCACTACTTCGGTGGCCTCCAATAGACCAGTCTTTAATCTTGCGGCGGCAGAGAGTGCTTTTTTCAGCACAGCAATCTGTCCATTGCTCCAAAGTCCCTCCAGATCTTCAAGCACTTTGGAGTCCTGCTCCATATCTCTGAGAAGCTGTGACACCTGCTCCGGAGACAGGTAGACACCGGAGCAGTAGTTTTCGATGATCTGATTTTCTGCCGGGTTTGGAAAGGCCGTCGGCGTCACCTGTGCCCACGGGGTGAAATACCGGGCATATTCCGGCTTCTCCTCCGCCAGAAAGGAAAAGGCGCTGCCTCTGGTGTAGTAGTAATCTCGGAAAAAGCCTTGGATCACTGCAATATAGAAGCCGTGGCTTTTGTCAAACAGTTCGTCGGATTCTGTTCCAGCCCCAACGCGCAGAGTATCCAGATATTTTTCCGCATAGAAATCCTCCATTCCATGCTGTACGGCAAGGGTCAGCACTTTTTCCTCCTGTCCCTGCTGCATCCAGGTAAGGGGAGTAAAATACCATTCCCGCATTTCTTCTGGTGAAATCGGGTGAAAACTCACATCGTATCCCATAGAAGTCCTCCTCAATAATCCAGCAGGATGGGCACCTGCTGTTCCTCAGCAAACTGCATCGCCTGCCAGAACATAGAGAAAGCGAACTTGGCAAGAGAGTCCGTGTCATACTGGGTGTGCTCCGGGATGTCGGCTTTACTGTACTGTCCATCTGGACCTACAGTACCATCCACTGGATACCCCTCCGTTTCACTCCAGCGCAGGATGGTATCTTCATCTGCCTGCCAAGCCATCCCGTTGAGTCTTTCCAATTCCTTGCGAAGTCCGCCCAGGGTCGCAATCATTGCCTGATCTCCCGTAGGCAGGGGAACTTGGAACATAAAGCTGTCCGGCAGTGGAATCCACCAGGTGGTTCCCCGGAACAGCGACCACACCCGCTCCTGATCTTCCGCAAGGCGAGCGATCATGGGATGCTCCCCAAAGGCCCAGTTCTTCTCCACGGTGGACGGCACCGGCTCCTCATATGTATGGCAGGCAGCCACCAGCAGCATAGCGCCGAAGGCATCCCAATCCGGCTTGTCAGTGTAATAGGGCTTCTCATTATCCTCCGGCCAGGGGGTGTAGGTCGGCTGGTCCGACTGAGAAATGGCGGACAGGATCTGATCCCGCCAGTTCTCCACCGCCGCCTGAACCTCAGCCGGGGACAGCTCCTCTTCATCGTCGGCAGGTTCCCCATCCGGGGTGATCCGGTTGAAGGTATATCCGTTTTCCTCCGCCCACTGCTGAACAACAGTTTTCCAGTTGTGAGAATAGTACCGGGTCAGCGTCCCGGCGTAAATGTCAAGTCCCATAGTGATTCCTCCTTTTCTGTTTGGTCAAAGCCGTTCCAGGGTACAGTCGTGCCCGGAATGGTCCGTATCCAAGATAATTTCTGTAATGGTGTCCATGGTCTCTCTCCCGAGATCACGGACGCTTTTTTCATAGGACAACCACTGGATGTGGATGGGCTGTCCATACTCATGCCGCCCAAAACCGCCCCGGAGAATATCGTTGAAAGCGTTCAGGTTCCGACCGTTCTTCCGATCTAAAGCAAAGGTAAACACCCGCTCCACCTCGTCATAAAAACCGGCCATATTGGAAAAATGGCGGCCGTCAATGGTGAACACTTCTCTCATGTCCATATAAACGGCTCCTTTAAGTGGTATTTCTCCATGATCTTATTCTCCAAAGCTTCATAGGCATCCATATCCTCTGGCTGCGCTGGAATACCCTTTTCCC
>ERZ1673747.440-NODE-440-length-62142-cov-9.073091_pt1 | contig 62142 bp, 60 predicted proteins | sample MGYA00580220_ERZ1673747 | MGnify/ENA primary metagenome ERZ1673747 (study PRJEB41218, sample SAMN15661769) | gut metagenome | host: Homo sapiens | place: Canada: London | collected 2015-08-20/2019-03-30 | study: EMG produced TPA metagenomics assembly of...
AATTATAAATATTCTTTCCGCTGACCATGCGCAAAGCAAACGCGGCGCGCATTCAGATCGTTTTCTTCCTCGGATACACAAAGGCGTCGCGGCGGTACACTGCCACGAGATACGCCGCCATGAAGCACCAGATGATGGGCTCGCACAGGATGACGGCGTTGTAGGCGTAGCGCGGGATGAACACCAGCACAAAGATCACCTTGCCCACTAACTCGATGACGCTGGAAAACAGCGGCAGCACCTTCTGTCCAAGGCTCTGCAAAGCGTACCGGGTGCACAGCAGCACCCCCAGCACCGCGTAGAACGGTGCGTTCCACATCAGATACCGTGCGCCGTTTTCCAGCACGAGGGGTGCGGTGGAACCGGAGATCAGCTGCACCAGCTGACGGGCAAAAAGCTGCATCAGCACGATGTCTGCCGCCATGATGACCACCGAGCACAGGTACATGGTGCGCATTCCCTTACGCACCCGCTCCGGCTGACCTGCACCCCGGTTCTGGGAGACAAAGGTAGAACCGGCGTTTGCCATGGAGATCAGCGGCATACTGGTAAAGGAGAACAGCTTGCGCGCGGCGGTGTGCCCCGCAATGGTCAGCGTGCCCAGCCCGTTGATGCCGTATTGCAGCACCACCGACCCCGCAGACACGATGCTGCTCATCAGCCCCATGGAGATGCTCTGACTGAACAGCTCCCAGTACAAATGCTGTCCCACCGCCCAGTGCTTGCGGGCGGGCAGCAGCAGCGGTACGCGGCGCATCACATACAGAATGCACAGCACCACCGAGATGCCCTGTGCAATGACGGTAGCCACCGCCGCGCCCTGCACGCCCATGCCCAGCCCGGCAATGAACCACAGGTCCAGCGCCACGTTCAGCCCGGAGCTGATAAGCAAAAACACCAGCGGCATCACGCTGTTGCCGATAGCGCGCAGCAGCCCGGCGCACAGGTTATAAAGGAACATCACCAGCACGCCCAAGTCGATGACGATGATATACCGGTAGGCGTCCTCTAAAATTTCGGCGGGGGTGTCCAGCAGCTGCAACAGCGGCCGCAGGCCGAAAAAGCCCGCCGTGGTAATGACAAAGCTTGCGCAAAGCCCGATGACCAGCGACCCGGCCACCGTCCTTTTGAGCAGATCCTCGTCCTGTGCCCCGTAGGAGCGTGCAGCCACGATGGAAAGCCCGTTGCCGATGCCGATACCAAAGCCCACCAGCAGCTCGTAGATAGACCCGCAGGAGCCGATGGCGGCCAGTGCGCTATCGCCCAGCACGTTGCCCACGATCATGGTATCCACGGTATTGTACAGCTGCTGGAACAGATTGGACACCAGAATGGGCAGCATGAACAGAAAAAGATTCTTGAAAATAGGCCCGTGCAGCAGGTCTGCATTCCGGTTAAAGAGGTTTGTTTTCAGGGGTCGCGTCTGGGTCATAGGGTTCCTTTCTTCGCGCAAAAAGGAGGCCGTTGCACAAAAAACTGTGCAGTGGCCTCTTTTGCGGTAAAACGATTTTGAAAAATTTTATTTGTGTAGTTGCGAAACACCTACGGTGTTTCGCAACTACTTTTTTATAACTCCTGCTGCTCAAACCCGTTGACGGTCAGCACAGTCAGGGCGGTGAAACCGGCAGCCTTGATGGCGGCGGCGGCTTCGTCAAAGCCGAAGGTCAGCGCGGCGGTGTCGTGGGCGTCGGCGGTGATGATCACCCTGCCGCCCAGCTTGTTCCACTCGCCCAGCAGCCATGCGCCGGGGTAGAAGTCCTTGCGGTAGCCCCGGTATACGCCGCCGGTGTTTACTTCCAGAATGCAGTCGTTCTCCCGGGCGGCGTGCAGCGCCATGAGCGCCGCTGCCTTGTAGCGGGGAGATTCCTCATCAAAAAAGCTACCGTCCGCGTTCAGCTTTTTAACAAGGTCGATGTGTCCCAGAATATCCGGCTTTTTGGCAGCGATCTTCTCCACCTCGGCAAAATAGGCTTCCACCGCTGCCAGCGGGTCGCCATCAAAATCGTTGTTGATGCAGTCCCGCAGATCCTCGGGGCGGAAATCGATCTCGTAGTATCTGCCGGTGTTTTTGCCGTACAGATGGTGCGCGCTGCCGATCCAGTAATCAAAGCCTTTGGGCGTGCCTTCGCTCAGCAGGTCCCACTCGATGCCGCACAGGATATCTACCTTGCCCCGGTACTCGTTTTTCAGCTTGGCGATGGTGGCGCGGTACTGTGCGGTGCGGCCGGGGGTCATGCAGTATTCGCGGTCAGGCTTTGTGTAGCTGTGGCCGCTGAAACCAAGGGTGGTCAGCCCCTGCGCACAGGCGGCACCCGCCATCTGCTGCAGGGTGTTCTTGCCGTCACACAGGGTAGAGTGGCAATGTACACTGGATTTTCTGTAATCTGCCATAGGCTTCTCACTGCATCCTTTCCTGCTTGACCTTGTGGTCGATGACGTGGCGCTTTTCCAGCTCCCGGGTCACATCCTCTACGGTGATGCCCGCGCTGACCATCAGCACCAGCACATGATAGGCAAGGTCGCTGATCTCGTAGACCGTCTCGGCCTTGTCCTCTTTTTCGCCCGCAATGATGACCTCGGTGCACTCTTCGCCAACCTTTTTCAGGATCTTCTCCTTGCCCTTTTCAAACAGGTAGGTGGTGTAGCTGCCCTCCGTGGGGGTATCCTTGCGGCCCTTGATGAGGTTATACAGCCCCTGCCAGCTGAACTGCTTCAGCTCCGGGGAGACATACACCTCGTTGAAAAAGCAGCTTTCTGCCCCGGTGTGGCAGGCGGGGCCGTCTTTCACAACCTCTACCACCAGCGCATCGGCATCGCAGTCGGCGGTAATGGACACCACCCGCTGCACATTGCCGCTGGTCTCGCCCTTGCGCCAGATCTCCTGACGGCTGCGGCTCCAGAACACGGTGCGCCCCTCGGCAATGGTCAGCGCCAGCGTTTCGGCGTTCATGTAGGCAAGGGTGAGCACCTGCTTTGTGTAGTGATCCTGCACGATGGCGGGGATCAGACCTTTTTCATCAAATTTCAGTTCCATGACGGTTCTCCCTCCCCGGACGGGGATATTGTGTATTTTATCGTATTCAAGATAAAAATGCAAGGTGTTTCTGTGTTTTTTACAGCCGCATTTCCACGCCGTTGGCGTTCAGGTACTCTTTCAGCTCCCGGATGCCCAGCAGCTTCTGGTGGAAGATGCCCGCCGCCAGCCCGGCGTCGATGCCCTTGTGGTGGAACAGTTCCAGAAAATCCTCTTTTTTGCCCGCGCCGCCGCTGGCAATGATGGGGATGTTCACCCGGGCAGCCACCGCGTCCAGCATTTCAAGGTCGAAGCCGTTGCGCACGCCGTCGGTGTCGATGCTGTTCAGGCACATTTCGCCCGCGCCGTGGGCAGCGCACCAGCTTACCCAGTCCAGCGCATCCCGGCCGGTATCCTCGCGCCCGCCCTTGGCGAACACCCGGAACTGCCCGTTCACCCGCTTCACGTCTGCGGAAAGCACCACGCACTGGTCGCCGTAGCGCTGCGCGGCGGCGGGGATCAGCCCGGGGTCTTTCAGCGCGCCGGAGTTGACGCTTACCTTATCCGCGCCGCATTTCAGCACCCGGTCAAAATCCTCCAGTGTGTTGATGCCGCCGCCCACGGTCAGGGGGATAAAAATCTCTCCCGCCACCCGGGTCAGGATATCGGTAAAGAGGGCGCGTCCCTCAAAGCTGGCGGTGATATCGTAAAACACCAGCTCGTCCGCCCCGGCGGCGTTGTACAGCCGTGCCATCTCCACCGGGTCGGCCACGTCCTTGACGCCCTCAAAGTTCGTGCCTTTGACCACCCGGCCGTCGCGCACGTCCAGACAGGGGATGATGCGTTTGGTTATCATAAAGCTCCCTCTTTCTCAGTCCTGCACCAGCTGCACGCAGCGGGCAAGGTCCAGCGCGCCGGTGTACAGACTTTTGCCCAGAATTGCCGCTGCCGTGCCCATCTGCTGCAATTCCAGCAGTTCCGCCTCGGAGGAGATGCCGCCGCTGGCGGTAAAGGCCACCCCGGGCACTTGGGCCGCTAATTGCCGGTAAAGGCTCAGGTTTGTGCCCTGCATCGCGCCGTCACAGGCAATGTCGGTGTAGATGATGGCGGTGCAGCCGGCTTCTGCCAGCCGCTTGCAGAAGGCCACGCCCGGTTCGGCGCTGACCTCCTTCCAGCCGTGGATGGCAACATAGCCGTCCTTGGCGTCCACGCCCACGGCAATTTTATCGCCGTATTTTTGCAGCATCCGGGCGGTAAAGGCAAAATCCGTCACCGCCACGCTGCCCAGAATGCAGCGCCCCACCCCGAGGGAAAGGTATTTTTCAATGCGCTCCTCGGTGCGGATGCCGCCGCCTACCTCGATGTACAAACCGCCCTGCTTTGCCAGCGCGGCAATGGTGTCGTAGTTGGAAAGGGTGCCGTTCTTGGCACCGTCCAAGTCCACTACATGAAGATTTTTTGCCCCGGCGGCCACAAAGCTGCGTGCCTGTGCGCAGGGGTCCTGCCCGTAAACGGTCATGCGGTCGTAGTCGCCCTGTGTCAGGCGCACCACCTGCCCGCCGCGCAGGTCAATGGCTGGAAATAGCTGCATAGTTGTTTCTCCCTTAGAAACGAACCCTCTCAGGCTCGCATTCGCTCGCCAGCTCCCCCGAAGGGGGAGCTTTATTGCATCCTACGGTTTCCGGTGTAAAAGCTCCCCCCTCGGGGGAGCTGGCAACGCCGCAGGCGTTGACTGAGAGGGTTACAATTCGCTGAACGCCTTCAGAATTCTGAGACCGGTGTCGCCGCTTTTTTCCGGGTGGAACTGGGTGCCATACACCCGCCCCGCCCGCACCGCGCCGGTGACCGGGATGGAATAATCGCTGACGGCAAGGGTGCTTTCAGCGCAGTTTTTGCCGTAGTAGCTGTGGACGTAGTACACATACTCGCCCTCGCGGATGTAGCGGAACAGGGGGTCATCCTTTACGATGTGCAAAGCGTTCCAGCCCATCTGTGGTACTTTCAGACTTTTGTCCGCGAGGTCGGGCCCCAGCGGGCAGACCTCGCCTTTGATAAAGCCCAGCCCGGCGTGCTCGCCGTATTCGTAGCTTTTTTCAAACAGCAGCTGCATCCCAAGGCAGATGCCCAGCAGGGGCTTCTCTTCCGCCTGCTCCTTCAGCACCGGCACAAGGCCGGTGGCGGTAAGCTTTGCCATGGCATCCCCGAATGCGCCCACCCCCGGCAGGATAAGCCGGTCGGCGGCGCGGATGGCAGCGGCGTCGGCGGTGACCACCGCCTGCAGCCCCAGCTGCTGCAAGCTGGAACGCAGGCTGAACAGATTGCCCACGCCGTAATCAAGAATGGCGATCATACCAGCAGTCCTTTCGTGGAGGGGATCTCGTCCCGGTGTGCCGCGTCGATGCGCACGGCTTCGGCCAGCGCGTGGCCCGCGCCCTTGAAGCAGGCTTCCAGAATGTGGTGGGTGTTCTCGCCCGCAAACTGCACAAAATGGACGGTGGCGGGCACGCTGCGGGCAAAGCCGTACCAGAACTCCTTGGCGCACTCCACGTCAAAATCGCCCACCTTTTCGGTCTGGCAGCGGATGTCCCAGTTCAGGGTGCAGCGCCCGGAAAGATCTACCGCGCACAGCACCAGCGCCTCGTCCATGGGCAGGTAAAAGCTGCCGTAGCGGAAGATGCCGCGCATCTCGCCCAGCGCCCGGGCAAAGGCCTGTCCCAGCGCAATGCCCACGTCCTCGGTGGTGTGGTGGTAGTCCACCTGCACATCGCCGTGGCAGGTGAGCACCAGATCAAACCGTCCGTGCCGGGCAAACAGCTCCAGCATGTGGTTCAGAAAGCCGCATCCGGTGTCGATCTCGTAGCGGCCGGTGCCGTCCAGATCAAGGGTCAGCTCGATCTGGGTCTCGTTGGTGCTGCGTTCCAGCGTTACCATGCGCTCTGCCATTGTCACACCTCCAGTATTTTGTCCACAGCGTCCATCAGCGCCTGCATCTGCTCCGGCGTGCCGATGGTGATACGCAGCCAGTTTTCAATGCGCGGCGCATCAAAATGCCGCACCAGAATGCCGCTTTCCTTTAACTTTTTGTATAGCGCGCCGCCATTTATCCGCTCTGTGCTGGCAAATACAAAGTTTGCGCGGCTGTCCAGTACGGTAAAGCCCCGGTCAGTCAGCTGCTGCATCGTCCATGCGCGGGTATCCATAATGGCGGCGCAGGTCTTTTCAAAGTAGGCAGTATCTTCCAGCGCAGCCTGCCCGGCCTTCAGGGTCAGGCGGTTGATGTTGTAGGGGTTTAGGCTGAATTTGACCCGGTTCAGGTCAGCAATCAGTGCCGCGTTGCCCATGGCAAGCCCCAGCCGCGCCCCCGCCAGCTGCCGGGATTTGGAGAAGGTCTGCACCACCAGCAGGTTTTCGTATTTGTCGATAAGCGGCACGCAGCTCTCGCCGCCAAAGTCCACATAGGCTTCGTCCACAATGACCACGCTGTCCGGGTTCGATTGCAAAATGCCCTCGATGGCCTCCCGGGGCAGGCACAGCCCGGTGGGGGCGTTGGGGTTTGCAATGACGATGGTCTCGTGCAGGCCGTGGTAATCGGCGGGGTCAAGGGTGAAGTCCTCTTTTAACGGAATGATATGGGTGGGAATGTGCAGCAGACCGCACCACACGCCGTAGCAGCCGTAGGTGATATCCGCAAAGGCCAGCGGGTGGCTCTCGTCACAGAAAGCCCGCAGCGCAAAGAACAGGTTCTCGTCGCTGCCGTTGCCGGGCATGACCTGTGACGGCTGCAAGCCGAAATGCGCCGCCGCCGTGCGCAGCAGCTGGGCACAGGCGGGGTCGGAGTAAAGGCGCAGCTTTTCCACCTCGGCTTCGCTCACGGCTGCCACCACCCGGGGCGACGGCAGATAGGGGCTTTCGTTGGTATTCAGTTTGATGTACTGCTGATCCTGCGGCTGCTCTCCGGGCGTGTAGGGAGTGACAGCGGACAGGGCAGGGGAAAGAAAACGGCTCATAATGGTTTCCTCTTACTTCTCATACCGGATGGTCACGCTGCGGGCGTGGGCGTGCAGACCCTCGCGCTCGGCAAAGTCTGCAATGCGGGGCGCAACGGCTTCCAGCGCGTCCCGGGTGTAGTAGATGAAGCTGGACTTCTTGACGAAATCGTCCACGCCCAGCGGGCTGGAAAAGCGTGCGGTGCCGCTGGTGGGCAGGGTGTGGTTGGGGCCTGCAAAGTAATCGCCCAGCGCCTCCGGCACATTGCGGCCAAGGAAGATGCTGCCCGCGTTGCGGATCTCGTTCAGCACCCCGAAGGGGTCCTCCACGCAGACCTCCAGGTGCTCCGGCGCGATGATGTTGCAGGCCTCGATGGCCTTGTGCAGGTCGGTGCAGAGGATGATCTTGCCGTTGTCGTCCACGCTGGCGCGGGCAATGGCGGCGCGGGGCAGCTGCGGGATCTGCACCTCCAACTCCGCCTGTACCGCCTTGGCAAGGGCTGCGCTGTCGGTGACAAGCACCGGGCTTGCCAGCCTGTCGTGTTCGGCCTGACTTAACAGGTCTGCCGCCACCCACGCGGGATTGCAGCTGCCGTCTGCCAGCACCAGAATTTCGCTGGGGCCAGCGATCATATCAATGCCCACCTTGCCAAACACCTTGCGCTTGGCGGTGGCAACGTAGATGTTGCCGGGGCCTACGATCTTATCCACCGCCGGGATGCTCTGGGTGCCGTAGGCCAGCGCCGCCACAGCCTGTGCGCCGCCGGTCTTAAAAATTTTGGTCACCCCGGCGGTGGCGGCAGCGGCCAGAATGACCGGGTTCACCTTGCCGTCCTTCCCGGCGGGGGTGGTCATGACGATCTCGGACACCCCTGCCACCTTGGCAGGAATGACGTCCATGAGCACGGTGGAAGGGTACGCCGCCGTGCCGCCGGGCACATAGACACCGGCCTTTTCAATGGGGGTATATTTCTGCCCCAGTACGATGCCGGGGCGGTCGTTCATCACAAAATTCTTGTGCACCTGCTGGCGGTGGAACTGCTCGATGTTCTCCGCCGCCTGCTGCAGGGTCTCGAGGAAATACGGGTCCATGCCCGCAAAGGCTTCGTCGATCTCGGCCTGCGTCACCTGTAAATTTTCGATTGTTGCACCGTCAAATTTCAGGGCGTAGTCCTTCAGGGCATCGTCGCCCCGGGTGCGCACGTCCGCAATGATGGCGTCCACCACGTCCTCTACGTTCTTTTCGGCGCGGATGTCCCGGTTCAGAATTTCCTCCGGTTTCAGCTCGTCAAAATTATACAGCTTGATCATTTCTCTTCCTCCTGCTTGTGCAAGGTGTCGCGCAGCTTTTCCAGCATGGTGTCCATCTGCCGGTGCTTGAACTGGTAGCTGGCCTTGTTGGCGATGAACCGCGCCGAGATGGGCATGAACTCGGTGACCACCTGTAAGCCGTTCTCCCGCAGGGTGGTGCCGGTCTCCACGATGTCCACAATGACATCCGAAAGCCCAAGGATGGGTGCCAGCTCAATGGAGCCGTTCAGCTTGATGATATCGATATCCCGCCCCATGGAGGCGTAGTAGCGCTTTGCAATGTTGACGAACTTGGTGGCCACCCGCACCGGGCGGCTGGGGTCGTCCCGGTAGCCCGCCGGGGCGGCTACGCACATCCGGCAGCGGCCAAGGCCGGTATCCAGCAACTCGTACACATCGGCGGCGGCCTCGGTCAGGATATCCTTGCCCACGATGCCCACATCGGCAGCACCGTGCTCCACATAGATGGCCACGTCGCTGGGCTTGACCAGAAAATACCGGATGCCCGCTGCCGGGTTTTCCACCACCAGCTTGCGGGTGGCGTTGTAGTCCTCCGGGCAGTCGTAGCCGATGCCCGCCAGCAGATTATACACCTTGTCGCCCAGCCGCCCCTTGGGCAGCGCCACGTTCAGCATCACCTTGCCGGTGTCCTGATGCTGTACCGGCGGCATCGCATTCAGCCGGTCCAGCTCGTCCAGATACACCGCAAAGCCGATGGCGCCCGCCCCGGGGGTGAATTTCTGCAGCAGCAGGTCATACCGCCCGCCCTTCAGCAGCGGGCGGGGCAAAGCCTTGAGATAGCCCTGAAACACAAGGCCGTTGTAGTATTCCATCTCACCGGCTAAGGTCAGGTCTAACCGGATGCTGCCGCCTGCCTGTCCCAGCGTGGGCGCTAGGGCGGTCAGCTCTGCCACAGCGGCAGTCATAGCGGGGTTGCGGCAGAGCGCCGCCGCCTTGGAAAGGGTAGCGGCGTAGCCGCCGGAAAGCTCCAGCACCCCGCACAAGGCGTCCGCCGCCGTTTCGGAAAGCCCCGCAGAAAGCGCGGCGGCGCGCAGCTCGTGGGCATTTTTCTGCCGCAGCTTTTCCAGCAGCTGCGCCCGGGCGGCTTCCGGCACGCCCAGCGCATCGAACAGGCCGAACAGGTAGCCCATGTGGCTGACCTCCAGCACCCACTCTGCGCCCAGCGCCGCCAGCGACTGCGCCGCCAGACACACCGCCTGCTGCACCTCGGCTTCGCCCACAGCGCCCAGCAGCTCCAGACCCATCTGGGAGATCTCTTTAAAGGTGTGGCTCTCGGCGGAGGGGCGGTAGACGTTCTCGTGATAGTAGTACCGCAGCGTCTCGCCCGGTGCGGGCTGCGCCGTCTTGGCGATGGACAGGGTCACATCCGGCTTGAGCGCCAGCAGACGGCCGTCGAGGTCGGTAAAGGTGATGACCTGCTCCGACGACAGAAAGCTGCGGTTCTCCTGATACAGACTGTACTCCTCGAACCGTCCCATGTGGTACTTGCGGCAGCCTGCCGTCTCGTACAGGCTGCGCAGCGCAAAGGAGGCGCGCTCCTTTGGCTGCAAATGCTCCAGACTGAACTCCATTTCGCTCCCTCGTTTCCTTTCCCGTGTTTCTTTCCCTGCACCGGCACAATTCCGGCGTCTCTATACACAAAAACATCCGGCGCGGCATCCTCCGCACCATAGAATGAAAGGCTTCTGTTCCTATTTTACTTTATCTAGGTAAAGCTATAAAGCGTGAAAGTGAACGTCTTTTCCATTCTTATCCTACAATTTTTCAGTGCGTTTGTACAGAAAGGCGAAAATTTTTCAACCCATCAGTCCCTCTCGTGAAAATGGAGCACCGGAACGTCCGCAGACGCTCCGGTGCTCCGAAATTATAAATATTCTTTCCGCTGACCATGCGCAGAGCAGCGCGGCGCGCAATCCAAATCGTCCTCCTCCCGGCAGCCTTGTATTCCGTCACACAAAGGCGTATACTGGGGCAAAAAGGAGGCGTTTGCCATGTGGTTCGTTTACGCGCTGGGGTCTGCGGTGTTCGCTGCCCTTACCTCGATTCTGGCTAAAATCGGCATCGAGGGGGTCAACTCCACCCTTGCCACTGCCATCCGCACGGCGGTGGTGCTGCTGATGAGCTGGGGCATGGTGTTCCTTACCGGTACTCAGGCCGGCATTACGGAGATCTCCCGCCGCAGCTGGCTGTTTCTGGTGCTGTCCGGCCTTGCCACCGGCGCAAGCTGGCTGTGCTACTACCACGCTTTGCAGGTGGGTGCAGCGTCCAAGGTAGTGCCCATTGATAAGCTCAGCGTGGTCATCACCCTTGTGCTGGCCTTTGTGGTGCTGCACGAGCCCTTTACCGCCAAAAGCCTCATCGGCTGTGCCCTCATCACCGCCGGCACACTGTTTATGGTGCTGTAACGATTGGGAATGCGCGCCGCGCTGCTCTGCGCATCAATAGCGGAATTTTATTTTTATATGTAAATCTGGAAAATCTGCGGATTTTCCCGATTTACTTTTTCACGGGGAGGGGGTGCAACGGTTGGCCGGCAGTTTTCCTCCACGACCCCTCCCGTGAAAATGGGGTTCAGAAACGCCCGCAGGCGTTTCTGACCCCCGAAATTTAAAATAATTTTTCCGCTGAATATGGCTAGAGCGTAGCGGAAGCCATTCTAAAACGTTCAACGCAAAACGGCTGCTGCACGTTTTTGTGCAGCAGCCGTTTTATCGTTTTTAGTCCTCGCCTTTTTTCAGTATGTCCAGTTCCGGCATCAGCTCGGTGCTCACGATGGTAAGCATCTGTTCCAGCTTGGCGCATTCCTCGGGGGTAAAGCGCTGCCGGGCACGCTCCACTACGGTGTGCAGATAAGAGTAGCTGATGTTGTAGTAGTCGATATACTTCTGGGTGGGGCGCAGATGGTACTCCCGCCGGTCGGTGGTGGACTGGATCTTTTCCACATAGCCCTTTTTCACCAGACTGCCGATCTTGTACGCCGCATTGGGGGTGGAGATCTGCATCATGCGGGAAAACTCCGCAATGGTGGGCTCGCCCATGGCCATGATGCCCTCCATGCAGAAGGACTCCACCGTGGTCAAGGTAGCCTCACGGGTGGCAAAACGCTGGAACACGTTCTGATAAAAATGCAGCTTGAATTTGGTGTAGACGTCCTGAAAAGCTTTTTCCAGCATGGGTCATGCGCCTCCAATGGTTCAACTTTTTTACTATACGTTCAGTATACCACGAAAATGCCCCGCTGCATAGCGGAATTTTTACACAGCATCTCCGGAAGTTTTTGCCCGGGTGCGGGCGCGGATGACGCTGAGCACCGCTAGTTCCAGCACGATGGCAACCACCAGCAGCACCAGCGAGGTGACAAGGCTTGCGCGGCTGCCCAGCACCGCCTGTGCAAGGCCGGTGATGACGTAGCACACCGCCGAGCAGGCCGCCGCAGTAATGGCGTAGGGCAGCTGGGTGGAAACGTGGTTCACATGGCTGCAATGTGCGCCCGCCGAGGCCATGATGGTGGTATCCGAGATGGGGGAGCAGTGGTCGCCGCACACCGCGCCGGACAGGCAGGCGGCAATGGACACCACCAGCATCTCGCCGTCCGGGAAGGCCTGACAGACGATGGGGATCAGGATGGAGAAGGTGCCCCAGGAAGTGCCGGTGGCAAAGGCAAGGAACACTGCCACAAGGAAGATGATGAACGGCAGCAGATACTGCAAAGCCGCCGCAGAGCTGCCCAGCAGGTTTGCCACATAATACTTTGCACCCAGCAGGCCGGTCATGCCGGACAGCGTCCATGCAAGGGACAAAATCAGCATGGGGCTGACCATGGCCTTGAAGCCCTCGGGGATGCAGGCAGCAAAATCCTGAAAGGTCATCACGCTGCGCACCCGGTAAAATACAAAGGTGAACAGCAAAGCGATGCTGCTGCCCAGCACCAGACCCGCCGAGGCGTTGCAGTCCGCAAAGGCGGTGATGAAGTCCACGCCCTCAAAGAAGCCGCCGGTGTACACCATGCCGAAGATGCAGGCCGCGATCAGCACCAGCACCGGCGCGATCAGGTCGATGACATGGCCGTTGGTGTCGCTGCCGTCGTCTACATCGTCGCCGTAGGGACGGTCGGCGGTGGTAAACAGGTCGCCGTTTTGGGCGTTGTCCTCGTTCAGCTTCATGGGGCCGAACTCCGCCCCGGTAAAGATGAGGAACAGGCTCATCACCACGGTCATGACGGCGTAATAGTTATAAGGAATGGTACGCAGGAACATGGTAAAGCCGTTGATGCCGGAGCCCGCCGGGACGCTGGAGGTGACCGCAGCCGCCCAGCTGGACACCGGCGCAATGATGCAGATGGGCGCGGCGGTGGAATCGATCAGGTAGGCCAGCTTTGCGCGGGACACCTTCTGCCGGTCGGTCACCGGGCGCATCACCGAGCCAACAGTCAGGCAGTTGAAGTAGTCGTCCACAAAGATCATCACGCCCAGCAGCAGGGTGGCAAACTGTGCGCCCGCCCGGCTGTGGATGTGGGTGGACGCCCAGCGGCCGAAGGCCGCCGAGCCGCCCGCCTTGTTCATCAGTGCCACCAGAATGCCCAGCATCACCAGAAAGGCCAGAATGCCCACGTTGCCGGAGTCCGACAGCTTGGTGATCATGCCGCCGTCCTCATTGAAGAACAGGGTGTTCAGCGCCAGCTCAAGGTTGCCGTTGGCATACAGCAGCGCACCGGAGGCAATGCCCACCAGCAGTGAGGTGTACACCTCCTTGGTGTTCAGCGCCAGCACGATGGCAATGACAGGCGGCAGCAGGGAAAAGAAGGTGCTGTACACCGCACAGGTGTAGGTGGCGGGGTCGGCCACCTTGCCGGGGGTCACCGCCGTGCACCACAGCAGCAGGGCAAAGACGAACAGCGCCCCCACCCAGGATAAGTTTTTGTTTTTCATAAGCTCCTCATATCAAGTATCAGTCATTGTCTGCGAAAAAAGCTCCGGCGTATCGGGGCGCAGGCTGCGGGGCAGACTACCCACAGAAATGCAAAGGGGGTGTGCACCGTGCCGGATTACAAGGCCATGTACTTTGAACTGTTCCGCGCCAGTGTGCAGGCTGTGCAGCTTTTGCAGGACGCGCAGACCCGCGCCGAGCAGCAGCTGCTGGCCGCAGACCCGCCGCCGCTGCGGCTGGACGAAACAGAACCGGACGATCCTTAGCCCTTTTTGGCCTCGGCCTTAGCGGCAAACTTTTCCTCAAAGATGATAAAGCGTTCGTGGGTGCCACCGCCCACAGGACCCTTCTCGTCCGCAAGCGTCACCTTGAAGGTCAGCTTGCGGCCCTCCACAGCCACCAGCTCACTGTGGCAGGTCACGGTCATACCCACAGGGGTGGGTGCGGTGTGCTCCAGCTCCAGCTTGGTGCCCACGGTGCCGCTGCCCGCCTCCAGCGCAGGGGCAACGCTCTGCCAGCAGGTCTTTTCGGCCAGTGCCACCAGTGCAGGGGTAGCAAACACGTCCAGCGTGCCGCTGCCCATGGTCTTTGCAGTGTTTTCTGCGCTCACGCGCACGCTCTGCTCGCCGCAGATCCCGGTTTCCAACTTCATATACAGTTCCTCCTTATGCGTCCTATGGACGCAGTTGTGTTATTTGTGCTCATACGCCTTTATAAGATATCACAAAACGCGCCGGAATGCACTATTTTTTGCATATTTTTTCAGGAGAGGGACACCCGTTAGCCCCGTGCGCCCTCTCAGGCGCTCCCGCGCCAGCTCTCCCGAAGGGAGAGCCAAGGTCTAAGGCTCGTTGCTGAAGCTTTAAGTGCAATGAGAAAGCTTCCGGCGGCGCTCTTGCCTCTCCCTTTGGGAGAGGTGTCACCGCAGGTGACGGAGAGGGCGCACGCCGCTGCCCTCAGCGCTAAAGTATCAAGCGCAACAAGAAACCTTCCCGCCATGTCAAAGGCTCCCTCCCCGAGGGAGCTGGCAAAGCCGTTAGGCTTTGACTGAGGGAGTTTAAACCCGCACCCAATTTGCAAATTAAATTTGCATCTTTTTTGCGTTTTACGGCGATTTTCAGCAATTTTGCGGCAATGTAAAAAACTTTGCGGATTTTGCTTGACAGGGGGCTGCCTGCGTGTTATCATGAACACATGAACAGATGCTCATATATCGAAACGAAGGGAGAGGACAGCATGACCGGGCTAGAACAGACCGCACCGGAAAAAGAAAAACAGCCGGTAGAGATGCCGGATGACGAGGTGCTGTACGAACTGGCGGACCTGTTCCGCGTGTTCGGCGATTCCACCCGCATCAAAATTCTGTACGCCTTACACGACAGCGAGCTTTGCGTGCAGGATATCGCGGACGCCGTGCAGCTGAGCCAGTCTGCCGTCAGCCACCAGCTGCGGGTGCTCAAGGACTCCAAGCTTGTGCGCTTCCGGCGGGAGGGCAAAACCGTTTTCTACGCACTGGACGATGACCATGTGCGCAGCATCCTCTCCATGGGGATGGACCATATCGAAGAATGACCGGGCACACCGCCCGCAGAAAAGAAAGGCTGGTACTTATTATGAAAAAGACCTACAAGATCGAAGTGGACTGCGCCAACTGCGCCCAGAAGATGGAGGATGCCGCCAACACCGTAGCTGGTGTGGAAAAGGCGACCGTCAGCTTTATGACCCAGAAGATGAAGGTGGAGTTTGCCGAGGGTGCCGACCCTCACGCCACCATGGAGAACGTGCTGTCTGCCTGCAAGAAGGTAGAGGACGACTGCGAGATCTTTGATATCTGATGTACGGCAAAGCTCTCCCGGTCGGTACGGATCGGGGGAGTTTTTCTGTGGAAAAATCCGCCACTTTTCAACAATTTCCACCGGGTTTTCAACACACTTTGCGAAAAACCCGAAAAAGAAGCGTGGAAAAGCGTTTTTTACAGGAAAACTGTGTGGAAAACGCGGGTAAAACTGTGGAATACCCATTTTTTTCCGAAAAACCTGTGGAAAACTACCCGTTTTTCACCCACTGCACCGCAAACTGAGGAGCGTTGCTTATGAACAAGAAACAAAAAAAGACCCTTGAGCGGATTCTGATCGCCGTGGCACTGGTGATCGTGCTCAAGCTTTTGCCCGCCTTGCCCATGCCGGTGGAGCTGGCGCTCTACTGCATCCCCTACCTTGTGGTGGGCTGGGATGTGCTGCGCAAGGCGCTGAAGGGCATCAAGAACCGCCAGCCCTTTGACGAGTGCTTTCTGATGGCAGTGGCCACCGTGGGCGCGTTTGCACTGGGCGACTATGTGGAGGGCTGCGCCGTTATCATCTTCTACCAGATCGGCGAGCTGTTCCAGAGCGTTGCCGTGGGCAAAAGCCGCCAGAGCATTGCCAGCCTGATGGACATCCGCCCGGACTACGCCAACATCGAGGGCGAGGACGGCAAGCTGGAACAGGTGGACCCGGATGAGGTCGAGGTGGGCACCGTCATCGTGGTGCAGCCCGGCGAGCGGGTGCCCATTGACGGCATCATCGTGGAGGGTGCTTCTGCCCTGAACACCGCCGCCCTGACCGGTGAGAGCCTGCCCCGGGACGTGAACGCCGGGGACGAGGTCATCAGCGGCTGTGTGAATATGACCGGCCTTTTGAAGGTGCGCACCACCAAGGAATTTGGCGAATCCACTGTCTCTAAGATTCTCGACCTTGTGGAAAATTCCAGCATGAAAAAAGCCCGGGCAGAAAACTTTATCACCCGCTTTGCCCGGGTGTACACCCCCGCTGTCTGCTACGGCGCACTGGCGCTGGCGCTTCTGCCGCCGGTGGTGCTGCTGCTCATGGGACAGCCCGCCCGCTTTGGCGACTGGGTCTACCGCGCCCTGACCTTCCTTGTCATCAGCTGCCCCTGTGCGCTGGTCATCTCCATCCCGCTGAGTTTCTTCGGCGGCATCGGCGGCGCTTCCGCCTGCGGCATCCTCATCAAAGGCTCTACCTATCTGGAAGAGCTTGCCAACACCGGCGTTGTGGTGTTCGATAAGACCGGCACCCTGACGCAGGGCACCTTTAAGGTCACCGGCATCCACCCGGCCGAGGGCGTGACCGACGCCGCACTGGTGGAAGCCGCTGCGCTGGCAGAAAGCTGGTCGAAGCATCCAATCTCCCTGAGCATCAAGGCTGCCTACGGCAAGCCCATTGACGCCGCCCGGGTCACGGACGTGCAGGAGCTGGGCGGTCATGGCGTGACCGCGAAGGTGGACGGCAAGAGCGTTGCCGCCGGTAACGCCCGCCTGATGGAAAAGCTGGGGCTGACCGTCCCCGCCGTGGACGGCGTGGGCACCATCGTGCACGTTGCCGTGGAGGGCAGCTATGCGGGCTATCTGCTGATTTCGGACGTGGTAAAGCCCCACAGCGCCGAGGCCATCCGCGCTTTGAAGGCCTCCGGCGTGCGCAAGACGGTCATGCTGACCGGCGATGCGCAGCCGGTGGCACAGGCGGTGGCGCAGCAGCTGGGTCTGGACGAGTACCACGCCGGTCTTTTGCCCGGCGACAAGGTAGACCAGATCGAAAAGCTGCTGGCTGAAAAGCAGCCCAAGGAGAACCTTGCCTTTGTGGGTGACGGCATCAACGATGCGCCGGTGCTTTCCCGCGCAGACGTGGGCATCGCCATGGGTGCGCTGGGTTCGGACGCTGCCATCGAGGCCGCAGACGTGGTGCTGATGGATGACGACCCCGCCAAAATCGCGCTGGCTATGCGCATCGCCCGCCGCACCCTGCGCATCGTGCACCAGAACATCGTGTTTGCGCTGGGCATCAAGGCACTGTGCCTGCTGCTGGGTGCACTGGGCATTGCCGGAATGTGGGCAGCCATCTTTGCAGATGTGGGCGTGATGGTCATTGCCGTGCTCAACGCCACCCGCGCCCTGTATACCAAAGACCTGACCAAAAACTGACATAAACGCAAAACAGCCAGACCGGCACTGCCGGTCTGGCTGTTTTGCGTTTTGGGGAAATTTACAGCTTTTCCACCATCGCTGCTACGATCTTAGTGGCGGTGGCGACATATTCGCTGATGCTGAACTTCTTCACCACCAGTACCTCGTGGCCGTCCTCGTCGGCGTTGTCGCTCATGGCGCGCAGGATGACGCAGGGCACGCCGTTCTTGGCAGCGATCTGGCTTACCGCCGCGCCCTCCATCTCCACGCAGTCCGGGGCACACTTGGCCTCAATGGCGGCCTTCGTCTCGCTGTCGCCCACGAACAAATCGCCGGTGGCGATCTTGCCCACCAGTGCCTTTACCCCGGCTTCGGCGCAGGCGGCTTCGGCAGCGGCGATCAGTTCCGGGTCGCCGGTGTATTCCTTCAGGAACGGCGGGTTCTGGCAGATCATATCCAGCTGGGCGTCGTGGTACAGCACCGTCTTGCCGATGACCACATCCCCGATGCCGATCTTGCTGGTCATATTGCCTGCAATGCCGGAGAAGATGATCTTCTCCGCGCCGAACTTGGTAATGAGCACCTGCGTGGTAGCGGCGGCGTTGGCCTTGCCCATACCGGCGCAGCACACCACCACCTGCTTGCCGGCCAGCGTACCCTTGTGGTACTCCACGCCGCCGTAGGGCTCAACGGTGACATTTTCCAGCTTTGCACACAGCTGGTCTACTTCATCGGGCATAGCGCCCATAATACCAAAGATCATGGTGGACTCCTTTAAACATTAAACAGGAACTCGATGACGTCGCCATCGTGCACAACATACTCCTTGCCCTCGGTGCGCTGCAGACCCTTGGCCTTGACGGCGGCGTAGTCGAAGTTGTTGGCTTCCAGATCATCGTAGCCGATGACGCTGGCGCGGATGAAGCCGCGCTCGAAGTCGCTGTGGATCTTACCGGCAGCCTGCGGAGCCTTGGTGCCCTTGCGGATGGTCCATGCGCGGCACTCCTTCTTGCCGTCGGTCAGGAAGGAGATCAGACCCAGCAGGTCGTAGCTGGCGGTGATCAGGTTGTCCAGACCGCTGGCCTCGATGCCCATCTCGGCCAGAAATGCCTTCTTTTCCTCGGGGCTGTAATCCGCAATGTCCTCCTCGGTCTTGGCGCAGATGGGAATGTAGCGGGCGCCCTCTTCCTTGGCGCGGGCAGCCACCAGCGGAACGTACTTGTTGTTCTCGATGCCCTCCATCAGGTCATCCTCGCCCACGTTGCAGGCGTACAGCACCGGCTTTGCGCTCAGCAGACCCATCTCGTGCAGCACGGTCTGCTGCTCGGTGTCGGTGGGATCAAAATCGAAGCTGCGGGCGGGCTTGCCGGTGCTCAGATGGTCGGCCAGCTGCTGCAGCCATGCGGCCTCGGCGGCAGCGCCCTTGTTGTTGCCGCTCTTGGCCGCTTTTGCCATGCGGCCTGCGCGGTTCTGCACCACCTCAAGGTCGGAGAGGATCAGCTCGTAGTCGATGGCGTCAATGTCGGCAATGGGGTCCACGGCCTCGGCCTTGGTCACGTCCTCCACCACATGGATGATGTTGTCATCGTCAAAGCAGCGCACAACGTGCACAATGGCGTCGCACTCGCGGATATGGCCAAGGAACTTGTTGCCAAGGCCGGCGCCCTGACTTGCACCCTTCACCAGACCTGCAATGTCCACGAACTCCACGATGGCGGGGGTCTTTTTGTTGGTCTGCCAGATCTCGGCCAGCTTGTCCAGCCGCTTGTCCGGCACTGCCACGATGCCGGAGTTCGGCTCGATGGTGCAGAAGGGATAGTTTGCAGCCTCCGCATTCTTGGTGGAGGTGATGGCGTTGAACAGAGTGGACTTGCCCACGTTGGGCAGGCCGACGATACCTAACTTCATATAAAATACGCTCCTTACACGTTTTTTGGCATAACGATACATCTATCATTATACGCGCTGAACCCCGCCAGCGCAAGGGGGAGGGGCACGGAAATCAATTTTTGCGGCTTGAACCGGGACAAGAGCCTTTTCCCCTTGGGAGATCCGGCGCGCAGCGCCTGAAAGGGCTCCCCAGCCACTTTCTTCCGGACTTTACAAAAAAAGGAAATGAAACAAAGAGAGCATCAAAATGTAAACGTTTTCGGCCGCATTACTGAAAAATACAACATAGAATATAAACAAAACCCCGGTAAAACCGGTTGACACCGGGGGGGGGTATGATAAACTATTGTCGACAAAACTAACGTATCAATCTTTAAAAATATTGGGCAATTTTTTGGCAAACTTGTCGAAAGGCAAGGACGCAAAGCCATAGGGGCTAAGGTTCGGGGCATTTCCCGGATGATGCCAGCCGGTTGCTTCCGGTTTTTTTGCGGAAATACTCTGCATACCGGAATCGTCCAAAACCACAGGTGTGTTCTTTTCAAGGGCACGCCGGATTTTGCTCGTATCATCAAAGCTGCCCACAAGGTCGGGCGGCTTTTTTATTGTTCTGATGGAAAGGGAGCGTGGAGCCCATGGAGAACAAAAACACAAGCAGAGTAGTCATCGGGGTGCTGGTGGTACTGGTGTTGCTGCTGGGCGGCTACATCGCAGTGTCCGGCGGCAAGTCCGCTGCCACGGCCAACGGCGCGTCCGAAGCAGCCGCGCTGCCCATGGAGACTTATCAGGCGCAGTACGTCAAGCCGGAGACCCCCATCGACCGCAGCAAAAACGTCACCCTGCCGGGCTGGGGCGGCTTTACCATCCCCGCAAAGACCAAAAAGATCACGCAGGGGTTCGAGTTCCATAACCCCGCCGAGAACCTTTGGTACGAGGACTGGGTAAGCCTTGACGGCACCACGCTGGAAAAGCTGGTGGTGGACAGCGGCCAGACCACAGAACTGAGCCATTACCTGCGCTTGGCGGGCATTCAGGCCGAGGTAACAAAGGTGCTGGACGCCGACCCCGCCTATTTTGAGATCCAAAAGACCGACGCCGGGGCGTACACCATTGAGGCCGTCAAGGGCTATAAGGGCGAAAAGACCCTGACCGTGCAGACCGATGACGGCAAGCAGTACACCCTTACCCTGACCGGCAAGGAGGAGTGCTACTACATCGCCTTTGGGTTGTATTTAGAGGACGGCGACGAGCTGCTGTTCCAGTCCGGCCTTGTAGCGCCCGGGTTGTATGTGCAAAAGATGGAGATGACCCGCGCCCTTGCCCCCGGCGAGTACCCGGCCTATGTGGTGTGCCAGCCCTATCTTTCGGACCGCACCACCAAGACCAACAGCGGCATCGTAAAGCTGACACTGACCGTGGGCTGAGCCCCCTTGCGGTGGGCAAGACAGGCAGTGTTGACAATAAAAAAAGAACTGAATTGGGGATCAACAAACCATATGGTGTGAAAGGAGTAGGCAAATCCAAGGCTGACCGTCAGCTGCGGGCCCCATTGCCAAATAAGGATTATGAAATTGACGAAGAAAGCAGCCGCCCTGCTCCTTGCAGCTTCTCTGGCGGTTTCTGTGTGCGCAATGCCGGTGTTTGCGACGGGTGCTGGTACTACTCCGGAGATGGGTTCGCATGAGGGCAGCGACACTACAACAAGTGCCAACACTGTGGTGACCTATAAGGTTGATTGCAGCTATACTTGGTCTATCCCGAAAAAGATCGACTTTGGTGCTAACGCAGGCGTAGGCAAGACTCGTATCGTTGAAGCAATAGCCGATAAAAACGCAGAGAATAAGGCGGCAACTGACAACGGCGCGGCTGGAAAGGGCAATGTACCTAAAGTTTGCGTGACGAGTAACATCATTGATGATGATAAGACCCTGCATATCAGCATTGATACTACGAATGAAACGACCTATGATGAAGCCCAGAGCAAATTTTATGTTGAGACTACGTCTAATACTGCGCAGAAGCTTTACTTTACCATTGCCAAGCCTGCCGATGGCGCGGGTAGTCCAATGAAACTGAATGCCACGAATAGCGAGGTCATGAGTGTTCCCTCTGGTACGAACCAGAAGGATCAGGCGCTGGAGTTTAAGCTGACAACCACTACTACCGATACTGCTGAAAAGGCTGGTACTTACAACGGCAAGGTTGTATTTAAGTCTGAGCTTAAGCCTACCACCTAACCCCGCACCCAAACCTGAATAATACCTGAGCCCAAAGGGGAGACGGGAGATGTTCCCTCTCCCCTTTTTTGATTTTTGCGGCAAAAAGCAGCCACCCCACACAAGGAGGATACACCATGAAACATTGTGCAAAAAAACTGCTGGGCCTTGCGTTTGCGCTGGCTCTGTGCCTTGCAGTGGGTGGAACTGCGCTTGCCGCAGAAGCGCCGGAATTTGCCGATGTGCTCGCCGCCCTGCCGGAGCAGGAAATGCTTGCCGACGAGCCGAATGTTACCATAGCAGAGGACACCACCACCATCGGTGATATTGCAACCAATGGCTATCAGGTGACTATCCCCACCACCGTGACGGTGAAGAGCGGGGAGAATAAGGGTGAGCTGGAAGTTAATGCAAAGCTGAAGCAGTACCGCACGTTGAATATCGGCATTGAATCGCCAAATAATTGGAAACTGAAATATGACGCAAAGGGTGCAGCCATTGCAAATGCGCCCACGGTGGAGTATACGCTGAAAAATAAAATTGAAGCTGGTGGGGAACACACGCCCGGAGGAATGTGGCATTATGATGAAAGCACGCATGAAATTATGTATGCAACATCCGCTGTTACGGACTTTCACACAGCAACCATCCCCCTTTCTGTCAACGTGACAGACCCCAGCCAAGCTACCATGAGCGGTACTTACTCCGATACGCTTACCTTTACTTTTGATTTGGTAAAACAGTGCGTTACCTATACCATCAACGTGTATGAGCAGAAGCTGGAAATCAACAACAGGAATAATACGCCCCATGTTACGGCAACGAACCGGGTCGATGACGCCACCGGGCAGCTGACAGACGCAAATTCTAAGCCTAAGGAAACCTATGTTTTGGAGTACGGCTGTGCAAATGCGTGGGGAATGCCTTTGGAAACTGCTGTTACTTCTGAGGTATGGACGCGCCCCCGACCTGACGGAACAGAGGGGGAGGAAGATACCCGCTGCTGGGAGGATTTGTCGCGCACCCTGACCCCCAAAGCGGATTTTGAAGCAAACCATAAAACCCAGACCATCAACCTGAACCTTGTGCGCAAGTGGTACTGGCTGGATGTGAACGGCATTGTTGGCTATGATGGAACTCTTAAACACAAGACAGACGGCAACCAGTTAGCGGCAGATGGAGTTGGCTGTTATCTGGACATCCACGTTTCTGTGGATGAGAAAAACAGTTGGTCGGAATGGTTCAGTTATAAGAACGGTGACGACTACTGGGGTACTTTCCCGTATGGAACGAACTTTGAAATTGGCTTCTACAACCCCAAGCCGGGCTACCTCTACGATACAGACGAAGAAGGAAACGTGAAGGTCATTGCAAACGGCAACGATGATTGCACCACAGAGGATAGAACGGTCGATGGTAAGGCGTACAAAATCTTTGAAGGTCAGCTGATAGATGAACCGCAGGAGGCGGATACAAGACCTACGGGTGGCGACGGCAACTTCCATGCCCCGGGCAACTACCAGCGCTACTGCTTTAACCCCTGCTTCCGGAACGACACGATTATTTACCATGAAAACAATGGCACTGCGGGCAGTGTGACCAAAGAGTACAAGGAGACCGATGTGCTCCCGGAGTACAATAAAGTGCTTACAGGTACGCATGGTGATATGAAGTTTGCGGGATGGAGTACAAAGCAAAAACCCACCAGCAAAACCGAAGTCTACCAGCCCGGAACGCTGGTAACAGAGGTCGAGTGGGGAACTACGGCTACCCCCAAACATCTTTACGCCATTTGGGGCTATGATATCACCGTGCAGTTTGAGGACGAAAAGGGCTACTCCACGAACGATGGTAAGGGCCCCGTTGCCACGCTTGGCGGTACGATGGTAGGCTACTCTTTTACCCTCGAAAAACAAGTGGTAGCAGATGGCGCAGACTGGACGCTGGATTTGACCGACCCTAAGGTAACGAAAGCAATTGATAAGGCAACCACGGAAGCAAAACGTGCCGCAGGGGATAACCGTGCCACAACCACCAGCGATGATGTCTGGAAGACAGACATTGAGTACAAGCTCAGCGCAGCGGAGGTGAAAAATGGTAAACCGCTGGTCATCAAGCGCAGGCGCTATTTGCTGTCGGTCATCAGCGCTTTGACGGATACGGGCAGTGTTCTGAAGGTTGGTAAAAACCCCGAGATAGATGAATACGGGACGTTCAAAATCATAGTAAACGGTGGCAGCATCCCGCACTTAAGCAATAATGATACGTCTTTTTACCAGCAAGGCTTGAATTATGGTGCAAGCTATACGGTTAGCGACCCAAAACCGTTGAATGACACTTTTGTATATTCTGATTATGTTATTTTGCAGTCTCTTGCAGCCGGGAATAAACTGGGATCGGAAGTGACGCAGGATAACATAGAAAAAACTACAAGCTATAGTAGCCATGTAACGGGAAAAAAGAACAATGTTCACTATTACAAGCCGGGCGATTTAGACCCAGAGCCTGTTTACACAGGCGACCCTGTCCGGGTGGCGTTTTGGGAGAAAACCACCACCGCCACCCCCGGCCCGAACCGAGCCCCGGCGAAGAAAGCCCTGACCCTGCGCTACCACGCAAACTTTGATCCGATGGAGGAGGTTGCTCTTGACCTTGACCCCAACCCCCTGCTGGAGGATATGGACGATACCTTTGGCTTTGACCCCGATCCCCTGCCGGAGGACGTAGACGATGCCCTTGAGGAAGCGGTAAAGACCGTGCGCTACCAGCCCGGCGAGGATGTTGTCCTGCGCAACTGTATGTTTAAGCGCGGCGGCTACGTTTTTGTGGGCTGGAACACAGAACCGGACGGCACAGGCAAAAAGTACGAGGTGAACGGCGTGCCCATAACCGACTGGGCAGCGGGCGATACAGTAGACCTTTACGCCCAGTGGAAAAAGCCCGAACACCTGAAGCCTGTGGTAGACAACGAACCCTTTGTCCCGACTGACCCCGATACCCCGCCGGAGTGGGTAGACGATGGTTTTGACGCTGACTTTGGCGCAGACCCTGACCCCTTGCCGGAGGGCATGGATGATGCCTTTGGCGTAGACCCCGCCGCCCAGCCGGAGGCGCTGGACGATGCCTTTGGCATAGACCCCGACCCCCTGCCGGAGGAACTGGACGACGCCTTTGGCGTGTAGACCCCGACCCGGCAGAAGAACCGTAACAAAAGCCCCTTGGCGCTGCCGCGCCAAGGGGCTTTTTGCCGCCGCGCGGGCAGAAATGTGAAAAAAACTACACTTCCTTCTTTATTTTGTCATAACTGTCCCGTATAATAGAAAGGAAAGAGCCTGTCAAAACGCCCGGAAGGGCTGAAGATACAGCAAAAACCTGCATAAAAGGGGAGGAAAACACTTATGGCAAACGAAAAGATCCTTGTGGTGGACGACGACGCCAACATCTGCGAGCTGCTGCGGCTGTACCTGACCAAGGAGGGCTATCAGGTCACGGTGGCAAACGATGGCGAAGAAGGACTGGAAAAGTTCAACGCGGTCAAGCCGGACATGGTGCTGCTGGACGTGATGATGCCCCGCATGGACGGTCTTGAGGTCTGCCGCCGCATCCGCAAGGCGGGCAACACCCCGGTGATGATGCTTACCGCCAAGGGCGAGACCTTTGACAAGGTGCTGGGCTTGGAGCTGGGCGCAGACGATTACATGGTAAAGCCCTTTGACGCAAAAGAGGTGGTGGCACGCATCAAGGCGGTGCTGCGCCGCTGCCAGACTACCTCCGCTGCCGCCGAGAGCACCGAGGGCGTCATCGAGTTCGATAACCTGCGGCTGGATATGAACAGCTACGAGCTGCGGGTCAAGGGCAAGGTGGTGGAGGCTCCCCCCAAGGAGCTGGAACTGCTGAACTGTCTGGCCTCCCACCCCAACCGCGTGTACACCCGCGACCAGCTGCTGGACGAGGTGTGGGGCTTTGAGTACTACGGCGACAGCCGCACCATTGACGTCCACGTCAAGCGCCTGCGCGAAAAGCTGGCCGGGGCTTCTGATAAGTGGGAGCTGAAAACCGTCTGGGGCGTGGGCTATAAGTTCGAGGTGCGTCAGTAATGCGTAAAAGTATCTCCACAGCCTTTTTCTCCATGGTGTCCACCCTGATGGTGCTGGGCATCGTGCTGATGGGCTGCTCGGAGTGGGTGCTGTTCAAGAATTATTTTGCGAAGGATCGCTACGAAACGCTGGATCAGGTGGTAAGCGTTGCCAAGCGCACCGCGGAGTATCTGGTAAACAGCGAGACCATGCCGCAGGGCGCAGAGCTGGACGCTTTGAACACCAAGTTGGAGATCATCGGCGAGAGCGCCGAGGCGTATCTGTTTTTCACCGACCGACAGGGCAATGTGCTTATTGCCTCCGACCCGGACAAGCTTACCACCACCACCGTGCCGCTGGATATCTGCCAGCGCGCCAACGCAGTGGCTGACCCGGACGCCCGGCACTACCACGCTTTCGGCGATTTGGGCGGTGCCCTGACCGAAAAAAGCTATATCGCGGCGGTGGAGACCATCAACGACCAGAGCCTGTTCAGCGGCTGGCTGTTTTTGTGCTCCTCCGGCGCGCAGCTCACCGACTTTAAACAGCAGTTCTGGTCCAACTTCCTGATGTCTGCCTGCGTGATGCTGCTGTGCGCCAGCGTGCTGACCCGCCTGCTGATGCGTCAGCTCACCGACCCGCTGCAAAAGGTCACCGATGCCGCCCAGCGCTTTGGCGGCGGCGACCTCTCTGTCCGCGTGGAGGGCGTGGAGGGCGATGGCGAGGTGGCAGACCTTGCCCGCACCTTCAACCAGATGGCGGAGAACATCCAGTCCAACGATAACTCCCGGGGTCAGTTCATGGGCAACATCGCCCACGAACTGCGCACCCCCATGACCACCATCAAGGGCTTTGTGGACGGCATTCTGGACGGCACCATCCCGCCCGAGATGCAGAACCACTACCTGCAGCTGGTCAGCGAGGAGACCGGCCGTCTGGCACGGCTCATCCAGAATATGCTGGATCTCTCCAAGCTGGAAAGCGGAGAGTATCAGGTGAACGCCCGGATGTTCAATATCTGGGAGACCCTGACCGGCGTGGCACTGGCGGCAGAGCAGCGCATCAACGATGGTATGATCGAGCTGGAAGGCCTGACCATGGATGAAAAGGTGCTGGTCTACGCCGACCCCGACCTGATCCATCAGGTGGCGTATAACCTGCTGGACAACGCCATCAAGTTCACCCCGGCGGGCGGCACCATCCGCTTCAGCGTGGAAAAGCTGGGCCCCGAGGCCGAGATCTCCATCTGGAACTCCGGGCAGGGCATCAGCCCGGAGGCGCTGCCCTATGTGTTCGAGCGGTTCTATAAAGAGGACCGCTCCCGCGGCCTGCACGCCCGCGGCTCCGGTTTGGGACTGAACATCTGCAAGGTGCTGGTCAATCTGGCCGGCGGGCAGATCCGCGTGGAGAGCCAGCAGGGCGAGTGGTGCCGCTTTGTGTTCACCCTGCCCACCTGTTCCCCCAATCCCGGCGGCATGAAGCGCCTGCCGGATGCCGCCGGGCAGCCCGGCGCAGTGGAGGACCCCGCCAGCATGAAGCCGGTAGAATAAGACCCCGCAGCCAGACTGCCCCGCCCGGGCGGTCTGGCTGCTTTGGCGTTGTTGGAATAAAAATTCTGCTTACCGCTGTGACCCCCTCTTGTGAAAATGCGTTTGGAGCACTCCGCAGAGTGCGACAAACGCGGAATTAAAAATCTATTTTCCGCTGAATATGGCTAGCAACGACGACGACCGCCGCCAGCGGCGGAAACAGGGAGGAGTTGTTGGGGCAGCGGCCAGCAAGACGCGAGTGCCGCCCAAGGCACGAAGCGGATGCTGGGTGCCGCAACCCGGAAGCAGCGGAGGCCATTCCAAATCGTTCTGCTTCAAAGAAAGCTGCTGCAAAATGGCAAGCCTTCGGCGGCAGCTGCGCGGCACATGGAGATGCTGCCGCGCAATGGACTTTTTGCGCCATTTACGACTTTTCGGTGAAAAAAACGGCTGCGGGTTTGATTTTTTGGCCGTTTTCATGTAAACTAAAAGATAACCATGCCCGCGTATTTTTTGCCCGGCAGAACCCTGCAAAACGCGCAACACATGGGATAAAAATTGCTAAAAATAACGGAGCGTAATGAAATATTATGGCCATCGTAAGTCCTTCGATTCTTTCTGCTGATTTTGGCAAGCTGGGTGCAGACTGCCGCATGGTGCTGGATGCTGGCGCACAGATGCTGCACTACGACGTGATGGACGGGCATTTCGTGCCCAATATCAGCTTTGGCGTGCCGGTGCTCAAAAGCCTGCACAAGGCGCTGCCGGATGCCTTTTATGACGTGCATCTGATGATCAGCCACCCGCTGCAATACGCCGAGCCCTTTATCAAGGCCGGTGCGACCCTGTATAATTTCCATCTGGAGTGCGAAGATGATATTCAGGCCACCATTGACGCCGTGCGTGCGCTGGGCTGCAAGGTGGGTCTGACCATCAAGCCCGGCACCCCGGCCGAGGCGCTGGCACCGTGGCTGGACCAGTTGGATCTGGTGCTGGTGATGAGCGTGGAGCCCGGCTTCGGCGGGCAGAAGTTCATGCCCTCGGCGCTGGATAAGCTCCGCTGGCTCAAGGCAGAGCGGGAAGCACGCGGCCTTTCCTACCTGCTGGAGGTGGACGGCGGCGTGGATGCCGCCACCGCACCCCTGTGCGTGGAAGCCGGTGCCGACGTGCTGGTGGCAGGCAGTGCCGTGTTCGGCGCCGCCGACCCTGCTGCGGCTGTGGGCGCACTGGCCAGCCTGTAAGGAGGCCCGTATATGGATGAAACTTTGATCCAGGAACAGGAACGGCAGCTGCAAAAGACCGGCCGGTACTATAAGCACGTTTTCTGGCTGTGTGTGCCGCTGCTGTGCATGGCCTGCTATTTCTACGGCGCACGTCCGCTGCTGCTGTGCGGCATCGCCCTGCTTACCGGCAACCTGTGCGACCGTCTGGTGGCGCTGCTGCGCCATCGGGTGTACACCAATAAAGATCTCTCCAACGAGAGCTTCAGCCTGATCATCGCCCTGCTCATGCCCGCCACCGTGGACATCTATGTGCTGGTGGTGGCAGTGCTGGCGGGCGTATTGATCGGCAAGGAGGTCTTTGGCGGCTACGGCAGCTATCCCTTCAACCCCGCTGCCGTGGGCTACGCCGTGGCGGCGGTATCGTGGCCGGAGCAGGTGGTGCGCTACCCGCAGCCCTATACGCCGCTGCCCCTGTGGAACGCCTCTGCCGTGCCGGTGAGCAGCACCATCGAGGATACCCTGCGCAGCGGCGGCATCCTGAACCTGAACGCCCTCGCCGTTGTGCTGGGCGAGTTTGCTGCCCCCATGGGCACCGGTGCGGCGCTGGTCATTCTGGCCTGCGGCCTTGTGCTGTGGACCCAGAAGGACGTGCACATCGGCGCATCAGCGAGCTTTCTCATCACCTGCGGGCTCATCGCCTTCTTCTTCCCGCGGCAGGTGGGTTTGGCGGACAGCACCCTCTTCAGCAGCCTGCTGCCCCGCCTGCAGGGCATCCGGGACGAGCTGCACACCGGTGCGGTGCTGTTCTGCGCGGTGTTCCTGCTCAACGAGCCCTACACCTGTGCCCACCACCGGCTCGGGCGCATCCTGTACGGTGCCCTGGTGGGTGCTGCCACCATGGGCTTCCGCTATTTCGGCGTGTACGAGACCGGCGTCTGCTTTGCACTGCTGGCAGTCAACAGTGTGTCTGCGCTCATTGACCGCACCGAGGAGCGGCTGTACCGTCTGCTGCACCGTCTGCCGTCCGAACGAAAGGAGGCTGCGGAATGAAAAAGCGTACTGCGGAACTGATTTTAAAAGATCCCGAAAAGTTTGCCCATCACGACCGCGTGTTCCTGAATAACCCGGTGGTCATGCAGGGCATGGGTCTGGCACCGCTGGTGGTCGTGGCTACCACCGGGCAGAACGGCCTGATGCTGGCGGCGGCGGTGACGCTGCTGCTGGTGCCCTCCCGCGTGCTGGCCTGCCTGCTCAGCCGCCTTGTACCCCTGCGGGACGAGGAGCCTACCCCGGAGCAGCTGCAAAAAAAGCTGCTGCCCCGTGCACTTTTGTACGCAGCCAGCGCCGCTGTGGTGTACCTGGCGGCATATCCCATTTTGAACTTCGTGTTTGGCACCGGGCTTTTGAACCTTGGCATCTACCTGCCCATGCTGGTGGTGGAGCCGCTTCTGACCTACCGCTTCGGCCGCGTGCAGGAGACAGTGCACAAGGCCGTTTCCAAGGGCGTGCGCATCACCGTGGGCTACGCGCTGCTGCTGCTCGTGGTGGGCGTGGTGCGCGAGTGGCTCAGTCTTGGCACCGTGTTCGGTGCCCCGGTGGGGCGCTGGGCGCTGCTGCCGCTGGCTAAGATGCCGGCGGGCGGCTTTATTGTGTTGGGCGTCCTGTGCGCCATCTGGCGCGCTGCGGCTGCAAAGCGCAAGGAATATCTGAAAAAGGAAGCACGGGATACCCTGACCGTGCACTACCAGAAGGAGGTGGACCGCGAACCGTGAAGGAAGTTGTAAGCAGCTCGGCAGTGTTTTTCAGCTATGCACTGCTGGCTATTTTTGCACAGAACGCTGTCTTTACCCGTGCACTGGGCGTGTCCCGCATGGTGCAGCTGGTGGGGGACGACCGCACCAGCAGCGCCTTGTTCGGCATGATGCTGTGCATCACGCAGGTGCTGGTGGCGCCGGTGGCTTTCCTTGCCGGGCGGTTCATTGCCCCGCTGGATAACCGCGCCCAGCTGCGCCCGTTGGTGTATATTGCCAGCATTGCCGTGGTGTGTCTGGCGGAGCATCTGGTGTTGTGGCTGCTGCGCAGCCTGCCCCGCCGCGCCCAGCTGCTGCGCATCGTGCCGCTGGCCGCGCTGAACAGCGGCGTGCTGGGCACGGTGCTGGTGGAGCGCACCCAGTCCTTTACCCTTGGCCAGAGCCTTGGCTTTGGCCTTGGCAGCGGCCTTGGCTATGTGCTGGCGGTGCTGCTGGTCACCGAGGCGCGCCACCGCCTGCGCAGCAGAGCCATCCCCAAGGCATTCCGCGGCCTGCCCATCACGCTGGTGTATATCGGCGTGCTGGCGCTGGCAATCTATGGCTTTACCGGACATTCCGTCATCCTGTAATGCAGACAGGGAGGAAAGGATACCATGGCTAAGTATAAACGTCAGAAGGTCAAGCATTATCACCGCAGCTTTTACAGCCGTGAAATGCGCGTCAAGCGCGGCATCGGCATTGCGGTGCTGGTAGTGGCAGTGCTGGCAGCAGCATGGTTTGCCGCACCCCATGTGCTGGATTGGGCCACCCACACCTGGTATACCGTGGTCAAGGATCGGGATCTGGAGGCCGAAAGCGCTTCCCGCGCCGAGGCAGCAGCCTCCTCTGCGGCGGCAAGCAGCGCTGCTGCTTCGCAGGCAGCGTCTGAGCCGGAGGAGAAAAAGCCGCTGGACGGCAAGGCCATTACCGGCGGCAGCTGGGCAGAGCTGGACGTGACCGCCCTGACCGATGAAGCCGCCATCCGCGCCGCCGCCCGGCAGCTGAAGCAGCAGGGCGCAGACTACGCCCTTGTCACTCTGAAAGACGCCGCTGGCACGGTGTACTACGCTTCCGGGGTGGCAGCCGCTGCTCAAAGCATCACTGAGAACCCGGTGGATGCGGCCAATATCGCCGCCATCCTGCGGGAAGAGGGCATCATCCCGGCGGCGCAGCTTGCCGCCTTTACCGACCCGGTGTCGGTGTACACCGACCGCAGCATGGGCGTGCACTACGACGGCAACAGACTCTGGCTGGACAACGTCAGCGCAGCCAAGGGCGGCAAGGCATGGATGAACCCCTTTGCCGCAAGCGCGGTGCAGTATGTCGGCGACCTCATTGAGGAGGTGCAGGGCATGGGCTACGAGCAGGTGGTGCTTACCGGGGTGCAGTTCCCCAATATCATCACCCGCAAGCAGGACTTCGGTGCCTCCGGCGGCAAGAGCCGGGAGGGACGCGCCGCCCAGCTGACCGCGGATATCGCCGCATGGCAGACCCGCTTTGCAGGCAGCGTGACCCTGTGGGTCAGCTACCCGGACGCACTGTGCACCGCTGCCACTGATGCCCTTGGCACCATCGGTACGTCCCTTGGCATGGAAAATCTGCTGGTCACCAGCAGCACCGCACTGGATGCGGACAGCCGCGCTGCGCTGGAGCAGGCCGCTGCCGACGCCGGTGTGAAGCACGTTGTGGTGCACGATACCGCAGCGTTCCGCTGAGAAGCGGCTTTGATAGAGAGGGGAGGAAACGACTATGAAACCGACTACCTGTTTTGCACCCGCACACATCCTGCTGCCTTCGGAGCAGGTGCCGCTGGAGCAGTGGGGCTGCATTGCCTGTGACCAGTTCACCAGCGACCGCAGCTACTGGCAGCGGGCAGAAGAGACCGCTGCGGGTGCGCCCAGCACCCTGAACCTGATCCTGCCGGAGGTGTATCTGGAGGACGGAGACGCCGACGCGCGGGTGGAAAAGATCCACGCCACCATGCAGGATTACGCCCAGAATGTGCTCACCCGGGCGGTGGACGGCTTTATCTATGTAGAGCGCACCGAGCAGAGCGGCCGGGTGCGGCAGGGTCTTGTAGGGCGTGTGGACTTGGAAGCATACAGCTACCGCCGGGGCGAAAAATGCACCGTGCGCCCCAGCGAGTGCACCGTGGAAAGCCGCATCCCGCCCCGCATTAAGGTGCGTACCGGCGCTGCGCTGGAAACGCCCCATATCATGATGCTGGCGGATGACCCGGACTGCACCCTCATCGAGCCCATTGCCGCCCACAAGGACAGCCTGCCCAAGGTATACGAGGGCGAGCTGATGCTGGGCGGCGGCCATGTGGCAGGCTGGGCGGTGGAGGACCCTGCCCTCATCGCACAGATCGAAAATGCGCTGACCGTGCTGGGCAGTCAGGAAGAATTTGACAAGAAATACCCCGATGCCACCCGCCGCGACCCGCTGACGCTGGCCGTGGGCGATGGCAACCACTCGCTGGCTACCGCAAAGGCCTGCTGGGAGGAGCTGAAAAAGACTCTGACCCCGGAGCAGGCAGAAAACCACCCCGCCCGCTGGTGCTTGGCAGAGGTGTGCAACGTGCATTCCCCGGCTATTGAGATCGAGCCCATCCACCGGGTACTGTTCAACGTGGACTGCGCCACCGTACTGCTGAGCCTCATTACATGGAGCGATTCCAACATGGCAGGCTGCTGCTTTGGCGGCAGCAAAAAGCAGCCCTTTACGCTGGCAGGCCCCCACATGGCCAATGTGCTCAGCTTTGAGGACCCCACCGAGCCGCTGACCGTGGGCACCATCGACGATTTTATTTCGGATTATATCGAGCGCCACCCGGAAGCAAAGGTGGACTATGTGCATGACGAACCGGCAGTGCGTGCTTTGTGCAAGCAGGGCGCAGTGGCGTTTTTGATGCCGCCCTTCGCCAAGAGCGACCTGTTCCGCGGCGTTGTGATGGGCGGCGTGCTGCCCCGCAAGACCTTCAGCATGGGACATGCGGAGGAAAAGCGCTACTACATCGAGTGCCGGAAGATCACAGAATAATAGGAGAACCATGACATTTAAAGAACTGAATCTGTCCGCCCCGCTGCTGCGTGCTGTGCAGGAAGCGGGCTACGAGACCCCCTCGCCCATTCAGGCAGCGGCCATCCCGCCGGTGCTGGCAGGCCGGGATCTGATGGGCTGCGCCCAGACCGGCACCGGCAAGACGGCGGCCTTTGCGCTGCCCATGCTGGACCGGCTCACCGCCAATGCGCCCCGCCGCAAGGGCGCTGTCCGTGCGCTGATTTTGACCCCCACCCGGGAGCTGGCTTTGCAGATCGGCGAAAGCTTTGAAGCCTACGGCAAGTACCTGAAATTGCGCAGCACTGTCATCTTTGGCGGCGTGGGGCAGGCTCCGCAGGTGGAAGCGCTGAAAAAGGGCGTGGACATCCTTATCGCCTGCCCGGGACGGCTGAATGACCTGATCGGACAGGGCTTTATCGACCTGTCCGCTTTGGAGATCTTTGTGCTGGACGAGGCCGACCGGATGCTGGACATGGGCTTTGTCCATGACGTGAAAAAGGTCATTGCAAAGCTGCCCGCCCAGCGCCAGAACCTGATGTTCAGTGCCACCATGCCCGCCGAGATCGAGCAGCTGGCTTCCGGCATCCTGCACGACCCCGCCTTTGTCAAGGTGGACCCGGTGTCCAGCACCGTAGACCGCATCCAGCAGAGCCTGTACTATGTGGAAAAGGGCAACAAAAAGCTTTTGCTGCCGTGGCTCATCAAAAATTTACAGCCGCCGGTGGTCAATGCGCTGGTGTTCAGCCGCACCAAGCACGGCGCGGATAAGATCGCAAAGGACCTGACAAAGCAGGGCATCCCCGCCGCCGCCATCCACGGCAACAAGAGCCAGACTGCCCGCGTCACCGCGCTGGAGGATTTCAAGTCCGGCAAGACCCGGGTGCTGGTGGCGACCGATATCGCCGCACGCGGCATTGATATCAGCGAGCTTTCCCATGTGTTCAACTACGACCTGCCCGAGGTGCCGGAGACCTATGTGCACCGCATCGGGCGCACTGCCCGCGCCGGTGCGGACGGCACCGCCGTCAGCTTCTGCGCCCCGGAGGAGCAGGAGTATCTGGCAGGCATTGAAAAGCTGAACCGCCGCAAGATCCCGGTGGTATCCGGCCATCCGTGGGACGGCGTGCCCGCCCCGGTGCGCCCGGTGCTGCCCGTGCGCGGCAAAAAGCCCCGCCCCGAAGCGGAAAACTTGGCCGAAGCGCCGAAAAAACAGGCCGAAACTGCGCCCGCAAAGGCTGCAAAGGCAGCTGCGCCCGCGCCGAAGCAGGAGCCGAAGGCTGCAAAGAACGCGGTGCCTGCAAAACCGAAAAAAGAGGAAACACTGATGCAAGACAGCAACGCAAAGCGCGGGGCCCGCAACGACCGCCGCGCCAACAACCGGGGCGCAAACGCCCCCAAGGAGGCGGCAGCGCCCCGCGCCCGCCGCGAGAATGCCGCCCCCGCCCGGGGCAGCAACGCCCAGCCCAAGTTTGACCCCCATTTTGTCAGCGCCCCGGAGGCTACTCCGCTGCGCCCGGCACGCAAGACCCCTGCCGCTCCGGCAGCACCTGTCATCCGCAGCGCACAGGAGCCCCAGAATAACCAGAACGCAAACCGCAGCGGCAGCCGCCGCAACGACCGCAGCGAGCAGCGCAATACCCGCCCCGCTGCCCAGAACAATAACGCCCGCCCTGCCCGCAACGAGCGCGGCAATGCAGGCAGCCAGAACCGCACCGGCAGCGCACCCCGCGCCCCCAAGGCTGAGCCTGCCCGCCGCGGCCGCAATGCCGCCGCCCGGGACGAGGACCCGGGGCTGATGCTCATCAGCCGCCGCCCGCCCCAGCAGAAGTACACCAGCTTTGAGGAGTATATGGACGCCCACGGCGGTGCCACTGCACCCATTGAGGACCACAGCGAAGAAGTATGAGCCGAAACGAAGCCTTTGCCCCGTGGCAGTGCCCCCTGTGCGGCGGCGTACTGCAAGGGGAGAATGACCTGAAATGTGAAAAAGGCCACTGCTTTGACCGCGCCCGGGAGGGCTACTGGCATCTTTTGCCGGTGCAGAGCATGCGCACCAAAGCCCCCGGGGACAGCAAGGAGATGGTTGCCGCCCGCCGCGCCTTCCTGAACGCCGGATATTACGGCATTTTCGGGCAGGCGCTGGGGGAGTTGTGCCTTGCCCACGGCGTGCCCGCCGCGAAGGACGCCCCACTGCATCTGCTGGACGCAGGCTGCGGCGAGGGCTGGTACGACCGCTGCATCGCGCAGCAGTTCGCGGCGGCGGAAAAGCCGCTGCAGCTGGCCGGGTTCGATATCGCAAAGCCCGCCGTGCGTCTGGCTGCAAAGGCGCTGCCCGCCGCGCAGTACGCGGTGGCGTCCAGCTTCAGCCAGCCGGTGCGCACCGGCTGGGCAGACGTGCTGCTGAACTGCTTTTCGCCCTTTGCACAGGAGGAGTTCAGCCGGGTGCTGCGCCCGGGCGGGCGCATGATCTACGTTGTGCCGGGGGCAGAGCATCTGTACCAGATGAAGGCCGTGCTCTACGAAAAGCCCTACAAAAACCCGGTGCAGCAGGTGGAGTACCCGGGCTTCCGCGCCATCGACGAGCGGGAGGTGCAGGGCACCATCACCGTGCCCGCCGCCCAGCTGGAAGCCCTGTTTGCCATGACCCCCTACTACTGGAAAACGCCCCGCGACGGTGCTGCCCGCCTTGCGGCTCTGCCGCAGCTGACCACTACCATCGCTTTCCGCTTTCTGGTGTTTGAAAAGCTGTAATAAGATAAAAAGGACTGCCGTGCAGAGTGCATGGCAGTCCTTTTTTGTACCCATTCTCATGCTTGTTGATTTTCACAAGAACTGGCATACTAATATATCAATTTCGCACAAAAAACAATAAAATCTGTTTACAAATGCATTGTATTGTGGTACGATTTGTGCAGATTTCGATGGCATGATACAACTGGAATGTCTATCGGGCCCGGCAGCAGGGCGTTTGCTGCACAGCTTTGGGCGGCTTTGCTCTGCACAAATGAGCCGTCTGCATTTAAAAGGAGAAATGATGATGAACAGAAGAGACTTTATGAAACTTTCCGCCGCTTCTGCTGTGACCATGGGCGCAGTGGCTGGCATGGCGCCCGCATCCTTTGCTGAAAACGCTGGCGTGCACACCGATGCTGAGGTGCAGGCCATGGTGGCAGAGGAACTCCGTCTCTCCCGCGAGGTGGCCTTTTATCCGGCTGCTTTCCGGGGCGATTTTGACAAGTTCTATGTGCTGTTCCACAAGCTGTCCCGTGCTCAGTACGAGAAGGTGGACGGTGCAGCTGTGCCCGGCATCAATGCTTCTCACTACGAGATGTGTGTTGCTCTGACCAATGCCCGCAAGGCGCTGCGCCAGATCAAGGACCCCAAGAGCACCGTTTGGGAAATTTGGGGAGATCAGATGGCCGTGGAATCTCCGCTGCCCACCAACTGGGAAAATTGCTACGATAACGAGGGCTTCCGTCCCTTCCTGAACCCGTACCTGCTGCGGGATCAGGGCAAGGTGAAGGGCAACGTGATCATTATTGCAGGCGGCGGCAGCACCCACCGCAACAACGTGGTGGAAGGCTACCCGGTGGCCGAGTTCTTCAACAAGAACGGCTACAACGCCTTTGTGCTGCAGCGCCGCGTCAACCCCTACGCCGCTGTGGATCAGCAGCTGGATCTGGCCCGTGCTATCCGCTACATCCGCCACAACGCCTCTGAAAAACACATCGGCAAGACCGATATCATGATTGCTGTGGGCTTCTCTGCCGGCGGCATGAATGTGATGCAGGTGGTGGCCGACCAGTTCGGCACTACGAATACCCCGGATAAGGTCTACCCCAGCTACGTCTGCGATGCTGTGGACTATGAGAGCGCTGACCTGAACGTGGCGATTCCCATCTACGGCCTGTTCGTCACCGGTCTGAACTTCACGAAGAACCCCAACCTGCCTCCGGTCTTTGGTGTTGTGGGTCAGAAAGATGGCCTGAGTGCGATGATGCTGCCCGCTCTGCCGGAGTGCGCAAATATCTTCACGGACTTCAGCTTCTATCTGGCACCTGATGCGCCCCACGGTGTGGGCTTGGGCACTGGCACCAAGGGCTATGTGGACTACTATACCCAGATCGCCCAGTGGCCGGATATGGCTGTCAACTTTATCGAGAGCCGTCTGGGGCTGATGGAAAAGAAGATCGACATGGACTCCGTGGGCTTTGCATGGTAAGCTGCCCCGACAGGAGTACCTGAAAAACAACGACCCGCCGCATCTCTTTCAGTGCGGCGGGTCGTTGTTTGTAAAAATGTTATGTATGATACTCCATCCACTTGCCCTTCCACGCATACAGGATCATGAGCAATGCGCCCAGACCCCAGCTGACGGGGTAGAGGATGAACACGCCCTCGATGCCGGAGAAGAAGGGCAGCAGAAACTGAATCCATACCACACGGAACAGGCACAGCGAGACCAGCAGCACCACCATGGGCGGGATGCTGGCACCCGTGCCGCGCACGGCACCGGCAAGGCCGTGCAGGATGCTGAGCAGGAAGTAGAACGGACAGAACCACCGCATAGCCAGCTTGCCGTAGGTGACCACGGCCTCGTCGGCGGTGAACAGGTGCAGAATGGCGTCCTGCCCGGCCAACAATGCAGCGCCGGTGCAAAGGGTGTAGATGACCCCGATGGCAAGGGTGACCCACACCGAGCGCTTTACCCGGTCCAGACGCCCCGCGCCGTAGTTCTGCCCCACAAAGGTGGTGGCAGCCATGCTGATGCTGCTGACGGGCAGAATGTTGAAGCCATCAATCTTCATGTAGGCTGCAAAGCCTGCCATGGCAGCGGCGCCGTAGCTGTTCACGCTGGCCTGCACCAGCACGTTGGAAAAGGAGATGACCATGTTTTGGATGCCGGTGGGCAGACCCACCCGGATGATGCGGCCTGCCATTTTGCGGTGCAGCCGGATGGCGGAAAGTTCCACCCGGCAGGCGTCCTCGCTTTTCATCAAAAAGCGCAGGCTCAGCACGCAGGACACCAGCTGGCTTAAGTCGGTAGCGATGGCAGCGCCCGCCACCCCCATCCGCAGCCCCACGATGAACACAAAGTCCAGCACGATGTTGGTCACCGACGCCCATGCCAGATACACCAGCGAGCGCCGGGAGTTGCCGGCGGCGTTCAGGATGCCGGCGGTCATGTTATACACCACGCTGAACAGCACCCCGCCGAAGTAGATGCGGATATAGGTCACGGCATCGGCCAGCACCTCGGCGGGGGTGTTCATGGCCACCAGCAAAGCGCGCCCGCAGGCAACGCCGCCCACCGTCAGCAAAAGCCCCATGACCACCGCAATGGCAAGGGAGGTGTGCACCGCCTCACGGGTCTCCTTGTGGTCGCCCGCGCCCAGATACTGCGACACCACCACGCCCGCGCCCACGGCAAGCCCCTGACTGAAGCCGATGAGCAGGTAGATGGGCGACCCGCTGGAGCCCACGGCGGCAAGGGCGTTGCTGCCCACAAAATTGCCCACGATGATGCTGTCGGCGGTGTTGTACATCTGCTGCAGCAGGTTGCCGAAGATCAGCGGCAGGGCAAACAGCAGCAGGCTTTTTACAATGCTGCCCTCGGTCATAAGGGTAGCGGTATTCCGTGTTTTTACGGCGGCCATGGGGTTCCTCCTCTCAGCGCAAAAAATCGCTTGTACCCCTTAGCATAGCACAAACCCCGCCTTGGGACAAGGGGCGGGGCTGACGATTTTAAATTGTCTCACCCGCAGACAACAGCGGCGGCGCGGCGCTGCCGTGCAGCTTGCGGGCAAGGTAGTTTTGGGTGATCTTCACCACCGTACCGGACAGCGCCACCACGCCGATGAGGTTCGGCAGCATCATCAGGCCGTTGAAGGTGTCGGAAAGCGTCCATGCAAGGTCCAGCCGTATCACCGCGCCCAGCGGCATCAGCGCCACGAACAGCACCCGGTAAAATGTCCCAGCCCCCGCGCCGAAGAGATACTCCACGGCTTTGCAGCCGTAGCAGCTCCAGCCAAGAGTGGTGGAGTAGGCGAACAGCAGGATGCACACCGCAATGAGCTTGGACCCCAGCGTGCCAAACACGGCGTCAAAGGCCTGCCCAACCAGCGCACTGCCCGCCGCCCCGGCGGCAATGCGCCCGGTGTCCAGATCCACAAAGCCGGAGGTCAGCACCACCAGCGCTGTCAGAGTGCACACCACCATGGTGTCTGTAAACACCTCAAAAATGCCCCACATGCCCTGCTGCACCGGCTCCTTTACGTTGGAAGCCGCGTGCACCATCACCGAGGAGCCAAGCCCGGCCTCGTTGGAAAAAGCACCCCGCTTGAAGCCCCAAGTGACCGCCCGGGACAGCCCATAGCCTACGATGCCCCCACCGGCGGCACGCAGTCCGAACGCGCCCTTTACGATGGCGGCAAGCGCCGCCGGGACGGCAGTGATGTGCACCCCCACCACGGTGAGCGCACCCACGATGTACAGCAGCGCCATGGCGGGGACAAGCCTTTCCGCCACAGCGGCTACTCGCTTGAGCCCGCCCAGCAAAATCACCGCCGACACTGCCGCCAGCACTGCGCCGGTGACGGCCTCCGGCACGCCAAAAGCCGCCTGCAGATTGCCCGCGATGGAATTGAGCTGGCTCAGGTTGCCGATGCCAAAGCTTGCCAGCGCGCAGAACACAGCAAACAGCACCGCCAGCACCCGCCCCGGCTTGCCGCCAAGGCCGTCCCGCAGGTAGTACATCGGCCCGCCGCGCCAGCCGCCCGCCGGGTCTTTGCGGCGGTAGTAGATGCCCAGCACGTTCTCGGCGTAGCTGGTCATCATGCCCAGCAGCGCCATGACCCACATCCAAAACACCGCCCCCGCCCCGCCGGAAAGGATGGCTGTCGCCACCCCCACAAGGTTGCCGGTGCCGATGGTGGACGCCAGCGCGGTGCACAGGCTCTGGAACTGGCTGATGGCCTGCTCCTCGCGGGCGGTATGGGCGGTGACGCTCTGGTCGGTCAGGATGGCACCGAGGGTGTGCCGCATCCAGTAGCCCCACCGCCGCAGCTGGAAGCCCCCGGTGCGCACCGTCAGCAGCAGCCCGGTGCCGAAGAGCAGCCCCAGCCCCATCGGCCCCCACACGATGCCGTTCAAAGCCTCGATTCCCCGCATGAACCGCTCTGGCATCCCATCCCCCCTTTTTTACTGCATCCTATGCAGCGCCATTACTCCTCATGCGGTGCGGAGGGCTTTTCGGGGTCGGGTGCGGGAAGGGGTTCCAGCGTCAGCCAGAAGTCCTCCTGTTCCTCGCGGTTTTTTCGTTGGGGTTTTCTGCTTTATCCATACAGCATCCCTGCCTTTCTGCATAAAGGGTCGCCCGGTGGGCTATGCTTTATGCACAAAAAGGAGGCAGAGCCATGAAACACGCAAAACGCAGCGGCTGGCGTCCCTTCTGGGCGGCGCTGTGCGCCGCCCTGCTGGTGCTGCTGCCGCTGGTGGGCGGCACGGTGCTGCTCAGCCGCGCCCAGCTGCGCAGCAGCCTGCGGCAGGCCGCAAAAAGTCAGAGCGGGGTGCCCATCCGGCTGCCCAAAGCCGCCGACCGGTGTACCGTGCTGCTGTGTGTGGCAGACGAGACCCCGGGCTTTGTGCTGGCCTACCTGAACGCCGGGCAGAACTGCATCCATCTGCTGGCGGTGCCCGCCGCGCTGGAAGTGCCCTTTGGGGGCAAGAACGTCCCTCTTGCGGACTGTTACGCCGCCGCGGGCCCCGCCCGCTGCCGGGAAGCGCTGAGCGAGGTGTTCGCTCTGCCGGAGGATACCGACTATCTTGCCATCGCCCCGGCGGTGCTGACAAAGCTTGCGGCGCGGTACGGCGCAGTGCGGGTGGGTTTTACCGGGGCGCTCACACCGGAGCAGCTGGCGCGGTACGGCAAAGGCACCGGGGTGCAGGGCATCTCCGCCGCCGATGCCCACAGCTTTTTGGCGGCGCTGGATGCCGACACTTCTCTTTCGCCTCGGCGCAGCGCCGCCGCCCGGGCGGCGGTGTGGGATGCGTTTTTCCGGCAGGCACTGGAGCTGCTGCCCACCACCCTGCCGCAGGGCCTGCGGGAGGTGAGCAGCAGTCTGCTGACCAGCCTGACCGCCGTAGACCTTGCAACGCTGGAGCGTACACTGGAATTTTTAGCCACCAGCGCCGAGCCGGTGGATATCACCGCTGACGCCCTGCCCGGGACGTGGGCAGGCGGACACTATACGGTGTCTGATGCCTCCCGGGCGGCAGTGCAGAGCTTTTTCAACCTTTCTCCGGCGGCGGCGCAGTCCGCGTCCGGCAGTGAGCCGTAACCCAGCACCAGCGTCCCGGCGGCAGAATGCGCCGTGCCGGTCAGGTCGTAGTCGCTCAGCAGGGAACAGCGCACCCCGTACTGCCGGGCAGCAGCCCGCAGGGCGGCGTCCGGCGGCGGGTCTTTCAGCTGCGCCAGCAGGTGCAGGCCGGTGTGCAGCCCCGCAAGGGTCAGCTCTTCCGGTGCAAAGGAGGTGCGCAGTGCCGCCACCAGCGCATCCCGGCGGGCTTTGTAGGCGGTGCGCTCCCGCGCTAAGTGCCGGGTAAAATACCCCCCGGTGATAAAGCGCGCCAGCGTCTGCTGCTCAAACCGTCCCACCGTGCCGGAGTACAGTCGGTACTTGGCCTGCCACGCGCCCAGCAGCTGCCGGGGCAGCACCATATAGGCAATGCGGATGCCCGGGGCAAGGCTGCGGGAGCAGGTGGACAGGTACACCACCGGGCCGTCTGCGCCCGCCATGCCCTGCAAGCTGGGCAGCGGGCGGGTATCAAAGCGGAACTCGGAGTCGTAGTCGTCCTCAATGATGTACCGCCGTCCCGGGGCGCGGGCTGCCCAGTGCAGCAGCTCTGCCCGGCGTCCGGCGGGCATGGTGACCCCGGTGGGGAACTGGTGGCTGGGGGTAACGTAGCACACCGCCGCATCACTGGCAGAAAGAGCTGTCAGCGACAGCCCGTCCGCGTCCACCGGCAGGCAGCGGCAGGGTACGCCGTTGTTTTCCAGCACCTGCCGGGCGCGGGGGTAGCCGGGAGTCTCCACGGCGGCAGGGCCGGGCAGCAGCGGTGCCAGCAGCCCTAGAAGATATTCCAGTCCTGCGCCCACCACCAGCTGCTCCGGGTCGCACTGCACGCCCCGGTACTCGGCCAGATACCCTGCCAGTGCCTGCCGCAGGGCGGCATCGCCCCGGGCATCCCCGGGGGTGAGCAGCTCCGGCGCGGAGTACAGCAGTTCCTTTTGCAGCCGCGCCCATGTGCGGAAGGGGAACAGCCCCGGGTCCACGCCCCGGGTGGATAAATCGAACTGCACCGGCGGGGCGGTGTCGGCGGGGTGCACTGCCGCCGGCGCAGAGGGCGCAGCGGGCGGCTGCACCCCCTGCGGCAGGGCAAGATACTCCTGCACCGTGAAGCCGCTGCGCTCCCGGGCGGTCAGGTAGCCCTCGGCTGCCAGCATCTGGTAGGCGGTGTCCACCGTGTTCACCGAGACCGACAGCTCTGCCGCCAGCCGCCGCTTGCCGGGCATCCGGGTGCCCGCCGTCAGGGTGCCCGCCCGCATCTCGGCGGCAAGACTGCGGTAAAGCTGCTCGTACAGCGGCACCGCCGAAGCCGGGTCCAGTGCCGTGGTCAGATGTACCATAGAATGTCCCTCCTGTCTGGGCATTGCGTCAAACTGACCCCATAAAAAAACTTTATTCTGGGTATTTTCATGGGGTCAGTTCTGCGTATAATAGGAGCATACCCGCCGAACACCCAAATGTCAAGTGGTTTTGTGGGGTTATCGGCGCGATTGGAGGGAAAGTATCATGTCTACTACTGCAATGTGGCTGCTGCTGGCAGTCGTCGTTATCCTGATCCTGTTTTTCAGTGTGCTGTACAAGCGCCGCTTTACGGTACACGAGCTGGCGCTTACCGGCGTGATGGCTGCGCTGAGCCTTGTGGCCTACCTGTTCTTCCGCATCCCCTTCTACGGCGGCTCCTCGTTCCATCTGGGCAACACCTTTACCGCCCTGACGGCGCTGCTGCTGGACGGTGTATCCGGCGGCTTGGCGGGTGCCATCGGTCTGGCGCTGGCGGATATCCTTGCCGGTGACCCGGGCTACGCTATTACCACCTTCGTGCTCAAATTCATCATCGGCATCACCTGCGGTGCCGTGGCACATAAGGTGTTCAAGCTGCGGGATCAGGATCGTCACAGCGCCGGATATCTGGTCAAGGTGATCGTCTCTGCGGGTTCCGGTCTGCTGCTGAACGTGTTCACCGACCCCTTCCTTGGCTACTTCCGCAACGTGTACATCTTTGGGCAGGAGTACACCGTGGCACAGGCGCTGACCAAAATCGCCGGCGGCGTCACCTTTGTGAACAGTGTGGCTTCCACTGCCTGCGCCGTGGTGCTGTATCTGGCACTGCGCCCCGCGCTGGAGCGTGCAAAGCTGCTTTCCAAGGGCGAGAACAAGGCTGCCTGATTTAGAGAATAAAAGGGACGAGGGAAAGCCCGCGGGCTTTCCCTCGTCCCTTTTCTGTTACCGTTTTCGGCTGCAAAGGTGCTTTGCGGCGTCCCGCCCGGCGGCAAGGCCGCTGCCGAACGCCCAGTGCAGGTTGAAGCCGCCGCAGCTTCCGGCGCAGTCCAGCGTTTCCCCCACAAAGTACAGCCCCGGACAGCCCTTGAACTGGAAGGTCGGTTCCACCTCGGTCAGGGCAAGCCCGCCGCCGGTGGTCTGCGCCTGCCGCCAGCCGCAGGGGGTAAGCCCCTCGAACCGCCAGTGCTTGGCGGTGTGGGCAAGGGGCTGCATCTGCTTGACCGAGCGGTTGTTGGGCATATTGGCAGCTTCCCAGAGGGCGTAGCCCAGCTTGACGTTCAACAGCCCTGTCCAGAACCCGGCAAGGGTGTCGGATGCGGTTTGGATGGCGTGCCGGGCAAGCAGACGGGTCAGGTCCATCTCGCTCAGCTCCGGGAACAGGTCAAGTTCCACGACAGGGTCTCTCAGCCTGCGCCCGGGGGCAAGCAGGCCGGACAGCTGCATGATGCAGATGCCGGAAAGCCCGTAGTCGGTAAACTGCACTTCGCCCATCTCTTCAGCCAATACCCGGTCGCCGTCCAGCAGGCGGGCGGCGGCCTTAGCGCGGATGCCTGCAAGGCTCTTGTTCGGCTTTGCGCATTGCAGGGCGGTCAGGCAGGGGTAAAGGGGGCGCAGCTGCCCGCCGCAGTCGGCGGCAAAGCGGGTGCCGAAGCCGTCCGTGCCGAACTGCGGCCCGGCGGCGCCGCCCATGGCGCAAATGACGGCATCTGCCCGCAGGTTTTCGGTGCCGCCCTCGGCGTTCGTAAACTGCACCGCGTAGCCGCCCTTGCTCTGGCGCAGGGTGCTTACCGTGCAGCCGGGGCGCAGCTGTACGGTGTGCCGCTGCAAATGCAGCTCCAGCAGCGCCAGCACGTCTGCCGCCTGATTGGAATAGGGGTACACCCGCCCGGCCTCATCGGTGCGGGTGTACAGCCCCAGCTGCTCAAACCACGCCAGCGGCGCGGCGGCATCCACCGCTGCCAGCAAAGGCCGCAGCGCGGCGGGGTCGGCGGTGAAATACTTTTCCGGCGCAATGGCGGTGTTGTCCAGATTGCAGCGGCCGTTGCCGGTAGCCAGCAGCTTTTTGCCCACCTTGGGGTTGCGCTCCAGCACTGTGACGCGGGCAGCGGGCGCGGCCTGTGCAGCCGCCAGCGCAGCGGCCAGTCCGGCGGCACCGCCGCCCAGAATAAGGATGTGTGCCATGCGGACACCTGCTTTCTTTGGGTTTATTCCTATTTATTGTAGCAGAACCCCGCCCGGAACGCAATGCGGCGGGCAAAGCAAAAAATGCGCTGCCGGTATAATTTGCCGCCGCTGACAGATACTACATACAAAGGAAACCGCAAGGAGGGCAAAATAATGAAAGCAACCGGTATCGTGCGCCGCATCGACGAGCTTGGCAGGGTGGTGATCCCCAAGGAGATCCGCCGCACCCAACGCATCCGGCGGGGCGACCCGCTGGAGATCTTTACCACCGGCGACGGGGAAGTGATCTTTAAAAAGTACTCGCCCATGGGCGAGGTGAACACCCTTGCCGCCCAGCTGGCGGAGGTGCTCAGCCGCCAGTTTGCGCTGACCGCCTTTGTGTGCGACAGGGACCGCATTCTGGCGGTCAGCGGCAGCGGGCGGCGGGAGCTGGCAGACCGCAGTATCAGCCAGCCGCTGGAAAAGCTGATGGAAGCCCGCAAGCCCTACCAGAGCCCGGGCAACCCGGAAAAGACTCTGCTGCCCTGCGAGGGCGCACCCCGGGTGCTGCTATGCGCCGCGCCGGTGCTGGCGGGCGGGGACGTGACCGGCGCGGTGGGTCTGTTGACCGAGGACCGCACCGCCTGCCCGGAGGACGCCCAGTGCAAGGCAGTGGCGGTGGCAGCGGCCTTTCTGGCAAAGCAGATGGAGGAATAAGGCGGAGCGATTTTAAATGGCCTCCGCAGAGCTCTGGCCATCATCAGCGGAAAACATTTTATATTTCGGGGTACAGAAACGCCTGCGGGCGTTTCTGTACCCCATTTTCACGGGTTGGGGCGTGGGAAACAAACTCCCCCAGTCATCGCTGCGCGATGCCAGCCCCCTCTGGGATGGGGCCTTTGGCATAGCGGTAAAGTTTCCGGCTAAAGCGCAAAGCTTGCGGGCGCGCCAGAGGCTCCCTCCCAGAGGGAGCTGGCAAAGCCGCAGGCTTTGACTGAGGGAGTTCACACCCCCTTTATGACAGAATTATGAATCTTTATAAACATTTTTGCAAAGGGCTTGACAGCAGGGCAAAAACGGTTATAATGGTCTTAGCACTCAGGAACAAGGAGTGCTAAACAAACAAAAGCGATACAAAAAGGAGGCAGGCGCTATGACGATGGATGCACGCAAGCAACGGGTCTTGCAGGCGATCGTGGCGCTGTATGGCCTTGAGGGCGAGCCGGTGGGCAGCAGCGTGCTGGCAAACTACTTTGATATGGCAGTGTCCAGCGCAACGCTGCGCAACGAGATGGCGGCGCTGACAAAGCTGGGCCTGCTGGAGCAGCCCCACACCAGCGCGGGGCGAGTGCCCAGCGCCAAGGGCTACCGGTATTATCTGGACAACCTGCTGACCGATGATCAGCCGCTGGACCGCGTTACCCGCGCCCGGGTGGATGCGGTGTTCGCCAGCCTTGACCACGAGCCGGAAAAGCTGGCACAGGGCGCTGCCAAGGCGCTGGCCGCCATCAGCGGCTGCACCGCCGCCGTCAGCACCCCCTGCGCCGAGGATCTGTGCATCGCCCATTACGAGGTGGTGCAGGTGGGCCGCAGCGCAGCCGCTGTGCTGGCTGTGACCACCGCCGGTTACGTCCGCACCCGGGTGGCGCGGGTACGCACCGGGCTTTCCCGGGAAAATGCAGCTGCCCTTGCGGCGCTGCTCAACCGCAACCTTACCTTTGTGGCACCGGTGGATCTTTCCACCCGGATGCTCAGCGAGCTGTGCAGCCAGATCGCACCGGAGCTTGTGCCGGTGGTCAGCGCCGCAGCCGCAATTTTGCAGGACAGCGTAAAGCCCCATGTATTTCTGGGCGGCGAGCAGTACCTGCTGGACTGGCCGCAGCTGGACGGCCGGGTGGGTGATATCCTTACCCTGCTGAACGACGAGGAACAGGCCGCAAGCCTGATCGCACCCCCGGAAAACCGCAGCGAAAGCGTGCTGCTGGGCGAGGATCTGGAACCGCAGATCCCCGGGCTGTGCATCGTGAGCGACCGGTATCTGGTAGGCGGCGGGCTGTGGGGCTCCATTGCCCTGATCGGCCCCACCCGGATGCCCTTCCAGAAGCTGATGCCCCTGCTGCACGAGTTTGCAGACCAGCTTGGCGAGGGCATGAGCGGCAAACGAAAAGACACCCCGCAGGCTGCCGTACCACGGCGGACTGTGATCTATAAGGAGGATCTGGAATGAGCGAAGAAGCAAAGAACACGGTGCCCGGGACCGAGCAGCCGGAAACTGCCCCCGAGGAAAAGACCGCTGCCGCAGCGCCCGAACAGGCTGCTGCCGAAGCTGCCACCGAAGAGGACAAGAAGAAGGACGGCGGCTGGTTCAACAAGAAGGCCCGGGAGATGGAAGCCGTTAAGGCTAAGCTGGATGCAGCGGAAAAGAACGCCGCACAGGCCAAGGATCAGCTGCTGCGCATGGCTGCCGAGTACGACAACTACCGCAAGCGCTCCACCCGCGAGGCCGACCAGAAGTTTGGCGACGGTGTTTCCCATGCAGTGGAAAAGATCATCCCCATTCTGGATACGCTGGATATGGCAGCCAACGCCCCCACCACCGATGAGAACTACAAGAAGGGCGTGGTCATGACGCTGGATAAGGCGGCAAAGGCACTGGAAGCCCTCCATGTGGAGGAGATCGAGGTGCTGGGCAAGCCCTTTGACCCCAACTTTATGAATGCTGTGCAGCAGATCCCCGCCCCGGACGGGCAGGAGAGCGGCACGGTGGTCACCGTTTTCCAGAAGGGTTACAAGCTGGGTGACAAGATCATCCGCCATGCAACCGTTGTGGTGGCCGAATAAACAAGCCGAACCTCCCGCAAGGGAGTTTGCAATAACATCCGCTTGACATCATCATAAGCATCATATAAACAAGATTTGTTCTTTCGAGAGGAGATTTCATTATGAGTAAGATTATTGGTATCGACCTTGGTACTACCAACAGCTGCGTAGCTGTTATGGAGGGCGGCGAGCCCGTTGTCATCGCCAACTCTGAGGGTGCCCGCACCACCCCGTCCGTTGTCGGCTTCACCAAGACCGGCGACCGTCTGGTAGGTCAGGTTGCAAAGCGTCAGGCTATCACCAACCCCGACAACACCGTTTCTTCCATCAAGCGTCAGATGGGCACCGACCACAAGGTGACCCTGAACGGCAAGGAGTACACTCCCCAGCAGGTCAGCGCTATGATCCTGCAGAAGCTGAAGGCTGACGCCGAGGCTTATCTGGGCGAGACCGTCACCGAGGCTGTCATCACTGTGCCTGCCTACTTCAACGACAGCCAGCGTCAGGCAACCAAGGACGCAGGCACCATTGCCGGCCTGAACGTCCGCCGTATCATCAACGAGCCCACCGCAGCTGCTCTGGCTTACGGTGTGGATAAAGAGGACGACCAGAAGATCATGGTCTACGATCTGGGCGGCGGCACCTTCGATGTGTCCATCATCGAGATGGGCGACGGCGTTACCGAGGTTCTGGCCACCAACGGCGATACCCATCTGGGCGGCGATGACTTCGACCAGCGCATCATCGACTGGATGGCAGACGCTTTCCAGACCGAGAACGGCATCGACCTGCGCAAGGACAAGATGGCTGCACAGCGTTTGAAGGAAGCTGCCGAGAAGGCTAAGATCGAGCTGTCCAGCGCAATGAGCAGCCAGATCAACCTGCCCTTCATCACTGCCGATGCTACCGGCCCCAAGCATTTGGATATGACCCTGACCCGCGCAAAGTTCAACGAGCTGACCGCTGATCTGGTCGATCGCACCATGACCCCCGTGCGCAAGGCTCTGCAGGATGCAGGTCTGCGCGCTTCCGACCTGAAGAAGGTCCTGATGGTCGGTGGTTCCACTCGTATCCCCGCTGTCTACGACGCCGTGAAGAAGGAACTGAACTGCGAGCCCTTCAAGGGCATCAATCCTGATGAGTGCGTGGCTGTCGGTGCTGCTATTCAGGGCGGCGTTCTGAACGGCGAGAAGAAGGGTCTGCTGCTGCTGGATGTCACCCCGCTGAGCCTTGGTATTGAGACTCTGGGCGGCGTGTGCACCAAGATCATCGACCGCAACACCACCATCCCCACCCACAAGAGTCAGGTGTTCTCCACCGCAGCCGACAACCAGCCCTCTGTTGAGGTCAACGTGCTGCAGGGCGAGCGTGAGTTTGCCCGCGACAACAAGAGTCTGGGTGTGTTCCATCTGGACGGCATTGCTCCGGCTCCCCGTGGCGTGCCTCAGATCGAAGTTACCTTCGATATCGATGCCAACGGCATTGTGAAGGTCAGCGCTAAGGATCTGGGCACCGGCAAGGAGCAGAACATCACCATCACCGCTTCCACCAATATGTCCAAGGAGGACATCGACAAGGCTGTGAAGGAAGCTGAGCAGTTTGCTGCCGACGATAAGAAGAAGCGTGAAGAGGTCGATATCCGCAACGGTGCCGACCAGATGGTGTTCCAGACCGAGAAGATGCTGAAGGAGAACGGCGACAAGCTGCCCGCAGACGTGAAGAGCGATGCCGAGGCAAAGCTTGCTGACCTGAAGACTGCTGTCCAGTCCGGCAACGTGGACGACATCAAGGCAAAGCAGGAAGCCCTGAGCCAGGTGTTCGAGAAGATGTATCAGGCAGCCGCTGCCGCACAGCAGGCCGCCGGTGCACAGCCCGGTGCTGACGCAGGCGCAACCAACGAAAAGCCCAACGATGACGGCGTTGTGGATGCCGACTTCAAGGAAGTCTAAGTTTGACACAAAGCGCTGTGTCCGGCCAAACCGGCGGGCACACGCGCAATAGAGCAAAAGCCGCTCCGGTTTAGGCCGGAGCGGCTCTTGCTGGTTTATAGAATGTAAACCCTCTCAGTCATTGCTTCGCAATGCCAGCTCTCCCGATGGGCGAGCTTTTGGCGGTGAGGACAAGTTTCCCTTCTCGGTCTAAGCTCCCCCCTCGGGGGAGCTGGCGCGTCAGCGCCTGAGAGGGTTTCGGCGGAGACAGACCGTGACGGGAGAGGTTGGAGAGGTGAGTGGATATGGCACAGGAAAAGCGTGATTATTACGAAGTGCTGGGGGTATCCAAGGGCGCAAGCGATGCCGAGATCAAAAAGGCATACCGCAAGCTTGCCATGAAGTACCACCCGGACTATAACCCCGGCGATAAGGATGCCGAGGCAAAGTTCAAGGAGATCAACGAGGCAAACGAGGTGCTTTCGGACCCGAAGAAGCGCCAGCTGTACGACCAGTACGGCTTTGCCGGTGTTGACCCCACTTATGCAGCACAGAACGGCGGCGGCCCCGGCGGCTTTGGCGGTTTTGGCGGCGATGGTGTGGATCTGGGCGACATTTTTGGCGATATCTTCGGCGGTGGCTTTGGCGGCTTCGGCGGCTCGTCCCGTCAGGCAAACCCCAACGCCCCCCGCAAGGGGCAGGACATCCGGGTGCGCATCACCCTGAGTTTTGACGAGGCCGTGCACGGCTGCAAGAAGAACATTACCATCACCCGCCAGCAGGAGTGTACTGAGTGCCACGGCTCCGGCTGCGCCGCCGGTACCAGCCCCGAGACCTGCCCGGACTGCGGCGGACGCGGCTTTGTCATCCGCCAGCAGCGCACCCCCTTTGGCGTGATGCAGACCCAGCAGCCCTGCTCCCGCTGCGGCGGCAAGGGCAAGCTGGTAAAGAACCCCTGCAAGGTCTGCCACGGCAGCGGCAAGGTGGCTACCAAAAAGACGCTGGAGGTGTCCATCCCCATGGGCATCGACGACGACCAGAGCTTTGCACTGCGCGGCATGGGCGATGCCGGTACCAACGGCGGCCCCGCCGGTGACGTCATCGTCATGGTCAGCGTGCGCCCCAGCGAGGTGTTCCAGCGCGACGGCTACGATGTATGGGTCACCGTGCCCATCACTTACAGTCAGGCGGTGCTGGGCGACAGCGTCACCGTGCCCTCCATTGACGGCAAGGTGGAGTACACCGTGCCCGAGGGCACCCAGAGCGGCACCACCTTCCGCCTGCGCGGCAAGGGTATCCAGTACCTGAACGGCCGTGGCCGCGGCGATATGTACGTCAAGTGCGAGGTGGAGATCCCCAAAAAGCTGAACAAGGCGCAGCGCGATGCCCTGAAAAAATTTGAGGGTACGCTGAAAGAAGAAAACTACGAAAAGCGTAAGGGCTTCTTCAAAAAGCTGAAGGATATGTTCAACGCATAAAAACCAAACGGCGGCGCGTTCCATCGGAGCGTGCCGCCGTTTTTTTGCGTGTGAACCCTACAAAAACAGCGGAGGCGCTGCCCTTTCGGGCAGCGCCTCCGCCTGCTTTGTTCTTTGGTGTACTCCGAGCCGGTCTTATGAGATAAGATGGATCAGAGCAGGATGATCGCTGCGTTGATGACCAGACCGACACCAGAAGCGGTTGAAGTGACGAACCATGCAGCGCAGGCGAGGTCGCGGATGGTGTTGGCAGTGCTCTTCTCCATATCAGTAGCCAGAGCATCCAGACCCTTCTCCATCCAAGTGTTGGGGTTCTTACGGCGGTAGTCGCGGACAGCGGTCACGCCTTTGAACCAGCCGTACGGAGGAATCAGCCAGCACAGCAGAGCCTCAGACATGGTAGCAGTAGCGCCGCCTTCGGTGTAGGTCATTTCCTCAGTGGACAGGACGTTGTAATACGCGGGCATCATCATTTTTTCCATAATAACACTCCTTTTGAAACAAAGCTATCCAAAACGGTGCACCCAAAAACGCACCGCTTTTTCTGAATAAAGGGTCTCAGCGCACGACCAGCAGAATGGCGCTCAGGGGAGCCAGTGCCACCACCATGGTGGTGGAAACGGCATCCCGCACAAAGTTGCCGGCGGATTTGCCCATATCGGCGGCAAGGGCATCGGTGGCGCGGCCCATCACGGTAAAGAAGTTGCCGTCCTTGTTGCCGTCCTGCTGCAGCCATGTGCGTGCCTGCTTGATGCCCCAGATGTAGCTGGAGGCCAGCACCACAGCACCTACGACCGTTGCGGCAGTAGTGGCGAGACTGGCAGCATCATCCACTGCGCCGCCGCCGGTGGTATAGGTCATTTCTTCGTTGGAAAGTACCGCATAATCTGCGGGATAATTCATCTTTTTCATCTTCAATACTCCTTTGTCAAAGGGAAATGCCGCATTGCATCCCGATCCCCCGGCGTCTATACCCAAAGGCTGATAGAGCATTGTTCTCTATATGGCCATTCTACAACAGTGGTCGGATTTTATCAAGGGGTTTTGGCACATCTGTGCAAAAACTGGCGGGACGCATGAAATTGCGGCTATAAATTTGTGAAAATAGACTGCAATAATTTAGGCTTTTGACTGTTTACCCCTGTACTCCGGCGCGGTAGAGGTAGGGGTCGCTCTTGAAGCTGTCAAAGTTGTACAGCACAAGGATCTGGTCGTAGCCGTTATCGGCGATCAGCTTGTCCAAGCCGTAGTTGTAGTTGCGGAAATCCACCACGTCAATGTCGGCGTAGTTGGCGGTCAGGTAGGGCACAAAGCAGTTGGCGTAGCTGTCCTTGATGACAAGGATGTGCCCGCTGCCGTTGCCCTGCACCCGGCTTAAACCGTTGTTGCCGTGCAGGAACATGGCGTATTTATCATAGACGGAGAGCTTCTCTGTGTCGTACAGGCCGGTGGTCTGCCCCTCGGTGGGCTGGCCTGCCGCCGTTACGTTCCATACCGTCAGGGTGTTGGCAAGGTCGTAGTAGGTGATCACGTCCGGCACGGCGTTCCATGTGCGCGCCTTGGCGTAGTGGGTGCCGTAAAAGCCGTCGGCAGTCAGCGCAGTGTGGGCGGCGGTATCAAAGGGGGTAAGGCCAAGGGTCTGGCACAGCTGGCTGTAAGCGTAGTAGGCGCCAAGGCTCGTCCAGTGGTGGTCGGTGCGGTAATAAATATACTCGCTCTTGTGGGCGGAAAGGGTCTGGCGCACGTCCACAAAGCGGCCGCCGGCCGCCTGTACTGCAGCGGAAAGCTGGTCAAGGTAGCCGTCCTCGTCCAGCAAAGGGGCGTTTGCGGGCACGTTTTCTTTATAGATATCGCTGGCGGCGGGTGCCAGCAGCACATTCACCTTGCCCGGGTAGCGCTGGCACAGGCTGGTGAGCGCTGCGGTGTTTTTGGGCAGGGTGCGCTCCTCGCTGGAAAGCAGCCCGTAGGTGCGGGGGAACATCATGTGCTCCTTGCCCAGCAGGATGCCGCCGTTCTGCTGCTTTTGCAGCAGGGTGGTCTCCACCACGCTCTGCAGGCTGATCCACTGGTCGCGCCCCGCCACCTGATCCTTGACGTATTTGGTGTAGGCGGTAAAGTAGCTGTTCAGCCCCTTGGCGGTGAACTGGGTCAGCGCCGGGCGCTGGCTCAGGGTAGTGTTCTCCAGCTCGCTGTAGCTGCGATCCGGGGTGACCATATCCAGCGCGAACAGTCCGATGAAAAACAGGCTGAACACCACCAGCACCGGGTAATGCAAAAGGGAGGAGGTCTTTTTCTCGTGTTTGGACATCTTCCCGCCTCCTTAAAAGTTAAAATACAGGAACGGGCTGTTGGTGCTGCCCACCACATAGGCGGTGGAGACCACCAGCAGCGTCAGGATGGCGGCGCAGCGGGTGACCACGTTCTTGCGCAGCACATCCCACAGCTTTTCGATCAGCGGGGTGCAGCACACCACGCTTACCGCCAGCAACACGCCGTAATTCCGCAGGAAATACAGCGGCGACACCCCGCCGGAGGGGATAAAGAGCTTCTGGAACAGCAGCCCGAAGGACACGCCGGTGTCGTTGCCCACGAACATCGCCCAGCCTACCACCACAAGGAACAGGGTGTAGAAATGCGGCCACACCTTGCCCTTTTTCAGGTAGGGCAGCAGGAACAGCTTTTCAGCCGCCAGCAGCACAAAGTAGTAAAGACCCCAGCAGATAAAGTTCCAGTTCGCGCCGTGCCAGATGCCGGTGAGCAGCTCCACGATGAACAGGTTCAGGATCTGCCGCTTGAGCCCCTTGCGGTTGCCGCCCAGCGGGATATACACATACTCCCGGAACCAGCCGGACAGGGTCATGTGCCAGCGCCGCCAGAACTCAGTGATGGAAGCGGAGATATAGGGATAGTTGAAGTTTGCGGGGAAGTCGAAGCCCAGCATCTTGCCCATGCCGATGCCCATGAGGGAGTAGCCGGAAAAATCGAAGTACAGCTGCAAACTGTATGCGATGATGCCCAGCCACACCAGCGGGGTGGAGGCGTTTGCCAGACCCACAAAGGTGGTGGAGGGGCTGTCGGCTACCCCGATGATGTCCGTCCACAGCGCGCCCACGGCGTCCGCCAGCAGCACCTTTTTGGCAAGACCGAAGGTGAACAGGGTCATGCCCTCTTCGATCTGCTTGAGGTTATAGCGGTGCTTGTAGACGTGCAGCTGGTCGGAGACGTCCCGGTACTTGACGATGGGGCCCGCGATGAGCTGCGGGAACATGACCACATAAGCGCCGAAGTCGATGATATTGCGCTCGGCTTTTACATCCCGGCGGTAGACATCGATGGAGTAGGAAAGGGTCTGGAAGGTGTAGAAGCTGATGCCCAGCGGCAGGGTGCCGATGCCTTGAATTTCGGCAAAAGCGGTGCCCAGCAGGGCGTTGGCGCTGCGCAGCACAAAGTTTGCGTACTTGAAGTAGAACAGCATCCCTAAGCTGCCAATGAGCGCCACCAGCAGAAAGAAGCGGCGCAGCGCGGGCTTTGCATCAAAATGTTCGATGGCAAGGCCGCTGAGATAGTTGATGAGGATAAGCGCCACCATGACCGGGAAAAAGCGCACCTCGCCCCAGCAGTAGAACACCAGACTGCACAAAAACAGCACGGTGTTTTTCAGTTTTGCGGGGGCAAGATAGTACAGCGCCAGCGTGATGGGCAGAAAACGGAACAGGAAGATGATGGTGCTGAAAACCAAGGGGTCAGCCTCCTTTTTTACACGGAATTACAGACTCAGCCTTCCCCCGGCCGGGGGAAGGTGGCATGACGGATGCGGGCGCATCTTCAGCAGAAATCCCCCTCATCAGGGGCTTTCTACTGAAAAAAGCCGATGCCGCAGATGGCACCGGCTCGGAAGGTCAGATTCAGCTGTTCAGGGCGCTGTCCACAGCACTGTTCAGGTCTGCGGTGCACTCGTTGGAGGCGATCACCATGACCACTCGGTCGCCCTTGGAGGAGATGATGGCGTTTTCCACGTTGCTCTGTGCCTGTGCAAACTCGGCGTAGTTGCCGTAGAAAGCCACCTGATCCTGCTTGTAGCTCTCCAGCGCAGTCACCACGTCCTGTGCCTTGCCGGAAGCGGCTTCCACCACCAGCACAAGGCCGGCATCGCCGTTGTCGTTGCTCTTCACGCCCTTGTAGGCGGCTACGTCCTCCGCCTTCAGGCCGAAGTCGTACTCGATGTTCATGGCAGCGATCTCGAACTGGTTGGAGATGGGGTTCGCAGCCAGCAGGGTCTCCACGGCGCTGTCCAGATCGGCGGTGCCGTTTTCGGTGGTGTCCGCCGCCGGAGAAGCTGCATCGGAGACCGGTGCAGAGGCGGAGGCGCTGGACACGGAGGACGGCGCGGAGGAAGCGCTGCCGCCGCAGCCGGTCAGGGCAACAGCCAGCACGGCGCTGACGGCGATCACAGAGAGTTTTGTGCGGTTTATCATAAAATATTCCTTCTTTTGTTGAATTCGTTTGTCGGGGTGCAGGGCTGCGCCGCGCACACGGGCAGACTGTATTTATCTTACCATAACAGCAGGTAAATTGCAACGCACCCCACAGGGTTTTCCGGCAGTTTTCATCGGATTTTAACCGATCACGGTCTCCCCGGCGGCAATGCGCTGCAAAACGGCTACTGCGTCCTCCAGACACAGGCCGCTCCGGTTGAGCAGGGCGGCGTTTTCCGGGCCCACATAGCGCCAGTGCCATGGCTCGTAGGTGATGCCGGTCACGCTTTCCGCCTCCTTGGGGTAGCGCAGGATAAAGCCGTACTGCTCTGCGTTCTCGCACAGCCAGCGGAAGGCGGCGGTGTCGGCAAAGCCGGTGTCAAGGGTGGTGTGCTCCGGGCTGTTCAGGTCGGCGGCAAGGCCGCAGTTGTGCTCCGAGCAGCCCGGCGGGTTCACGATGGCAGCCGCCTTTTCCCGGGCGGCGGCTTCGCTCAGACCCTTGTTGCGGTAGTACTGGGTCTTGTTGTCGTACAGCTTTTTCTGGTAGCTGACGCTGCGGTAGCCGCTCTGCATCCGCACGTCCACGCCGTCCCTGGCGGCAGCGGCCTGCATGGAGAGAAAGGCCTCGGCGGCTTCGGTCTGCAAGGTCTTGTTGATGGCGGTAGCCGAGCCGCATTCCTTAGTCTCGACAGGGTAGTCCTCCGTGATCGGGTGGGTGCGGCTCACAAGGATCATGCGGGGATCGTCCAGCAGCGCCTGCGCCTGTGCGGCGGTAAGGGGGCTCTGCTGCGCACCGTTCTCGGCGGGCTGCGCAAGGCTCTCGGCAGGCAGCTCCGGCAGCTGCGGCACCGCAGCCTTGCGGGTGCAGGCGTAGGCGGTGCCGCCTACCACAAAGCAGGCCAGCGCCGTCAGGCAGAGCAGACGGCGGGCGTGATGTTTACGGTGATGGGAAGAACGCATGGAACCTACCTTCTTTCACAAAAAAAGGATAAGCACCCGCCGCCCCGGGCAGACTATCCGCAAAAGGGGGCGCGGGAAGATGAAGATGACAGCGCAGGAATACGCACGCCGGGTGCAGAAGGCGGGGCCGCATTCGCCGCTTTTGGCAGACTGCCTTTGGGCGTTCTGCGTGGGCGGCGGCATCTGCCTGCTGGGCGAAGGGCTGCGGCAGCTGTTTCTACGGCAGGGCGCGGACGCCGAAGCGGCGGGCACCCTGACCAGCTGCACTTTGATCTTGCTCTCGGCGGTGCTGACCACGCTGGGCTGGTACCAGAAGCTGGCAGCAAAGGCCGGGGCGGGGTCGCTGGTACCCATCACCGGTTTTGCCAACGCGGTGGTCAGCGCGGCCATCGAGTTCAAGGCCGAGGGACGGGTGACGGGCACGGGCGCCAAGATGTTCCTCATCGCCGGGCCGGTCATCGTGTACGGCACGCTGGCGGCGGTGGTGTACGGCGCGGTGCTCTGGCTGCTGGGGGCCTCTGCTTTATAATACGGAACAGCCCCGCCGGATATTGCAGCACCGCAACACCAGTATAGCACGTGCCGGGGCATTTTTTGTAGAAAAAAGGAGAAAATTTTATGACAGAGCGCCGGGGCGATACCCTGTTGTTCCATACCCCGCCGGTCATCGCCGCACAGGCGGCGGTGGGCGGCAAAAAAGAGAGCGAGGGCCCGCTGGCGGCGGGCTTTGACGAGCTGACCACCGACAACCGACTGGGACAGTGCAGCTGGGAGGCCGCCGAAAAGCAGCTGCAGCTGCGGGCGGCACGGCTCTGCCTGCAAAAAGCGGCTCTGCCCGCCGAGCGGGTGGACCTTGCGCTGGCGGGGGACTTGCAGGCGCAGTGCACCGCTTCCGGCTATGCACTGCGGGAGCTGGGCGTGCCCTTTGCGGGGTTGTTCGGGGCGTGCAGCACCATGGCGGAGGCGCTGGCGCTGGGCGCGGCGCTGTGCAGCAGCGGCGCGGCGCAGAACCTGCTGGCTATGACCTCCAGTCATTTCTGCGCGGCAGAGCGTCAGTTCCGCACCCCGCTGAGCTACGGCGCGGTGCGCACCCCTACCGCGCAGTGGACGGCCACCGCCGCCGGATGCTGCCTGCTGCGTCCGGCAGGGCAGGGGGTGGGCATTGCCGCCGCAACCCTTGGCCGGGTGCAGGACTATAACATCAAGGATATCAACAACATGGGCGCAGCCATGGCACCGGCAGCAGCTGCCACCCTGCTGCACTATCTTGCCGATACCCATGCAGAACTGCGGGATTTCGACTGCATCTACACCGGCGACCTTGGGCTGGTGGGCAGTCAGATGCTGCGGGAGCTGTTGGCAGCAGAGGGTCTGCTGCTGAAAAACCACGCGGACTGCGGCTGTCTGCTCTACGATGCCGGGGAGCAGCGGGTGAAAAGCGGCGGCTCGGGCGCGGGCTGCTGCGCCGCCGTGCTCTGCGCGCATATCCTGCCAAAGTTATTGCGCCGCGGCAGCCGCCGGGTGCTGTTCATCGCCACCGGGGCACTGATGAGTCAGACTACCTTTTTGCAGAAGGAGAGCATCCCGGCGGTGGCGCACTTGGTAGAGCTGACCGCGCCGGAAAAGGAGAGCTGAAATGAACTATCTGTGGGCATTTTTAATAGGCGGCGCCATCTGCGCGGTGGGGCAGCTGTTCATCGACCTGACAAAGCTGACCCCGGCACGCATCCTCACCGGCTATGTGGTGGCGGGAGTGGTACTCTCGGCGGTGGGGCTGTATGCGCCGCTGGCAGAGTTTGCCGGTGCGGGGGCGAGCGTGCCGCTGCTGGGCTTCGGGCATCTGCTGGCAAAGGGGGTGCGCACCGCCGTGGCGGAAAAGGGTGCCATCGGCATCCTGACCGGCGGGCTGACCGCTGCTTCTGCGGGCATCACCGCAAGCCTTGTCTGCGGCGTGGTATGCAGCCTTGTGGGCAAAAGCCACGACCAGAACTGATGTTTTGTCCGCGCTGCTTCGCCACATTTTGCGCCCGGCGGCTGGTAAACTGGGGGCAAAACGGAGGTGAGGCGCATGAAACACAGCGGACAGACCGTATTGTGGGAGCTGTGGGCGGCGCTGTGCCTGTGCACGGCGCTGGTGCTGCCGCCGGGCAGCCCGTGGCTGCACGAGCCGGCGCTTTTGTACCCGGGACTTTCGCTGGCGGCGGTGGTTCCCGCAGCGTGGGCGGTGTGGTGGGTGGTGGTGCCGCCGCAGCCGTTGCCGCCGGAGCAGCTGCTGGGACCGGTGCAGCGGCAAAGCCTTGCCGCGCTGTGCGGGACATAACGGCAGAAAAAACAAAAACCCCTGTGCCAGTTACCCGGTACAGAGGTTTTGTTCGTCAATCAAACTGCGCGATCAAGCGTTCTTGTTAGCACGCTTTGCCATACGGCTGATCTTGCGGCTGGCGGTGTTCTTCTTGATGACACCCTTAGCGCGAGCCTTGTCGATCGCGGAAACAGCAGCCAGGACGGTTGCGTCCTTGTCAGCGGCATTCGCATCGATGGCAGCGTCTGCCTTCTTGACGACTGTTTTCAGGTTGGTCTTAATGGCCTTGTTGTGAGCCTGCTCTGCAGCAGCCTGCACGACGCGGTCCTTCTGAGATTTGATGTTAGGCATTCGTTCCACCTCCTTGGCTACCTATAACAGCGCACCCTATGATACCATATTTCGCGTACCAGCGCAAGCGTTTTTTTGATTTTTGTTTGGAAAAGTTTTATTTTTCCCATACTTTCCGGCAAGAAAGCGGGCTTTTGCCCCAAAAAGGAACGGAGAGTGTGGAAAATGCGTACTACGGATATGGCCGACGAGCTGTTTTCAGGCGCAGCGCAGTCGCTGCCCGCAGGGGTGCGGCTGGCCACTGCCCGCCACGGCGGGGTCACGGTGACCCGGGTAGAAATTGCCCGCGAAGGGCTCAGCCGCCCCCGGGGCAGGTATGTCACGCTGGAAATGCCCAGCGTCAGCGTGCTGGACGAGCGGGACGCCGCCGTCATCGAGGTATGCGCCCGGGAGCTGCGGGCCCTTTTGCCGCCGGAAGGGCCGGTGCTGGTGCTGGGGGTGGGCAACCGCCGCATTACCGCCGATGCCCTTGGCCCGCGCACGGTGCAGCGCATCCTTGTCACCATGGGCGCGGGCACTGCCCCGCCGGTGCGGGGGCTGCGCCCGGTAGCAGCCGTTGCGCCCGGGGTGGCGGCAGCCACCGGGTTGTCGCTTCAGCAGCTGACGGCGGCGCTGGTGGGGCAGCTGCGCCCGGCGGCGGTGGTCTGCGTGGACAGTCTCTGCTCCGCCGAGGGGCAGCGGCTGGGGCGCACGGTGCAGTTTTCGGACTCAGGACTTTACCCGGCGCAGGCCGACCACACCCGCCACCTGACCCGGGACACCTTAGGCGTGCCGGTGGTGGCGGCGGGCATCCCCACCCTGATGCAGGCGCAGGAGGGGGCAGACCTTGTGGTCACGCCCCGGGCGCTGGACAGCGTCATCGCCCACGGCGCGGCCCTGCTGGCGGGCAGCGTCAACCGCGCCTTGCAGCCCCGCCTTACCGTGCAGCAGCTGTGCTGGCTGACGGGGTGAAGAAAGGAGGTCTTGCCATGCGCAGCAGAGAGCCTTGGCGTCTGCCTGCGGGGCAGAGCAGGGCAGTGCCCTTTTTGCAGGCTGCGGTGCTGTTTGCAGCCCTGTGCATCTTTGCCCGCAGCGCCGCGCTGGTGCTGGCGGCCTTTCTGGCAGCGCCGGTGCCTGCGGCGCAGACTTTGCTGCATCTGGGGCAGCAGGCCGTGGAGAGCCGGGCAGCAGAATCGTCTGCGGAAAGCGCGGCGGAGGCTGCATCCGCACCTTCTCCGGCGCAGGAGGCCGCCGCCCCGGTACAGACCGGGGTGGAGCAGTATTTTGTGGCGCTGCAGCCGGACGAGGCCCGCCCCGCCGATGCGGGCACGGTGACAGAGCAGCAGTTCGGGCAGGGCAGCGGCGAAAAGTACATCCCCTGCGGCACGGGCAGCATCAAGAATAACACCCGGCAGACGGCGGCAGACATCGCCGCCGAGGCGGCGCAGCCCCTGCCCTTTGCCATCGAAAAGGACAGCGCCGCGCCGCAGGTGCTCATTATGCACACCCACGCCACCGAGGACTACCGCCTTTCTGCCGGGCTGTGGTTCACCCCCGGGGACGGTGCCCGCAGCACCGACCGCAGCATCAATATGTGCGCGGTGGGGCGGGTGATGGCCGATACCCTCAATGCGGCGGGCATCTGCACCCTGCACGACGAGACCCTGAACGACTACCCCAGCTACACCGGCAGCTACGCCAACAGCCGGGCGGTGGTGCAGCAGTATCTGGCGCAGTACCCCAGCATCAAGGTGGTGCTGGACGTCCACCGGGACGCCATCGAGCGGGAAAACGGCACCCGCTGCGCCCCGGTGTGCAGCATAGACGGGCGGCAGGCGGCGCAGGTGATGATCATCTGCGGGTGCGACAACGGCACCAGCGTGCAGCTGCCCGCATGGCGGCAGAACCTGCGTTTTGCCGCTGCGTGGGAGCGCAGCATGGAGGCAAAATACCCCGGCCTTACCCGCCCGGTGCTGTTCAGCTACCGGTTCTATAATCAGGACCTGACCACCGGCAGTCTGCTGATCGAGATCGGTGGGCACGGCAACAACTTAAATGAGGCCCTGTACGCCGGATATCTGGCAGCACAGGGCCTCGCGGATGCACTATTAAGTTGAGGGTCAGCCGCCAAGGCTGGAGATCATGCTGCTCTTGGCAGACTGATAGTAGCTCCAGGCCTGATCGGCTATGGTCTCGGGCTGGTTATACTCCCGCAGCACGCTGCGCATCTCGCTGACCACCGAGGAGACGGCACTGTCGTAGGTGCTCTCCACCGAGGAAAGATGCTTGTAGGCGATGCTGACTTTATTGGCAAAGGTCCGCTGAGAGGCGGGCAGAGCGTGGTATTCATCCTTTGCGCTCTGGATGGCACTGCTGACATCCGACCGTGCAGAGGACTCCAGCGAGTACAGCTCGCTCATCAGCGACGAGATCTTGGCGTCGCACTCGGGGTTGGGCTCGGCGTAGACGTGACCGGAGTCCCCCGATGCGGAACCTTCCGCAGCGGTGGTCTCCCCGGCGCTTGGGGGAGAGGGGAACCAGTCGCCGAACAAAAACTCGTTGTACCCGGCAATGAATTCCTCTTTGGTGCAGCCGCTCAGCAGGGCTGCCAGTGCGCAGCTGACCACAGCGAGGGTCAGCAGACGGATGATGCGGTGTGTGTGCTTCATGATCTCCTCCAGAATCTGTTTTTGCGGAATACCGCTTTTTCCCATTTTATCAGAGAAAAGGCGTTCTGACAAGAAAAAACGCAGAATTTTCTCCGATGCCGCGCGGTAAGGTTGACAAAATGCCGCCAACGTGCTATTTTAAAACAACAAATGCAAGGAACGGGAAAAGTAGCGCGGGCCGTCCGGCCCAGAGAGTGCGGCACAGCTGAGAGCCGCGCCCGTGCGCCGCGTGAACGAACACCCGGGAGCAGCAAACTGAACACGGCAGTGTGTCTGCCGTTAGGTAGGTGCGCCGCAGGTCCAGCGTTACAGGGACAGCGCTTAAACAAAAGAGCGCGTGAGCGACCGGACACTTCCGGTAATTCAGGTGGCACCGCGGACATTAC
>ERZ1673747.443-NODE-443-length-61822-cov-8.106189_pt1 | contig 61822 bp, 53 predicted proteins | sample MGYA00580220_ERZ1673747 | MGnify/ENA primary metagenome ERZ1673747 (study PRJEB41218, sample SAMN15661769) | gut metagenome | host: Homo sapiens | place: Canada: London | collected 2015-08-20/2019-03-30 | study: EMG produced TPA metagenomics assembly of...
CGAGGCGGGCCTTGCCCCCTCGAGCTCCCCTGCTGCTCAATTATTTTGCGCTTGTGCATAGATTTGCAGGCAGCATGTTTTACCTTCCCGCGCCATAGAGTGGTACAAACTGCGTCGGGAGGTCGCGCGCGTGCACACACATCGCAGGCTCATCGTCAACACCGCGCTCATGACCGGCTCGTCGATCGTGATGCGCTGCATTGCGCTCATCTTTCAGGCGTGGCTCGTCGGGCACATCGGCGCGGCCGGCATCGGGCTCTACCAGCTCGTCCTGTCGGTGAGCGTGCTGTTTGCCACCTTCGCCATCTCCGGCATCCGCTTTGCCGCCACGCGCCTGATCTCCGAGGAGATGGGGCTCGAGCGCGGCGCGGGCGTCACGGGTGCGATGCGCCGGTGCGCGTGCTATGCGCTGTTTTTCGGCCTGTGCGCAGGCACGCTGGTATATTTTCTGGCTGAGCCCGTGGGCTTTCTCTGGATCGGCGATGCGCGCACGGTGCGCTCGCTGCGCATCACGAGCATCAGCCTGCCGTGCATCGCGCTCTCGGCGGTCATGGACGGGTACTTCACCGCCTCCGGCCGCGTGTGGAAGCCGACGCTCGTGCATCTGATCGAGCAGCTGGTGAGCATCACGTGCGTGATGTGGTTTTTGTCCCTTGCGGCCGCCGGCGATCTCGAGCAGAGCTGCGCCGCCGTCACGGCAGGCGGCGCGTGCGCGGACGTGGTGTCACTGCTGATGATGACAGCGATGTACACGCTCGATCGGCGCAAATACCGCCGCGGCGGCGACACCGTACCGCACCTGACGCGGCGGATGCTCGCCGTGGCACTGCCGCTGGCGGTGTCTGCGTATGCGCGCACGTCGCTCACGACGCTCGAGCATCTGCTCATCCCGCGCGGGCTCAAAAGCTCCGGTCTGACGGCCGACCGTGCGCTCGCGGGCTACGGCATCGTGCACGGCATGGCGCTGCCGGTGGTGCTCTTCCCTTCATGCCTGCTGTATGCGCTGGCGGATCTGCTCGTACCGGAGCTGACGACGGCGCAGGTCTCCGGCCGGTGCGGGGACATCCGGCGGCTGGTGCGCACGCTGCTGTACCGGTGCCTGCTGTTTGCGTGCGGCACGGCCGTGCTGCTGCTGGCGTTTTCCGGGCCGCTCGGACGGCTGATCTACCATTCGGACGACGCGGGGCGCTACATCCGGCTGCTGGCGCCGCTCGTGCCGGTGATGTATCTCGACACCGTGACCGACGGCTGTCTGCGCGGGCTCGGCCAGCAGACGCGCTGCATGGCCATCAACGTGCTCGACGCCACGCTCGGCGTGGTGCTCGTGTGGGCGCTGCTGCCGCGGTTCGGACTGGCCGGATATCTCTTTATTCTGTATTTCAATGAGTGCGTGAACTTTACGCTCAGCTTTACACTGCTGCTGCGCACGGTGCGCCGCTGCTGCACGGACGAAAAACCGCCGGCAGGCTGATGCCTGCCGGCGGTTTCGGGATACAGTTACGGTCTGAGCCTCAGTGCTGCGGGGTGGGCGTTTTGGGCTGCACCGACGGGGTCTGGCTTTTCTTGCGCAGCTCCGGGAAGAGCAAAAACTCCACGCGCTTATACAGCAGATACGTCAGCGCCGAGTCGACGATGCCCTTGATGAGGTTGAACGGGACGACGGCGAACAGCACGAGCGTCGGCACGCTGGTGATGCCCTTGTTCACGGCCGTGCCCATGGCGACGATCTGATCGATCGGCAGGTGGAACAGCTCGGCGAACTTCGGGATCAGGTACAGGGCATTGAAGAGGCTGCCGAACACCGTCATGCACAGCGTACCGACGGCCATGCCGATGATGGCGCTGCGGCGGGTCTTGTGGTGGTGGTAGATGACGGCGGCGGGCAGGACGAACGTGCAGCCGACGACGAAGTTGGCAAAGTCGCCGACGAAAGCCGTGCTCGTGCCCTTGAGCAGAAGCTTGAGCAGCACCTTGAGCAGCTCGGTGACGACACCGGCCACAGGTCCGAGATAGAACGCGCTCATGAGCACCGGCAGCTCGCTCAGGTCCATCTTATAGAAGCCGGGCGCGAAGAACAGCGGGATCTCGAGCAGCATCAGCACGCCGCCGAGAGCGGAGAACATGGCCACATAGCTGATGTTGCGGCTGCGGCTGCGGCGCTGCAGATCGTGGCAGACCGTGCGCTCAAACAGATACGCAAGGCCGAGCAATGCCGCGAACACAAGCGCGCAGACACCGATAAAGGACAGGTTTTCTTTCAACATGACAAAGCACCTCCATGGAATGAAAAACACCTGAAAGAACATGTCCTTCAGGCGCTGCGAACTTATGGAGGTTCGTAACATCTTCTATCATCCAGACTATACTGTCGGTATCGGAATTGCACCGATTCAACCACATTCGGCTCGCGGACTATCACCGCCGGTCGGGAATTACACCCTGCCCCGAAGACATCTCGATTCAGTTGTTTGACTGTCTGCATTATAACACAATGTCCAGAGATTGCAAGCACTTTTTTCAGGGAAGGTTTGACAGGCGCTTTTTTGTCGCGTACAATGGATGCCAGCACCGAAAAGGAGACTGCCGCCATGCCTGAGCGCGAACACACCTGCTGCTTCACCGGATACCGCGAACACAAGCTGCCCTGGGGCAGTGATGAGAATGACCCCCGCTGCCGGAAGCTCCAGCAGCAGATCTTTGACGCCGTGGACGCCGTCTATGCCGACGGCATCCGGCACTTCATCTGCGGCATGGCCAACGGCTGCGACCTGTATTTTTTCGACGCCGCGCGCTATCTGCGCCTCAGTCACCCGGAGGTCACGATCGAGGCGGCCATCCCCTTCTCCGGACAGGCCGACCGCTGGCGGCCGGAGCTGCGCGCGCGCTATGATTACGACCTGCGCCAGTGCGACTATCAGACGCTCGTGCAGGAGGCGTACACGCCGGGCTGCATGATGCGCCGCAACCGCTACATGGTCGACGCCTCGCGCATCCTCATCGCCGCCTTTGACGGCCGTCCCGGCGGCACGGCGCGCACGCTCGAATACGCCGCACTGCGAAAGCTCGAGATCATTCAGCTGCCGATCGACCGCGCGCCGGTCGGGATATGATCTATACCAAAAAACACGGAGAACGAAAAATCGTTCTCCGTGTTCGTTTTTTGGGGGATGCTAACAGGCCTCGATCTCTTTGATGTTATATTCGTTGCCTGACACCAGGTAGGTATGCTCGCTCTTGCAGTGCGGGCATATCTTAGCGTATTTTACCGTGGGATATGTCTGCTTGCAGTCCTCACAGAAGGTCACGGCGGGAACGGTCTCGATCTTCAGCTCCGCCTCTTTCAGGTACTGGGATTTCTGGATCGCCCACTGCCAGCAGTCCGTCAGATAGTACGGAATGATGCCGCTGACCTCGCCGATCTCCAGCGTGACGCTGGCGACCTTGGTCAGGTGGTTTTCCTCGACGACCTTCTCGACCTCACGAATGACATAGAACACGGTTCCGAGTTCATGCATGGGTATGTTCCTCCGGTGGGTTTACTTCGCGCACTTTTCCTTGATGTCCTTGATGGTGATCTTCGCAGCGCGCTTGATCATGTGCGGCAGGATAGCCTTCATCTTGTCCTCGGTACGGTACATACGGCTGGCCTCCGGCATATCGCGCTGCAGGTGGATCGCATCAAACTCGCAGCGGGTGGTGCACAGGCCGCAGCCGATGCACTTGTTCGGGTCTACGACGGACACACCGCAGCCGAGGCAGCGGGACGCCTCCGCCTTGACCTGCGCCTCGGTGAAGGTGATGCGGTCGTTGGAGAAGGTCTTGGCCTTGCTCGCGTCGTGCGCGACGGTCTGGCGCGCCGGAGCGTCGAAGCAGTCGATGGGCAGGACGGCGTTGCTCTTGTCCAGCTCGTAGAACTCGCGCGGGTCACGCGCCAGCGTCAGGCTCTGACCCTCATGCACGAAGCGGTGCAGGGACACAGCGCCCTCGCGGCCGGCCGCGATCGCGTCGATGGCGAACTTCGGACCGGTGACCACGTCGCCGCCGGCAAAGACGTCGGGCTGCGCGGTCTGATACGTCACACCGTCGACCTGGACGGTGCCGTTGCGGTTGAAGGCCATCGCCTCGGGTGCAATATGACCGAGGTCGACGCGCTGACCGATGGCGCCGATGACGGACGTGACCTCGATGGTCTCGAACTTGCCGGTGCCGACGGGCTTGCGGCGGCCCTTCTCGTCGGGCTCGCCCAGCTCCATGATCTCGACCTTGATGGCCTTGACCTTGCCGTTCTCGCCGAGGATCTCGGCCGGAGCGCTCAGGAAGCGGAACTGCACGCCCTCTTCCATGGCCTCGGCGACTTCCTCCGCGTCAGCCGGCATTTCGGCCTGACTGCGGCGGTAGATGACGTAGGTGTCCTGCGCGCCGAGACGGATAGCCGTGCGGCAGACGTCCATGGCAACGTTGCCGCCGCCGATGACGGCGCACTTCTTGCCGATGCGCGGCTTCTTGCCGAGGTTGACCTTGCGCAGGAAGTCCACGCCGCCGTACACGCCGGAGAGCTCTTCGCCCGGGATGCCGATGGGCGCGCTCTTCTGCGCACCGATGGCGAGGTAGAAGCCCTTGTAGCCCTGCTCACGCAGCTGATCGATGGTGATGTCCTTGCCGATCTCGACGCCGCACTGGAAGTGGACGCCCATCTCTTTGAGCACCTCGATCTCGGCGTTGACCACGTCCTTCTCGAGACGGAAGCTCGGGATGCCGAGGGTCAGCATGCCGCCGGGCACCTCGTTTTTATCGAACACGGTGACGTTTTCGTAGCCCATGTTCGCCAGATAGTAGGCGCAGGACAGGCCGGCCGGGCCGGCGCCGATGATGGCGATCTTCTCCGGGTACGGATCGGCGATGCCGCGGTGGGTGATAACCTTCGGGATGTAGCGCTTGTCGGCCTGGAGCTCCTGCTCGGCGACAAACTTCTTGATCTCGTCAATGGCAACGGCGCGGTCAACGTTGCCGCGGGTGCAGGCATCCTCGCAGCGGCGGTTGCAGATGCTGCCGCAGACGGCCGGGAACGGGTTATCCTGCTTGATGAGCTTGAGCGCGTCCAGATAGCGGCCCTGCGCAGCCAGATTGATATAGCCCTGAACGGCGATGTGCGCCGGGCAGGCGGTCTTGCAGGGTGCGGTGCCGGACTCGTGGCACTGCTTCTGGTTGTCGTCCTTATAGTTCGGGCTCCACATATGCTCGCCCCAGTGGTTGTCGTCCGGCAGCGGCTGCTTCGGATAGACCACGGGTCCGGTCTTGGTGCACAGCTTCTGGCCGAGCTTGGCAGCACCGGCCGGGCAGACCTCGGCGCACTTGCCGCAGGCGACGCACTTTTCGGCATCGACATGGGCGCGGTAAGCGGAGGCGGACATATTGGGCGTGTTGAACAGCTGGCTCGTTCTCAGCGCGAAGCAGGAGCCGAGCGCGCAGTTGCAGATGGCGAAGATCTTGTCCTCACCGTCGATGTTCGTGATCTGGTGGACATAGCCGTTGTCCTCGGCGCGCTGGAGGATCTCCATCGCCTCTTCATAGGTGATCTTGCGGCCCTTGCCGGTCTCGAGACAGTAGTCACAAAACTGACCGACGGCGATGCACATCTCATCCTGCAGCTCACCGCAGCCCTGCCCCTGAAGGCGCATGGCATTGCGGCAGGAGCAATAGCCGACGCCGAGGTGGTCCTCATACTTCTTCAGCCAGTGAGAGATGTGCTCGACATCGACCGACTCGTTCGTGGCCGGGATGGCCTTCTCGACCGGGATGACGTGCATGCCGACGCCGGCGCCTCCGGGAGGCACCATGCAGGTGATCTTCGTCAGCGGCAGAAACGCCATGCGCTCGAAAAACTGCGCGATCTCCGGATGCTCCTCGACCTGCTGCAGGTTCATGTTCATCAGCTCTGCAGAGCCGGGCACGAAGATCGGCAGCGTCCACTGCTTGTGGTGATCGGCGTTCTCCCAGTTGTACTCGAGCAGGCCGATCATGGACATCTGGTCAAACAGCTGCTCCACGTAGACGGGGTCCTTGCCGACCTTCTTGCCGATCTCGGCCGGCGTGGTCGGCACGCGCACCTTCATCGCGAGCGCAAGCTCCGCCATCTCGTCGGTGACGACGCTGGCCAGGCCATAATACTCGGGCGAAGTCTCGTCGAGCTGGGTCATGCCGAGCTTGACGTCCACACGGTCGGTGATCTTTTTGCCTAGTTTCAGGATCAGTTCTCTTGCCATTTTCAGGCTCCTTTCTTCCCCTTGAATAATTTCCGTTGCATTCCCTGATTTGTGAATTCATACACAAGGATTGTAACACATCTCACACACACAATTCAATAGACAAATGTGCATTTTACCGTAAAATGCAGCAAAAATGCCGCCGTTCTGCCCGTCGGGGTTGACATTTTACACAATCAGTGTTATGTTTTTGCTGACCGTATGGTTAATTTTCGTATATTTGCAGAGGTGAGCGCAAATGCCTCGGATCCGGGTCCATGTTCTGCACTGCGGGAGGATCGGCGTCGCGCCGCAGCTCCCGGCGAGCGGCCAGTGGCGCTGGCCGGCGAAGGCCGACGCACGGCGCACAAAAGCGGATGCACGCATCTGGCTGCCGGTGTCGGCGTATCTCGTGGAGCACCCGAAGGGGCTGTTTCTGGTCGACGCCGGTCTGCCGCGCACAGTGAGCCCGACCGGGGTGGAGGATCGCGCGGCGCAGCTGCGCATGTTCGGCCGCGGGTGGTACACGCTCGTACACAGCGTCGTCGCACCGGGACAGTCGATCGGCGAGCAGCTGGCCGCGCGCGGCATCCGGCCGCGGGATCTGGACTATGTGCTCTTTTCCCACCTCGACCCGGATCATATCGCCGGCATCAGCGAGGTGCGGGGCGCAAAGCGCCTGCTCGCGCCGGAGGAGGAATACTTCTGGTCGTGCCGCGTCAACCTGCGCTACACCTCGCGCAGGCTGTGGATGGACGAGCCGCCGGAGCGCTTCTGGTACCGCGTGAACCACATCGGGCCGGAGAGCCGCTCGTATGACCTCTTCGGCGACGACTCGGTGCATCTCGTGCACATCGCGGGTCACACGGAGGGGATGTTTGCAGCGCTCATCCGAAACGGCGAGCGCTATGTGCTGCTCAATGCCGACGGTGCGGCGAGTCCCCGCTCGTGGGCGGAGGGCACGGTGCCCGGCATCTGCGAAAACAGCGTGCGCGCCAAAAAAGCGCTCGACTGGATCGGCAGCATGAGCCGCGATCCCGCGTGTGTGGCGTCGCTGTGCAGCCACGATCCCGATATAGCACCGCAAACGATCGAATTTTAGAATAGATGCATTCATTTTTCCTAATACATATTTCATACCGCTTTTGTGGATTTTGGGGTTGACAAGCGCAGGGAACTGCGTTATACTGCGCTCGTTTCCACAGAAAACCGTGATTTTGAACGAAAGGAGACGCGTTGTATTATGAAGTTTGCTCAGACGAACAACATGATGATGGCTATGATGATGTACATGCCCGGCTGCATGTGCATGTTTCGTCGTGCTCAGAAATATGACTCGTCTTGTGTTCGCTTCCAATAACGGCTGATCCAAATTCCAAGCCGTATCCGCAGAGGCCGGAAGACAACGAGTCTTCCGGCCTCTGCTTTTTTGTTCCGAAAAATTCATTCTGCGAGGGAGAATCCACCATGATCGAAATCGAACATCTCAACAAGACCTACCCCTCTCCGACCGGCGACATCCACGCCCTGCGGGATGTGGACCTGCGCATCGAGGACGGGGAGATCTTCGGCATCATCGGCCTGAGCGGTGCCGGCAAGAGCACGCTCGTGCGCTGCATCAATCTCCTCGAACGGCCGACTTCCGGCACGGTGCGCATCGACGGGCGCGACATGACCCAGCTCAGCCGACGCGATCTGCTCAAGGCGCGGCAGGACATCGGCATGATCTTCCAGAGCTTCAACCTGCTCGAGCAGCGCACGGTGCTGCGCAACATCTGCTTCCCGCTCGAGATCGCGGGCGTCAAGCGCGACAAGGCGCAGGCGCGCGCCGAGGAGCTGCTCGAGCTCGTCGGATTGTCCGACCGCGCGAAGGCCTACCCCTCGCAGCTCTCCGGCGGCCAGAAGCAGCGCGTGGCCATCGCCCGCGCCCTCGCCACGCGGCCGAAATACCTCCTGTGCGACGAGGCCACCAGCGCCCTCGACCCGAACACCACGCAGTCGATCCTCCGCCTGCTCAAGCAGATCAACCAGACGCTCGGCGTGACGATCGTCGTCATCACGCACGAGATGCGCGTCATCGAGCAGATCTGTCAGCGCGTGGCCGTCATCGACCAGAGCTGCATCGCCGAGATCGGCAACGTCAGCGATGTGTTCACCCACCCGAAATCCGACATTGCCAAAGCGCTCATCCTTCCCAAGAGCCCGACCGAGAACCTCCCGCCGTGCACGGGCAAGCGGCTGCGCCTCGTCTTTGATGGCAGCTGCTCCAACGAACCGGTCATCTCGCGCATCACGCTCGAGTGCAACGTGCCGGTGAACATCCTCTTCGCCGACACCCGCATCGTCGAGGGCAGCATCTACGGCCACATGGTCATCGACCTGCCCGACGATCCGCAGCAGTTCCACGATGTGCTGCGCTGGCTCGAGCACAACCACATCTCTTATCTTCAGGAGGTTTAAGCCATGTCTGAATTGCTCATCAAGCTCTGGCAAAACGGCATCCTGCAGCTCGGCATCTGGGAAACCGTTTACATGACGCTCATCTCTACGTTCTTCGCCTATCTCATCGGACTGCCGGTCGGGCTCATCCTGCGCATAACCGACCGCGACGGCATCCACCCCATCAGCTGGCTCAACCGCACGCTCGGCATTATCGTCAACGCCCTGCGCAGCATCCCGTTCATCATCCTCATGGTCGCCATGCTGCCGGTGGCAAAGTTCGTCGTCGGCACGAGCCTCGGCAACCGCGCCGTGATCGTGACGCTCATCATCGCCGCCGCCCCGTATGTGGCGCGCATGGTCGAGTCCGCCGCCAAGGAAGTCAACGCCGGCGTCATCGAGGCCGCGCAGTCCATGGGCGCGTCCACGCTGCGCATCATCTGGAAGGTCATCATCCCGGAGGCCAAGCCCGCGCTCATCACCGGCGGCGTCATCTCCACCGTGACCATCCTCGGCTACTCCGCCATGGCCGGCACGATCGGCGGCGGCGGCCTCGGTCAGATCGCCATCACCTACGGCTACCAGAAGTATGACGATCAGATCGTCTGGCTGTGCGTAGCACTGACCATCCTCATCGTGCAGATCCTGCAGGAGTTCGGCATGTACATCGCCCGCCGCACCGACCGGCGCGCGCACAGCTGACGGGAGGTGCCGCCCATGCATCTGCATTATCCCGCGCTGCTGCGCGTGAACATCCGGCGCGGACGAATGTGTCCCCCGCCGAACCGCACACCCGATCATCCGTACCCACACAAATTCTAAAAAAATATAACATAAAGGAGAACCTGAAATGAAAAAGATCACTTCCCTCATCCTCGCCCTCGTGCTGGCGTTCTCGCTCGTGTCTCTGAGCGCCTGCGGCGGCAAGGCCACCGACGATAAAAACAGCGATTCTGCCGATGACAAGGTCATCACCGTCGGCGCCAGCGCCACCCCGCACGCCGAGATCCTCGAGCAGGTCAAGCAGGTGCTTGCCGACGAGGGCTACGAGCTCAAGATCGTCACCTATGACGACTATGTCCTGCCGAACCAGGCGCTGGCCGACGGCACGCTCGACGCGAACTACTTCCAGCATAAGCCCTATCTTGACAGCTTCAACGCCAAAAACGGCACGAACCTCGTCTCCGTTGGTGCCATCCACTACGAGCCGTTCGGCATCTACGGAAACGGTGTCACCGACCTGAAGGGTCTCGCCAAGGGCGCGACCATCATCATCCCCGCCGACGACAGCAACGAGACCCGCGCCCTGTTCCTGCTCCAGCAGGAGGGCCTGATCAAGCTTCCCGATGACGCGGACGCCGCCAAGGGCGTGAGCACGCTCGACATCGTCGACGACGGCGGCTACAACATCGTCACCGTGCAGGCCGACACCGTCCCGGCCCAGCTCAAGAACGCGAGCGCCGGCACCATCGCCGTCATCAACGGCAACTATGCGCTGGCCGCCGGTCTGAACATCAGCGACGCGCTCGCCACCGAGAACGCCGACGGCACCGCCGCGCAGACCTACGCCAACATCATCGCCGTGCGCGCCGGCGACGAGAACAGCCCGAAGACGCAGGCGCTGCTCAAGGCGCTCAAGACCGACGCCGTCAAGCAGTACATTGCCGACACCTACAACGGCGCTGTCGTTGCAAGTTTCTGAGTGATCTCTCCCCCCTCTTTTCTGAAAAACGCAAAAGCCCCCGGCCGCAGGCCGGGGGCTTCGTGCATTATCGGGCGGCGTTATGCGCATAGCTGTTGTCGACAAGGCGGTCAAAATCCACCCAGTCGGCGTGCTCGAGCACGCCCGCCGTCTCCATGACGGTCTCGAGCCGCTCAAGGGACGACTGCGCCATGACCGGCGTCGCGTTCCACGCGTCGATGTCCTTGTAGCGCTGCACGACCTGCGTGAGCACGGACACGTCCGTGTCCGGAAACTGCGGGGCGATGATGGCGGCGGTCTCGGCCGCGTCGTGCCCGGCGATCCATGTCAGCGCACGCGCAACGGCGTTTGTAAAGCGCTGCACCACGTCCGCGTGCTCCCGGATGTACGTCTGCGAGGCGAAGTAGGCCGTATACGGGATCTCGCCGCTTTCCTGCCCGACGGACGCAAGGATATACCCCTTGCCCGCCTGCGCGACCTCGGTGGCCGTCGGCTCAAAGAGCGTGACAAAATCGCCGTTGCCGCCGGTAAACGCTCCGGCCATCATGTTGAACTGCACCGTCGTATCCACGTCGGCATCCGTGCCGGGGACGATGCCGTTTTGCCGCATGACGTATTCGAGCGTCATCTCCGGCACGCCGCCCGCGCGGCCGCCGATGACGGTCCTGCCGCGCAGCAGCTCCCAGGTAAACGGCACATCCTCTCGTCCGACGAGAAACGACCCGTCGCGCTTCGTGAGCTGGCCGAACACGACCGGGTGATCGTCCTTGCCCTGATTGTACACGTAGATGCATGCCTCCGGTCCGGCAAGACCGATGTCCGCCTGCCCGGTGAGCACCGCCGTCATGACCTTGTCGGCGCCGCCGCCGTTGGTCAGCTCGATCTTCAGACCCTCATCCGCGAAAAAGCCCTGCTCCAGCGCCACATACTGCGGCGCGTAGAACACCGAATGTGTCACCTCGCTCAGGCGGACGGTGGCCGTCTCCTGCTTGCCGCAGGCGCACATGGCCGCCGGCAGCAGCACCGCCAGAACCCCACAAAGAAACCGTTTCATTGCGTCACTCCCAACCGTTTTTTGAATCCCTTCTCCAGCCACAGCACGAGCTGATACATCACCACGGCCGCCGCCGCAAGCACGAAGACGGTCGCCATCACAAGGTCCATGTTGAACACCTGCGACCCGTAGACGATCAGATAGCCGAGACCGGCTTTGGACACCAGAAATTCGCCCATGATGACGCCGACCCACGACAGGCCGACGTTCACACGCAGCGTATTGAACAGCGTGGCGTAGTTGGCCGGGATGACCAGCCGCCACAGGATCTGATGGCGCGTCGCGCCGAGCGTCTGCATCAGGCGGATCTTCTCCCGATCCGTGGACAGAAAGCCCACGTGCATATTCAGGATCGTGACGAAGAGCGAGATCGCGACCGTCATGGCGATGATCGAGCCTGTGCCCGCACCGATCCAGACGATGAACACCGGCCCGAGCGCCGTCTTCGGCAGCGCGTTGAGCACGACCAGATACGGGTCGAGCACGCGCGAGAGCAGCTCGCTCCACCACAGACCGATGGCGATGAGCGTGCCGAGCAGCGTCCCGAGCATGAAGCCCGCCACGACCTCCAGACACGACGTGCCGATGTGCAGCCACAGCTCGCCGGAGCTTTGCAGCGCCGCGAGCGTGCGCACCACGCGCGACGGGCTGCTGACGATGAAGGCGTCCACCCAGCCGCAGCGCGCCGCGAGCTCCCACCAGCCGAGAAACGCCACCAGCAGCAGCACCTGCAGCGCCAGCACGACCCGGCGGCGGCGCTTTTGTGCGCGCAGATACGCAAGTCTCTGCGGGGAGAGCGACCGTTCAGGCATTGACATCCAGCTCCTCCCATATTTGATTGAACAGCGTCTGAAATTCCGCCCGGCTGCGCCGCTGCAGCGGCGGCACGGCACGCAGCGCGCCGAGGTCGTGGATGGCCTTGACGGTCGCGGGGCGGTGCGTGAGCACGACGATGCGGTCCGAGAGGCTGATGGCCTCGGAAATGTCGTGCGTGACGAGCAGCGCCGTCTTGTGCTCGCGGCGGATGATCTGCGCGATGTCGCCCGACACGGCCAGCCGCGTCTGGTAGTCCAGCGCGGAAAACGGCTCGTCGAGCAGCAGCACATCCGGCGATGTCGCCAGCGTGCGGATGAGCGCGCAGCGCTGGCGCATCCCGCCCGAGAGCTGGTTTGGCAGCTTGCGCGCAAAGCCGTCGAGCCGGTACTGCGTGAGCAGGGCGCGCACGGCGTCGCGCCGCGCGGGTGTGTTCTCGTGCCGGATCTCCAGTCCGAGCGTCACGTTGCCCCAGATCGTGCGCCAGTCAAAAAGCTGATCGCGCTGGGGCATCAGCCCCGCCTTCCCTGTCGGCGCGCGCACGGGCTCGCCGTCGACGAGCACCTCCCCGCCCGACGGACGCTCGATACCGGCGATGAGCGCCAGCAGCGTGGATTTTCCGCAGCCGGACGGCCCAACGATGCTCACAAACTCGCCGTCGGCCACGCCGAAGGTCACATCCCGCAGCGCCGCCACCTCGCCGTCCGGCGCCTGATAGGTCAAGGCGGCGCGGCGCAGCTCGATTTTCATGGCGTCTCCCCCTTTGTTCGCGCCGAGGCGCTATGCCCCAATGTATGCCGCGCCGGTGCACGGGGTGCAAAGCAAAGCGGCGCGGCCGCGCAGGTTTCCGGAGAAATGGTTTTTGGGCGGACTTTCGGCAAAGCGAAAACGCACACATCACCTTTGTGATGTGTGCGTTTTTTATCCTGCCGCCTTGTACGCGCGCTCGAGCGCGGCGGACAGCGGCTGCCCGTGTGAGCGGCAGATGCGCCGCAGCCGGTATAGGCACGCGGGGTCGTGCGTGAGGCGGTTGATGCCCCAGTCGCACGACAGCGTCGCCTGAAAGCCCATGCCGCGCAGGACCTGATCCGTCCGGTCGTTGTATTTGCCGTAGGGGTAGGCAAAGGTGTCCGGTGTGCGGCCGGTATGCTCCGCGAGCTCATCCTGCAGGCGCTGCAAGTCCGTGCGCAGCAGCTGCGCATAGTCCGTCTCCGACTCGCCCGCGTTCGGCAGGCAGCCGTAGCGCTCCGGCGTGTAGCTGTGCAGGTCGTAGGAGTGGTTCTGCACCTCGACGAGACCGGAGGCGAGCATCTCATTGAGCTGGTCCCATGTGACGTGCGCATAGTCGATGCTCTCACTCGGCCACTCGGTGAAATCGTCCGTGTTGCGCCCGAGCAGCGAAAAGACGATGCGCGCCGCATATTGCCGCAGCAGCGGCAGCACATAGACGTAGTTGTTGTAGTACCCGTCGTCAAAGCTGAGCACGATGGGCTTTTCCGGCAGCGGCGTGCCGTCGCGCACGTAAGCGATGACGTCCGCCATGACGACGGTCGTGTAGCCGTTTTCCGCCAGCCACCGGAGGTCGGATTCCAGCTCCCACGGCTGGATGGCGTCCTTGCCGGACTTGTCGGGCTTGACCTCGTGGTACATGATGATCGGCAGCGGCACGGCGTCCGCCTCCTCCCCTGCGGCATAGGCCGCAAGCGGACAGAGCACGAACAGCGCAGACAGCACGACGGCCATCACCCGCTGCGGGACCGGCAGCGCTCGGCGCACGGCATCCATCTCCTCTCGTTTCATGCGTTCGGAGGTAGTGTGCGCCGAGCGCGCAAAAATCATGCACGCGCGCGGCGTTTCGCAGCGGCGCGCTGCACGCATTTGACGCCCTCCACGATCGGGAGCACCAGAAACGCCAGCCCCATCGCCACGGCATACTCGGCGGCGGAGATGGGCGTGAAATCAAAGGCGTTGGCCAAAAACGGCACATAGATGCACAGCGTCGTGAGCGCAAGGCTCGCCCCGGCCGCGCCGACGAGCGCCCAGTTGGGCGTGCGCAGCGTGAACAGGCTCGCCCGGTGTGCGCGCATATTGAAGCTGTGGAAGATCTCCGCCATGCTCAGCGTCAGAAACGCCATCGTCGTGCCGTCGGGCGAATTCGTGACCGTCCAGACGCCGTACTCCATGTAGTGGCCGATGAAGAACGCCGCCAGCGTCAGCACCGCGCACATCACGCCCTGATACACGCAGTCGAAGCCGACGCCGTGCGCAAAGATGCTCTCGCGCGCGCTGCGCGGCGGGCGGGACATGATGTCCGGCTCTGCGCGCTCCATGCCGAGCGCCAGCGCCGGGAAGCAGTCGGTGAGCAGGTTGATCCACAGCAGGTGCACCGGCTCAAGGATCGTAAAGCCGAGCATCGTCGCGGCGAAGATGCTCAGCACCTCGCTCATGTTCGAGCCGAGCAGGAACTTCACGGCGCGGCGGATGTTGTCATAAATGCGCCGCCCCTCCTCGACCGCGCCGACGATGGTGGCAAAGTTATCGTCGGCGAGCACCATGTCAGCCACGTTTTTTGTCACGTCCGTGCCGGTGATGCCCATGCCGATGCCGATGTCCGCCGCGCGGATGCTCGGCGCGTCGTTGACGCCGTCGCCGGTCATGGCGGTGATGAAGCCGGCGTCGCGCCACGCCTGAACGATGCGCGTCTTGTGCTCCGGCTGCACGCGGGCATAGACGCTGATATGCTGCAGACGGCGGCGGAACGTGTCGTCGTCCATGGCACTGAGCTCCGCGCCGGTGACGGCCTCGTCGCCGGGGCCGAGCAGGCCGAGCTCACGCGCGATGGCGCTGGCGGTGTCCACATGGTCGCCGGTGATCATGATCGGGCGGATACCGGCGCTGCGGCAGTCGCGGATGGCGTCCACGACCTCGGGACGCACCGGGTCGATCATCCCCGCCAGGCCGAGAAAGCACAGGTGCTGCTCGAGCGCCGCGGGCGACGTATCGTCCGGCAGCGCGTCATACGTGCGCATGGCTGCCGCCAGCACGCGCAGCGCCCGGCCGGTCATGTCGCGGTTATGCGCGGCGATCTCAGCGCGGTGCGCGTCCGTCATGGGCACGGCCTGCCCGTCGATCCAGATGCGGTCGCACAGCGGCAGCAGCACATCGGGCGCGCCCTTGGTGTACTGCACGATGCGCCCGCCGTCGGAATGCAGGGTGCTCATCATCTTGCGCGCGCTGTCAAACGGCGCCTCGGCCACGCGCGGCAGCTGCACGCGCAGCGCGCTCGGCGACAGCCCCTGTGTGACCGCCCAGCGCACGAGCGCGGCCTCGGTCGGTTCTCCGGTCACGGTGTCCGTATCCGGGTCGTGCACGGCGTCGGCACACAGCGCCATGGCGGTGGCGAGCAGGTGCTCGTCGCTGCCCGCAGACGCCGTGACGGTCATGCGGTTTTGCGTGAGCGTACCGGTCTTGTCCGTGCAGATGATCTGCGCGCAGCCGAGCGTCTCGACCGCCGTGAGCCGGCGGATGACCGCGCTGCGGCGGCTCATGTTCGTCACGCCGATCGACAGCACGATCGTCACGACCGCAGCCAGCCCCTCCGGAATGGCGGCGACCGCAAGGCTCACGGCGATGAGGAACGTGTCGAGCACGACGCGGCCGCTGATCGAGCCGGCGCGCAGCACGCCGACCGCGAACACGATCGCGCAGATGCCCAGCACCAGCCACGTCAGGATGCGGCTCAGCTGCGACAGGCGCAGCTGCAGGGGCGTCTTGTTTTCCTTCGTCTGCGTAAGTGCGTCGGCGATGTGCCCCATCTGCGTCTGCATACCGGTCTCGGTGACGACGGCGCGGCCGCGCCCGTAGACGATGCTGCTGCCGAGGTAGAGCATATTGCTGCGGTCGCCGAGACCGATCTCGCCGTCGGCTGTGAGCGCGTCGGCGGATTTTGACACCGGCACGCTCTCGCCGGTCAGCGCGGCCTCCTCCGCACGCAGGCTGGCGCTTTCGATCACGCGCGCGTCGGCCGGTACGGCGTCGCCCGCCTCGAGCACGAGCACGTCGCCCACGACGAGCGTCTCACTCGGGACGGTCACGATCTTGCCGCCGCGCAGCACGCGGCTGTGCGCCGCGCTGAGCTCCTTGAGCGCGGCGATGGCCTGCTCGGCCTTGCTCTCCTGATACACGCCGAGCACCGCGTTGATGATGACGACGAGCAAAATGATGATGACATCCGCAAAACTCTCGTGCGCATATGCGCTCGTGACAGCCGAGACCAGCGCCGCCGCAAGCAGCACAAGGATCATCGGATCTGCAAGCTGGGCAAAAAAGCGCTTGACGACCGACGGCTTCGGCGGCTCTGCGAGCACATTGTGCCCGTCACGCGCCAGCCGCTCGTCGGCCTGCGCCTGAGTGAGTCCGTCGGGCGTGCTGTCGAGTGCATGCAGCGTGTCGGCGGATGACTGCCGGTAATATTCCATCGTTTGTCCTCCTTTTCGGTATCGGATAGGGTTCCCCGGAAATGAAAAAAAGAGACCTACCTGCCCTATGGGCAGATAAGTCTCATCATTTCAGACCGAGCCAGATCCAACAGATCGGTTGTTGGCCGGGCCGCGCGACGGATCGCGCCAATTACTCCCTTATCCCGGAATCATTGTATGCGCACACGCGCGCAAACACAAGCAAAATCTGCACCGCGCAGCCGAATCTTAGCGCCGTCTTAGCGTTTTGCGCTGCGCCGCCAGATCTTCTGCGCCTCCGCAGCCCGGATGAGCTCGTCACGAAAATCCGGATGTGCGATGGAGACCAGCGCCTCGGCACGCTCCCACGTGCTGCGCCCGGCGAGATTTACCACGCCCTGCTCCGTCGCCAGATAATACGCCTGTGCGCGCGGGGACGTGACGATGTCGCCGCCGAAATGCGGCAGGATGCGCGAATGGCGCACACCGTCCCTGTCCGTGAAGGTGGACGTCATGCAGATGAACGCCTTGCCGCCGCGCGCCATGGCCGCGCCCGTGAGAAAATCAAGCTGGCCGCCCGTGCCGCTGATCTGGCGCAGACCGGAGCTCTCGGACGCGACCTGCCCGTAGAGATCGGCCGCGATGCAGCTGTTGATCGACACCATGTTGTCAAGCTGTGCGATGACCTCGGGCGCATTGACATAGGACAACGGCGCGGCGATGACGCCGGGGTTGTCGTCCACCCAGTCGTAGAGCCGCCTGGAGCCGATCGTGATGCCGAGCATCCCCTGATTGCGGTGCAGCGTGCAGCGGCGGTTCGTGAGCACGCCCGCCTCGTGCAGCTCGAGATACGCGTCCGAGCAGAGCTCGGTGTGCATGCCGAGGTCATGCAGACCGGAGCGCGCGAGGAGCTTTCCGAGCACGGTGGGCATGCCGCCGATGCCGAGCTGAACGGTCGCCCCGTCGCAGATGTGCGGCAGGAGCAGGTTTGCGATCGCGGTGTCCTCCGCGCTCGCCGGGTGCTCGGGCGGATCGGAAAACGGCGCGTGCGCACCCTCAACGATCATGTCCACGTCAGAGATGTGGATGACTTCGTCAAAGCCGCCGCGCAGCCGCGGCAGATGCTCGTTGATCTCCAGAATGACGATGTCCGCCTGCTCAAGGATCGCGCGGGACACGCCGGTCGCCGCCGAGAGGTTGAAGTACCCGTGGCGATCCATCGGCGTGACGCACGCCATGGCGACGTTCACCGTGAGAAACTGCCGGTAATACCACGCGAGGTTGCGGAAGATCATCGGCGTGAAGTAGCACAGGCCGCGGTCGCAGAGCCTGCGCTCATACGCCGAGCAGTGCCATGTGTGGTAGAGAAAATGCGTCTGCTCCGGGTCGCACTCGACGATCTGCAGCGGGCCCATGCAGAGATTGCCGCGCACCTTCACGTCGTGCAGCTCGTCACGCCGGGCGGCAAGCGCCGCATCGAGCAGCGGCGGGAAGCCGAGCCCCGACGTATAGTCCACCCAGTCGCCGTCCTTCACGGCACGCACGGCCTCGGCGGGCGTGCGCAGCTTGCTGCGGTATTCGGCCTGATAGTCCATCGTCGCTCCTCCTAGAAGATCTGATCTTTTTGCACCGGCGTCTGAAACAGGCGGCGGATTTCGGCGCTGTCGTCGGTCTGGCCGAGGATCCACATGAGCTTTGTGACCACGGCCTCGCTCGTCATGCTGTAGGCCTCGATGAGCCCGAGTTCGCGCTTGGCGCGGTGGCCGACCTGATACACCTCCATGTCGCTGCCCTCGTGGGGGACCTGTGTCGTCATAACGATGACGCGGCCGGACTCCACCCAGTCGCGCACGGCGTTATAAAAGCTCTCGTCGCCGTAGCACGGCAGGCCGCCGACGCCGAAGCTCTCGATCACGAGCGCGCGGTAATGCGCCTTGAGGTAGTCGAAAATGCCGGCGTCGATGCCGGGGATAAGCTTGAGCACGAACACACCGGGGTCGAGCCGGTCATAAAAGCGCGGCACGCCGTCAACGTGCTCCCGGATATAATACACGAGCTGCCGGCCGCGCAGAATGGCCGTCTCCGGATAGTCGATGCTCGAAAAGGCGTTGTAGCTCTTCGTGCGCATCTTGCGTGCGCGCGTGCCGAGAATGACCTTGTGGTCAAAGACGACGTGCACGCCGCATGCGCCGTCGTCGCAGGCGTAAAAAAATGCATCGCGCAGGTTCTCACGCGCGTCGGTGTCCTGGTTGAAGATCGACTTCTGTGAGCCGGTGATGACGACGGGCTTGGCGTTGTTCTGGATGAGGTACGAGAGCGCGGCGGCGGTATAGGCCATCGTGTCCGTGCCGTGCGTGAGGACGAAGCCGTCATACGCATCATAGTGCGCACGCACGCACGCCGCCATCTGCAGCCAGTCGCGGCTGTTGATGTTCGTGCTGTCGCGATTCATGAGCTGCACGGTGTCGATGCGGCACAGCTGCTCGAGCTCCGGCACCTCGGCCAGCAGCTCCCCGGAGGTGAGCTGCGGCGTGAGTCCGTCGGCCGTCGCCTTGGACGCGATCGTGCCGCCGGTGGCGATCATAAGAATATGCTTCATATCAGTCTTTCACTTTCTTCCAATAGTCGAGCGACGCAAAGCCCCGTTCGAGCTGCATCGCCGTATACTCCTCGCACACGCGCGCAAGCTGCCTGCGCCCCGCGTCGCCGAGTGTGAAGGAAAAGATCTTCTTTGGGTCCGCGTTCACGACGTGGCGCATGGCGGCCAGCGTCTCCGGCAGCAGCGGTGTGACGGCAGACGAGCTCGCGCCCCGGCACTGCGCGCAGTACACCGCGCCGCCGCGCAGGGAGAGCCACGGCTCGGCCGGCTCGGGTGCGCCGCAGCGCGCGCAGCACGACAGGTCCGGCTCATAGCCGGCCAGACACATGAGCCGCAGCTCGAACACCGCCTTGATCTGCTCCGGCGGGCACAGCGCACGGCTGAGCGCATAGAGGCTGTTGAGCCCGAGCTGCAGCACCGGCGGATCGGGATATTCCTCGGCGGAGACGGTCTCAAGCAGCTCTGCAAAATAGCTCCCGAGGGCGAACGCACCGAGATCGGCGCGCAGGCCCAGAAACTCCTCGACCGTGGACGCCTCGTTGAGCGTGCGGCGGCCGCGGTTTTCAAAGATCGTCATGTCCGAATAGGTCAGCAGCTGCGTCGCCGCCGTGATGCGGCTGCCCTTGCGCAGCGCGCCGCGCGCGCGGACGGTGACCTTTCCCTCGTGCTGCGTGAGCACGGTGAGGATCTTGTCCGACTCTTTGTAGCGCACCTCGCGCAGCACCAGACCGCGGGTCGTAAGAAACATCGTATGTACCTCATCAGGCGGGGCGGCGGGCGGTGTCGTCCGCCGCAGACGCCTCGCGCACCGCCGCATCGCGCGCGGCGCAGTAGCAAAGATAGCCGAGCGGATCACCGGTATCCGCAAACAGCTGCCAGAAAAAATCGTCCTGCACAGGAAACCACCTCGCTGCGCATAGTGTCTGCACAGCGGGGTGGAACTATAGCTGGTAATTTCCGTGCCTCACTGGTCGGTAAAGCCAAAATTGCGCAGCTGGGCGGCCGAGTCGCGCCAGTTTTCCTTGACCTTGACCCATGTCTGCAGGTACACCTTCGTGCCCATGAAGCGCTCGATATCCTGCCGCGCGAGCTCGCCGATCTTCTTGAGCATCGCGCCGTGCTTGCCGATGATGATGCCCTTGTGGCTGTCCTTTTCGCAGTAAATGGTCACATCCATGTCGATGATGCCGTTGTCGCGCTCGGAAAACTTCGTGACCTCAACGGCCGTGCCGTGCGGGATCTCCTTATCGAGGCACAGCAGCAGCTTCTCGCGCACGAGCTCGGCGCAGATCTGCTTTTCGGGCATATCGGAGATCATATCGTCCGGGAACAGCTGCGGTCCGGGCACAGCCAGCGCCGTCAGCTCGTTTAAGAGCTCCTCGAGCCCGTCGCCGTTTTGGGCAGACACCGGCACGATCGCGCGCCACGGCAGCGCCTCGGAATAGGCGGCGATGACGGCCAGCAGCTCCTGCTTTTCGACCGTGTCGATCTTGTTGATGACGAGCACTGCCGGAGCGCCCGTCGACCGGATGCGCTCGATGAGGGCGCGCTCCTGCTCGCCGACGGAGGCGATGGGCTCGACAACGAGCATCACGCCGTCAACATCCGCCACGCTCTCGCGCACGACCTGCACCATGTAGTCGCCCAGACGGTTGCGCGGCTTGTGAAAGCCCGGCGTGTCCATGAGGATGAGCTGCGCGTCGCCGCGGTTGACGACGGCGCTGATGCGGTTGCGCGTCGTCTGGGGCTTGTTCGAGACGATGGCGATCTTCTCGCCCAGCAGGGCGTTTGTGAGCGTGGACTTGCCGACGTTTGGCCGTCCGCAGATGGTGATCATAGCGGTTTTGGTAATCATTCTCTTCTCCTTATACGTCCAGCAGACGCATGATCTCTTTTTCTCTCGCGCGCATACGGCGCTTGTCCTCCCCCTCGTCCACGTGGTCGTAGCCGAGCAGGTGCAGCACGGAGTGCACCGTCAGATAGCTGACCTCGTGCGCAAAGCTGTGGCCGTAGATCCCGGCCTGCTCGGCGCAGCGCTCCATGGAGATGACCATGTCGCCGAGCATGGCGCGCTCGGTCTCGTAGTCCCACTCGCAGGCGTCGGGGTCGAACGCGCCGGGCGTGAGCTCATTCATCGGAAACGACAGCACATCCGTCGCCTGGTCGACGCCGCGCTGCTCGCGGTTGATGGCGTGGATGGCGGCATCGTCCGTGAGCGTCACATCGAGCTCACACGGGACGGTCACGCCCTCGGCCCTGAGCGCCGCAGCGGCTGCGCGCTTGACATAGCGCTGCGTATCCGGGAAGCCCAGTCCCCGGCGCGTGCGGGTGATGGTGATCCTGACCTGTGTCATGCTTTTTCCCTCACAGTCGTCTTGCGCGCGGCGGGCTTTCTGGCAGCGGCCGCGGCGTGTTTTTCTCTCTGCTTATCGTCCTGCTCGTAGGCGGCGATGATCTTCTGCACGAGTGCATGGCGCACGACGTCTGCCCCGGTCAGGCGGCAGATGGCGATGTCGTCGATGCCGTCGAGAATGCGCAGCGCCTCCTTGAGACCGGACGGCTTGTCCGACGGCAGGTCGATCTGCGTCACGTCGCCGGTGATGACGACGTGCGAGCCGAAGCCGATGCGCGTCAGGAACATCTTCATCTGCTCGCGGGAGGTGTTCTGCGCCTCGTCGAGGATGATGAAGCTGTCGTCGAGCGTGCGCCCGCGCATATACGCCAGCGGCGCGACCTCGATGTTGCCGCGCTCGAGATACTTGGCATAGGCGTCCGCGCCGAGCATCTCAAAGAGCGCATCGTACAGCGGACGCAGATAGGGGTCGACCTTGTTTTGCAGGTCGCCAGGCAGAAAGCCCAGCCGCTCGCCCGCCTCGACCGCAGGGCGCGTGAGGATGATGCGGTTGACGCGCTCGGCGCGAAACGCCGCGACCGCCTCCGCCACGGCAAGATATGTCTTGCCCGTGCCGGCAGGGCCGACGCCGATCGTGATCGTGTTTTGCTCGATCGCATCGAGATACGCGCGCTGGCCGAGCGTCTTGGCCTTGATGGGCTTGCCCTTGGCCGTGATGCACACGACGTCACCCGCAAGCTCCTGGATCTTCTGCTCCCTGCCCTCGCGCACGAGGCGGAAGATGTAGCGCACGTTCTGCTCGCCGATCTCCTCGCCCTTGGCCGCCAGCGACAGGAGCCCCGCGATGGCTTTTTCGGCATAGAGCACGTTTTCCGCCTCGCCGGTGATGTGGATTTGCTCGTCGCGGTCGGTCACGCGCACGTTGTATTCGGTCTCGATCATCCGCAGGTTCTGGTCAAACGACCCGAACACGCTGATGACGTCCTCCATTCTGTCGACTTCCATGGTTTTTTCAATCATCTGCTGTAGTCCCTTCCCCGGCCGGCGGCCGAAGCTGTAAAAATTCCGCGTCCGGCGTCGCCTGTGCGCGGCCGATCTCCTGCTCGCACTCGGCCGTGAGCGTCACGGTCAGCACGCCGCCGGTGACCTCCGCCGCCGTTTCATAGGCAAGGATCGTGCCGTCGGCGCCGATCGTCTCGCGCAGCTGCTGCAGCAGCGCCTGCTCGAGCGAGGCGCGCGCCGCGTCCTCCAAAACCGGCGCGTCCGCCGTCCGATACGGCTGCACGCGCTCGCGCACGAGCGAAAACGGCAGCGCAAACACGCCCCGGATCGCAAAAGGATATTCACAAGTGATTTTATCACATTCGCGCTCTGAAATTCCACTGTTTTGATAAAAATTGATCCGTTTTTTCCCCACGCGCAGCGCCCAGCGCGTGCGTCCGCCGTGCGCGGACTGTTTTTTGCTTTCCGTCAGAGCGATCTGCCCCGTGAGTTCCTGCCGCGTGCGGGCGCGGATCTCGGCGCGGGCGCACACCGGGCGCACACCGCCGCCGAGATCCGTCACCGCGCCGGACACGAGCACATCGCCCGGCTCGACCGCCGCACCGGGCGCGACGCGCGCCTCGCCGGCGTAGACGTCCATGTGCAGGATGACCCCGGTCGCGGCGGCGCAGATGCTCACGGGCGTATCGTCGGGCGTGATGTCCGGCAGCGGGTCTTTTTCGCGCACGATCACCTCGGCGCAGCTGCCGCGCACGTTCACCGTGAGCCAGCGCAGCTGCGGCAGGCGCAGGATCATATCGTTGCGCACGAGGTCATTGGAAAGTCCCGGCCAGTATGTGCCCGGACGCACGCCGCACGCATCCAGACAGCGCAGGATCTGCCCGGTCGTGAGCGCCTCATTTCCGGTCACGTCGATGCGCCAGACAAAGAGCGACGACACCGACACCGCAAGCATCAGCAAAAGCAGTGCCGCACACAGGCCGCGATATCGTGCCGCGCGCCGCAGCAGCCGCGGCAGACCGCGGCGGGACACGGTTTTCACCGTGCACTGGCAGCGCCGCGCAAGCGCCGCAGCCGTATCCGCACAGCGCTCGCGCACCGTAAAGCGCAGCGTATAGGCATCCACCGGCTCGGACGCCGTACACGCAATGCCCGCATCCGCGCAGGCATTGAGCACACGCTCCGGATGCGCACCGCACACCTCCAGCCGCACACTGCCGCAAAGCGCCAGGATCCACCGCGTCAAACCCATCACCTCACGCAAACTCGGCACACACGATCGTGCCGGAGATCAGCACCGCCGCGCTGTCCATGGCCACGAGCTGCAGGTCCGTGCCGCGCAGGCACACCCGCGTGCGCCCGCCGTCAATGATGATGCACTCGCGGCTGTATGCGAGCAGTCCGCAGTGGTTTTCCACCAGCGCACGCCGCCGGCCGGTCACGGTCAGCTTCGGCACACCGGCCACGGATTCCGCCGGATAATCCAGCCGCTCGGCGATCTCGAGCGGAATGTCTGACAGCCGTCCCACCGGCTCACCCCCTCGCTGCAAGCCAGTTTATGCGTCCACAGGCAAGTTTAGGCCGGGACAGGCATACAAATGCACGAGAACCGATTTGGGGAGGGATGCCGGTGGAAGACAAACGGAGCAATTACATCGCGCTCGCGGCAGCGCTGGCGGCACTCGGCGCGCTGCTCGTCTGCTCGCAGGCGGCGCTCGAGAGCGCACGCGCGGGACTGAGCCTCTGCGCGCAGATGATCGTGCCGTCACTGCTGCCGTTTTTTATGCTCTCGTCGCTGCTGCAGCAGCTCGGGCTGCCGGGGATCCTGGGCAGGCTGCTCTCCCCCGTGACGCAAAGGCTCTTCGGCATCGGCGGCGCGGGCGCGTCGGCACTGCTGCTGGGCGTGACGGGCGGGTATCCGCTCGGCGCGGACGCCGTGGCGCGGCTGCGGCGCAGCGGCGCACTCACACGCGAGCAGGCGGAGCGCGCGCTCGCGTTCTGCAACAATTCCGGGCCTGCGTTTCTCGTCGGCGCGGCGGGCGTGGGCGTGTTTCACAGCGCGGGCTATGGGCTGCTGCTCTACGGCGTGCACGTGCTGTCGGCCGTACTCGTCGGGATGCTCTTCGCCCCGCGCAGCGGCGGGTCTCTGCCGGAGCCGCGCGGACAGATCGCCGCCGTGTCGCTCGCACAGGCGCTGCCGGAGGCCGTGCGCAGCGCCGTATGCGCAGTGCTGACGGTCAGCGGCTTTGTAGTCACGTTCAGCGTCGTGACCGGCATGCTCGACGCTTCCGGGCTGCTGCCCGCGCTGGTGGGCACGCTCTCTGCGCGGCTCGGGCTGGAGCTGCACTTTGCGCGCGCCCTGTGCACAGGCGTACTCGAGCTCGGCACGGGCATCGGCGCGATGCAGGGGCTGACGCCGACGCCCGCGAACCTCGCCCTTGCGGCCTTTCTCATCGGCTGGGGCGGCGTATCGGTGCACTGCCAGACGGCGGCAGTGCTCGCCGGGACGGATATCAAAAGCGCCCGGCACACGGCCGGGCGCCTGCTGCACGGAGCGATCTCCGCGCTGTGTATGTGGGTTCTGGCAAACCTGCTTTGACTTCACGCCCCGGCAAACGAGAACACGATGCCGGCCACGGCGGACGCCGCGATGTACACGATCGGGTGCAGCTTTTTCGTCGGCTTGATGACATTCGTCAGCACCCAGATGACGGCCGCGAGCAGCAGCCCCTTCCAGAAAAACAGATCGGCAAACCGGCCGCTCGCCCGGAAGGTGCTCTCCTGCAGGAGCGAAATGCGCACGACGGCAAAACCCGCCGCCGCGATCAGCCCCGCGGACGCCGGGCGCAGCCCGTAAAAGGCGTGGTCAACAAAGCGGTTTTCCCGGAACTTTTTCAGGCACGAGGCGATGATGAGGATGCAGATGACCGCGGGGGTCACGAGGCCCAGCGTCGCAATGAGCGCGCCGGGAACGCCGCCCGTGACGTAGCCGACATAGGTCGCAGTGTTGACGCCGATCGGGCCGGGCGTGGACTCCGACACCGCGACCATGTCCGCGATCTGCTGATAGGTGAACCAGCCCGTGCGGTCGGACATATCGTAGATAAACGGGAGCGTGGCCAGACCGCCGCCAACGGAAAAGAGACCGGTCTTGAAAAACTCCCAGAACAGACGCAGATAGATCATGCCTTACGCGCCTCCAGTTCCCGGATCACGACGCCCGCGACCGCAGCCGCAAGCACGTACAGCACCGGCGAGATGTTCAAAAACACGCTGCCCGCAAACACGAGCAGGAAGATCAGGAACGTCTTCCAGTCCACAACGGATTTTTTCCACAGCTTCACGACGGCGTTGAGGATCAGCACGCACACGCACACACGGATACCAGCGAACGCGTTCTGCACGGCGGGCAGGTGCGCAAAGTTCTGAATGAAGGCCGCGATGATCATGATGATCACGAGCGACGGGAACACGACGCCGAGCGTGGCAAAGATGCCGCCCCAGATGCCTGCCTGCTTTTGCCCGACGAAGGTGGCAGTGTTGACCGCGATGACGCCCGGCGTGCACTGACCGATGGCGTACCAGTCCATGACCTCCTCTTCGGTCGCCCAGCGGCGCTTTTCCACGACCTCGCGCTGCAGGGCCGGCAGCATGGCATAGCCGCCGCCGAACGTCGTCACACCGACGACGGCGAACGCGCCGAAGAGCCCGAAGAGCTGTTTGAGTTTTTCTTTCATACGTTTTCCCTCGAAAAGCCGGCCCTCCGGCGCGCATTGCCGGAGGGCCGGTGCATTGGATGTGTGTTCAGCCGCGCAGCGTCTCGGCAAACTGCGCATAGCGCTGCACGCGCTCGTCGCACTCGGGGCGCGTCGCGCCGATGCCGAGGATGTAGACCTTGATCTTCGGCTCCGTACCGGACGGACGCACGATGAACGCGCAGCCGTCGTCCAGCTCAAAGTACAGCACGTTCGAGCCGGAGATGGGCGTCTTGTCCATTCTGCCGAGGCCCATGACGTACACCGAGCCGTCCTGATAGTCGCGCATGCGCACGACCTTCGTGCCCGCGATCTCCTGCAGCGGCTCGCGGCGCAGCTGCGCCATGAGCGCGCGCATTTTCTCCAGACCGTCGAGCCCCGGCATGACCAGATTGAGCGTGCGCTCACCGTAGAAGCCGTACTTCTCGTACAGCGCATTGAGCGCCTGTGCCAGCGTCATGTCCTGCTCGAAGTAGTACGCCGCCATCTCCGTGATCATCACGCAGGCGGTCACGGCGTCCTTGTCGCGGACATAGTCGCCCATCATGTAGCCGTAGCTCTCCTCAAAGGCGAGCAGGTACTGATACGAGCCGTCGCGCTGGTACTCGGCCAGCTTCTCGGCCATGAACTTGAAGCCCGTGAACGTCTCCTCAAAGTGGATATTGTTCACATCGCAGATCCGCCGCACCATCTTGGACGTGACGATCGTCGAGAGCGCGGCCGCGTTTTCCGGCAGCGTTCCCTTGCGGATGTGCGCCGTGATGATATAGTCGAGCAGCAGCACGCCCATCTGGTTGCCGGTGATGGTGTGGTACTCCCCGTCCGCACCGCGCACCATGACGCCGACACGGTCGGAGTCCGGATCGGTGCCGAGGATGAGGTCGCTGCCGACCTTCTTGGCGAGATCGATGGCCAGATAGAAGCCCTCCGGGTTTTCCGGGTTCGGGCTCTCCACGGTCGGGAACGTGCCGTCGAGCACCATCTGCTCCTTGACGGGGATGACCTGCGTCATGCCCAGCCGGCGCAGCGCCTCAGGCACAAGGTGCCAGCCCGCGCCGTGAAACGGCGTGTAGACGATCTTGAAGCGGTCGGCCACGCGGCGGACGACGTCCGGGTCGATCGGCTGACGCAGGACGTTTGCGAGGAAGGCCTCGTCCGTCTCCGCGCCCATGAACTCCACCAGTCCCTGACGCACCGCATCGTCAAAGTCCATGCGCTGGATGTCGTTGAAGATGTCCAGCCGCTCCATGTTTCTGGCAATGGCGGCAGCGTGCTGCGGCGGCAGCTGCGCGCCGTCGGACCAGTAGACCTTGTAGCCGTTATATTCCTTCGGGTTGTGGCTGGCCGTGATGTTCAGTCCGGCCGTCGTGCCGTAGTGCTTGACGGCGAACGACAGCTCCGGCGTCGGGCGCAGGGCGTCAAAAATACGCACGTGGATGCCGTTGGCCGCCATGACGGATGCGGCCTCGTGCGCAAAGCGCTCGCTGTTGACGCGGCAGTCAAAGCAGATGGCGATGCCGCGCGAGCACGCACCCGCGCCCTCGGCCTTGATGACCTCCGCGAATGCCTGTGTGGCGTGGCGGATGACGTGGATGTTCATACGGCGGCAGCCGAGCGCCATCTCACCGCGCAGGCCGGCCGTGCCGAACTCGAGCGGGGCGAAAAAGCGGCTCTCGATCTCTTTTTTGTCGTCGCGGATGGCGTTGAGTTCTTCCCACTCCGCATTGGGGAGCGCGGGGCTGTCGAGCCAGCGCTGGTATTCTTCCATATAATTACGCATTGTCGTCTCCTTCCGTCAGCGCCTCAGCGCAGCCTTCCTGAAGTGCCTGCGCATCGGCAAGCAGCGTCTCAGGAACCAGAATTTCCACTCCGTAACCGGACATACCCAACATGATCTTTCCAAACTGGCCGTCCCCGGGATAGTTCTTCAGGCAGGGAATGCCATACGCCTCCAGCATATTGACCAGCAGCACATCGTCCATATCGATGCCCGTGCACTTGGTCAGCAACGCCGGGGGCACCAGTTCGCCGTCCGCATCGCGCGGCCAGCGCTTGAGCAAATCGCCGGGAAGCGATCTGCCCCACTCTGCTTTCAGCTCTTGCGCCATGGTAGTTCTCCTATGTTCCTATTTGTGATATTGCGTGCCCGCGTTGATCGTGCACGCGCGGTAGATCTGCTCGGCGAGCATGACGCGCGCCAGATGGTGCGGAAACGTCATCGGCGACATACTCAGCCGCAGCGACGCCTCGCGCTTGAGTTCCTCGTCCAGACCGAACGACCCGCCGACAAGAAAGCACACCTTCGACGTGCCGCCCGCCGCGTAACCAGCCAGCTGCCGTGCGAGCGCCTCGCTCGAGAGGAGCTTTCCCTCGACGCACATGGCGATCACGGCCGCGCCCTTCGGGATGCGCGCGCGGATGGCCTGCGCCTCTTTTTCCAGTGCCGCGCGGATCTCTTTCGGTGACGGGCGCTCGGGCAGACGCTGCTCCGGCAGCTCCGCCAATTCGAACCGGCAGTAAGCGCCCAGCCGCTTGGCATATTCCGCAAACGCGGAGGTATAATAAGTCTCCCGCATCTTTCCGACGCACAGGAGCGTTATCGACAGCATACGCACGCCTTTCCCGCCGCAAGCACGAGCGGCGTATCAGCCGGCGCGGCATAGAGCTCCGGCTGCTCACCGGGCAGAAAGCCCGCGTCCGTGAGTGCCTGCGACACGGTGTCGAGCGCGGCGCGCGGAGTATTGTTCTCCCGGCTGAGATGGCCGAGCACGAGCTGCTGCGCCCCGTTTTCCGCAAGGAACACCGCGAGCGCTCCGGCGCTTTCATTCGACAGGTGCCCGTGGTCGGACGCGATGCGCCGCTTGAGATAGGCCGGATAAGGTCCGGTGCGCAGAAGCTCCGGATCGTGGTTGGCCTCAATGACGGCACAGTCCACACCGGCAAGCGCCGCGCGCACGGTGTCCGTCACGACGCCGAGGTCGGTGCAGAGGCCGAAATGCGCCGAGCCGTCGAGCCGGTAGCCGCAGCTTCCGGCCGCGTCGTGCGGCGTCGCAAACGGCGTCACGCGTACATCGCCGAGGAAAAACGGCGCATCCGGCGCGATCTCATGCAGACATTCGGCCGGCAGCTGCGCACGCAGCGCAGCGCACACGGCAGGCAGCGCATACACCGGCACGGGGTCGTGCCGCAGCAGCACCGCAAGCCCCTTGACATGATCGGAGTGCTCATGCGTGACGAGCACGCCCGCGAGCGCGTCCGCCGTCACATCCTGCGCCGAGAGTCCGGCACGGATACGCCGCGCGGAGATGCCGGCGTCGAGCAAAATATGGGTATCGCCGTCGGACACGAGCGCGCAGTTGCCGCTCGAGCCGCTGGCAAACAGTGCAATGTTCATTCGGCAGCGGCCACGCACTGCTCGGCGTCGTCACGCTCGAGCACGATGTCGGCGCCGATGCTGCGCAGCTTACCGACGAAGTTTTCATAGCCGCGCTCGATAAAGTGGATGTCCGTGACCACGGTCTCCCCCACGGCGCACAGACCGGCGATGACCACGGCGGCACCGGCGCGCAGATCGCACGCCCTGACCTCCGCACCGTGCAGGCCATCCACACCGTTGAGCACGGCGGTGCAGCCGTTGACCTGCGCGTCCGCGCCCATGCGCGTGAGCTCCTGAATGTACTTATAGCGATTGTCGTACACGCCCTCGGTCACGACGCTCGTGCCGTCGGCCAGACACAGCGCCACGCTGATCTGCGGCTGCATATCCGTCGGGAAGCCGGGGTACGGCTGGGTCTTGACGTTCGTATGGCGCAGGCGGCCGTTGCTGCGCACGAGCACGCTGTCGCCGCCCTCGACGACGGTCACGCCCATCTCGCGCAGCTTTGCGCTGATGCACTCGAGATGGCGCGGGATCACGTTCGTCAGGCGCACTTCACCGCCGGCGGCGGCGCAGGCCGTCATATACGTGCCCGCCTCGATCTGGTCGGGGATGACGCTGTACGTGCCGCCGTGCAGACGCTCGACGCCCTGGATACGGATCGAATCCGTACCGGCGCCGCGAATGTCCGCACCCATGGAGTTGAGGAAGTTGGCAAGGTCGACGATGTGCGGCTCGCGCGCCGCGTTCTCGATCACGGTGCGGCCGCGCGCAAGCGTCGCCGCGATGATGATGTTCATCGTCGCACCGACGGAGACCTTATCCAGATATACCTTTGCCCCGTGCAGGCGGCCGTCGGGCGTGTCGGCATAGACAAAGCCGTTTTTCACCTCGACATTCGCGCCCATCGCAGTCATGCCCTTGATGTGCTGGTCGATCGGCCGGACGCCGAAGTTGCAGCCGCCGGGCATGGTCGTCTTGGCCGAGCCGAAGCGGCCAAGCATCGAGCCGATGAAGTAGTACGACGCGCGGATCTTGCGCATCAAGTCATACGGCGGCTCGGTGAAGCGCACCTGCGTACAGTCGATCTCAACGGCGGAGGGGCTGAGGTATTCCACACGCGCACCAAGCCCCTGAAGGATCTTCAGGAGCATATCCACATCGCTGATCTGCGGCATATTCTCGATCCGGCAGACACCGTCAACCATCAGAGCCGCCGGGATGATCGCCACGGCCGCGTTTTTCGCGCCGCTGATCTCGATCTCCCCGTGCAAGGGTCTGCCGCCATGTATCACATATCTATTCAAAGTATTTGACACCTCTCATGCTGCGAAGGCAGAGCGCCGGTGCGCATCTGCAGCCGCTTCTGGCCGCGCTTCGTGCATAGCTTGCCCGATTTTAACGGAACCTAACAACGGATTATAGCATGGTTTTTCCGGAAAAGCAATCACAACCCACCGGATGCCGCTTCTCCGCGCTCCCGCGCAAGCAAAAGCTGCGTTTTTAGCAGCGCAACTGTCGTTTTTCCGTCGCAGAGTTCGCCATCCAGCGCCATCTGCACGAGCGCATCCAGTGGATGCCGCTCCAGATTCAGGAATTCTCCGGGGTCAAGGTGCGCCGTGCCGTGGTGCAGATCGCGCGCAAGGTAGATGTGCAGCACCTCCTGCGAGTAACCGGGCGAGGTGAAGTTCGCGCCCAGATACTGCAGCCGTCCCGCGCTGAGTCCCGTCTCCTCCGAGAGCTCGCGCGCCGCCGCCCGCTCCGGTGCTTCCCCCGGTTCGAGCTTGCCGGCCGGCAGCTCGAGCAGCGTGCGCGAAAACGGATAGCGGTACTGCCGCACACACCAGACCGTGCCGTCATCCTCCAGCGGCAGCACCGTCACGCCGCCCGGATGCTCCACGACCTCGCGCTTGGCCGTGCTGCCGTCGGGGAGGCGCGCCTCGTCGAGCCGGACGTTGACGATCACGCCGTGATAGCTTGTGACGGTCTTGAGTTTTTCTTCGATCAGTTCCATGAACCACCACTCCTTCTTCTCTGGCATGATACCATATTCCCGGCCGGAATGCCATATATTTTGAATAGTACGCGGCGTCTGCCGACGCCGAAAAGGAGGTGCTGCTCATCGCAAGACCCGTTTCTGACCCGCCGCGCCGGTTTCGCTTCGGCTCGTTTGCCGACCTGACCGCAGCGCTCGGCTGCTTCCCCGAGGGAATCGACTCGGACGTGGTGTACATAGCCGGCGGCTGGGAGCTGTTCACACGCGCAGAGGATACGCTGCTGCCGAACGCCGTGTTCGAGTTCGGCGAGGCGCTGCCGTGCAGCGGACAATTGTACGCGCACATCGGCGAACACGGCGACGTGATCGTCCGGCACAGCGCCGTCGAGACGCTTCGGCGTTATTTCTGCTGATTTCGCTCTTTTCATTTGCCGCCGGATGTGGTAAACTATATCCACGATTTCGCACGAAGGAGGTCCCCGCCATGCCGAGAGCCAAGGGCGTCAAGCAGGTCGCGGCCAACCGCAAGGCCCTGCATGACTATTTCGTGCTCGAGCGGTTCGAGGCCGGTGTGGAGCTCTTCGGCACCGAGGTCAAGTCCATCCGCGCGGGCACGGTCAATCTGAAAGATTCGTTCTGCACCGTGAAAAACGGGGAGCTGTTTGCCTACGGCATCCACATCAGCCCCTACGAGCACGGCAGCATCTACAACCGCGACCCCGACCGGCCGAAGCGTCTGCTCATGCACCGGCGGGAGATCACGAAGCTCTACGCCCGCACCAAGCAGGACGGGCTGACGCTCGTGCCGCTGTCGCTGTATTTCAAGGACAGCCGCGTGAAGGTGGAGCTTGGCCTGTGCAAGGGCAAAAAGCTCTACGACAAGCGCGACGCCGATGCGCAGCGCAGCGCCAAACGCGAGATCGACAGAACGATAAAGGAGAAAAATTACTGATGAGCAATCCGATTGTCACCATTGAAATGGAAGACGGCGGCATCATCCGCGCCGAGCTCTACCCGGAGATCGCGCCGAACACCGTGCGTAACTTTGTCAGTCTGGTCAAAAAGGGCTTTTATGACGGCGTGATCTTCCACCGCGTCATCCCCGGCTTCATGATTCAGGGCGGCGACCCGACCGGCACCGGCATGGGCGGCCCGGGCTACTGCATCGAGGGTGAGTTCACGAGCAACGGCTTCAAAAACGACCTCAAGCACACCCGCGGCGTGCTGTCCATGGCCCGCGCCATGGATCCGAACTCCGCCGGCAGCCAGTTTTTCATCATGCACATGGACGCCCCGCACCTCGACAAGCAGTACGCCGCGTTCGGCAAGGTGACCGAAGGCATGGACGTCGTCGATGCCATTGCGCGCACCCCGCGCAGCATGTTCAACGACAAGCCCACCCACGAGCAGAAGATGAAGACCGTCACGGTAGAGACCTTCGGCGAGGAATATGCCGAGCCGGAGACCTGCTGAGGGAACAAACACATCGGCAGTTTCGTCTGAAGATTTAGAATGCGTTCCTGCCTGCACCGCGCTCGCGGTGCAGGCGGCCGGCGCACCCGACATCCTGGGGATGTACCGGTTTCGACGGGGGTGTGGAGGCAGGAATAGCGGGCGGCGGCGCCTGACCGCCATAAAACGGGCATCTTATAAATTAAAGAACAACAACGAAACTGTTCTTCTCGCTGCTTAAATAGCGAGCGTTCCCGCCGGGAGGACCACGGCCCGGCAGCGGAGCGTCGATGAGTGGTGAACGTGCGCACGCTAAGCTTTGCGCGTGCCATGCATCATGAAGCTACCGGACTGACAGGCTTGCCGGTTTGCCTGTCCTGAAGGGAACAGGGGCGTTCGGCGTCCCGAAAAAACCTGCTGCGCCCGGAGAAGTTCCTGTTTAAGCGCTTTCGGACGGGGGTTCAACTCCCCCCATCTCCACCAGAACATAGAAAACCAGCAATCCATTAAGATTGCTGGTTTTTCTTTATTTATCAATGCTGAGTGGCGCTCTCAGAGGGATTTCGCTCCCTGCAAACATTGAAACCGCAAGCTATTTGTGTTATAAAAACTTCCAAAACTCAGAGTCGGGCGAACCGTGTAAGTTTGTCCGACTCTTACCTTTTCACGATAACAGCAAAAAATCCTGCAGCCCACCGCAATTTCCATTTTCCCATTTTGTGCGCAAAGATGCGCAAAGAGTTGAAAAGGCGACACTTACGTGTTATTATTTGTAAGACGTATAGATCTTCCAAAATGTTCACTTGCGTCAAAAGTCAGAAGGCTTGTAAGGCAAAACTGATCAAAGCGATTTTCCGCCTGACACCTGATACGTGCATCGCAACACGCAGCAGCAAAGGAGTAACCGTCATTGAAAACAGACGATCTTATTGTGGCAATGGCAATTATAGGAGTCGCCGCTGTCGCGAGTTTGAGTTGCATTTTATATAGTTTATTACGCAATCCATTTCAATACCCTTATTTTGTTTGGTGGTTCGATGTTTCTTATAAGAGGAACGTTGATATAACGGATTGTATTGATAGCTTTTTATGCAACGAGCAGAATTGGCGCGCGTTGAAGCAACACGAGCAATCCATCAAGCAGTGGAAACACGATACAGAGAATTATCTGCAAACATGTATACTAAAGAAAAGGCGCATCCGACAATATCAAGAAGTTTTAGATGACAACAGCGCATTCCGTTTTGGAACAAGCAGAAACCGAACCCATTATAAGCAGCAAAACTATGTAAAAACGGCTTACAAAATACCAACAGCGGAATCGATAATGGCAGTAAGCTGGCCTTGGCTCATGAATCGTCATGCACAGCTGGAGGAAATCGGCTTCGAAGCAACGCTGAAAGAGTATCACAGCAAAAACCAGCGAAAGCTGATGACGAAAGCGCTGCGGAAAGAAATCATGAAGCGCGATCATTACACTTGCCAAATGTGCGGAAAGTTTATGCCAGATGAAGTCGGACTGCATATTGATCACATCGTTCCGATTGCAAAAGGCGGCAAAACAGTCCCGTCCAATTTACAGGTGCTATGCTCAAAATGCAATGGGGCTAAGGGTGCTAAAACACATTAAAAAGATACCATCCAAAAAACGAGATCATTGCAGCAACTGAAGCAAACTTTTGTGGCAGAGAAGAACGGCATATCTCGGCCTATTTCTCCAACACCGCCCGGCTGGTTTTTTCGCACAAACCGAAACCAAGCTGCGTATTTTCCGTCTGAATGTGCAGGACTCTGTACCTGGGAGCGGTGGCAAGAATTAAGACTAATTCAGGTATCATTGGCTATTTTTTTCGGCACAACCCTGCTATAATGTTTCCACACAACAATGCGTCTTTAGGAGAACAGAGCAAATGGCAAGCACAGAACCATCAATGACCGAACAGCATACATGCAGCGCGGCGGCTCTGCCGGAGAGAGCCTTTCTTCCGGCCGGACCGCAGTGTCCCGGACGCCATCCGGAAAGCGGCGCCGCAGGATCTGCAGGCGCTCTTTTCTGCGCCCGTGTGCTTGTGACACAAGCTGCCGCGGTGTATAAATACACGCAGGAGGGCTGCTGATATGGAGCTTTCTTCGTTGTTCCTCGCGGGAAAAGGGAGCGCCCTGACCTCCTTCTTCTCGACGGCATTTCTCGTCGTGTTCCTGCCGTTTTGTCTCGTGGTGTACAGTCTCATGCCGCGGCGCGGGAAAAAATACTTCCTGCTCGCCGCCGACTGCGCCTTTTTCTGGCTGATCAGCGGCAAGCTGCTCGTATACCTGCTTCTGACGGCGCTTTCGATGCACTACTTCGGACTGTGGCTGGACAAAATACAGTCGGAGACGAAGCTTCTGCTCGCACAGACGGAAAAAGCCGAGCGCAAGACCGTGCGCAAGCGGCAGCAGGCCGTGCAGCACCGGATCCTTTTGCTGGCCGTCATTCTGCACATCGGCGTCCTGTTCGCGCTCAAGTATTCCGGCTTTGCCGCGACGAATGTCAACACGCTCCTGGCGCACTTGCACATTCCTGTGCAGCTGGCGATCCCGAAGTATGTGATGCCGATCGGTATCTCCTTTTTCACGCTGCAGGCGCTGTCCTACATCGTGGACGTGCAGCGCGGCGTCACAAAAGCGGACACGAATCTGCTGCGCCTGACGCTGTTCATCAGCTTCTTCCCGCAGATCGTGGAAGGGCCGATCTGCCGCTACGACCAGACCGCGCAGCAGCTCTGGGACGCAAAGCCGATCACCTACACGAACCTGACGCTCGGTCTGCAGCGCATTGCCTACGGCATGATGAAAAAGATCATCATCGCCGACCGGCTCAACCCGCTCGTGAGGAATGTCTTTAATAACTACACCGACTTTGACGGCGGCGTGATCGCACTGGCCGCCGTGTGCTACACCGTGCAGCTGTACATGGACTTTTCGGGCTCGATGGACGCCGTCACCGGCACGGCGCAGATTCTCGGCGTCACAATGCCGGAAAACTTCCGACAACCGTTTTTCTCCAAGACGATCTCGGAATTCTGGAAGCGCTGGCACATCACGCTCGGCACCTGGTTCAAGGACTATGTGTTCTACCCGGTCGTCACGCTCAAGCCGCTGGAAAAGCTCACTTCCGCCGCCCGCAAACGCCTCGGCAACCACTACGGTCCGCTGCTGGCGAGCGCCGTCGCGCTCTTTTGCGTGTGGTTCTGCAACGGTCTCTGGCACGGTGCCGCGTGGAGCTATCTCTTTTTCGGCATGTACCACTTCGTGCTGATCCTCGGCGGCAACATCATCGCCCCGCCGGTGCGGGCCGTCAACGCACGGCTGCACATCCGCGCCGAGAGCTTCCCGTACCGTCTGCTGCAGATGCTGCGCACGACGGTGCTGGTCATCATCGGCGAACTGTTTTTCCGTGCAAACGGCCTGCGCGCAGGTATGCAGATGTTCCGCACCATGGTCACCGGATTTGCATTCCCCGTCTTTGACGATGCGCTCTTCAAGGCGCTCGGTATTGACAAGTTTGACCTCATGATCGTTGCTGTGACGCTGCTGATCGTGTTCGTCGTGAGCGTGATCAACGAAAAAGGCAAGTCCGTGCGCACGCTGCTGGCACAGCGCCCTGCTGCGGTACGCTGGGCGGTCTTCTACGCGCTCATTTTGTTCATCATCGTTTTCGGAGCATACGGAAAGGGCTACATTCCCGTCGACCCCATGTATGCGAACTTTTAGGAGGCACGCATGTCCCGTTTTCTCAAACATACGCTCAGATGCGTCGTTTTTCTCACCGTGCTGGCGCTTTTGCTGACCGGTGTGTCGCAGCTGGTGCGGCCAAAAAACAACACCAGCAGCGACGGCATCCATGACCCCGCGGCCAACGGCATCCTCGGAGAACCGGACAACACGATCGACCTGCTCATCCTTGGTGACAGCGAGAGCTATTCCGCCTTCATCCCGATGCAGCTGTGGCAGCAATACGGTTACACGGCCTACTGCTGCGGCACATCCAGACAGACACTGTACTATTCGGAAGCGTTCTTGCACAAAGCCTTCCAGAAGCAGTCGCCCAAGCTTGTGATCCTGGAGACCGATGTGATCTACATCGACTTTTCGTACGGCAGCATGCTGCTGCAGGAGGCCGGCGACCTCTTCCCTGTGTTTTCCTACCACGACCGGTGGAAATCTCTGAAGGCAAATGACTGGCGCATGACCGTCAATTACACCCACACCGAAAATGCCAAAGGGTATCAGCTGCGCTGCAACGCCGCTCCGGCGGACGCCAGCAATTATATGATGCCATCGGATGCCTACGCTCCCATCCCGAAGCGAAACCGCGCCTATGTTGAGCGCATCAAGGCCTTCTGTGACGAAAACGGCGCGCAGCTGCTGCTCGTCAGTGCGCCCAGCACGCTCAACTGGAACATGGCGCGTCACAACAGCACGCAGGCGTTTGCCGATGCGCTGGGCATCGGCTTCCTCGATCTCAACACCGCACACGAACAGGTTGCGATCGACTGGAACACGGACACCCGCGACAAGGGTGACCACCTGAATTATTTCGGTGCGCAGAAGGCCACGAACGTACTCGGTGCGTATCTTGCCGATACCGGTCTGCTCCCGAGCCATAAGGATGACCCGGCCTACGCCGACTGGACCAAGCAGTCGGACGCCTTCAGCCGGACGGTCACCGATGCGCTCGCAAAAACGTAACGACACCTCCGTTTCAGGCAGAAAAAACCTGCAGTTTCCGAGGAAACCGCAGGTTTTTTCTTTTTTGCTGCGCCTTACGCGCCGCCGTTTGTTCCGGAGAAGGTGCAGAACTTTCCCTCGCGCGCGTATTTGCGCAGGACGCCGGCCATGGCCGCAAGGTCGGCTGGCTTGGTCGCCAGAAGCTCATGCCGGGTCTTGGCCAGCTCCTCCGGCATCACGCCCTTGAGCGCGCGCACGCACTGACTCTCGCACACGCCGGCGGGATCGAGCAAGGGATCGGTCGTGTTGACCGCGCCGATGATAATGTCGTCAAGCGGCATGCCCTGCGCCGCGAAATCCTCGATGAAATCGGCAACGTTGGAAAACACCGCGCGCGTATTGTCGAGGTTCGGGTCACGATAGGAGTAGCAGAAGATGTCGCCGCTGCGGCGCACGTTCATGCCCGTGCCGTAAGCCCCGCCCTGCACGCGCACCATGTTCCACAGGTAGCCATAGCTCACGAGCGAGGACAGCACCGGGCACGCGCCGGAATAGCTGCTGCCGAGGGCGTAGAGGTTGTGTCCCAGCGCGCAGAAGCCAACATCCGCCGGGATCTCGACCGCACAGGCGGCCGCGTCATAGCGCTTGTGTGCAGCCGTCGCGCCGGGCGCGCCCTGCGGCAGCGCGGCGATCAGCCGGGCAAGCACACCGGCATCGAGCGTACCGGAATAGCCCGCGAAGAGGCGGCTCGTGACAAACACCTTTTCGGTGAGTGCGGCAAGCGCGGCGCTCACCTGCGCGCCGTTTTGCGCAAAGCCGGCGGCCAGCGCCGCAAACCAGCGCACAAAGGTCTCGCCCTCGAGCGTCTCCCTGAGCGCAGCACCGGCCGAAAACGCCGACAGCGACTTGGTGACGGCGAAGGTGTGGCCGTTCGAGATGAGCGACTGGCGCATGAAATAGTCATTTTGCATGACGGTCTCGCCGATGCGGTCCGTCTCGTCATAGCGCCCCTGCGTGAGCAGCTCGCGCAGAAGCTGCACCGCCTCGGCCGCGTTTTCCTCGAGCATGCTTGCCGACACGAGCAGATACGGGTGCACGTGCTCGGTGTCCCCCTGCTTCTGCAAGCAGTCCACACGCAAAAACAGCGAGCCCAGCAGCGCCTTGACGCAGTTTTGCAGCACGTCCGCAGGGCAGGTCTCCGTGCGCAGCTCGCCGAAGCAGGTGCTCAGCACGTTGAGCATACACAGCTCCTCGTCCGTGAGGTCGGAGACGTCAAAGTACAGGTTGAGGTACACGATGCCGTTCGTGTCGCCCGAGACGTACAGCGTCCGGACGCCATTGACCTCGCCCGGCTGCGTCTGCACAGGGGCGACCGTCTGCGGCACATCCTCGAGGCGCAGATGCGGCAGGCTCATGAGCGCCTGCGCGCTGTCCTCGCTCTGCTGCCACTGCTGCATCCGCCGGAAGGCCGCGTATGCCTCGCTGCGCTGATCGGCATCCCACGCGGCGGTGGCGGCGGCGAGCCGCTCGGATTCGCGGCGGGCGTCATCCTCCCCCTTCGTGAGCGACGGCAGCACATAGAGGGTGCACAGGTCGCCGCTCGAGCCGAGCAGGTCAGACAGCAGACGCTCAAAATAGCCCGCATGGATCTTTTCGCGCAGCGCGTCGAACACGGCGGCGCTGTCGATATACGCCAGCGGATCACCGCCGTAGAGCCAGCTGTCAAACGCGCGGCAGGCGAGCTCCACGCCGTAGGGCTCAGTGATCTCGCGGTTGGTGAAGGCAAAGCGCTCGAGCGACGCCGAGAGCGCCGCGCGGTCGAGCCCGGCGGCGAGCATATCGCGCGCGACCTCCGCCGCAAGGGGCTTGACCTTGTCAAAGGCGTCTCTGGTCGTGTTGCGCACGACGAGCGCGGCGCTCGGCTGATAAATGCCGTCGGAGATCTCGAGCGTCACGTCCTGCGCAAGACCGCGCTCGAGAAATGCGCGCTTGAGCGGTGCCTCGTTCGAGCCGGTGAGATAGTCCGAGAGGATCTTGGCGGCATAGACCGTCTCCACATCGTCATAGCGGCACAGGAGTCTGGAGAGGCTCATGTGGCAGAGCGTCTCCTCGCCGGGCATCGCCTCATAGTACACCGTGGCCTCGCCCGTGCGGGGCTGCTGCACCGTGAAGTCAAAATCCGGGGCGCGGTATGTGTACTGCGACAGGTACTCCGCGTCGATATAGGCAAGCACGCGCTCGGCGTCCATGTGGCCGTCGAGGAAGATGCGCGCGTTTGACGGGTGGTAAAAGCGCTTGTGCGCGGCAACAAACTGCGCATAGCTCAGCTCGGGGATGTGCTCCGGCTTGCCGCCGCTCGAAAACCCGTAGCAGGTGTCGGGATACAGCAGCCGGTCCGTCCCCTCGCCGATGACGCGCTCGACATCGGCATAGGCGCCCTTCATCTCGCTGAAGACGACACCGTTGTAGTACGGCTGCGCCTGCTCGCTGTCAAACTCGTAGTGCCAGCCCTCCTGCATGAAGATCTCGGGCTTTTCGTAGATGTTCGGGCAGAACACGCCGTCGAGATACACGCGCATGAGGTTGAACAGATCCTGCTCGCTGCGGCTGGAGACCGGGAAGATGGTCTTGTCGCTGTAGGTCATGGCGTTGAGGAAGGTCTGCATCGAGCCCTGCAGCAGAGACACGAACGGCTCCTTGACGGGAAACCGCTTCGAACCGTTGAGCACACTGTGCTCCAGGATGTGGAACACGCCGGTGTCGTCCTCCGGCAGGGTCTTGAAGCCGATGCAGAAGGTCTTGTTCTCGTCGTCGCGGTCGAAGTACAGGAGCTCCGCTCCGCACTTCTTGTGCCGCATGGTGTACAGCGTCGCCGCCTTGGAGGCGACGTACTGCTTCTTTTCCAGCTCAAAGCCGCAGCAGATATCGCCGGGCTGAGCGTCGGTAAGCTTCACATTTTCTCTGATCATGATTCCCTCGCTGACATCAAAGTGATTTGCTGAACATTTGATAGTATGCATTGCTCGCGCGCAGCTCATCCGGCGTGCCGGCGGCTTCGACCGTGCCGTCGCGCATGACGATGACGTAGTCGGCGCGCTTGGCCGCCTCATAGCTGTGCGCGATCATGACGGTCGTGCGATCCTTCATGAGCCGGTCCATCGCCACGGTGACGAGCGCGGTGCTCGTGGCGTCGAGGTTGCTCGTCGCCTCGTCGAGCAGGAGGTAGTCTGCGCTGCGCAGCATGGCGCGCGCAATGCGAAACCCTTTCAAATGAAAATGATGCGTTTTGGTCTTTGCCAAACGCGTGACAAATGCAGCATCATTTTAACGCATTCTTTGCGCAATTTCAATAGTCGGGGGCCGCCCTCCGGCCGCCGTTTTCTGCACATTTCCATCAGGATCCTACAGAAACCATATTTTTCTGGGCATTTTCCTGCTGCACACAAAAAAGCAAGGCTTCCCGGATCCGGGAAGCCTTGCTCGGCTCGTCAACCCCCGCAGCATCCCGCTGCAGGAGATTCAGGTTTGTGGTCATGTGCCGCGGTTACTTTTTTGGCTTGTGCGCGCACGCTCTGCCGCACTGCGCGCAGTTGCCGGTGCAGTTTCCGCAGCAGCAGCCGCCCTTTTTCATCGTGCGCCGCCAGACGCGCCACGCGATCACGGCGCACATCGCAACGATGGCCAGCAGGATATAATCGAGCGGACCCATCACACCAGCCCCGCGATCGCATACGCCGCGCACGCCACGATCCACGCGACCGTGCACTGCAAAAGGACGACGCCGACCGTCTTGAGCCGGGAATCCAGCTCGCGCCGGATGGTCGCAACGGCGGCCACACACGGCGTGTACAGCAGCGTAAACACGAGGAAGCTCACCGCCGCGCGCGCACTCAGCAGCGACGAGATCGCCGCGCCGCCGAGCAGCACCTGCAGTGTGCTCACGACGGACTCCTTGGCGATGAAGCCGGAGATGAGCGCCGTGGCGCAGCGCCAGTCACCGAAGCCGAGCGGCCGGAAGATCGGCGCGATCCAGCGGCCGATGAGCGCGAGCAGACTCTCGGCGCTGTCGGTCACAACGTTCAGGCGCGTGTCAAAGCTCTGCAAGAACCAGATGATGATCGTCGCAAGGAAGATGACCGTGAACGCGCGCTGGAGAAAGTCCTTCGCCTTCTCCCAGAGCAGCAGCGCCACGCTCTTGAGTCCGGGCATACGGTAGTTCGGCAGCTCCATGACAAACGGAACGGGCTTGCCGCGAAAGGCCGTCTTGTTCATGATGAGTGCCGCGACGATGCCGATGAGCACGCCGAGAACATACAGTCCCAGCATGACGAGCGCGCGGTAGCGCGGGAAAAACGCCGCGGTGAAAAACGCGTAGATCGAGATCTTCGCCGAGCAGCTCATGTACGGCGTGAGCAGGATGGTCATTTTCCGGTCGCGGTCGGACGAGACTGTACGCGTGGCCATGATGGCCGGCACCGAGCAGCCGAAGCCGATGAGCATCGGCACGATGCTGCGCCCGGACAGCCCGATCTTGCGCAGGGGCTTGTCCATGACGAAGGCCACGCGCGCCATGTAGCCGGTGTCCTCCAAAATGGACAGGAAGAAAAACAGCGTCACGATGATCGGCAGGAACACGAGCACGCTGCCGACACCGGCAAACACGCCGTCAATAATGAGGCTGTGCACGACGGGGTTGATGCCGTAGGCCGTGAGCGCCGCGTCCACGACGCCGGTCAGCGCGTCGATGCCGAGCTGCAGCAGGTCGGACAGCCACTTGCCGACGACGTTGAAGGTGAGATAAAACGTGAGCAGCATGACGAGCAGAAACGTCGGCATGGCGGTATATTTTCCCGTGAGGATGCGGTCGATCTTCATCGAGCGCGCGTGCTCCTTGCTCTCGTGGCACTTGACCACGGAAGCGGCCACAACGGCCTCGATGAACGTATAGCGCATATCGGCCAGCGCCGCGTTGCGGTCGAGCCCGGTCTCGTTTTCCATCTGCACGATGCAATGCTCGAGCAGCTCGCGCTCGTTCTCGTCGAGATCGAGCACCTGCGCCAGATCATCGCCGCCCTCAATGAGCTTGGCCGCGCAAAAGCGCGCCGGCACGCCGATGCGGTCGGCATGGTCGGCAATGATGTGCACGACCGCATGGATGCAGCGGTGCACGGCGGAATCGTCCGAGCAGAAATCCGTCACCTTCGGCAGCGTGCGGCTGCGCGCGACGCTCAGCGCCTGATCCACGAGCTCGGACACGCCCTCCCCCTTCGCCGCCGAGATCGGCACGACGGGGATGCCCAGCGCATCGCTCATCTTCTGCACGTCGATCGCGCCGCCGTTGGCGCGCACCTCATCCATCATGTTCAGCGCCAGCACCATCGGCACGCGCAGCTCAAGCAGCTGCAGCGTGAGATAGAGGTTGCGCTCGATGTTCGTGGCGTCGACGATGTTGATGATGCCGTCCGGCTTTTCATTGATGATGAAATCGCGCGAGACGATCTCCTCCTGCGTGTACGGACGCAGCGAGTAAATGCCCGGCAGGTCGACGACGGAGCAGCCCTTCTCATCGCGCATCTCGCCCATTTTCTGGTCGACGGTCACACCCGGGAAATTGCCCACGTGCTGGTTCGAGCCCGTGAGGGCGTTGAACAGCGTCGTCTTGCCGCAGTTCTGGTTGCCGACAAGTGCAAAGATCATGCCGACACCCCCTCGATCTCGATCTTCTCCGCCTCCTCGATGCGCAGCGTCAGTTCATAGCCGCGCACGCGGATCTCGATCGGGTCGCCCATCGGCGCCACCTTTTGCAGCGTGACGCGTGTGCGGGGCGTGAGCCCCATGTCCAGCAGGCGGCAGCGCAGCGGGCCGTCCCCACCGACCGCCGTGATGACGCCTGAAGAACCGATTTTCAGTTTATCCAATGTCATTGCTTTTGCCTTTCCGTATAGATTGCATTCCCTTTACGATAAAATAGGTGTAGCACGCGGCAGCGGGGTTTGTCAAGTATATGACAGGAATTTCCGCACTTTTTACGGAATTTTCGCGAAAAAATGTGTGTGCGCCAACCAAAAATCCCGGAGCGGCATTGCCGCTCCGGGATGTCCCGTTTTGGGGCTTTGGGGGGTGTGCGCCCGCGCCGTGATTACGGCGTTTCGCCTTCTGCGGGCGTTTGCACCGTTTCTGGCTTCACCGTTTCAGCCGGCTGCGCGCTGGGTGCAGGGGAAGCGCTCGGCTCCTCGGGCGAAGCGCTGGGCTCCTCGGGCGAAGAGCTGGGCTCCTCGGGTGAGGCACTGGGCTCGACCGGAGCGCTCGGCGCACTCGGTACATCCGGTGCATCCGGCTCATCCGGCTCGTCCGGCGTCAGCGGGAGCACCTGCATCATGTACTCCGCCATCATCATCGCAAACTGCTCGCGCGTCGCCGCGCCCTGCGGATCGAGCAGCGCCTCGCGGCCGACTGCGACACCGGAGATCAGGCCCTCGGCGACCGCCCATGTCATGGGCTCCTTCGCGAAATTGGAAACCTTGCCCATGTCTGCAAAGGCCGACAGATCACCATACACATTCATGTCACAGCCCTTGAACGCTGCGTACTCATACAGGATCTTTGCGACCTGCTCGCGCGTTGCATCGCCGTCCGGGTCAAACTTGCCGTCGCCGATGCCGGCCACGATCTTGTTCTCCGCCGCCCAGATCACCGCGTTGGTGTACCATCTGTTGTCCGCAACGTCACGGAACGGATTCTCCCCGGTGACGGCGGGCTCACCCTCGAGCGTATAAAGGATCTTGACGATCATTGCGCGGGAAAGCTTGGTCATGGGCTCAAAGGTCGTCGCGCTCGTGCCGAAGAAGAGCTTGTGCGCAACGACATAGTCGATCGCGCCGTGTGACCAGTAGTCGGTCGACGGCATGTCGCTGAAGATGTGGCCCGGGCAATGCTGATCGCCGGAGCACGGGATGCGCAGCGGATCCTGCCGCTCACAGACCGTGCAGTAGCCGCCGACATAGTGATGCCTTGCCGGGATGCGCTTTGAGCCTTCCAGCGTCGTGCCGCACACAGCGCAGACGATGCCGCCCGCCGTGCCATCCTCCGTGCAGGTCGCCGGAACGATCTCCGTCGCCTTCGGCGTATGCGGCTTCATCGGAACCTCTGCCTGCGCAACGAGCGTCTCGCCGCAGACGGAGCAGTGCTTGCCTTCCGTCAGGCCGGTCTGCGTGCAGGTCGCATCCTTCGCCGGGTCGATCGCTTCCTTGTGACCGAGCGCCGGGATGCTCTCGTACATGATGTTGCCTTTTTCACAGGTGTAGGTACGCACGCCGTTCTCGGTGCAGGTCGGCTCCTTGGTCACGACGCCATCGTCCCACGTATCGTTGAACTCTGCGCTCATCTTTGCGATGCGCGCGCTCAGCCACGTGTTGAGATCCTTGACGGTGTCGCCGTAGGTCGTTCCGTCGGGCCAGAAGTGATTGTCCGAGCTCGGCTTGCCGACGCGGACCAGCGGCCACTGGCGGTAGTTCATCGCGGCGCTGGCCGAGATGTGATCGTAATACCCCTGAACCTTACCGTTGTCGCCGACAAGCGCCTGCGCCTGTGCAAGGAAGGTGTTGTGATAGTAGTTGTTCACCGCAGCGCGGAAGCCGGGGATCTGGGTGAGTGCCTGGACAAGATAGCGGCCATTGATGAAGGTGTTGTCCGACGTGATCACGCCGGACCAGCCGCCGCCGCCGGTCAGCTCCATGTCCCAGACGGGGCCGGCGTACATGAGGCCGTCCACGTCCTTATAGAAGAAGAACGAGGAGTAGAACGCGTCGGAGTTGCCGGAGAGGTACTGGATCAGGTAAGCCTGAACCAGCGAGTTCAGATCGCAGTACTCATAGTAGTACTTGCCGGTCTGCGCGTTGTAGCCGGTATAGTTGCCGTCGGCATCCTGCGCGTAGACGGCGTCTTCAAACTCCTGATAGTACTCGCTGATGTAGGCCATAGCGTCCTTGCCGCACCACTCGGGGCTCTTGACATTCATCGCGGAGCCCTTGCCGGTGATGAAGCCGCTGGCCTCGTCATACTTCGGATTGTAGCTGTCGTCGAGCTTCGTGCCGTTGAGCTCCAGCAGGTAGCCGCCGGTGATGTTCTCCGGCTCGGTCAGGCCGGTGGTGTACTGGTAAGTCTGGCCGTACTTGTTCTCGGCCAGTGCCGTGGAAGCGTTCTCACCGTAGCCGGGGTTGCACGCCTCGTAGGCTTTTTCCATGTCAGTGATATTGACGCCCGTCTTGTTGACGGAGTTTTTCTCACTGACGAGGTATGTGCCGCGATACACGCCGTCGTAGTACAGATCCACCCAGTCGGTGCTGGCCGTGTACGGCATGCCGAGCGACTTGGCAAGATCCTTGAACATCTTGTCGCGCATGAGCGTTGCGTCGTGGGAGCCGGCGAGCAGCGTCCAGGTCTTGACCTTCTCGCCGCAGGCGATCAGGTCGGACTTGCCGTCGAGTTTGATCTGGTAGGACTTCTTCTCGGCGTTGGTGAAGGTGGTGTTGCCGCGCGCCTTGAGCTGCGTGAGCGCACCGTCATACACGGCCTTGCCGTCCTTGTCTACGACGAGCAGCTTGCCGGTCGCGATGTTGGACTTGCTGGCATCGACAAAGTCTCTGCCCTGTGTGGCCGGATCGTCACTCGTGATGTAGAGCGCGTTGATATTGGCCGACTGTGCGATGTGCACGACCGCAGCCTTCTGGCCGTTGACGAGAACCGCAAGATCGTACAGGCCGTCCTGCGCATCCGCCAGCTTGGTGACGTTCACGGCAGCACCGTCGAGCGTCTGCGTGTCCTTCGTGCCTTGCAGCTCGATCTTGAGTGCGTCGCTGTTCTGCGTCGTGACCGTCAGGGCAAGCTTGCTCAGCTTCGCACTGGCCGGCAGGAACAGATACTGATCCGCACCGGACTGCAGGCCGGAGATCGTCTGTCCATCGACCGTCGCACAGATGTCCTTGAACTGTTCGGACGGCGCGAACTGGTCGGCGTTGAGTGTCGTTGCGCTGATGACACTGGAATAATGCTGAGAATTGAACCATGTGTCGCCGACCTTCGTGCAGCCGTATACGCGGAAGCTGTACGCCGTCGACGGGTTCAGACCCGTGGCCACGCAGCTGGTCTGCGAGGTCACTTCCAAGACCTCCCAGGTGTTTCCGCCGTCGCTGCTGATCTCCACGCGGTAGTTCTCAGCACCGGGAGCCGGATTCCAGCCGACGGTCAGACGCTTCTGACCGACATCCGTCACCGCAACACCGGAGACGACCGGCGGAACGATCTCATACTGTGCGGACACGATGCCATAGTAATCGCCCATGCCGCGGATCGTCACGACGCCATAGCCGACCTTGGTGTTGTTGGAATAGGAAACATAGCCGTCAACACCCGCGTCGCTGGTCTTGACTGTCAGCTTCTGTCCCTCGTAGGTGGCCTCCACATAGCACGGTGTGCTGCCGCCCTTATAGGTGGCCGGCCATGTCTTGACCGTTGCCTTGGAGATATCCCTGCCTACGAAGCCGCACTTCGTGCAGACATGGTTGTCATCCCACTTATGGCCCTCCGGCCAGAGAGATGCACTGTGATGAACGGCGCCGCAGGTCTTGCAGGTGGTCTCCAGCCAACCGTACTGCGTGCAGGTACGGGTGTCGACCGTCTCAGTCACGTGGGCGATGCCGTCATCGCCGAAGTGGTACATCTTCTCGCCGATCTGCTGCCAGCCGGTGACATAGTCGCCGGCCAGGAAGTACATCTGCTGTTCGGTGCCCTCGACGGTCATCCAGCCGGTGTACTGCGCGTCCTTGACGTCGATCAGCTTGCCGCAGACCGCACAGGCAGACTTGCCATTCTGGTAGGTCGTCAGCTGGTGGCCCTTCGAGCAGCGGGACTGCAGCGTCGTGGAATCGACCACACGGCCGTCCTTGCTGTCGTAAGCGGTGATCGTCATTTCCTCGCCGTTGGCCGTGACGTACAGGATCAGGCCCGCGTAGTCCTGCTCTTTGTACGCGAACGAGAAATCGGAGCTCATCGCATAGTTGACGTTTTTGGACTTCTCGCCCAGATCGCCGCAAATGAAATAGGTCACGCCGTTTTCGGTAACGGCCGCGCCGTCCTTGGCCATGATGCGCGCATAAGAGTGGTCATGGCCGGAGAAGACCACGTCGATGCCGGCAGCCTCTGCCGCATCCGGGATCTGCTCATGGAACCGCTCGCTGCCGCCCTTGGCGTTCGTGTAATACGGCGGCTGGTGGATGGACAGGACCTTCCACATGCAGGTGCTCTGCGCCGCGTCCTGCTTGAGCCATTCGCAGGCTGCGCTCAGGTCGGCGCCGTTGTTGATGACGGCGACGTAGACATCGCCGTACTCCATGGAGTAGTAGTCCTTGCTCGGGAGCTGAAGGATATTGCTGGCAGTGCTGCCGCTGAAGTCGCCGTAGTACTCATGGTTGCCGAGCGTGTGGATGAAGTCCACGTTCGGGAACGTGTGGTTAAACGCCTCCTGCATCTCGGCCCACATGGCGTAGTTGGTGCCGTTGTCGACATAGTCGCCCGTCTGGAGGCCGAAATCGACCTGCTTGTCCTTGACGAGATCGCCGAGCGCGTCGAGGATCGCGATGCTCTCGGCATCCGCCTCACGGTCACCGGACATCTGCGTGTCGCCCATGACGACGAAGGCCGTGGTGTCCTGCTGCGCCGCGTTCGTGCGGAAGGTGTGCAGCTCGGACCATGTGCTGCCGTCGCCGACGTGGAACTCATAGTCCGTTCCGGCCGTCAGGCCCGTAAGCTGAATGGTGTTGATATAAGCCGCATCCTTGGAGGTGGAGAAACCGGTGAGCGTAGAGGTGCCATCGGCCGTCTGCCAGGCATCCGTGCCCTTGACGCGGTACTGCACGACCGCCTTGCCGCCCGTGCTGAGGCCGGACAGCCAGCTGATGTTCTGGCTCGTGCTGCTGCCCTGAACGGCGTTGAGATGGACGGCGGTATACTCCGTGCCGGCGGCGTCTGCCAGAACGGTGACCTTCGTCGCCTCGGCGACGCCCTTCGTGCCGACAGCCGTGAGCACGCAGACCGTGCCGGCGTCCTTGGTCTTCATGGCATCGGTCTCGAGCAGGCCGTTGGCATCGGTCTTGCCGATCTCCGCGCCGTCGAGCGACACGGTCACACCGGCGGCGGGACTGCCGTCCTTTTCATAGACCGCGATCACGCTGGACATGCCGACCGCCTGCGGGCCGGGCTGGATGCTGTAGTACGCCGACAGCGGCAGACGCACCGCCGCCTGCGCCGCCGTGTAGGCCTCGCCGTTCGCTGCGGTGAGCGCGATGTTGGACACCGTGTACGTGAACTGGTTGACCGTCGTGTCCAGGCCGGCGTCGATCTGGAAGGTCAGTGCGGCCAGCTCGCCCTCGACCGGTGCCGCCGACTCAAGGTGCAGCGTCAGCATGGCCTTCTTAAAGCCGGTCTTGGTGTACACCAGTTCGCCGGTCACACCGTTGGCATAGGTCACCGTCGGCTGACCGATGTCATCGTTGAGGTTGAGCATCGTGATGTCCGCGGAGCGGACCTTGCCATCCGCCGTGACCGTCAGCGTATAGTCGCTGCCGAGCGGGACAAAGTCCGAGCCGCTGACACTGACCGTGGCCGTGTCCTGCATATCGCCGGCAACGACAAAGGCCGTGGTCTTTTCGACCGTGTTGCCGAACGCATCGGACACGGAGACCGTCATGGTGTGCTTGCCGTTCTGGAGCGTCAGACGCACGGTCGCATTCGTGTCGGAATTGTCCGACGGGAGCTCCTCGCCGTCGATCTTGATGACCGTTGCCTTGGCATTGATGCCGGAGCGGTTCTGACCGTCCACATCGTCATACGAGGCGACCGCTTCGATCGAGTTGGAGTTAATGACGGTGGAGCCGTCGTCCGCGAGCGTCTGGCCGTTGACCGTCATGTCGTTGATGACCGGGTTATCCAGGTCATCGAGGTTCGTGCCGTAGACGGCGCGATAGTTATCGAAGTAGATGGTGCCGTTGCGCCGCCCAGCGCCCGCATGTCCCATCATATCGTCGACCTTTGCTGGCTGATAGGACAGCCAGAACACACCTGCGCCGGGGATGATGCTCAGCGGGTGCTCATCATTCTGATATTGCCAAATGTCCTGAATATTTGCCGAGCAGTACATCCACCCGGTCCAGTCAATGATCGTGGAGCGCTCGCCATTTGCGCCCTTATGCGAGAGAAGGTAATTTTTAGTTCCATAGTCGCTGCCCTTCCAGAACATAATGTCGGCATAGAGCGAATAACACGGCGTGTTTTCCGGTGCATAGATCCAGACGCCGATCTCCGTGGGCGTGCCCTCGATCTTGATTTGGTCGCCGCAGTAGCGAACATAGAAGTTGGAGTTTTTCGACCCGTCATAAGACTCATAGTCATAGTTCAGTTCCATGGCATAGTCGCCGAAGCGCACCTGACCGCCCTCGGCCGCCGTCGTCATCTTCAGGTCGCCGCAGAGATATTGCGTGATAGAGGCGTTCGGCCACAGGTAATAGCTATAGCCGTTGGCGCGGAAGATGTCCGAAGCCGGAACAGGACTATCCCAGTTGCCCGTGAAGCGGTAGGGTGCAGAGAGCTCCGCCGTCGTCGGGTTGTCCGAGTAGGTACCATGGGTCGTGACAGTGATCGGCGACACATTGCCGATGAAGCCGTGGTCGGGATTCATGCCGTTATCCACGTAATCGTATTTGCCCCAGTGGTAGTGCGCGCAGGTCTGGCGCTGGCCGTTGATGGGCTCAAAGTCCATGAGCGTCACCGGCAGCTTGCCGATCTCCACGCCGACCTCCGCCGACTTGGCACGGTCGTTTGCGTAAGTAACCGTGACAGCCGCGTTCATCGTGCCGCTGCCGGTACCGGCCACGAACGTGTTGCCGTCCATGTGGCCGACGTCATTATCCGGCACACCGGCCGTCTTGGACTTGATCGTCCATTTGAAGTCACCGGGCTTATAGGCGATGTCCACACCGTCACATTTGGCAACAAGGCCGAGATCGGATGTCGCGCCAAAGTCGAGCGACACGGATGCGCTGCTGAAATACAGGTCCGTGATGTCCGCGATCTTCACGGTCGTCGTGCCCTTGACGGTGCCATCCACAAGCAGACGCGCCGTCACATCACCCTTATAGTTCTTCGCGGGCGTGAACAGACCGTTGGCGTCGATCGTGCCGCTCTTGGCGTCCGCGACCGTCCAGGTCACGTTCTCCGGGAGCGCGGCCTCGCCGCCGTTTTTATCCACGCCGATGGCCGAGAACTGGATCTGGCTGTTGGGCGTGTAGACCGTGTTGTTCGGGGAAAGAGAGGCATGGTCGAACACGCCGTCGCTCTCCGCCGTGGAGACCAGCAGCAGGGCGCTGGCGACCGTGCGCTCCACACCGTCGGACGGGCGGTTGCGGACCTGAAGCTCCGTGGTGCCCTCGCGCTTGGTGGCGCAGGTGGCGGAACCGCCGCCGTCGAGGAAGATCGCATTCACCACGCCCTGCGCATACAGGAACGAAACCTCCTCATCGATCGTCATGCCGACCGAGTACGGGCTCTGGCGGCCGTCGGCCAAAAAGGTCACGACCGTGCCGTCCGCCTTGATGCCGATGCAGTTGCGCGGCATGAGGTCCGGATTCCCGTTGTAGCAGGGCTGTCCATCCTTGATCAGATAAAACGGGCCGGAAATCGCTTCCAGAACGTCGGAGCAGTCCGCCCCGGCGTCACGGATGGCATAGGTGCCGTCCTTCAAAACCGCAAAATACGGCTCGTTGGCAACACCGTTATTCTTCTGAATGAGGTTGCCCTCCATGATGAGGTAACCGAGCGGCTGCAGCGTCTGCATGTTGTAGTAGTCGCCGTTCATGGCCATGATGACGTTGCCGCCGGTAGCCTTGGTGTAGTTGGCAGCCTGCAGCGTGGTCTTTTCCATGCTCCAGGCCAGATTGGCCGCCTTGTCCTTGCGGGACGCGGGCGTGCTGCCTTCTGTATAGTAACCGTTGTACGAGGCCTTGAATGTCGCCTTCGCACCCGGTGCAATCGTCGTCATAAAACCGGCGATCTGTGCGTTGCCTTCCTTCGTATTCAGGAAGATGTCAGATTCCGTCACGCCGTCGATCAGCGTGTAATCCGTCTGACTCACAAGGATCTTACCGCTGGCAGGTTCGACGGGGTCTACGGTGTTCGCAGCCAGCGCCTGCGGGGCAATGAGCGTCAGCGTCATCAGGACGGCCAACACAAAAGCCCACGCTCTGTTCGCGAATCGGGTCGCTTTCACGACTCACATCAGCTCCTTTTCTGTAGTTTCCTCTCTAAATTTGTCAGCTCGATGTGTGAAAAAAGAAGAGATGAGGTTTTCCCATCTCTTCTTTGTGCTTTGGGGTCTATGATTTGTCTATTAGCAACCGAAGTCCTGATAGAAAAACATGTAATTTTCAGTGAGCTCCTTACTCCGCGAACGCGTTGTACAGGAACTCAACAGCCTCGGCACGGTTGCAGACCTTGTCCGGGCTGAACGTGGTGGCGCTGGTGCCGACAGTCAGGCCGTTGGCCCATGCCCACTGCACTTCGTTGTAGTACCATGCGCTGGCCGGAACGTCAACAAACGGCATATTGTCCGTTGCGCCGTCCGACAGCAGGCGCACGAGGAAGCAGACCATCTCGGCACGGGTGCATTCCTTAGCCGGGCTGAAAGTCGTGCTGGTCGTGCCGGCAACGATGCCCGCCTCATAGGCCCACAGGAGCGCATCCTCGTACCAGGCAGCGTCCGGAACGTCGGTGAACGGAACAGCCTTGATGGTCGCGGCCGGCGTGCCGGCGACGTTCCACAGGAACTCGACCATCTGCGCGCGGTTGCAGGCTTCAAGCGGCGCAAACACCGTCGGGGTTATGCCGACAGTCACACCGTTCTTGACGGCCCACATCACGGCGTCATAGTACCAGGCGCCCTCTGCCACATCGTCGAACTTCATTTCAGGCTGGCTCGGCTGGGACGGCTGGGACGGCTGAGACGGCTGGGACGGCTGGGACGGCTGGGACGGCTGAGACGGCTGGCTCGGCTGAGAGGGCTGGCTCGGCTGACTCGGCTGGCTCGGCTGGCTCGGCTGGCTCGGCTGAGACGGAACGACCGGCTGAGACGGCTGAGACGGCTGACTCGGCTGGGACGGCTGGCTCGGGGTGGACGGCTCGGTCGTGCCGGACGGTGCCGACGGCATCGACGGGGCAGACGGGGCCACGCCCGCAAGAGCAGTCGTGGCGAGCAGGCAGACTGCCACCAAAAGCGTCAATACGACTGTCAGGATTTTTTTCTTGGACATGCTTTTTTCCTCCGTTTAAAAATAATTGCAAATTCCTGTCATTGGATGCTGGAATTCCATGCTTCCAGACGAGTTAGAATTCAACACTGTCATCGTATCACAAGGTCTTCCATATTTCAAGCCCATTTCGGACAAAACATCCGGTTTTTGTACCGGTTTGTGCATGCGGGTGTCCCTCCGCCGCGCCCGGCGCTCTCAAGCCCCCCGCATAGCCCGGAACACGCGCACCGCCCCTCCTGCCGATTTGGTTTGACACACGGATGCGCATACACTTATAATAAACCACGGCATCGTCCAAGCACGCCGCAGCGATGCCGTTTTGATGCCGGAACGATGTAATTTTGACCCGAAGGAGGCGGTAGCATGATCCAGATCCTGATCGTGGACGACGAAAAGCCGATCTGCGACCTGATCCAGATGAGCCTGACCCGCGCGGGCTACCGGTGCACGTGCGTGTACGACGGTCTGGCCGCGGCGGACATTCTCGAGCGCAATGTCTTTGACCTCATCCTGCTCGACGTGATGCTGCCGAACGCCGACGGCTTTGAGCTCATGGAATACATCCGCCCGCTGGGCATCCCGGTCATTTTTCTGACCGCGCGCGGCTCGGTCGACGACCGGGTACGCGGCCTGCGCATGGGCGCGGAGGATTACATCGTCAAGCCCTTTGAGGTGCTCGAGCTGCTTGCGCGCGTGGACGTCGTGCTGCGGCGCTACAACAAGACCGACGCCGTCATCGAGATTGGCGGGCTGCGCATCGACACGCGCGCCATGCAGGTCTGGCGCGGCGCGGAGGAGATCGCGCTCACGCACAAGGAATATGACCTGCTGCTGTTTTTTGCCCGCAACCCCGGAACCGCACTCTACCGCGAGACGATCTACGAGCACGTCTGGGGCGGCGAGTACAGCTACGGCAGCAAGACCGTGGATCTGCACATCCAGCGGCTGCGCAAAAAGGTCGGCTGGGAAAACCGGCTGCTGGCCGTGAACAAGGTCGGCTACCGGCTGGAGGTGTGAGCGGATGAGATTTCGCGCAAAGCTCACGATCGCCATGGTGCTGCTGCTGTCGCTGACCTACGGCATCGGCGGAAGCCTGATGATCGCGCAGTCGTTTTCCGCGTCGATCGACCGCGAGCGCGACGCCGCCGTCCAGACCTACCGCATGGTCGTGGACGTGCTCGACCTGCTCGGCGACAACGCCTCGCCCGGCACGGCGGCCAACACGGTTGCGCTCGTGCTGCACAAGCTCGGCAGCGGCGGGTCGAGCACGGCAGCGCGCATCCGATTCGGCGCACAGATGACCACAACGGGCGACACCGCGCTGCTCGACGCCGCGCCGGAGCCGTCCGACGGCGGCGACGGACTCACGCGCATCGTGCGCACCGGCAACGGCCGGCACTACCTCATGCTCGGCGCCACGGCCGACGGCACGACCGTCCAGCTCGCGTTCGACGTGACGGAGGCCTACACCGTGCGTCAGACGCAGCAGCGTGCCTACCACACGACGTTCGTGATCCTCATCGCCATCGGCGCGGCCGTGTCGTGGGTCACGTCCTATCTGCTGACGCGCCCGCTCGGCACGCTTTCCCGCGCATCGCGGGAGCTGGCGCGCGGCAACCTCAGCTACCGGGCGCCCGTGCGCTCGCGCGACGAGGTGGGGCAGCTGGCATCCGACTTCAACCGTATGGCCGGGCAGCTCGAGCGCAACGTCAACCGCATTCAGGAGAGCATGGCGCTGCAGGAGCGGTTCATGGCCGACTTCTCGCACGAGATGAAAACACCGATGACCTCCATCATCGGCTATGCAGACCTTTTGCGCAGTCAGGTGCTCACGCCCGACGAACAGATGGACGCGGCAAACTATATCTTCTCCGAGGGCAAGCGGCTCGAAGCGCTGGGGTTGAAGCTGCTGGACATGCTCTCGCTCGACCAGTCAAAGCTCCAGCTCGTGCCCGCGCATCCCGCCGACCTCGTGGCAGGGCTTCTGGAGCACCTCAAGCGCCTGTACGCGCAAAAAGGCATCGCCCTGCAGTACCGCACCGAGGAGGGCGCGTGCTTTTTAGAGCCGGATCTGTTCAAGACCCTGCTCGTAAACCTCATGGACAACGCCCGCAAGGCGCTCGACAACGGCGGCAACATCTACGTCTGGCAGGAGATGCTGCCCGACGGCTGCCGCGTGCGTGTGCTCGACAACGGCCGCGGCATCCCGCCGGAGGCGCTCGCGCACCTGACGGAGGCGTTTTACCGCGTGGACAAGTCGCGCTCGCGCGCACAGGGCGGCGCGGGCCTCGGCCTGTCGCTGTGCAATGAGATCGTGCAGCTGCACGGCGGCACGATGCAGTTTGAGAGCCGCGTCGGCAACGGCACGGTCGTGACCGTGGAGCTCAAAGGAGGTCGTGTATGAAACGCTGGCTCAACACCGCACTGGCGCTCGTGCTCATGCTGGCGATCACGGCGGGCGGATTTTTCCTGCCGAACCTCGTCTCGGCGCGGCTCGACCGCCGCAATCAGGACGCGGAGTTTGCCCTCAGCACCGGCGACGAGCAGGGTCCGGCCACCGTTTTGCGCCGGAAACTGACCGACGGCATGCAGAACCTGTTTTACGGCGCAGAAGATCCCGTCGAGCTCGACGAGAGCGCCGCGGCGCACACGCTGGCCGAGATGACGCAGTACGCGCAGGACCTTCTGGGCGCGCTGGAAAAGGACAGTGCGCTGTTCGGCGGCGGCTTTTCCGTGGAGGAGGGCGCGACCGTCCAGTACGCGAGCTACGGCAGCGGCTTCGTCCTCTGGGGCATCGCGCTGAGCAATCCGCGCGGCGACACGGCGTCCTTCCTGCTCGACGATGCGACCGGCTGCGTGCTGGCGCTCAGTTATACATTTTCCGACAGCTTTGCCTTCCAGATCCGGCAGAACGACCTGTGGGATTACCTGCTGTGCGTGTTTGAAAACCGCGTCGGCGCCACGGTCGCGGCCGCGCTCGGCGTGCCGTACGACGAGGTGCAGATCCCGATGCCGGAAGCGGCGAAAAAAATGCTCGGTCTGCGCGCAAGCGGTGGAAACACCGTTCCCATGCAGCTGCTCAACGCCGGAAACGAGGGCAGTTACAACGACGGCATGGACAGCAGCATCACCGACTACCTGCAGTTTTATGACCCGGACGCCGACACGGCCTTTTCCCTGCCGGCATGGCGCGTGGAAAATACTTTGTATTTCAACGCACAATGATGCCGTTTCGATGCCAAAGTGTTGCCGGACGGATCACAGTCTCCGCTAAGATGGGGTCATACCCGCTTCGCGGAGACTTTTTTCGTCAGGAGATGTCCATTATGCAGATACAGGATCAGCCTCACATCGGCGTGCTCGGCGCAGACCCGGCCGCCATCACACAGTTCCTGCGCCGCGTGCAGGCGCTGGGCGGAGAACACGCCGTCCTGCTGCCGCTGAGCCCGGCGGCCGTGCCGGACTGCGAACCGTATCTGTGCGGAGCGTCCACACAGCCGCCCCTGCCGAAGCTGCGCGCAGCGGCGGAGGTGCTGGCCGCATCCGGCTGCACGGTCATCGCCGTGCCGGACAGTGCCGGCATTTTCTGCGAGCAGCTTACAGCAGCGGCCGGCATCCCGGTGCTGAGCACGGCGGACGCGGTGCTGCCGCAGCTGGTCGGTGCGCTGCGGCAGCGCGTGAGCATACTGTGTACGCCCGGCGTGCGCGCCGCCAATGTCTACGGTCTCGCCGCGCGGCGCTATGGGCTGCACTGCGGCTACCCCGACGCGCCCGTGCAGGCGCTGCTCGGCTGTGTGCAGCCGGAGAAAGCGTGCAGTGAGCAGGTGCTGCGCTCGATCATCGAGCTGGAGCTTGCGCGCGGGTGCGACGGCGTCGTGCTCGACAGCGCGCAGCTGTGCGCCGCGTTCGCGCACTTCGGTCTCGCCGCGCGCTATCCGCAGGTATTTGACAGTATGGAGCTGCTGGCGCAGGCCGCGCTGCAGCAGAGCGCCGCGGCATCCGACGCCCGCCGCGCATAAGATAGCTGCACGGCTGCGCGCCCTGACGGGCGCGCAGCCGTGCAGCTTGTCAAAGAGCCTCGTAGAGTTTCGCCGCCGGAGCGGCGAAAGAAAGTCCAATCATTTTCTTCGGCGACATGTGCGGCGAAGAAAATACTTCTCGGCCTGCAAACGTGCGCGCCGTCCGCCGAAGGCGGACGGCGCGTGCGCTGCAGTCAGGCCGCAAACCCCTTTGTCAAAAAGTAATACTTTTTGACAGTCTCAAAGGCTGCGCGCCCCACTTGGGGCGCGCAGCCGCGGTTTATCCGACCGTGAATGTCTCCTGCGTGTCGATATGTCCGTCATGATCCGTGCCCGGCGGGTTGTCGGGCATATCATAGACATAGGTCAGCATGCCGCCGTCATACGTCAGCGCCGTGACGGCATAGGCATCGGCATAGCCGACGCAGAACGCCCCGTCACGCCAGACGACGCGCGTGCGCGTGACGGTATCCGCTCCGTCCGAGAAACATAGCGCGTGGCACAGCAGCCCGCCGTCGCGGCAGACCTCATAGAGCGTGAGCGATGCCTTCTCCCCCGCTGCGCGCGCAGCCCAGAACGCCGCCACCGCTTCCGGGTGCGTGACCGGGTCGGCTGCGTCCACGTGCACAGCCGTCAGCCCCGCCGCGCCAAGCTCCGCCACGGCCTGCGCGATCTGCGCGTCCGTGAGGTCGACACCCGCAGCCGTGCCGTCACCGACCGCCTGCACAATGGGCTGATACCGCTGCGCCGCCGCGACGGCGGGGTCGGTCTCTTTTCCGCAGCCCGTCAGCAGCGCCGCGCACAGCAGACACAATAAAATGCGTTTCATGCGCACACCTCCCGTCATGTCTTAAAAACAGTGTACACGAAACAGTTCGGCATTGCAAATTTCGCCGCATCTGCTATACTGGCGGCAGATATATGCCGTATGAAGCCACCGGGAGAGCGCTGCGGCCGCCGAAGGAGTCACACTCTCAGGCAAAAGGACCGGCGGCGGACGGAGCTCTGGAGAGACGATTCCGCACCGAAGAAGCAAGGCCGCACGGCCAATCTTTCAGGTAAAAGGACAGAGTGCACACCTGCTTGCCGGCAGGGGTGTACTCTTTTTTTGGAGGTCATGGCCATGCAAACGTTCCTCTTTCTGCTCGAGCTGGCCGGAACGGTCGCGTTCGCCGTCAGCGGCGCGGTGCTCGGCATCGAAAAGCACATGGACATTTTCGGCGTGGGGCTGCTGGGCATCACGACGGCCGTCGGCGGCGGCATCCTGCGCGATCTCGTCGTAGGGCTGACCCCGCCGCGCGCGTTTCAGGACCCGATGTACCTGCTCGTGGCGCTCGGCGTGTCGGTCGTGCTGTTTTTCCCGTTCGTGCGCAGACTCATCGGGCGCAGCAAGCGCGTGTTTGACGCGCTCATGCTGCTCATGGACGCGACCGGGCTCGGCATCTTCACGATCACGGGCATCAACACCGCCATCACCCTCGCCGACTGCACCGACCCGCTGCTGCTGGTCTTTGTCGGTCTGCTGACCGGCACGGGCGGCGGCGTGCTGCGCGACGTGCTCGCCGGGGATATGCCCTACATCCTGCGCAAGCACATCTACGCCTGTGCCTCCATCGTGGGCGGCATCCTCTACCTGCTCCTGCGGCAGGTGTGGCAGGGACCGGGCGCGATCCTGACCGGCGTACTCGTCGTGGTCGGCATCCGCTGCGCCGCGGCACACTTTGAGTGGAACCTGCCGCGCGCAAAAACCGTGTGGAAAAGCGACGAGTGATGTGCTAGGATAAAGAAAAGAGTTCGCAAGACCGGAGGTCATGACCATGGCAAACATCCCAGCGCGCGCATGCCCGCTCGCAAAAAAATGCGGCGGCTGTCAGCTGCAGAACCTGTCGTATGACGAGCAGCTGCATCTCAAACAGGCGACGGCCATCCGCCTGCTCGGCCGCTTCGGCCACGTGGAGGAGATCATCGGCATGAAAGATCCCTACCACTACCGCAACAAGGTGCAGGCCGCCTTCGGTGTCAACCGGCAGGGACAGATCATCTCGGGCGTGTATCAGTCGGCCTCGCACCGCATCGTCCCGGTCAGCGACTGCCTGATCGAGGATAAGGTCGCCGACCGGATCATCGTCACGATCCGCAAGCTGCTCAAGAGCTTCAAGATCCGCCCCTACGATGAGGACACCGGCCGCGGCACGCTGCGGCACGTGCTCGTGCGGCGCGGCCGGCGCAGCGGGGAGATCCTCGTCGTGCTCGTGACCGCGCACGGTATGCTGCCCGGCAAGCGCAACTTCGTGCGCGCGCTGCTGCAGCAGCATCCGGACATCACGACCGTGGTGCAGAACATCAACGCCGGGCAGACGAGTCTCGTGCTCGGGGCACACAGTGAGGTGCTCTACGGACCGGGATATATCCGCGAGCAGCTCGGTGATTTCACGTTCCGCATCTCGCCGCGCGCGTTTTATCAGATCAACCCCGTCCAGACGGAGGTGCTCTACCGCACGGCGCTCGAATACGCAGGGCTGACCGGCACGGAGACCGTCGTGGACGCTTACTGCGGCACCGGCACGATCGGCATTTTCGCCAGCCGGGATGCCGCGCGTGTGATCGGCGTGGAGAATAACCGTGACGCCGTGCGCGATGCGATCAGCAACGCCAAGGCCAACCGCGCGGACAATGTCCGCTTCTACACCGCTGATGCAAGCGACTTCCTGCAGGGCATGGCCAAGGCCGGCGAGCACGCCGACGTCGTCATCCTCGACCCGCCGCGCGCCGGCAGCGACGAGCGTTTCCTCTCCGCCGTCACGACCGTAGCGCCGGAGCGGGTGGTATACGTGTCGTGCAACCCGGAGACGCTCGCGCGCGACCTCGGCTATCTCACCCGCCACGGCTACCGCGTCGAGCGCATCCAGCCGGTCGATATGTTCCCGCATACGGAGCATATTGAGATGGTTTGTTTGTTGATTAACCAAAATGCGAAGGCAAAGCATCATGTAAATGTAGGCATTGACGCTGAGGATTATTATAAGACAAAAGAAGACAAGTAGGGATTAATAGGCTACGTTCTTCGGAGAGCGGTCTTCCTTGGATATTGTCGCGAGATTTACAAAGCCTGATATGAAAAGATATTAGAATGGAGATAACGATATGGGAGATATTGTCGAATTGAACAACGGAGGAATTGCTCCGATTGATAAATCAAAAGATTTGATGGAAATTACAGAGGGTCTTTTGTTAGATACGAAATCATCGATTGAAAATAAAAAAACTATGAGCGTTCCTATCGCAGAACTGTCTGCATTAGGTGCTGGTGTTGCATCTCTTGTTCCTGCGTTTAATACAGTAACAACGACAACTACTCTTGCTACAGATGGCCTCTTCACAATAGCCAATAAGGTTGCTGGAGACACATTAAAAATGGCCAAGAATGGAAATGCTTGGGGCGCTATGAAAACAGCAACAGGCGGTTCTAAGATGGTTCAGTTAGCAGAGGCAGGACCACTTACAGCAACTTCTCAGGCTGTGTCAGCTATCAATCCAACGACAATGATGATGGCCGTTGCATTATATTCTATCGAAAAGCAACTTGGTGAGATTGCAGAAACACAGAAGCAGATATTATCCTTCCTTGAGATAAAGGATGAGGCTGGTATTGAAGGCGATCTGGAAACTTTATCAGAGTTGATAAACAATTATAAGCATAACTGGGATAATGAGATTTATGTGCAGAATAGCCACAAGATGGTAATGGATATCAAGAGAACGGCAAGAAGTAATATGCTTGCTTCACAGAAGAGGGTTGCCGAACTTGTGGCATCAAAGAAGCTTGTGGTTGGACAGGGGCAGGTAAAATCAACTCTATCCGAGATGGAGAAAAGATTTAAGTATTACAAACTTGCTTTGTATACTTACTCCCTTGCATCCATGATGGAGATTATGCTTGGTGGAAATTACAAAGAAGAGTACATCACAGGTATAAAGGATGAGATTATAAAACTGTCAGGCAATTATAGAGATCTTTTTGAGAAGAGTTCATTGTATCTTGAAAAGCTTGGTAGATCTGCAGTTGAAGCAAATGTACTCAAAGGTATCGGAACTGCAGGAAAAGCAGTTGGTAAGTTTATAGGCAGCATACCACTTGTGAAAGAAGGACCGGTTGATGAGTTCCTTCAGGATGGTGGCGCTAACTTGAAGAAGAATGCAATAGGTATGGAGAAACAAGCCGTTCACCAGTTTGCAGCACTTAACAATTCCGGAACACATATCTTCGTGAATAAGATGGAAGATATGATCCAGATATATAATCACACAGAACGAATTTGCTTTGATAATAAACAAATCTATTTAGTAGCAAATTAATATCCGGATATCCGGGCTGCTCTCTGAACAGGACCAGTAAAAACGGACAATAGAAAAACACCCCCTGATGTAGGAAAATAAAACTGCATCAGGGGGTGCTGTTATGTCAAAAAGAGAGTATACCCATGTACGGTTGCTGTA
>ERZ1673747.444-NODE-444-length-61719-cov-9.278234_pt1 | contig 61719 bp, 49 predicted proteins | sample MGYA00580220_ERZ1673747 | MGnify/ENA primary metagenome ERZ1673747 (study PRJEB41218, sample SAMN15661769) | gut metagenome | host: Homo sapiens | place: Canada: London | collected 2015-08-20/2019-03-30 | study: EMG produced TPA metagenomics assembly of...
TTGCCGCGCCTCTCTGCTTGCTTATGAGGCTTCCTCCGTTTTTATTTTTATAGAAAGAATCGAACGGAACGGATCGTGGAGATAGACAAAAACTGCCGTGTACGCGGGCGAAAGGTGATGGATATTTACCGCAAACATACCGTTGCGGTAGGGAGCTGATTGTGCTATGATTCATCAAAAAGGCACAGGCCCGGCCTGTTTTCCCGCGTCCTGCGGCACAGGATAATAGGGAAGCGGAAACGGTGGGCGGGACCTTGAAAATTGACAAAACAGAAAGGATCACTTGACGATGAAACCCAAATTTGACGGCTACGCGGCGCAGTACGACGCCTGGTTTATGGAAAACGAAAACGTGTTCCAGAGCGAATTCCGCCTGTTTGAAAAGGCGCTCGGCGATATTTCGGGGAAGCGCGTGCTCTCCGTTGGCTGCGGCAGCGGCCTGTTCGAGAGTATGATCGACTGCAAGAACATCGAGGGCGTTGAGCCCTCGCGCGACATGGGCGCGATCGCGCAGAAGCGCGGTGTCAACGTCATCGCCTTCGGCGCGATCGAGGAGGTCGAGCTTGAGGAGAACGCCTACGACATCATCTATTTGAACGGCAGCTCCAGCTATATGGAGGACCTGACGCGCGCGTTCGGCGTGTGCAAAAAGGCGCTCAAGCCGAACGGCAAGTTCATTTCGCTGGATGTGCCCAAGGAGAGCGCGTTCGGCTTCATGTACCTTCTCGCCAAGGCCGTTGGCACGTTCGACCACCCGTCCCTGCGCGGTGTCATGCCCAAGCTGCCGTATCCGCTCGAGCTGTGCTGCGCGGGCGTGTGGCACTCGACCGAGGAAAAGGTCGACGCGCTCAAATCGCTCGGCTTCCACGATTTTGACTTCTATCAGACGCTCTTGAAGAACCCTATGTACACCAACGAGAGCGTGGAGGACGTCGTCCCCGGCTACCAGAGCGGCGGTTACGTCGCGCTCATCGCCCACAAATGAGCGGGGAGAACAGAGTGAAGCTCTCCGAGAGGATCTACGAGCGGGCAAAGGCGCTCTGGCCGCGGTATCTGACCCATCCGTTTGTGACGGAGATGGCGGGCGGCACGCTGCCGAAGGAAAAGTTCCGCTACTATATGGTGCAGGATTATCTGTACCTGCGGGATTACGTGAAAATTTTTGCGGCGATCCTTCAGAAAACCGACGACTTCGAGCAGATCCGCTTTTTGAGCGGGGAGATGGCGAACACGATCGACGAGACGTTCCGCACGCATCTTCCGTACATGAAGCGCCTCGGCGTCACGGAGGAGGAGATCGCCGATGCGCGCCCGCACATCGACAACAGCGCCTACAGCCATTACATGCTCTGCGAGGCGCAGGCGGGGAATGTGCTGACGGGGCTCGTGACGCTTTTGAACTGCTCGTGGAGCTATGCGTATATTGCCGAGCAGATGGTGGAGCGCTACCCAAGCGCCCTGCACGATGAGAACTACGGCGCGTGGTTCGCGGGCTACGTTTCCGAGGAGTACCGGCAGACGAATCAGGCCTTGATCGACCGGATCGACGCGCTCGCTGAAGTGATCGACGAAAAGAAGGCGCAGCGGCTCTGCGAGATCTTCGAAAATTGCTGCCTTTTTGACCTGCGCTTCTGGGACATGGTCTACACGATGGGCGAGAACTGAACAGGAAAGAAAAGCCGGAGCAGCCTGAACTGCTCCGGCTTTTTCATTGAAAAGAAAGGATATTCACGGTTCCACGTTGGCGTGCTCCATCAGGTCGATGAGTACGCGGATGCCCTGCAAATACGAGCGGACGAGAAGACGCTCGTTCGTGCCGTGCACGCCGGAGGCGGCCTCCGTGGGCTCGGTCATAAACGGGCTGCACCGCAGGCATGTGTCGCAGATCTCCTCATAGCGGTGCGCGTCCGTCGCGCCCGCGGTCATCGACGGGATGAACACGACGTCCGGGAAGTAGCGCTGCATGCTCTCAACGACCCTGCGATAGCCGTAGCCGTCGCGCTTTGCGATGGCGGAGGGGTCGTTCGCTTGCAAAAAGCGCATCTCGACGCCTTTGTCCTGTACGTCCTCACGGCAGTGGGCCATGACGCTCTCGACCGTGTCTCCGTCCGCCAAGCGGAAGTTGATGACCGCGGTCATGTCCTGCGGCATCACATTGCACGCGGCGCTGCCGCCGTGGATCATCGTGGGCGCGATGGTGGTGGTGACAAACGGGAAGAGGTCGGGCGAGCCCATGCAGCAGGCCGCGATGGCGTCCGCGTTGCCCGCAACATCCTGCACAAGAGTCTTGAGCGGCTCCTCGGTGATGTAGGGAGCGAGGGTTTCAAACGCGCCGGTCATGGCGCTGTTGAGGTGCACGGAAAACGGCGCGCGCGTGATGTCGGCGATCGCGCCGGAGAGACGCCCAAGTGACGTGCCGCCGAACGGACGGCTCGAATGCCCGCCGATGCTGTGGACAGAGAGCTCCAAGTCGGCGTAGCCCTTTTCCATCAGCTGCACGCTGCCGATGGCCGTCTCCGGCGCGCCGAAGGCCGTGCCGGGCTCAATTTTGCAGCCGCCCTCGTCAAGAACGAATTCGAGAGTCACGCCCTGCGCCTTCAAATGCTCGGCGATGGCGAGCGCGCCTAAGTTGATGGTCTCCTCGTCGTCGCCGAAGGCGAGATACGCCGTGCGGGCAAAGGATTTGCCGTGGGCGAGCAGATATTCCGCGGCCTCCAGCACGCCGAAGACCTGCTCTTTGATGTCGAGCGTGCCGCGGCCCCAGATATAGCCGTCCGCGATGTCGCCGGAAAAGGCGGGATGCGTCCAGTCCTGCTCTGTGCCCTCAACAACGGGAACGACGTCCTGATGCGACATGTAGAGGCAGGGGCGCAGAGAAGCGTCGCTGCCGGGGATGGTGATGAGCACGGCGTGGTGGCCGATGCGCTCAAACGTGCCCACGCGCATGATGTTGGGGTAGCTTGCCTTGATGTGCGCGTGCAGCTTGTCGAACTCCGTGTAGTCCGTCCGGCTGTGGTCAAAGTAGTTGATGGTCTTGCACCGGATGGCGGCGGACAGGCGCGCGGCCGCGCCCTCGCCGTCCAAGTCGGGATAATTGCCCTCCAGGGCAAAAAAATCGGTCACTTTTTTCTGTATCATGCCATTTTATCCTCCAGATAGCGGCTGAGAAACTCACGCGTGCGCGGCTCCTTGGGGTTACCGAAGACCTCCTTGGGCGAGCCCTGCTCTAAGATAACCCCCTGATCCATGAAGACGACGCGGTCGCTCACTTCCTTGGCAAACGCCATCTCGTGCGTGACGACGACCATCGTCATGCCCTGCTGAGCGAGGTTTTTCATGACGTCCAGCACCTCGCCGACGATCTCGGGATCGAGCGCGGAGGTCGGCTCGTCGAAGAGCATGATCTCTGGCTCCATGCACAGCGCACGCGCGATGGCGACGCGCTGCTTCTGCCCGCCGGAGAGGCGGCGGGAGTCGGCGTGGATGAAGTCGGCAAGGCCAACGGTCGTTAAGTGCTTGATGGCCGTGGCCTCGGCCTGCGTCTTGGGGATGTGTTTGACGTCCATGGGAGCGAGGGTGCAGTTGTCAAGCACGGACTTGTTGTTGAAGAGGTTAAAGCCCTGGAACACCATGCCGATCTTCTGGCGCAGGGCGTTCAGGTTGACCTTTAAGTCCATTAAATCCTGCCCGTCGAACCAGATGTGGCCCGAGTCGGCCTCTTCCAGTAAGTTGATGCAGCGCAGCAGCGTCGATTTGCCGGAGCCGGATGCGCCGATGATGCACACGACCTCTCCGCGGTTGACCTCAAGGTCAATGCCCTTGAGCACGTGCAGGTCGCCGAAGGACTTTTCGAGCTGTTCGATTTTGATGATGGGATCGTTCGTCATAGCGCCCTCCTGTCAGTTCGAGCTGGGAAGCCCCAGATCGACGGTTTGGTTGCCCTGGTGCCGCTTGGTGTTGTCCGGCGCGGTCATCTTTCCCGTGATGGCCTTGAGCAGGAGCGAAGAAAGATACGTCAGGAACAGGTAAACGATGGCGGCGATGAGGTAGCACTCGGTACCTTTATAATAAATACCGGCGACCGAGCGGGTCATGAACATCAGATCGGACACGCCGACGACGCAGAGAACGGACGAATCCTTGATGTTGATGATGAATTCGTTGCCGATGGCGGGAAGCGAGTTCTTGATGGCCTGCGGGAAGACGACCTTGCGCATGGCCTGCCAGTGCGTCATGCCGAGCGAGCGCGCGGCCTCCATCTGGCCCGCGTCCACGGCGAGAATGCCGCCGCGCAGCACCTCGGCAAGATATGCCGTCGAGTTGAGCGAGATCGTGACAAGACCCGCTAAGAAGAGCGGCCAGACGCGGTTGATGTCCGAAACACTCATGCCCGTGCGCTTGAAAAGGCCGAACACGGCGTTGTAGAGAATGAGCGACTGCACCATCATTGGCGTGCCGCGGATGACGAAGATATAGAAGCGGGAGAATTTGTTGGCAACGATCTTGAGGAACTTCACAAAGTCGTTGTCACGCTTGTCTGGCTCCTGAATGCGGAGGAAGACCATGAGAAGCGCCAGCACGAACGCGATCGCCGTGCCGAAGAGTGCGAGGCGCACCGTGTACGAAATGCCGATGGCGAAGAGCGAGCGCTGGTTGTACGCCATGTAGGCCATGGTGGAGAGCGTGTCGGTCGGGTTGCTGTCGGCATGGATGGCGGCGTTGATGATGTAGGCGAGCTTCAGGATGAAGCGGTCGAGCACCAGCAGCGCGCAGGCCGCGGCGTCAAGATACGAGAGGTAGCGGCTGACGCGCACGATGAGGGGGCGTTTCATGATGGTGGAGCTGTAGCTGTTCCAGTAGGCCCACTTGACGAGCAGCGCCATGGCGCTCACGCCGAGGAAGAACCAGCAGATCGCCGCGAGCGCCGTGCCGAACATGGACTGCGCGGGGATGAAGCTGTACGGGCTGGGAGCGGAGTAGAACATGCCGAGACCCAGCAGGGCGATAAGACTTCCGCCTAAATAAACATAACGGTGATCCCGGGTGATGAAGTTCTTCCGGGGCGCGGTGGATGCTGCCATGGTGTTTCCTCCTTTATGGTGCGAAGCGCCTGATTTTTCTTTGAGTGCTTCGCGTACCCGCCGCCGCGGTTCAAGCGGCGGCGGTGCGTGGGCGATTACTGCGGCTGGCCGTCGACGGCTGCCTGCCACATGGCGGCGCGGGCGTCGTCGTCGATGCCGGAGAGGATGGTGTTGATCTGATCAAGGAGTTCATTGTCGCTCTTGCGCAGACCCACGCAGGAGCCCTTGGCCGGGAGCGTGAAGCCGCTGCCCTCATCGAAGGTGACCAGGCGGAAGTTCGGGTTGGAAGCGAGGTAGCCCTGCGCGTTCTCAACGTTGATGACGATGGCGTCGCAGGTGCCCTGCTGCAGGCGGGAGATCATGTCGGGCACGCTGCCGACGGGGCTTAAGTGGTCGACGCCTTCGATCTGCTCGATGACGTCATCGAGCGCTGTGCCCTGCTGGCCGAGGACGGCCGCGCCGGAGAAGTCCTGAATGGAGGTGGCATTTAAGTACGGGGAATCGGCGAGCACCATCAGGCCGTAGGTGGTCTCACGGTAGGGCTCGGAGAAGTTGATGGATTCGCGGCGCTCGGCGGTGTCCATCATACCGGCGATGATGGCGTCGATCTGGCCCTGATTGAGCGCGTCGATCAGGCCGTCCCAGCTGAGCTTGACGATGACGAGCTCCTTGCCGAGGCCCTCTGCGATGGCCTTGGCGATCTGCACGTCATAGCCTTCGGCATACGCGCCGGCGACGTTTTCAACGGGGACGTTCGAGTCCGTCGCTTCGCTTTCCTGCCAGTTGTTGGGGGCGTAAGCGCACTCCATGCCGACGCGGAATTCGTTGCTTTCGTTTGTGGTGGTGCCCTGCTGCTCCTGCTGCTGATCATTGCTGCTGTCGTCGGCGGCCTGACTGCCGCAGGCGGTGAGCGCGAAGAGCATGATGGCCGCCAGCAGGAGGGCGGTAAAGGTTCTGAGCTTCATGGTGGTGGTTTCCTTTCTTGTGATGAGTTTGATTTTTTCAAAAACAGGGGAGTCCTGCTTTCTACGCCTTCAGCGCACTCCCGATGCAGACAAAAAACAAAGCCGTAAATGCTTTGTGAAGCATTTACGGCTGCAACTGTACTGCAATCCGGCAAACCGGTCATCACCTTGGGGGGGGATAAACAGCTTGCCGACCTCGATAGCGCTCCACATACGTGACAGTCCGGCGGATGTTCTCCGACGAACCAGCGGCAAACGGCACAGGAACCGTTTCCACTTCGGCGGCATCCCCTTTCGCGCGCTCCGGCTTCCTGTGCCGGTGCGAACGCGCTACTTTTGTCAGCCGCGCCTCTATCTTCCCGACCTCGCGATCGGGCGTTTGAAATTGTTGGCGTTACCATACTCCCATGCTGGGATAATGTCAATCCCTAATTTTCCACTTCTCCAAATTTTGAGAATCTTTTTACACGGAAGAATGGGTTCTTGTGAAATATTACCACAGCTTTCCTGCATGAATATCGGATATGACACGCCGGAATGTAAAGAAGGGGCCGGAGCATGATACCCCAGCCCGCTGAAAATTCATCTCAAAACTCGGTGACGACATCGTACCCGCTGCCCGTCCAGATGGCGGGACGCGTTTCCAGCGTGTGCAGCGCGGTGACAAAATCGGGCAGCGTTGTGACCGTTTCGGGCAGCCATGTCACGTATTTTCCCACCTGCTCCGGCACGTGCGCGTCGCTCGCGCCGATGGCCTTGAGCCCCAGCTCGCGGCAGAAGCGCAGTGCCGTCTGGTTCTCCTCAAGCGGCGTGCTGCCGTTGAGGACCTCCACGCCGTCAAGACCGTGCACATCGCGCAGGTGCTCGCGCAGCCCGCGATTGTTGCTGCGAAAGGGGTGGCAGGAGACGCAGAAGCCGTCCTTTTCGCGCACCAGGGCGATAAAGTCCTGTGCGCTGACGCGGTGGTCGGGGATGCCGTCGATCCCCCAGGCGGTGATATCGCCCCAGAGAGAGAAAAATTCCACGCCGACGAAGATGGGGTAGCCGATCTCGCGGGAATAGGCCTCCGCGCGCTCGCGCAGGCCCATGCTGTCGTGGTCCGTGATGCAGATCGCGTCCAGCCCCTTTTGCCTGGCGATAGAGACGATCTCCTCCAGGTGGAGAAAGCTGTCGGTCGAGTAGGTGCATTCGTGCAGGTGCATATCAACAAGCATGGCAAGTTTACTCCTTTTCTCCGTGGCGGATGACCTTCAGCACGCTGCCGTCATCCTTCCACACAATGTCGTTGAGGCCGAGAAATGATGCGATATAGTCGTTTGCAGGATGGCGGAAGACCTCCTCTGCCGAACCGAGCTGCAAGAGCTGGCCCTCGCTCATCACGGCGATGGAGTCGGCCAGAATGAGCGCCTCCTCCTGATCGTGCGTGACGAAAACCATCGTGGTGCCGAGCTCGCGCTGCAGGCGCTTGAGCTCGCCGCGCATCCGCACGCGCAGCGCCGCGTCGAGGTTCGAGAGCGGCTCGTCAAGCAGGCAGAGCTTTGGCTCGACGATGAGCGCGCGGGTGAGCGCCACGCGCTGCTGCTGACCGCCCGAGAGCTCGCCGATGCGCGCGTCCTCGCGCTCGGCAAGGCCAACGAGAGTCAGATACCGGCGGCCCTTTTCCTTTGCCTCCGCGCGGGAATAGCCGCGGAATTTGAGCCCGTAGGTCACGTTTTGCAGCACACTCATGTGCGGAAACAGGCCGTAGGACTGGAAAACGGTCGAAACCGGCCGCCGCTCGGGCGGGAGCGCGGTGATATCCTGCCCGTCGAGGAGCACCCTGCCGCCGTCGGGCTTGAGAAAGCCGCCGATCATGTTGAGCGTGGTCGTCTTGCCGCAGCCCGACGAGCCGAGAATGCACAAAAGTTCGCCCTCTTCCAGGCCGAGGGAGAGGTCATGCACGGCGTATTTGCCGTCAAATTGCTTGCTCAAGCGGTCAAGTTCGAGATACACGGCGATTTTCCCCTTTCCGGATGATGAGGAAGGCGAGGCCTTCAACAAGAAGGACGATGACGGTGATGGCGCTCGCGATCAGCGAGGCGAGGGCGTAATCGCCCTGATATACCGCGTCGAAGAGCTTGAAGACGGCCAGCTGACGCTTGGCGTCGATGAGAAAGATGATGGAGCCCGCCGTCGTCATGCTGCTCGTGAAGTTATAGACAAAGCAGCTCAAGAACGCGGGCCGTAGCGCGGGAAAGACCACATCGCGCAGCACGGCGAGCCGTCCCGCGCCAAGGTCGCGCGCCGAGCGCTCCTGCACTTCGGGTAGGAGCGCGAGCGACGCGGTGCAGATCTTCGTGGAGGTCGGCAGTTGCTTGAAGAGCATGTTGGCCAGCACGATAAGGGCCGTGCCCGTCAGCTTGAGCGGCGCGTGGTTGAACGCGAGAATGTAGCCGATGCCGAAGCACGTGCCCGGCAGCATATAGGGCAGCGTCGCAAGGCAGTCGAAAAGGCTGCGGCCGATGATGCGTCGGCGGTCCATGTAATAGGCGAAGAGCATCGCAAAAACCGTGCCGGCAATGGAGACGATGAGCGCGTATTCAACGCTTCGCAGCATCGTCGACGAGCCGATGCGCCAGAGCTGGTCCCAGTATTGCAGCGTGAAGGAGTAGACGCCCTTCGTGCTCTTCAAAAAGCCCGAGAGGAACACACAGCCGTATTGCAGCACGATCATTACGAAGAAAACGGTGCTCAGCGCGATCATGCCCCAGCCCATCGCGCCGCAGCGCGGCAGCGAAAGACCGAGCTCCGTCTGAGCGGTGCGGCTGGCGTCGGTCAGCTTGTCTGAGCGGCGCATCAGTGCGCGGTAGACGAAAAAGAACACAATGGACGGGATGAGCAGGAACATGTTCATCGCCGAGGACTTTTCAAGGTCCGAGTATCCAACGACTTGCAAATAGATGTCCGCGGCCAGCGTGCTGAAGCGCCCGCCGATGATGATGGGCGTGCCGAAGTCCGCGAGCGAGCGGACGAACGAGAGCAGCAGGCACACGAGCGTCGCGGGCCGAATGAGCGGCAGGACAATATCGCGCAGGATGGCGCCGCCCGATGCGCCGAGGTCGCGCGCCGAGCAAAGGCTGCCCTCGTCCAGCTTTTCGAGGATGCCGGAGAGAAACATTGCGTTGAGCGGCACGAACGAGATCGACTGCATCAGGATGACGCCCCAGCGATTGTAGGGGTTCAGGCTCAGGTGCAGCAGGCGGTAGGTGATCCACCCGCGCCGCCCGTAGAGCTGGATATAGGCAAGCGACGAGACGAACGGCGGCGACACCATGGCGACGAGCATGACGACCATGCAGAGCGTCTTCTTCCACCCGCGCGCCGTGGCGCATACGAGCGCCGCTGAGAGCGAGAGGATAGTGGACAGCACCGCCGTAAAAACGCCGACAAATACGCTGTTGCGCAGACTCTCGCCGTACTGGCGCAGAACAGTGCCGAACATTGCAAAGCTCACGCCGCCGTCCGCGCCGCGCAGGCTCCGCAGCGCGATGCACGCGATGGGCCAGAGAATGAACAGCAGCACGCTCCCGAGCAGGACAAGTAAGATCAGTTTGTCGGCCGCGTTTTCACATAGGGAAAAAAGGACATCGTGAGATGCCCTTTTTTCTGTGTTTTTTTGGATAGCACCAGCGGACTTCATTTATTCCGTGGCGGCCTTGTCGCCCATCAGGGGCTCAAAGCGATCGAGGATCTCGGTGCGCTGGGAACCGAACAGGGACAGGTCCTCCGTCATGAGGAGCGTAGGATCATAGGACAGCTCAATACCTTCGATGGAGGGCTTGATGACCTTGATGCCGTTCTTCTGCTCGATCTCGGCGAGCTGACGGAGATGATCGTCGCTGCTGAAGAGCCACTCGACGAAGTACTTGGCAGCGTCAACGTTTTCAGCGTTCTTGAACACGGCCACACCCTCGGGGACCCAGGGCATACCGTCGGAGGGGTAAACGATGGTCAGGTCGTTCTCCTCGGCGGCCTGCTCGATGCTGGCGTCGATGTAGGAGATGCCGACAGCGAACTCACCGGAAGAGACCTTGTTCTTCGGGTCGGATCCGCGCTTGCCATAGTAGGCAATGTTGTTGTTCAGAGCCTCGAAGTAGTCCCAGCCCTGATCGCCCTTGGCCTGCAGCAGCGCGTTGACCACGGCGTAGTTGGTGCCGGAGACGGCGGGGTTGGACATGACGATCTCGCCCTCATACTGGCTGTCAGTCAGGTCATCCCAGCTCTCGGGAGCGGTCAGACCCAGCTCCTCCATGAGAGAGTTGTTGAGCAGGAAGCCGACAATGGTGATGCCCTTGGAATACCAGTAACCCTCGGTATCCTTGTACTCGTCGCCAAGCTCGGCGGCCGCGTCAAAGGTGACGGGCTCAAGCAGGCCGTCGTCCTTGGCGCTCATGAACGCGTCGATGCCGCCGCCGAACCACAGGTCAGCGGACGGGGTGCCGCCCTCGGCGCGGAGCTTGGAGAGCACCTCGCCGGAGGACATGGACAGGCATTCGACCTCCACGCCGGTGTCGGCGGTGAACGCGTCGAACAGGGGACCGTAGACGTCGCCGGTGGCGACGACCTTCATCGTGCCGGAGAGCTCGGGAGCGGTGTCCTGAGGCTCGTCGGGCGTCTGCGTGTCATCAGTCTTCGAGCCGCAGGCGACCAGAGAGAGCACCATCACGACGCAAAGCAGCAGAGAAAACAGCTTTTTCATAATTAACCTCTTTTCCAAATTTGCTAAAGAAATCCCCGCCGCTGCAGTAACAGTGGCGAGGATTATATTTTAGATAGAATAACGCAAAAAGTAAAATCGAAATTTGCACACGACTAAGGCGATTTCATCGAAAAAAACAATTATTTGGCAAACTGCGGATCAAGGACGGACAGCGCGTATGCCGCGTAGAGCGCCGCGCCGAGGGGGAGCGTTTCCTCGTCGATGTCGAAATCGCCGCGGTGGTTGGAGATGCAGGTGTGCGGCTTTTTGGGGTTTGCCGTGCCGAGGTAGGCGTAAGCGCCCTTCGTTTGCAGCAGATACTCGGCGAAATCGTCCCCGCTGAGCGACAGCGCGCGGTTTGCCGTCGTGGGGATGCCAAGCGCGTCGGCGACGCGCTCGACCTCCCCGCACACACCGGCGTCGTTCGTGAGCGGCGTGGCGAAGTCGTCCCATTCGACCTCTGCCGTGCCGCCGTAAAGGGCGGAGATGTGTGCGGCCGCGGCGTTGATCGTTTCGCGAAGGTGCGCGCGGCTCTCGGGCGAGAACATGCGCGTCGTGCCCTCGAACACGGCGGTCTCGGCCACGGCGTTGTAGGCCGTGCCGGCGTTCAGCTTGCCCACGCCGATGAGCACCGGCTCAACCGGCGAGGTCATGCGCGTGACGATGGACTGGAGCGCGACGACGAGCTCGCTTGCGATATAGAGCGCGTCCACGCCGAGCTGCGGCGTGGAGACGTGCGCGCTTTTGCCGTGGATGCGGATGATAAAGTGGTCGACGCCCGCGTTGTTGGCCCCCGGCTTGACGCCGACGGTCCCCGCGGGAAGGTCGGACGCCGTGTGCAGCCCGAAGACGCGCTGTGTGCCATCCAGCATGCCCGCGGCGATGAGCGGCCTTGCGCCCTGACCGATCTCCTCGGCGGGCTGGAAGAGGAAGCGCACCTCGCCACCAAAGTCCGCGCGGTGTGCGCTCAAAACCTTTGCCGCGCCGAGAAGACACGTCGTGTGCGCGTCGTGGCCGCAGGCGTGCATCATGCCCGGCGTTTGCGAGCGGTAGGGCACGTCGTTCGTCTCCTGAATGGGTAAGGCGTCGATATCCGCGCGCAGCACGACAAGGCCGCTTCCATTGCCGTTGCCGGTCAAATGGCCGACAACGGCGGTCTCGCCGACGCGCTCGTGCGGGATGCCGCACCTGTCAAGCTCGCGCTCGATGCGCGCGGCAGTGTGGTATTCGTGCAGGCCGAGCTCCGGGGCGCGGTGAAATTCCCGCCGCAGTGCGATGAGCTCGTCGCGAAGCTGCCGGCACTCTTCTCTCAGGGCGTTCATGGCGAATTTCCTTTCTTAACCCTTGGCAGGGATCTTTTCGCGCAGGGATTCGAGGCGGTTTAACGCGTCGGTGAGCGTTTCGTCCTTCTTGGCGAAGTGCAGGCGGATGAGGTGGTTGACCGGCTCGCGGAAGAAGCTCGAGCCTGGCACCGCGCCCACGCCGACCTTGCTCGCAAGGTCCTCGCAGAATTGAAGATCGCTCTCGTAGCCGAACTCCGAGATGTCGAGCATCACGTAGTAAGCGCCCTCGGGGTCATTGTGGACGATCTTGAGATCGTCAAGGCCCTTTAAGAACAGGTCCTTTTTGTGCGTGTACTCGGCTTGCAGCGCGTCGTAGTAGTCCTGACCGAAGTTGAGACCGGGGATGATGGCCTCCTGTAGGGGCGCCGCCGCGCCGACGGTGAGGAAGTCGTGGACCTTCTTCGCGCGGTCGATGATCTCCGGCGGGGCGATGATGTAGCCAAGGCGCCAGCCGGTGATGGAATAGGTCTTGGAAAGCGACGAGCAGGACAGCGTGCGCTCCCACATGTCGGGCAGCGTCGCAAAATAGGTGTGCTGGTGCGGGGCGTAAATGATGTGCTCATAGACCTCGTCGGTGATGACGTAGACGTCATATTTCTTGGCAAGACCCGCAATGATCTCGAGCTCCTCGCGCGTGAAGACCTTGCCGCAGGGGTTCGAGGGGTTGCACAGCACGAGCGCCTTGGGGTGCTGGCGGAACGCGTCCTCGAGCACTTCGGGGTCAAACGTGAACGACGGCGGCGTGAGCGGCACATAGATGGGCACCGCGCCGGAGAGGATCGTGTCGGCACTGTAATTTTCGTAGAACGGGGAGAAGATGACGACCTTGTCGCCGGGATTGGCGACGGTCATCATTGCGGCCATCATGGCCTCGGTGCTGCCGCAGGTGACGACGATCTCGCCGTTGGGGTCGATGTCGCGGCCCATGAAGTGGGACTGCTTCTTCGCCAGCGCCTCGCGGAAGTCCTGCGCGCCCCAGGTGATGGAGTACTGATGGAAGTCCTCGTAGGCGACCTGAGAGAGGCGGTCGAGGATGGGCTTGGGCGGGTCGAAATCGGGGAAGCCCTGGGAAAGATTCACCGCGCCGCACTGGTTGGAGATACGGGTCATGCGGCGGATGACGGAATCGGTAAAGCTCGCGGTGCGGTCAGAAAGTGCCTGCATTATTGTTTCCTCCTGTGAGATAAGATTTTCCGTTGTTCAAGATATGCTGCGGGTCGAGCGCCGTTTTGATGGCGTTCATGGCCTGTAAATTTTCCTTCGCCGTCTGGCGCAGGAAGTAGGGACGCTTCGATAGCCCGATGCCGTGCTCGCCGGAGGCGACGCCGCCGAGGCGATAGGCTTCGGCATAGGCCCTGTCCATGTTTTCGTGCAGCTCGCGCTGCCACGTTTCTTCATCCCGCTCGCCGCGCACGACGCACAGGTGCACATTGCCGTCGCCCGCGTGGCCGAAGCTGACCATCTGCATGCCGCTCTGGGCTTCCAAGTCGTTGATGAAGCGGATGAAGTCCGCCGTGCGGCTGATGGGCACAACGATATCGACCGGCTCCTGCTCGGAAACAGCCTCCACGGCCTTGACAAGCGCGCCGCGCACGCGCCAGATGTCAGCGCACTGCCGCGCGTCGGAGAGCTCGATAAAGTCGAGCGCGCCGTTTTGCAGCGCCAGAGAGCGCACGCGCGCGGCATTGGCCGTGACCTCTTCGCTTCTGCCGTCAAAGGTCAAGAGAATATAAGAGTCGGCGTCGGGGCGGGGATAAGAGACGCCGCAGAAGCGTTCGCCAAGCGCGACGACTTTGCGCTCCATGAATTCGACCGCCGTGGGGTTCGCGTTCGCGCGCAGGATGGTCAAAACGCTCTGGATGCCGGTTTTCAGGTCGGCATACGGCACAAGCACGCTGAGCGAGGCCTCGGGCTTGGGAACAAGGCGCAGCAGGCACTTTGTGATGACGGCGAGCGTACCCTCCGAGCCGATGAGAAGGTGCTTGAGCGAGAGTCCGCTCGCATCCTTGACCTGCTTGCCGCCGACTTGCATCACCGTGCCGTCAGCGAGCACGACCTCGAGCCCGCGCACATAGTCGCGCGTGACGCCGTACTTCACCGCGCGCATGCCGCCGGCGTTCGTGCTGATGTTGCCGCCGATGCTCGAGGCCTTTTCGCCGGGATCGGGCGGGTAGAACAGCCCGCGCGCTTCGACATAGGCCTGCAAGTCCTGCAAGAGCATACCGGGCTCGACCGTGACGGTCATCGTGTCCTCGTCGAGCTCGAGCACGCGGTCCATGCGGGAAAGGTCGAGGATGATGCCGCCCTCGAGCGGCACGGTAGAGCCGACAAGATTCGTCCCCGCGCCGCGCGGCGTGACGGGAACGCGGTGCTCGTGCGCGTAGCGCAGGAGCGCGCTCACTTCCTCGGTGGATAAGGGAAAGGCGAGCGCCTCGGCGCTGCCGTGGACGCGGCCGAGCACGTCGCTCTGGTATTCTGCGGGAATGTCCGCGCCGGTGAGCAGGCGGTTTTCGTCTGCAATGATGCGCCGCAGCGCGGAGAGATCAAGTGCCATAATAAATTCCTCCCGGAAAGGCGTACCGCCGCCCGCGCTCCCTGCGTTGCGGGAGCGCGGCGGCGGTCAGATGGTGTTTACTGATTGATCAAGTCCTGATCCCAGCCCACTGCAATGAAGTAACCGCCGAAGGTGTTGTTGAACACGTCCTCCGTCGCGCTGGACTGGAAGGCTTCGACGACCTTCTCATAGATGGCGGCGGTGTTGGGGTCTTTGACGTCAGCGGTGCGCGCGGCGATCAGATTCCAGTACTCCTCCACGTCGAGGACGCTGTCCTTGTAGATGGCCTCGTCGGTCTTGAGGCCAAAGTCGAGCGCGTAGTTGCCGTTCACGACCGCGGCGGCCACGTCGGGCAGGACGGAGGGGATGGTGTTGGCCTTGAGTTCTTCGATGGTGATGTTGACCTTGTAGCTCGTGATATCGTCAACGGTGGGGGTAAAGGCGGCGTTGGGGTCGAGCTCGATGAGGCCCGCGGCTTCGAGCACCTTGAGCGCGCGGCCGCCGTTGGTCAGATCGTCGGGAATGGCGACGACGTCACCGTCTTTGAGCTCGTCAACGGAACTGACCTTCTGAGAGTAGAGGTTCAGCGGGATGATGAAGGTGTTGCCGATGTTCTGGATCGCATAGCCGTAGTTGTCGATCTCGTTCTGGAGATAAATGCGGTGCTGGAAGGCGTTGAGGTCGATGTCGCCGTTGGCGAGCGCGTTGTTCGGGGTCACGTAGTCCGAGAACTGCACGATCTCGAGGTCGATGCCCTCGTCGGCGAGCGCGGCCTTCGCGGGCGCCCACAGGTCGTCATAGATGCCGCCGACCACGCCGAGCTTGACGGTCACGGTCTCGCCGGTCTGATTGTCGGTGTTGGCATCGCTGTTGTCGGCGGAGTCGTCGGCCTTGGAGCCGCAGGCGGTCAGCGCGAGGGCGAGCGTGGCGGCTGCAAGGGCGAGGGCAAAGAACTTTTTGAGCTTCATGGAAATATCCTCCGTTAAAATAATTTTTTGTAATGGGATGGGTAGGGACTGTATGGGGATCACGTTAATGCGTGTTCTTTTTGACGATGCGTCCGCCGACAAATTCGATGACGCAGACGATGAGCACCAGCACGAGCACGGTGACGTTCGTGATGTCGGCCATGTTGCGGTCGTGGCCGTAGCGGATGGCGAAGTCGCCGAGGCCGCCCGCGCCGGCAACGCCGGCCATGGCCGTGAGGTTTAAGAGACTCACGATCGTGATGGTCGTGCCGCGCGCGATGGCCGCGATGCTCTCCTTGAGATACACGCGGAAGATGATCTCAAGCGGGCTCGAGCCCATCGAGAGCGCCGCCTCGATAAGGCCGCCGTCGAGCTCGGCGAGCGCACTTTCGACCTGACGGGTGAAAAACGGCACTGAGCCGAACACCAGCGGCACGATCGCGCCGCGCACATAGAGCACCGTGCCGACCAGCGCGCGCGTGATGGGCATGACCCACGTCAGTAGGATGATAAACGGGATGGAGCGGAACAGGCTCACGAGCTTGTCGAGAATTTGGTAGACGACCTTGTTTTCCAAAATGCCGTTCGGCTTTGTCACCGTGAGCACCACGCCGAGCAGAAGCCCGAATACGAACGAGATGAGGCCCGACCAGAGCACCATGAGCATCGTGTCGCCGAGGGCCTTATAAAAGTCCGGCAGCTTGCTTGCAAGGTTCGGGGCAATGTTAACGATCAGCTCTTGCATCTTTGATGACCTCCACTCCGACATTTTTTTCGATCAGGTATTCGATCGCTTTCGTGATCTGCTTTCTCTCGCCGCTGATGATGGCGACCGTTCCGCCGATGGGAGAATCCTGCACGATGGTGATATCGGCGAAAATGATGTTGAGCGAGACGTTGAACATCTGCGACACGGCGGAGATGATCGGCTCGTTGACGTTGCGCTGAACATAGGACAGGCGGACGATGAGCTCGCCGGGCTGGAGACGCGTGACGGGGGAATCCTCGGCGATGAGCTCTTCGACCTTCTGGAGGTTCGAGGTCGTGTGGATGAAGCTCTTCGTGATGTCCTGCTTGGGCTCAGCGAAGACCGTGAAGACCTCGCCCTGCTCGACGACGCGGCCGTATTCCATGACGGCGACGCGGTCGCAGATCTCCTTGACGACGGCCATCTCGTGCGTGATGAGCACGATCGTGATGCCGAGCGTTTCGTTGAGGTGCTTGAGAAGGTGCAGGATCGCCTTCGTTGTCTGCGGGTCGAGCGCGGAGGTCGCCTCGTCGCACAGAAGCACCTGTGGGTCGTTGGCAAGGGCGCGGGCGATGGCGACACGCTGCTTCTGTCCGCCGGAGAGCTGGCTGGGGTAGGCGTCCGCCTTGTCGCCGATGCCGACGAGTTCCAAGAGCGTTGCGACCTTCTTCTGGATATCCTCCTTGCTCAGGCCGCTGCCCTTGAGCGGGTAGGCGACGTTTCCGGCCACCGTGCGCGACGGCATCAGGTTGAAGTGCTGGAAGATCATGCCGATCTTCTTGCGCGCCGCGCGCAGGTCCTTGGCAGAGAGCGCCGTCAAGTCCTGTCCCGCGACGAAGACGCTGCCGGAGCTTGGCCGCTCCAAAAGGTTGATGCATCGCACGAGCGTGGACTTGCCCGCGCCCGAGAAGCCGATGATCCCGAAGATCTCGCCCGAGCCGATGGAGAGCGACACGCCGCGCACGGCGTGCACGGCCTTTTCGCCCGAGCCGAAGTCCTTGGAAATGTTCTTGAGTTCGATCAAGTGAATTCCTCCTTTATCCCAAAAGCAAACAAAAAAAGCGGGGAGCTCATGAGCTCCCCGCTTCAGGTCAAACGATGTTCGGGTGGCAAGACCCTTCTGCGCGCTTTCAATCAGCGGCGGCAATTTCGTTCCTGTGCGTATCGGGCAGGCAAATGAGCATGAGCAATCGCGGGCATCGGCATCGCCATGTCCATGTTCATGCACATTAACATTCGAGAAGTGTAAGAGAACATTTCGTCGAAATCCTTTCCGAAAATCATACTGAGGTTGTGGGTATCATAGCACCGTGAAAAGCACACGTCAACAGAAAATGCGGGAAAATTCGCAACTTAGTCACACTTGACTAAAGCGGAAGAATAAACATGCGGACAAAATCGGGTAATATTGCCAGCAAATTTGCCGCGCCGTTCAGTTTTGAAATGAAAAAAGAGGAACGGAAGCGGTCAGCTTCGTTCCTCTTTCGCTGATTGAATGCCGAAAAAGCGGCGGCCGTTTTCGCTCGTCAGGGCGATGATTTCATCTGTGCTCATGCCGCGAATTTCTGCGAATTTTGCCGCGATATGGAACACATTGCGCGAGTCGTTGCGCGTGCCGCGCACGGGAACGGGGGCCATGTAAGGGCTGTCCGTTTCGAGAAGCACCCTGTCAAGCGGGACGATCTTTGCGACCTCGACAGTCTTCTTCGCGTTCTTGTAGGTCAGCGGGCCGTCAAAGCCCAGGTACCAGCCGCGCTTTATAAGCTCCTGCGCGATCTCGACGCTGCCGGAAAAGCAATGGAACACGCCGCGCACCTGCGGAAACTCCTTCACGATGGCGAGGCAGTCAGCATGCGCGTCGCGGTCGTGCACGATGACGGGGAGACCTAATTCCTGCGCCAGCGCGAGCTGGTCGCGGAAAACCTCTTGCTGGAATTCCCGCGGCGGGTTTTGCTCCCAGTAGTAGTCGAGCCCAATCTCGCCGATGGCGACGACCTTCGGGTTCTTTGCCCATGCGCGCAGCGTGTCGAGGCTCTCACGCGTGTAGGGCGCGCAGTTTTCCGGATGCCAGCCGACGGCGGCGTAGACGTGGGGATATTGTTCCGCGATCTCCACCGCGCGGCGCGAGGTATCCAAGTCGCAGCCCGGGTCGACGATCAGCCCCACGCCGTTTTCGGACATGGACGCGAGCAATGCCTCGCGGTCAGCGTCGAACGCCTCATCGTCGTAGTGGGCGTGGGTGTCAAAAATCAGATTCATTTCTTCTCCTGCTCAAAGATGAGGTCATATTCAAGGATCGCGCCATTCACCGACTGCGACACAGGCAGAAAGCCAACATAGCGCCAGCCTTCCTCCGCTGCACGGTCGATGATGTTCCGGTATTCGGGGTCAAGCGAAAATCCGCCAAGAATAGAAGCATTGGCGGCGACTTTTACATGAAAGTATTCATACATGGCTCTTTTCTCCTTTGCAGGCCCAAAGAGGGTGGATTTTCGCGCCCCAAGGGCGCGGGGATATGCCGCCTGCGGGCGGCAACACCACACCCCCCATTTTCTTTCCGTGGAAAGAAAACGGGCGGTGTGACTGTCCAAAAGAAAGGCGTTAGATTGGCAGTCTCAGGTTTGAATAAGCCTTTTGCCTCCGGAATGCGGCTGCCTGCGCGCGGCGTTGCCGCGTTTGCCTCTGCTATACGATTTGGCCTACTCCTATTATCCGCTGCCGCTCTGCTGATCTTGTAGGAGTGCAGACTAATATCCGTCTACCGCGGCGCTCCTCAATGCGGCGAGCGCCAGCAATGCCGCATTCGGCAGGCAGTCTGCCGCCGAGGGGACGTCACACGCGCCTCACGACAGTAAGGCACGGTTGAGAGTTGTCACGAAACGTAGGGATTCATGGCGAAGCCATGTACACCGCACTTACATTGCGCAGCGCGTGCAGCTCTTCAAGCCCAAGACCGGCAATGGAAACCTTTCTCTCGGGGGATTTAAAGGGGGATACTCTCTTTCGAGAAAGAGAGTATCCCCCTTTTACCCGTTCCCCGCGTCAGGTGGGGAAAACGAAAGGGGTTCACCCCTTTTGCTTTAGCAAAGCTTTGCTCCCGCAGGAATTTTATCATCCACCATAATAAGGTTGAGGACCTCCTCACCCTTCTCGGTGTGGACAGCAGAGAGCAGCATGCCGCAGCTCTCAAGCCCCATCATCTTGCGCGGGGGCAGGTTGACGATGGCGACGAGCGTCTTGCCGACGAGATCTTCGGGCTTGTACCACTTGTGGATGCCGGAGAGGATCTGGCGGTCGGTGCCGGTGCCGTCGTCGAGCGTGAAGCGCAGGAGCTTTTCGCTCTTCTTCACGGCCTCGCAGGCCTTGACCTTGACGGCGCGGAAGTCGGACTTGCAGAACGTGTCAAAGTCGACCTTTTCCTCGACCATCGGTTCGAACTCCATCGCGGGTAGCGCGGCCTTCTTCTGCGCCTCCTGAATGGCCTCGAGCTCTTCGAGCGCCTTCTGCGCGTCGACGCGCGGGAAGATGGCCTCGCCCTTGTGGACGGTGACGGTGGCGCTCAGGCTGCCCCACTTCGCGGCGCTGTCCCAATCGCGGCAGCACTCGCATGCGCCGATCTGCGCGAAAATCTTCTCGCAGGAATCGGGGATGAACGGGGTGAGCAGCACCGTGCAGATGCGGATGCTCTCGAGCAGGTTGTACATGACGGAAGCGAGGCGGGGCTTGTTGGCCTCGTCCTTGGCGAGCGCCCAGGGTGCGGTCTCGTCGATATACTTGTTGGCGCGCTGGATGCACTTGAAGATGAGCTCAAGCGCGTTCTGGAACTGGAACTTCTCCATCTCGGCTTCATACTTGCCGCGCAGCGCGGAGAGCTGAGAGATGAGCTCGTCGTCGAGCGCATCGGCCTGACGGCTTTCCGGCAGCGTGCCGCCGAAATATTTTTCGACCATGGCCGTCGTGCGGGAGACGAGGTTGCCGAGGTCGTTGGCGAGGTCGACATTGATGGTGTTGATGAGCAGTTCATTCGAGAAGTTGCCGTCCGAGCCGAACGGGAACGTGCGCAGCAGGAAGAAGCGCAGCGCGTCCACGCCGAAGCGCTCGGCGAGCACATAGGGGTCGACGACGTTGCCCTTGGACTTACTCATCTTGCCGCCGTCCATGACGAGCCAGCCGTGGCCGTAGACGTGCTTGGGAAGCGGCATGCCCATACTCATGAGCATCGCGGGCCAGATGATGGAGTGGAAGCGGACGATCTCCTTGCCGACAAAGTGCACGTCGGCGGGCCAGAACTTATCGTAATCGTCGTACTTGTCGTTCATGAAGCCGAGCGCCGTGCAGTAGTTGAAGAGCGCGTCGACCCAGACGTAAACGACGTGACCCGGGTCAAAGTCCACGGGGATGCCCCAGGTGAAGCTCGTGCGGGAGACGCAGAGGTCTTCAAGGCCCGGCTTGATAAAGTTGTTGACCATCTCGTTGACGCGAGAGGCGGGCTGGAGAAAGTCGGTGTCCTCAAGCAGGTGTTGCACGCGGTCGGCGTACTTGGAAAGCTTGAAGAAGTAGGCCTCTTCCTCGGCGTCCTCGACCTCGCGGCCGCAGTCGGGGCACTTGCCGTCGACGAGCTGGCTCTCGGTCCAGAAGCTCTCGCAGGGCTTGCAGTACTTGCCCTTGTAGGTGCCCTTATAGATGTCGCCGTTGTCGTGCATCTTCTTGAAGATCTTCTGGATGGCCTCGACATGGTAGTCATCCGTTGTGCGGATGAAGCGGTCGTTCGAAATATTCATGAGCTTCCACAGATCAAGGATGCCCTTTTCGCCGCAGACGATGTTGTCGACGAACTGCTGCGGGGTCACGCCCGCGGCCTTGGCCTTATCTTCGATCTTCTGGCCGTGCTCGTCGGTGCCGGTCAGGAACATGACGTCATAGCCCGTCAGGCGCTTGTAGCGTGCCATCGCGTCGGTCGCCACGGTGCAGTAGGTGTGGCCGATGTGGAGCTTGTCGGAGGGGTAGTAGATGGGGGTCGTGATATAGAATTTCTTCTTGTCCATTGGTGTTTTCCTCTTTTCTGCCCGCGCCGAATGAAAGCGGGGCGTAATTAGCTACAGTTTACCACCGTTATGGCGGTATTTGCAAGGTCTTTACAAAGAATCGTCCTCGTCGATCCATTTCTGCACGGGAACGATGTCGAATTCGGTTTCCGTGCGGCGAATAACAACCTCGTCGAGTCCTGCGTTGATGATCATGCGGCGGCACATGGGACAGCTCGTCGCGTCGTGCAGCAGCTCGCCGCTGCGCGCGTCGCGGCCGACTAAATAGATCGTCGCGCCGACCATGTCGCGCCGCTGGGCGGAGATGATGGCGTTCGCCTCGGCGTGGACGCTGCGGCAGAGCTCGTAGCGCTCGCCGCGCGGGACCTTGAGCTGCTCGCGCGTGCAGTAGCCGAGGTCGACGCAGTTTTTGCGTCCGCGCGGCGCGCCGTTGTAGCCGGTGGAGATGATCTCGTCGTTTTTGACGATGATCGCACCGTAGACGCGGCGCAGGCACGTCGCGCGCTCGAGCACGGTCTGCGCAATGTCCAGATAGTAATTCCGCTTGCTGACACGCTCCATATCGAGTCCTCCTTGTTGTTTTATCGAGAGATATTTCGATTTGTTATCAAATTTTGTTTCCCTGGGTGACCGTTCGCCGCTCAGATGCCCTGCAAGTCAAAGATCGGTGTGTATTCCTCTTTGGCGCTCGAGAGCTCCTGACAAAAGCCGTCGGTCAGGCCGCAGTCGCGCATGTACTGCACCGCCGTGCGGTACTCGCGCTCATTTAAGCGCCGCGCGAGCGCGCCGGTCGAACCGGGCTGCGGCGTATACTGGCTCATGAGCGAAAAGAGCACGGTCTTTGGCGGGAAGTGGGACGAAACATAGTCGATGACGCGCTTGGTGTTCTCCATCTGCCCCGGCAGGACGAGGTGGCGCAGAATGACGCCGGACTTCATCAGTCCGTCGTCCCCAATTTTGTATGCACCGACCTGGCGCACCATCTCGTCGATGGCCGCGGCGGCAACTTCAAAGTAGTCCGGCGCGGCGGAAAGCTCGCGCGCGGGGCGTTCCATGGCGTATTTTAAGTCGGGCAGATAGATCTGCACCTTGCCCTCGAGCGTTCTGAGCGTTTCGACGCGCTCGTAGCCGCCGCTGTTCCACACAACGGGGACGGGAAGCGGCTGATCCAGCGCTTCGAGCACCCAGGGGGTGAAGTGCGTGGGCGTGACAAGATCGATGCAGTGTGCGCCCTGCGAAACGAGGTCTTCCATGATCTCGCGCAGATGTGCGGGCGTGATGACTTTGCCGAAATTCTCGTGACTGATGTGCCCGTTCTGGCAGAAGACGCAGCCGAGGTTGCAGCCCGAAAAGAAGATGCAGCCCGCGCCGTTTTTACCGCTGAGCACGGGCTCTTCCCAGAGGTGCAGCATGGCGCGCGCGACGACTGAGCCCGCGGGCATGCGGCAGACGCCGCCCGCTTTCTCCGCTGTGCGCTCAGCATTGCAGCGACGGGGACAAATTTCACAGCGCATCAGTCGCCCGTGCCCTGACCGTTGAAGTCGGGGCCGAGGTCGCCGAGCATCCAGTGCTTGCGGCACAGGCCGATGTACTGGTCGTTCGCGCCGATGACGACCTGCGCACCCTGCTTGACGACATGGCCCTGCGCGTCAAAGCGCGCGTTGAACGCGGCCTTTTTGCCGCACCAGCAGATGGTCTTGACCTCTTCTAACTTGTCGGCCATGACAAGCAGCTCGTAGCTGCCGGGGAAAAGGTCGCCCTTGAAGTCGGCGCGCAGCCCGTAGCAGAGGACGGGGATGCCGCAGTCGTCGACGAGATGGACGAGGTATAAGACCTCCTCCTTTGTCAAAAACTGCGCTTCGTCGACGATGATGCAGGCATTTTCCTTGAGCTTGTCCTCGTCCATCTCGCGCATCTCATGGAAGTAGACGCAGGGGTATTCAAGCCCGATGCGCGAGTGCACCATGTGGTCGCCGTCGCGCGTGTCGAGCTGGGGCTTGCAGAGGAGCGTCTTCTGCCCGCGCTCTTCGTAGTTGAAGCGCGCCATCAGCGCGTTGGCCGTCTTGCTCGAGCCCATCGCGCCGTATTTGAAGTAAAGCTGTGCCATGGTCGTTGTTCTCCCTCTCTTATTGCAGCCGCGCGCGAACGAGCGCGGCAAATTTCTTGAATGCGGTGGGGATGGCGGCGGCGTCGAACGCCGCGGCGTCCGCCCAGAATAGATCGTCGGTTTCGCCCGTCACGTCGGCGAAGTAGCCCTTCATATCCCACTCGATGTGGGTGAAGATGTGCTTGGCGCTGCCCGCGGGCTCGATGGACTTTGCCGAAAGCCCCATCTGCGCAAGCGCAAGCGAAACGCCCGCCTCGTCGAGGCTCCCCAAGACGCTCGGGAATTCCCAGAGTGAGGCGAGAAGTCCCGTGTCCGCGCGCTTTCGCAGCGCGGCCTTGCCGTTTTGAAAGAGCAGCAGCACCGTGCGCTCTTCGACCCTGCGCGATTTTTTCTTCGCGCGCACGGGTAAGACTTCGGTGAGGCCGTTTTTGTACGCCTCGCACATCATTCGCGCGGGGCAGATCTCGCACTTGGGCGCGCCGTTCGGCAGGCACACCGTCGCGCCGAGGTCCATCATCGCCTGATTGTACGCACCGGGGCGGGCTAAGTCGATGGCGTCGTTGAGATGCGCGGTGAATTGCTTTCGTACCCTCGCGTCCATGATGTCGTCGGCGCAGCCGCTGACGCGCGCGGCGACGCGCAGCAGATTCCCGTCCACCGCGGCGACCGGTTCGCCGAAGTTGATCGAGGCGATGGCGGCGGCGGTGTAGTCGCCGATGCCGGGGAGCGTCTTGAGCGCTGTACACTTTCGCGGCAGCTCGCCGCCAAAGTCCGAGACAATGACCTTTGCCGCCTTTTGCAGATTCCGCGCCCGCGAGTAGTAGCCGAGCCCCTCCCAGAGCTTCAAGAGCCGTTCCTCCGGCACGGTGGCTAACGCCGCGGCGTCGGGCAGCTCTGCCATAAAGTGCTCGAAGTACGGAATGACGGCGCTCACGCGCGTCTGCTGGAGCATGATCTCCGAGACCCACGTGCGGTACGGCGTGACGACGCTGCGCCATGGCAGCGTGCGGCCGTTTAAGTCATACCACGTGAGCAGCGGCGCGGTCAGAGCATTTAAGTTTTCCCAATGTTCTGTCATCATATCATTTGTTGAAGCGCGCGGCGAAGCCGCAGCGGCGGCAGAGTTCTTCGGCGGGCTTCCGCCGGGAGAAGCCCTCGCGCAGAGCACATGCACGCGGGGAGGTCAGAATTTCGGTAAGCGGCTGGGTGAAGAGGTTCCCCAGCGCCACATCGCCCTCATGATCGAGGCAACAGGGCACGACCGTGCCGTCGACAAGGACACCGAGCTGGTCGCGCAGACCGTAGCAGAACTGCGCACCGGATTCGTTGGCGCTCAGGTCGGGCCAGTCGAACTTGCCCGCGCGCTCCAAATACAGGTGGTCGCGCAGAAGAAAGCTGCCGTTTCGCATCTCCGGCCAGTTATCGCCTGTGCGGGAGCGCAGAAAGTCGAGAATTTCGCCGTTGCGCGCGTCCGCGCCGCCGTCGTTCCAGAGGCGCAGCGCTACGATGACGCCTTTTTTTGCGGCCTTTTCAGCAAAGTTCCAGACCTGTGTCAGGTAAGAAAGCTCCTGCTCGTCCGCGCCGTCGTTGCCCTCAAAACTGTGGAGCGAGACGCTGATCTTGTGCAGGCTTTCGGCGGCAAGCAGCTCGTCGGAACGCTTTTGGAGCAGCGTGCCGTTCGTCGTGATGCAGATCTTCATATCCCGCGCTTTGGCGAGGGCGAAGAGCGTCGTAAGCTCAGGGTGCAGCAGCGGCTCGCCCATCACGTGCAGATAGACGTACTGCACATACCCCTCGAGCCGCGAGAGGATAAGGTCGAATTCCTGCGTGCTCATCGTGCGCGGCGCGCGCTTTGTCTTGGGACAGAAGGAGCAGGCGAGGTTGCAGCGGTTCGTGATCTCAACGTAGGCTTTTTTCAGCATCGCGCGGCTCCTTTCGTGAAGTCAGGGGGATAGATTCAAATATTTTACCATATCCGCGCGATTTTGCAAAGCCTTTTCCCCTTGCACCGCGCCGCGGCGTCTGCTATAATCCTACAGGCAAACTTCCATCCTCCGCAGCGAAAGGAGAAACCGCATGACCGTCACGTTTATCGCCCACAGCGCGTATCTTGTCGAATGGGACAAGTTCTATACGCTCTTTGACTACACCTACGAGCCCGACTACACGGGCGAGCTGCCGGAGCTGAACCCAGACAAGCCGCTGCTCGTCTTTGCGAGCCACAGCCACGAGGACCACTTCGACGCCAAGGTGTTCACACTTTTGGAAAAGTACCCCGACGCGCGCTTTTTCGTCTCGCGCGACACGCGCCTTACCGAGCGCAAGCGCCAGTGGCTCAACATTCCTGATGCGGCCTTTGCCCGCACGACCGTCCTGCGGCCCGACAGCATCCTGCTCACCGACGTTGCGGGCGAGGATTTGAGCATCCGCGCCATCAAGTCGACGGACATCGGCAACGCCTACCTTCTGCGCTGCGAGGGGAAGATGGTCTACCACGGGGGCGACCTCAACTGGTGGAACTGGGAGAGCGAGGGCAAGGCTTACTGCAACAACATGACCGTCCACTACCATGCGGCCATTGAAAAGCTCGCCTCCGCCGTGCGCAACGAGGCGACGGACAACAACATCGCGCCCGAGATCACGGCGGCGATGGCGCCGCTTGACCCGCGCCTTGGTGAAGGCAGCGAGGGCCTCGGCATCGAGTATCTGCTGAAGAATGTGACGGTGCAGCACATCTTCCCGATGCACATGTGGAAAAAGTATGAGGTCATCGACCGCTACATCGCTGCGCACCCGGACGAAAAGGGCATCATCGCGCGCATCACGCGCGACGGTCAGCAATTCGAGATTTGAAAATAAAAAGGAAAGCGCCTTCCGCATCGCGGAAGGCGCTTTCCCGTTCGAAGGGGATTTGTGGAGAAAAAACACTGACGTATTTTTTACTGGCTCACTGCCGTGAGAGGCATTTTGAGGATCTGACCGACGAAAATGACCGAGGGGGACTTGACGGTGTCCTTATTCAGGTCATAGATCTCAGTCCAGCGGTTGCCATTGCCGAGCTGCTTGCTGGCGATCTTCCACAGACTGTCGCCGGAGACGACGGTGTAGGTATCGCTGCTCGCGGGCTGGGAGGGCTTCTCAGGCTGCGTGGGCTGGGTGGGCTCGGCGGAGGTGCCGTTGCTCACAAGCGTGGTGCGCGGGTCATTGCCGGTGTAGCGGTAGAGCGGGAAGTTCTTCGTGGTCTCATCATACTTGAGCAGACCGTTCTGATAGATCGTGCCGTTGTAGCGTGCGCTGTCGCCGACGTCGGGCTCCATCAGCATGCCGATGATCGTGCCGCTCTCCTGATCCATGGGGATCACGTAAGCGCCCTTTTCGAAGGTGACTTTCGCGCTGTCGCGCAGGTCGGCGATGCAGCTCTTGGTGCCGTCGGCCTCGATGTAATAGTACTGCTGGAGCTCGGCACTGGAACCGGCATTGAGCTTATAGTACTCTGCGCCGTGGTGGTCGAGCGTGTAGAGAAGTTTGTCGATCCACTCAACGTCCGCGGGGACGACGTAGGCAGTCGGGCGGGTGCGGCTGCGGACGATGGTGTCCTGCAGGCTGATGGCGTTGGCGCCGATGCTGTTGATGTTACCGTAGATATCGGCGACATACTGGTGCAGCGGGGTCGGGCTCTTGACCTTGCCGGAGGCGCTCTGCTTGAGGACGAGAACGTCGGATTCGCTGTAGGTCTTGCCGGTCTCGGCGACCTTGGCGCGGGCGGTGTTCACGGTGTCCATAACGGTTTTGGCGTTGGCGGCGGTGGTGTCATAGATGGACTTGGTCGCAACGACCTGACCGTATACGCGGCGCGGCATGGCGAACAGCGCGCCGTCAGCGCCGTGACTCTCAATCAGAATGGAGATGGCGTTGCCGAGACCGTAGTAGGCGCGGCCAATGGGGTTATTGCTGGTGATGCCGTAGTGGTAGGCGCGGAAACCGGTGTCGAGCAGGTCCTTGTGCATCTTGTCGACGACAAGCTCGGTGGTCAGCTTGGTCACGGCAGGATCGTCGTTCAGGCTGGAAGCGCCGGTGATCTGGAAGTCATTGAGTTCGAACTTCTCGGGATCGTTATTGTAGTTGCCCATCTCGGAGAAGAAAAATTCGTGGTTGTCGATCACAACGTGCGGCATGAACTTGTAGTATGTTTCGTGCAGCATGGCCGTTTCCTTGGAGCTGATCGCCATGTGGTCGCGGTTCATGTCGATGCCGTCATAATCGGTGCGGACGAAGAGAAATGCGCCTTCCACATTGATGCGGGGGATCATCACGATATCGATCTTGTCGAGGATATCCTCACCGTACTGGCCGCAGAGCTCCTGAATCATGACGAGCGCGCTCTCACCGGCGGCAGGCTCATAGGGGTGAATCTGGGCCTGCTGCCACACGATGGGCTTGCCGCCTTCGCGCAGGATCTTGGCCGCATCGTCCATGGTGGCGTTTGCGGGAATATTTTTCTTGGTGAACACGAGCACGGGGTAGTCGTAGCCATAGTGGGCAGTTTTACCGGCGCTGAAAACGTGCATGTAGCTGCTCTTAGTCGCGTATTCCTTGATGAAAGCGGTCATCTCTTCGTTGGTGGTGGCCTGATAGAGCGCGCGGCCCTCCTGGAAGGCGGGAGTGGTGAAGGGCTTGTAGCCGACGAGCTCGTCCGTGCCGAGCAGGTACTCCATCTCATCAGTTCCCTCGATGGGAACGCCGTAGCCAACGCCCTGGTCAAAACCAGCGGGGGCCTTTTCACCGTTCACGCCGACGGGATTGTTGTTACTGGTCTCATAGCCGGTGCCGGCGATGGGCGCAGTTTTGACGGGTAGTGTCTTCGCACCAGCTTTCAGGTCTGCCTCAGTGACGAGGAAGAGCTTGACGATGCTGTAATACTTGCTCTCGACCTTGCCGCGGACGAGATAACAGTAGCCGCCTGCCTCGGTAACGGTGTACTTGCCGTCCTTGTCCGGTTCAATGATTGTCAGCTTGGGATAGTTTTCGCTATTAGGCTCGGTGAAGGCCTTGACAATACCTTCGACGGTTTTTGCTTCACGTTTCTGATACCATGCGGGGATACCTTTGAACATGGTTACGACTACGTCGTTTGCGGGAACATCCTTAGGATATTCAAGCGTGATCTTCACGCTTTTCTCTGCTGCGAGCGTGCTGGTCATCAGCATCGTGACGACCATCGCGAGAGTCAGCAGACAGCTCAGGGATCGCTGCATCATTTTTCTCATAGCTTCTTTTCTCCTTCTTAAAAACTGTCGGTACCGGAACATCATGCACAAACGGAAGAGAATTTACCCGTTAATTTCTGTTGACAATACCGATTTGGATAAGTAAACTGTAACTATTAAAGTCGCCTTTAAGTCAATAGGTTTTCGCGCGGTCATCTTAACAGTTTTTTGAGGAGTTTTTCGTATGCCTTATACAATCGGAGAAGTGGCACGTATGATGAATATTGCCCCATCGACCCTGCGCTACTATGAAAAGGAGGGGCTGCTGTCTCTCGGTGTGCGCGCCAGCAATGGGCAGCGAACGTACACAGACGACGATATTGCAACGCTTTCAATCATCGAGTACCTGAAATTCTGCGGTCTTCCGCTCAAGGAGATTCGCTCGTTCCTGCCGCTCATCCGGCCCGGCGGAGAGACACTCAGCGCCCGCCGCGACATCCTTGCCAAAGAGCGCGACAACGTCCGCGCGCAGATCGCGGCGCTGCAAACGAAGCTCGAACGTCTGGAATTCGGCTGCTGGTTCTACGAGACCGCGCAGCAGTACGGATCAGTTCTGCCGCTGTATGAATTTTCAGAGGAGCACTTTCCTCCGGAACATCGCAACGTCCTGCGGGAGAGCTTTCACCTGCCGTTGGCACACGTGCGCACAAAGCTCGAATGGTGATAAAAAAGGGAGCCCTGAGACATACCGTCTCAGGGCTCCCTATATGTCGATCCTTATTTCTTTTTGTCCGCTGTGCCCCACGGGTGGCACTGGTAGGACTGCTTCTCGCTCATGCCGAAGTAGCGCAGGTCCGTGCGCCCGTACTGGTCGCCCCAGGTGACGTCGATGTGGTACTGCGTGCCGTCCAGCGTCGCGAGCGTCCAGATGTGGCTGTCGTTAAAAAGCGAGGTGCACTCGATGCCCTCGAGCTTCAAGAGCAGATTGTAAGCGCCCGTGTAGCCGTCGCACACGGCAAGGCCGCTGACAAGCGCGCCGTAGGCAAGATGGCTCGCGGAATCGTCTGCGGCGGCGTTATCGTAGCGGCAGTGGTCGCACAGCCATTGAAAATACGTGCGCGCGATCTCGTACTGGCTCATGTCGTAGCTCAGCGTGCCGCTCTCCCAAAGGGAGTCGTGGACCTTGATGGCGGCGGCGAGCGCCTTGGCGCGGTACGATTCGAGCGTTTTGTCCGTACAGGCGGTGGACGAAAACGTGAGTACGACCTTGCCCGTCGAATACGAGCGGCAGGAGACGGCGTTGTACATCTGCTCGCAGTACGTCTTGACGCAGGAGGTGAACGTCTGCGTCAGTGCGCTGGCGGTGGCGGTGGTGAGGGCCTTGGAGTAGTTCAGCGTGATCGTGTGCTCGCCGCGCGCGAGCATATTGCGAACCAAACCGTCGATGGCGGCGGTGTCCTTGGCAGACGTCGGGAGCGACGTGCTTGCCGGCGCTTTGACAAGGCTTGCGAGCGTCGCATTTTTGACGGAGTGATACGGCGCGACCGTCCACGTGAGCGTCAGGCGCGTTTCGGGCTTGACCACGCGCGTCAAAAGCGCCGCGATCTCCGCGCGGCTGACGCTGCGGTCGGGGTAAAAGCTGCCCTTTGCGTCCATGCCGGAGAGCAGCCCGCGGCGGTACATCAGAAGTATTTCACTGCGGTAGGGCGTTTTGTCCGTCACGTCGGCGATGTACTCGCGGCTCGCGTAGGCCGAGGTGACGAGCGAGGCGTTGGGCTCGGTGTACCATTCCTCCGGCACGGCGAAGGCGAAGATGCCCGCCATCTGCGCGCGCGACGCGGGCAGGAGGTAGAAGCCCTCAAAGCTGTTGCCGAGAAGATTCTGGCTCTTCAAATACGAGACATACGGCGCATACCACGCCTCGTTTTCCTTCGCGGCGGGGATGACCGCGTCGCTGCCGGTCGTGTAGATGGCGCGCAGCCGCGCGGCGATGGTCAAAAGCTCGGCGATCGTCACGTTGCCGCTTGGCGCAAAGGAACTCTCACTGCGACCGTTCAAAAGCCCGTATTCATAGGCCGAGACGACCGGAGAGACGAACCAGTCGCCGTCTTTCACGTCGGCAAACTGGCCCTCGTAGACGCGAAGAAGCACGAACGGGGCGCTGTCTTCGCTCGTCGTTTCCTCCTGTGCGGGAGCGGCAGTGTCCTGCGCGGGCTCCTTGCTGTAAGCAAAGGCGCTGATGCTCAGCGCAAGTGCGAGCGCCGCGACAAGCAGCGCAAAGCGGAACTTCATGGCGTTTGCTCTCTCTTTCTCACATTCTCAAAATTTCACGGGGATTACGGGACTAAAATGTTCTGGTCGTCCGCGGTGATATCCGTAGCGTAGGGGTTGAGCATCGAATTCGTCATCTCGAGCACCTGCTCGGGGTCGAGCGCATAGACCGACATGCCCTTGTACCAGCCCGAGCCGTCACCGGGGAGGGTGGCAAAGCTGATGGCGTCCATGCCGCCCATACTGAGCGCCTGGTTGGCAAGCCACATGAGGTTGCCGAGCGTCAGGTCGGTCTTGACATATTTTAAGAACGTTTCCGCCATCGCGGGGACATTTTCGAGCTTTATGAGCTTTTGCGCCACGGTTTTCAAAAACGCCTGCTGTGTGCCGATGCGGCCGAGGTCCTGCTGCCCGCCGTAGCCGGTGTTGTCGTTGTTGTGGCGGAAGCGCACGACCTCCATGGCCTGCTGGCCGTTCAGGTGCTGGAGGCCGGCCTTGAAGTGAATGTGCAGGTCTTGGTAGGGGTCGTCGTAGTCCATATCCTCGGGCACGTCGAAGTCGACGCCGTCGATCTGGTCGATGAGTGAGATGAAGCCCTTTAAGTTGACGGAGACGTAAAAGTCCACGGGAACGCCGAGCATATCCTCGATGTTGCTGCGCAGCTTTTCCGTGCCGCCGTTATTGTAGGAGGAATTGAGCTTGTGGCCGTTGCTCATCAGTGTGTCGCGCGGCAGGCTGACGATGTCGACCGTCTTGTTTACCGCGTCAAAGCGCATGAGCATATTCGTGTCGCTGCCGCCGGCGTCGTTGTCCACGCCGTAGAGCAGAATATTATAGCAGTATTTACTTTTACGTTCCCTGCCGTTGGAGATGGTCTGGATGGCGTCGCTGTCCTCGGCCCCGTCCTGCTGCGTCTGCTGGTCCTCGTTGTCCGTGACGGGCTCAGGCGCGCGCACAACATACTTGACCGTCGCCACGACGGCCACGGTCAGGAAAAGAAGCGACAAAAGCGTCACGACCACGCGCTCACCGCGGCTGCCGGACTGCTTTCTTTTGCGCTTTTTTGCCTTTTTGCTGCGGCGCGGCTCATCGTCATAGCCGCGCTCGTAATAATTCTGCTCTCGCATCTCAAAATTGCTCCGATCATTTTTCTTTTAGTTTACAATAATGCATTCTACCCTGCGCGGCGGAATTGTGCAAGAGTAATTTTGCCGCGCGGGAGGCGCACTCTTATGTTAGACGCAAAAAGTCGAAAAAAGTTTCAAAATCCCTTGTATTTTTTTCGCGTGGCCATGCCGCCGCGGATGTGGCGCTGGGCCTTGTTGACCTCCAGCACCTCCTTGACCTGCAAGTATAGGCTGCGGTTGAACTGCGGCAGGCGGTCCTGCAGGTCCTTGTGCACGGTGGACTTGCTCACGCCGAACTTTTTTGCCGCGGCGCGCACGGTGGCGCGGTTTTCGATGATGTAGGCGGCCAGCGCGCAGGCGCGCTCTTCCATGTTACCCTTCATGCAGCACACTCCTGACTCATGTTGCTCCATCTATATGCGTGCAGAAGGGGAATATGCGCATCGGGAATGAATGCGCGGCAAAAACGTTGTGCAAAGCAGTTCAGGCGTGTTATAATTTCTCTGTCTACACCGAAGACGGCACAAACGAAACGACAGGGAGGTCCTGCATGGAAAATAAACTCATCCGCAGCAAATACTTTTTATACCTGACCGAATTTTTCGCCGGTATGTCCGTCATGGCGGTCGAGCTCGGCGCGAGCAGGCTCATGGCCCCGTACTTCAGCTCGTCGCAGATCGTGTGGACCGTTATCATCGGCGTCATTATGATCGCGATGGCCATCGGCAACGTCTGGGGCGGCAAGCTCGCCGACAGGAGCGCGACGCCCGATAAGCTCTACCGCCGCCTCATCATCGCGGCCATCTGGATCGCGCTCATCCCGTTTGTGGGACGGTACCTGATCGCGGGCATCTCGCTGCTGCTGGCGCTTTTTGTGACGAAAAACTTCCTCGTCTGGGCGGCGCTCGCGGCGTGCCTTGTGATCTTCGCGTTCCCGTGCGTGCTGCTCGGCACCGTCACGCCGTCGCTCACGCGCTTCACGGTCGACAATCTCGACGACACGGGCAAGACCGTGGGCAGGCTCAACGCGCTCAACACCATCGGCAGCATCATCGGAACCTTCGTGCCGACGTTTGTGACGATCCCCGCCGTCGGCACGGCGGCAACGTTTTTGATCTTCTCCGGTGTGCTCGCGGCCATCGGCATCGCGTACTTCGTGTTCGAGAAGAAAAAGAGCGTGCCGGGGATCGTCTCCGTCCTTTTGATCGCTGGACTGTGCTTTGCCCTGCCGTCTTACAGCTTCGCCTTCTGGCAGAGCGACATCACGCTTGAGGACGAGTCCATCTACAACTATTTGCAGGTGCAGGACGACGCGAAGCGCACGACGCTCTCGACGAACGTGCTCTTCGGTGTGCAGAGCGTGCAGGTCAAGGGCGACGCGCTGACGGGCATGTACTATGACTACGCGCTCGCTGCGCCCTGCATGGCGGGCATGGACGGCACGGACAACGAAAACCGCAGCGTGATGATCCTCGGCATGGGCTCTGGCACGTACGCGAGCTACTGTACGCGCTATTTCCCCGGCGCGAGTGTGCAGGGCGCGGAGATCGACAAAAAAATTGCCGGCATTGCGACGGACTACTTCGGACTTCCAGGCAGCGTGACCGTCGCGGTCGAGGACGGGCGCGCGTACCTTGCCGCGTCGAAGGAGAAGTTTGACGTCATCATGGTGGACGCCTATCAGGATATCACCATCCCGTTCCAGCTCTCGAGCGTCGAGTTTTTCAATGAAGTGCAGGCACATTTGAAGCCGAACGGCGTGATGGTCGTGAACCTCAACATGACGTCCGCGGAGAACGGCTCGATCAACGAATACCTCTGCGACACGATGGCGAGTGTCTTCCAGCACACCGTCACCGTGCCGGTGAGGGGCAACACGAATACCGAGGTCTTCTGCACGAACGCGGATGACTGGGAGGAGACGTTCCTGTGCAGCATCGCGAACCTCAAGGACAGCGGCTACGCCGGCATGATGCGCACGGTATACGGAAAGCTCACGCCCTATGAGGGCGGAAACTGCATCCTGACGGACGACAAGGCCCCTGTCGAGGTGCTGGGCATGCACGTGCTCGACGAGCTCATCGGCGATGAGCTCAACTACTACAAAGACGAACTGAGAACCGGCGGCCTGTCCGCACTGATCGGAAATTGAAAACAAAAAGAATCCCGCGCCCACGGCGCGGAATTCTTTTCAGGGTAGAGAGCCTCGCAGAGTTTTTACCCGCAAGGGGTACGCAGCATCCGTAAGGCAGCAAAGCTGCCAACGGCTGCCCAGGTGCCGCGCACGGCACGAAATAAATTCAAATCGGTTTTCCGCCGTGACATGTGCGCCCTCCAGAGGGGCTTCTCTTGCCCGCTGCGGGGCAATTCACCTTCTGGCAGAAAACTCTTTGCGCGAAGTGGAAACCGGCGAAGTGCCGCCAGCGGCGGAAACAGCAAGTCGGTTTCGAGGAAGCGGCACGATTGGCGCGCCTGCAAGGGCGCGGGAATCGTAGTGCCGCAACGGTGTAAGGTCGAATTGTCCGCTTTTAGCGGACAACCGAGGCACAGAACGCAGCGAAACCTTCTCAAAAAAGTGGCTTTGCCACTTTTTTGATTACAAAATCAGCATCAGCACAGGAATCACAACGAAGCACGCGATCGTGGAGAGTGCCGCGCCCTGCGCGGCGAATTCCTCGTCCGCGCCGTATTCCGCGGCGGCGACGACCGTCTGTGTCACGACGGGCATTGCCGTCTCGACGAGGAGCACGCTGCGGCCGAGACCCGCGACGCCGAAGACCTCGCACAGCGCGAACGACACGCCCGGCACAAGCAGAAAGCGGAAGAGCATCACAAGGGCGAGGTCGCGGTCAAGCTTCAGATTTTTGAGCCCGATCTCATAGATGATATAGCCCGTGAGCAGCAGCGCCAGCGGCGTGACAAGGTTGTTCATATACTTGCAGTAGCTCATCAGAAGCGGCGGCAGCTGAATGCCGGTGAACACGAGCACGAAGCTCACGAGGACGCCGATGACGGCGGGCGTGGTCAGAAACTTTTTGACCATCCGCCGATCAAAGCCGCCGCCTTCGCCTGCCCAGCGCACGAGCGACAGACCCACGAGCTGGACAAAGCTGGTGTTGACAAGGTAGTAGAGCATGACATAGGGCGTGCAGCTTTCGCCGAAAAGCTCGGTGCACATCGGAAGGCCGACAAAAATGGCGTTCGACACCGAGCACATCATCATAAAGACGCCGAGCCGTTTGCGCGGCAGCTTCAGGAGTTTGCCGACAAGCAGCGACAGCAGGAACGCGCCGATCGTGGAGAGGAACGGCACGAGCAGAAAGCCCAGCGAGCCCGCGAGCAGGTCGTGCGTCAGGTTGTTTGTCAGTCCGTAGACGCACATGCAGGGGATGGCGACGGACATGGTGAACTTGCTGATAAAGCGCTTGGCCTGCGGGCTCATCCAGCCCATGCGCGCGCAGAAATAGCCCGTCGCCGTCAGCAGCAGGATGATGGTGACGGAAGAGACCGCGTGCAGAAATGCTTCCATGGTGTACCTCGAACGTAAAATAGTACTGCCAGTATATCATCCCTGCGGCAAAAGACAAGGGCAGGCGCAAAAGATGGCTTGAAAATGCGCGGACGATACGCTATGATGGGCGAAGATGAGCGCGCAGTGCGCGCCCGGAGAAAAAGAGATCGAGAACTTTGAGAGGAGTTTTGTTTTTATGAAAGCAGCGCTGGTCATTATGGCGGCGGGCATGGGCTCGCGCTACGGCGGCAATAAGCAGGTGGACGGCATCGGTCCGAACGGTGAAATTTTGATGGAATACTCCATTTTCGACGCGCTGCGCGCGGGCTTTACGAAGGTGGTCTTCATCATCAAGCCCGACATGCGCGACTTGATGGAGAACATGGTCGGCAAGCACCTTGCCGCGCGCAAGAACGCGGACGGGGAAAACGTCGAGGTTTGCTACGCGTATCAGGATTTTTCGAGCGTGCCCGATTTTTATAAGGTGCCGTCTGAGCGCGTCAAACCGTTCGGTACGGTGCACGCGCTGTTGTGCGCGCGCGAATTCGTGCACGAACCGTTCGTCGTCATCAACGCCGACGACTATTACGGCGTGGACGCGTTCAAGACGATTTACGCCGAGCTCTCAAAGCTCGCCGAAAGCGGCGAGGGCACGATGGTCGGCTATGACCTCTGCAACACCGTGAGCGAGCACGGCACGGTCACGCGCGGTGTGTGCCACGTGAACGAACAGGGGATGCTTGACCGCGTGGTCGAGACGTTCCACTTAAAGCCCTGCGCCGACGGTAAGATCCGCGACATTCAGGAAGACGGCGACGGCCCGGTCTACGCGCCCGAGACGCCGGTCTCGATGAACTTCTGGGGCTTTACGCCGTGGCTGTTTGAAAAGCTGGACGCGTATTTTAAGGATTTCCTCCGCGCGCTGCCCGACGGCGAGCTCAAAAAAGAGTGCCTGCTGCCGAGCCTGATCGGCGAGCTCATCGACCGCGGCGAGCTCAGTGTCTCCGTTCTGCGCTCGAGCGCGCGCTGGTTCGGCATGACGTATCACGAGGATAAGGAAATGGTGCAGCGCGAGCTTCAGAAATTACATGACGCGGGCGTGTATCCCAAAACGCTGCGCGCGTGAGCGAGACAAATCGAAAAAATCTGCCGCCTCCGGACATACTAAGTCCGGAGGTGATTTTTATGCCGCGAAAAGACCCTGGCATGCCGTATGACCTGGCACCGATGCTCAAGGCGCGCTTCGGCCAGCCGGACGACTGCGCCGATCTTGTCAACAAGTACGGCACCTATAACATCCAGCCGACGTCGGACACGGAAAATCTGTTCCCGCTCATCGCGCCGGGCCTTCCTGAGCAATGGAAGCGCATGGCGGTCGGCAAGAAGGACGTTGAAAACTTGCAATAAAGCAAACGGGAGGGAGACGCGTATCGCGTCTCCCTTTTTTCTTCTCCAAAATCCCTGAAACGGCAAGGGAAAATGGGCTTTTTCCCAAAAAGCAAAAAAGATACATACAGGTTCGACAAAAAAGTGAATGACAAAATGGAGAAATTTATTGCTGGTATACAAATTGAGAACGTTGCTGGCACTTGCTTTACTGCTAAATTCGTATAAAGTAAAGGCAAGAGCTGTCTGCCGGGGAAGCGGCTATGAGAGAGACCGCCTTCCGGCGCGACTTGCCAATATGAAGGAGGAGAGAGAATGGAAACCAAAAGTAACGCGAAACTGAAAGCTCTGTTTATCATCCCGTCAGTCGTCGGCGTCATCCTGTTCATGATCCCGGTCAAGAACGCAGCAGGTGAATGGACCGTTGTGGTCAAGATCCTGGCCGACATCATCTCTGGTGTCATCGGTGGCTTCCTGCCGCTGCTGTGCGTGCTGATCCTCACCGTTTCGGCAGTGATGTCCCTCATTGCGCTGGCAAAGCCCAAATTCATTATGAATAGCGACATCATGAAAGAATGCTTCGCCTGCAAGCCCATTTGGGTCGTGATCCGTGTGCTCGCGGTCATCTTCGTGTGGCTCACCTATCTGGGTGTCGGCGAGGACGGCGTGGGTCTCATCGGTATGATCACCGGCGGCGGTCAGGGCGGCTTCGTCCTCTATGACCTGCTCACCACGCTCGTTATCATCTTCGTCATCGCGGCCCTGCTGCTGCCGCTGCTGCTCGACTTCGGCCTGCTGGAGTTCGTCGGCGCGCTGCTCACCAAGGTCATGCGTCCCCTGTTCAAGGTCCCCGGCCGCGCGGCGGTCGACTGCATCACCTCCTGGATCGGCGACGGTACGCTCGGCGTCATGCTCACCTGCAACCAGTATGAGGGTGGCTACTATTCCGCCAAGGAAGCAAGCATCATCGCAACGCTGTTCTCCGCCGTTTCCATCACGTTTACCCTCGTCGTTCTCGACACGGTCGGCATGCTCGACAAGTTCGGCATCTACTACCTGATCGTCTGCTTCGTCGGTATCGTCTGCGCGATCGTGTGCCCGCATCTCTATCCCCTGCGCAAAAAGCCCAACACGTACTTAGTCGAAGGCAAGGCTGCTCCCGATACCCTCCCCGAGGGCTACACGAGCAACGTTCAGTACGGCATGGATCTTGCCATGAAGCGCGTTTCCGAGTTTGGCGGCATCGGCGAGTTCTTTAAGAGCGGCCTCAAGAACGCCTGCAGCATGTGGTTTGGCGTTCTGCCCTCCGTTATGGCCATCGGTACTGTCGCCCTCATCCTTGCCAACTACACCCCTATCTTTGAATGGCTCGGCATCCCGTTCCGCCCGCTGCTCCAGCTTCTTCAGGTGCCCGAAGCGGATGCTGTTGCCTCCACGATGATCGTCGGCTTCACCGACATGCTCACCCCCGCCATCCTGATCGCGGAGTCCACCAGCCAGATGGCCAAGTTTATTGTCGCGGTCGTCTCCGTCACGCAGGTGCTTTACCTCTCCGAGGTCGGCGGCCTGATCCTCGGCTCCAAGCTTCCTCTCAACATCTGGGAGCTGTTCGTCATCTTCCTGGAGCGCACCATCATCAGCCTGCTGATTGTCTGCCCCATCGCACATCTGCTGTTCTAAGAGGAAAAGGGCTTTTCCTTACTCAAAGCACTGATCCAAAGGAGAAGAGGCGTCTGAAAGGACGTCTCTTCTCTTATTATTTTGCGTATTTATATCACATGCACAAAAATGACTGTACAAAACCGCACGGCATATGATAAAATGCGAAAAGAGATAGCGTCCGCATGCGTGATGTACTGCTGCGGCCGAAATGAGAGAAGCGGCCGCGAAGCGGGAGAAAGAAGAGAACAAGCCATGAAAGTCAATATCGACAAGTTTTCGAAGGTGCCGGTCTATCTGCAGATCGCCGACCAGATCAAGTCGCAGATCATCAGCGGCGCGCTGCCCCGCGGGAGCGCGCTGCCGAGCGAGCGCGCGCTCGCGCAGATTTTGGATGTGCACCGCAACACCGTGGTCAAGGCCTACAGCGAGCTCAAGAGCGACGCGTGGATCGAGTCGCGCCAGGGTGTGGGCTACATCGTGGCCGCGGCAAACAACGAAAAGGATGCGCAGGACGAAAGGGGCGGCGAGGGCGCGCAGCCCGGCCGTGTCAACTGGGTCAGCGAGGTGGCGGAAAAGTACCTCGACATGGAAAAAACATTTGACGACCTGTTTCAGCGCTTTACGGACGAGAGCCACTATTCCCTCGGCAGCGGCGTCGCCTCGCGCGAGGTGTACACGTCCGAGCGTGTCGCGGGCGACATTGCGACACTGCTCACGGGCAGCGGCCCGTGCCAGTATTTTTTCAGCCCCTATAAAGGCGATAAATTCCTGCGGCAGAAGCTCGTGGCCTTTCTCGGCACGAAGGGCGTGAAGGCGTCCTCGGGCGAAATTCAGATCCTATCGGAGACGAATCAGGCACTCGACTTTATCGTGACGCTGCTCGTCAAGTCCGGCGACAGCGTCGTGATGGAGGAGCCCGTCCACCCGGACATGTACCGCGTGATGGAGCTTGCGGGCGCGAAAATTTTGACCGTTCCCGTCGACGAGAACGGCATGAACTGCGAGGTGCTCGAAAGCTTACTCACGCAGACGCGTCCGCGCCTGATCTTCGTCAATTCGAGCTACCACGACCCGACGGGAAACATTTTGTCGCTCGAGCGGCGCAAGAAGCTCGTTGAGCTCTCGAACCGCTACCGCGTGCCGATCGTGGAGGAGGACGCGGCGAGCGAACTCGTCTACGACGGCGATAAGCTCCCGCCGATCAAGGCCTTCGACACGACGGGAAATGTTATTTACATCTATTCGTTCTCGCTCACGTTCATCCCGGGACTGAGCCTTGCTTTCATCACGGGTAACCGCGATTTTATCCGCGCGCTGAGCTACCTCGTCTCCGTGCGGCTGATGGCCTCAGACTGGATGACGCAAAAGCTCCTCGGCATGTACCTGGCCGACGGCATTTACTACACGTCGCTTTTAAAATTTCGCGACGTCTACCGCACGAATCGAGATTTGGTATGCCAAAAGCTCGACGAGCTTGCGCCGCTCGGCGTGAGTTATACAAAGCCGAGAGGCGGCGTATATGTCTGGTGCAGGCTGCCGGACGGGGTGGACAGCAAGCAGTTTATCCGCAGGGCCTACAACATGGGCGTCACGCTGATCCCCGGATACGTTTTTTACCCCTGCAAGAACGGCGGGCGCGACCATATCCGCATCAACTACTCCTATGAATCCTACGAGCGGCTGGGGCAGGGTATGGACGTATTGCGCAAAGCGCTGGAAGAAGAGCTGGAGGAATGACTGGCACACGAAATGGCAAAAGCACTGATACATCACAAGCGCCTTTTGAAAGTATATACTTTACTGCGTAATAACGGTAAAACGATCCGCGGACCGTCGGGGAGCTCCGGCGGCACGGACAGGGAAAACAGGTCGGGGTGTACGGGCGGTCGATGAGAGAGCCGCCGGCATCCCGGGAAAGGGAGCACGACTTATGTATTCAGGCATCCATAACTTTTCCGAGATCGGAAAGCTCAACAAGGTGCTGCTGCACCGCCCCGGCGAGGAGCTGGAATCGCTGACGCCCGCGACGCTCGAGCGCCTGCTGTTTGACGATATCCCGTACTTAAAGATCGCCCAGGAGGAGCACGACCGCTTTGCCGAGGTCCTGCGCGAAAACGGCGTCGAGGTCATCTACTATGTCGACGAGGTCGCCAAGGCCATCGCCGACCCCGCGCACCAGATCCAGCTGGTCAACGACTTTTTGAACATCAGCAAAATTCACGCCAAGGGCCTGCGCGCGAGCATGACGAGCTTACTTCTCGACATGCCGCCCAAGCAGATGGTGACGAAGATGATCGCGGGCATCAAGCGCTGCGAGGTCGCCACCAAGCAGCCGACGTCGCTGATGGACTTAGTCGATGACGACTATCCGTTCGTCTCTGACCCGATGCCGAACCTGTACTTCACCCGCGACCCCGGCGCCTGCGTGGGCGAGGGCATCAACATCCACCGCATGCATACCCCTGCGCGCAAACGCGAGAGTCTGCTCTTAAAGTACATGTTCCTCTACAACCGCGACTTTGCCGCGCAGGACAACAAGATGTGGTACGACCTGTCCGACAGCTATTCCATCGAGGGCGGCGACGTGCTCGTGCTGTCGAAGGACATCGTGGCCGTCGGCCTGTCCGAGCGCACGACGGTCTCCGGCGCGGAGACGTTCGCGCGCAACCTTCTGCAAAACTCCGACTTTAAGAAGGTGCTCGCCTTCGACATTCCCGAGACGCGCGCGTTCATGCACCTCGACACCGTGTTCACGATGGTCGACTATGACAAGTTCACCATCCATCCCGAGATCGAGGGCCCGCTGAGCGTTTATGAGATGACGCTCGACGAGCATGGCGAGCTCCGCTTCGGCGCGATCAAGGAAGAACTCAAGGACATTCTGGCCCTCGAGCTCAAGCTGCCCGCGGTCGACCTCATCCGCTGCGGCGGCGGCGATCTGATGGCCGCGCAGCGCGAGCAGTGGAACGACGGCTCGAACACGCTGTGTATCGCGCCGGGCCGCGTCATCACCTATGAGCGCAACTATGTGACGAACGACTTGCTCGCAAAGCACGGCCTCGACGTGCTGACCGTGCCGTCTGCCGAGCTGTCGCGCGGCCGCGGCGGCCCGCGCTGCATGTCCTGCCCCGTCAACCGCGACGACCTGTAAAAAATTCCACCGCAGAACGAGAGAAGAAAGAAGAGAGAAGAGCTCATCCGCGCCGGTAGCTGGCCGGGCGGAGGAAAATGGGAGAGAGCCATGAAGAGCAAGCGACAAGAGAAGATCCTGGAGCTGATCGAAAAGTACAATATCGAGACGCAGGAGGAGCTCATCGCGCGTCTCGCCGAGTGCGGCATCGAGAGCAAGCAGACGACCGTCTCGCGCGATATCAAGGAGCTGTACCTTTATAAGGAGCCGATCGGAGGCGGCCGCAGCCGCTACGCCGTGTCCGGCAAAGCCGACCACATCGACAACACGAAGCGCCTGAAGCTCATTTTGAACGAGTGCAGCGTGGGCGTGGACTATGCGGGGATCGTTGTGCTGCTCAAGACGCTGCCGGGGCTCGCCGATGCGGCGGGCGCGGCTATCGACGCGATGAAGCTGCCCGATATGCTCGGCTGCATCTCCGGCAACGACGCCGTGGCGATCGTCGCCCGCGGCGAGCAGGAGGCCGAGCGCCTGTGCTATGATCTGCGCCAGTATTGCAAATGAACGAGAGAGACGAGATTGAGAGAGGACAGGGGGCGGAGCGATCCGCCCCTCCTGTTCTGTCATAAAACCGATTAAACTGCAAGGTATTTCTGAAACGTGACAAAGCTCAACAGGCATTAAAAGTTTTACTGCCGACAAAATTCGACGGGATTCCGCTTGAAGATTATTTTTTGAGTGTTATAATAAATTTATCAATCGAATAATCTGTGCGGCTCGCGAAAGTGGGGCAAAGCGTACAGACAAAGGCACAGCCGGCGAAAGCCGGTGCCGCAAAGCCACGGGGCTAAACGGCGCAAGCCGCACGACAGCCGGGCCACCTAACACAAAACCTGCCCTTCCTCGGGTCCAACCGGACGAGAGGAAGGATTTTTTATGACTGAGAAGAAGTTTGGCAAGTTGTTTTTGACATGGCTGCTGGCAGCCACCATGGTGCTGACCTTGCTTCCTGTTGGAATGCTGGCGGCAGACGCGCCGGACAAAGCAGCGGAAGACGGCGAGGCTGTACTGACGCCTGTTGCAGGCGCGGAAGCGGGGGAAACCGCCGTTCCTGCGGAGGCTGCGCCCATGCTGCTGGCCGCACCCGCGGCAGCGGACACGCCGATTGATGTTCCCGAGGGAGAGCTGGACTTTGCAAACGGTGTGATCAAAGGCATTAAGAAGGGTTGGCTTGCCCAAAATAAGGATAAGCCCCTTTCCGTTACCATTCCCGAGAAAATTGACGGCGTAGCGGTAACAAGTATCGGTCAAGATGCTTTTAATGGAAAAAAAGTTGTTGCTGTCGATTTCAGCAATGCGACCCATCTGGAGAAGATCGACAATCAGGCATTTATGCACTCTCCGGTGTCATCTGTTGACCTGTCCAAGACCAAGGTAACGACCATCGGCAAATTTGCGTTTGGCGATTGCACATCCTTGGAAACCTTTATTTTCCCTGATACATTGACAAGTCTTGGTAATTCGGACGGCGCTTCCGTATTCACGGATTGCAGATCTTTGAAGGTCATGCGACTGGCCGGTTCTCCGGAAGGCGTTGTCTTTGCATTGCCGGCGACTCTGACGCATATCGGCACGCATACATTCAAAAACTGCTTTGCTGACGGCGTAGAGGCGAAGGTTGTTATTCCGAAGAGTGTAGCAACACTTGGCGAGGGTGCTTTTTACGATAAGCATATCACGCAGATCATCATAAACAAAAAATATGATGCATGGGATGGTGGATCGGTATATGATTCCAGCGCGATCCGCATTCCCGATGGAACAAACTGCATGATAATCTTCCCGGATAAATCCACCTATGATAGTTTTACGGGATATACCTCCACGGAAAGTAATGCAATGACCTATCCGGTCGAAGTTAAGTTTTTCATTAACTATAATTGGGAATCGGAGTATCACCTGAATTATCGACTGCTTGGCTATCAGAAGAATGCAACCACCGGATTTTGGGAGTTCGATGACAGTTATGCGTTGCCGGAAGCCCCCGCTTCTTCCGCAGAACAGAAACCCGGTTACGACTATATCGGCGGATGGTCGGGAAAAGATGGCGCAGATAAAGCGTTTACGTTGCAGAATGATGAACCGCTTCATGTGACACCTCGCTCGGATGGAACTGTTAGAGTAACATCCGGTCAGGGCACCTATGTTTTACAGAACCCCACAATCTCTTACCTTGTGGATGGAAAATCCAAGCCGGTTGATGCTGACCAGCCCTTCACCGTAACCATCGGTGACGGCAAGGAGCATACGCTCGGTGTACAGGTATCTCATCCGCTGCTGCTCTCGGAGCAGGGCAATAAAGAAGGTGAGTATGTCTACTTTGAGTATTGCTGGTGGGACGAAGGATATTTTGCGGATAACGGCACAGCGATGACCGTAAACGGCCCTCGCAGCACGGAAGAACCAAAACTGTTTTCTAATGCCGAAACGGATAGAGAACTGCATCGTGTCTGGATTAAGGATAACACCATTCCGATCACGAAGGTGGATCATGCCCGAACAGACCACAACTACTATCTGGTTGAAATTTGCGGTTACATCGTAAAAAATGGTAATCCGGTACGTTTTTATCAGAGCAGTAACAACTTCATCCACTTTGGCTCCGGTGAGGATGTTGCAACCGTAAGAAATTATTATACGTTGCAGGTCAAGGTCGATGAAGTTCGCACCATTACCGCAACCGCCGACGAGCACGGCATGATCGAACCCGCGGGCACGATCACCGTACCCAAGGGCGAAAGCAAGACCTTTACCATCACGCCCGATTCCGGCTACCGCATCAAGGACGTGCTGGTGGAGGACGTGAGCGTCGGCGCGGTGAGCACGTACAAGTTTGAAAATGTGGTGGATAACCACACAATCCACGCTACCTTTGCAAGGAAGCACACGCCCACTCCCTCCACGCCCACCGTGGAGATCCCGGATGATGACGCGCTCGGTCTGAACACGACGGATCACTTCGCCTATATCGTCGGTTACGGCAACGGCGAGGTTCGCCCGCAGAACAACATCACCCGCGCCGAGGTTGCGACCATCTTCTTCCGCCTGCTGACCGACGACGTCCGCGACGAGAACCTGACCAAGACCAACCGCTACTCCGACGTGGCCGCCACCTCCTGGTACAACACCGCGGTCTCGACCCTCAGCTCCATGGGCATCATCACGGGCTACCCCGACGGCACGTTCCGCCCGAACGCCGCCATCACCCGCGCTGAGTTCGCCGCCATCGCCGCCCGCTTCGACAACGACGGCGACAAGACCGCTGCGAAGTTCAGCGACATCGCGACCCACTGGGCCAAGGACGAGATCAGCATCGCCTACAACAACGGCTGGATCACCGGCTATCCCAACGGCACGTTTGGTCCCCAGCGCGACATCACCCGTGCCGAGACCATGACGCTTGTCAACCGCGTGCTGAACCGCCAGCCCGAGACCGAGGACGATCTTCTCCCGAACATGACGGTCTGGACGGACAACGCGAACCCGAAGGCCTGGTATTACCTCGCCGTTCAGGAAGCGACGAACAGCCACTATTACGAGTTCAAGACGAACTCCCAGTATGAAAAGTGGACCGAGCTGCGCGAGACCCGCGACTGGTCCCAGCTTGAAAAGTAAAAAATGAAAAAGAATGGGAACGCTCGGCGTTCCCATTCTTTTTATCGTTTTTGCAGCAATTACACGTTGCCGATCGTCGCGACCATGACGGCCTTGATCGTGTGCATGCGGTTCTCCGCCTCGTCGAACACCTTGGAGTTCGGGGAGAGGAAGACCTCGTCCGTGACCTCGCGGATGTCATAGCCGAGCTCCATCTGGGAAGCGGCCATGGTGGTGTCGAAGTCGTGGAAGGAGGGCAGGCAGTGCAGGAAGATGCAGTCGGGGTTCTCGGTGGCCTTGAGCACGTCGCCCGTGACCTTGTAGGGCGTGAGCAGCTTGACGCGCTCGGGGATCTTATCCTCTTCGCCCATGGAGGCCCAGATGTCGGTGTAGAGCGCGTCGGCGCCCTTGAGCAGTTCCTTGTCCTCGCCGTACTCGACAACGGCGCCGGTCTCCTTGCCGACCTCGCGGCAGTAGGCCACAACGTCAGCGGCGGGAGCGAGCTCCTTCGGGCCCCAGCCGACATAGTGGATGCCGAGCTTGGCGCAGATGTACATCAGGCAGTAGGCGACGTTGTTGCGCGTGTCGCCGCAGAAGACGAGCTTGCACTTGCTGAGCGGCTTTTTGGTGTTTTCCATGAGGGTGAGAATGTCGGCGAGCGCCTGCGTCGGGTGGTCAACGTCGGTCAGGCCGTTCCACACGGGAACGCCCGCGTTGGCAGCCAGGCCCTCGACGACCTTCTGGTCGTAGCCGCGGTACTCGATGCCGTCGTAGAAGCGGCCGAGGACCTTGGCGGTGTCGACCATCGTTTCCTTCTTGCCCATCTGGGAGGACTTGGAATCGAGGAAGGTGACGTTCGCGCCCTCATCGTAAGCGGCGACTTCGAACGCGCAGCGGGTGCGGGTAGAGGTCTTTTCGAACAGCAGCACGATGTTCTTGCCGGCGAGCAGGTTGCCGCGGATACCGGCGCGCTTTTTGGCCTTGAGGTCGGCGGCGAGATTGAGCATATAGCGGATTTCATCGGGGGTGAAGTCTTTCAGCGTCAGGAAAGAACGGCCTTTCAGATTAACGGGCATGGGATAGTCCTCCTTTTATCGTTTTACTCTCAAAATCTCTCAAAAGCATCTAAATAATGCTATCGTTATTATATTATTTTTGGTTAAAAAAGCAAGAGGGGCGCGATTTTGCGGCGCACACTGGCACACGGAGAGAAATGCATACTGGTCTGCGATAAAACGCTGACAGGCGGCACGGTGGCCGTGCAAGACGGGCGCACCGCGCCGTCAAAACGCCTCTGCCGCGCCCAACTGGACACGAAAATATTCTCTTTCTGGACCAGCGATTTTTATCGCGGAAAAGGCCTTGCCGCGCCTGCGTTTGCCCGTGATGGAGGCGCGGCAGATTTCTTACCGGATTCCCTTGTTTTCTGCCATTAAATATAGTATAATTGCAAAAAAGTATCCCCATGGGGCGATTTTGGGCGAATGTGCCGCGCCGTTTGGGTAAAACCGCAAAGGATAGAGGAGAAATTACTATGAATATGATCCGCAGCGCAAAGAACCAGATCGCCGAGCTGACGGCGGCGGCTTATCGCGCGGCTGTGCAGGAGGGGCTGCTGCCCGAGGGCGTGCAGACCGTTCCCGCCGTGGAGATCCCCAAGGATACCGCCAACGGCGACTATACGACGACCTTCTGCCTGGCCGCTTCCAAGGCCATGCGCAAGAATCCCCGCGAGGTCGCCAAGATCCTGACCGAGCACATGGATCTGAGCGACACCTACTTCACCTCCGTTGAGATCGCAGGCCCCGGCTTTTTGAACTTCCGTCTCGGCGAGAAGTGGTATGCCGACGTGATCTCCGCCGTGGAAGAAGAGAAGGAAAACTACGGCCGCGACAACTGGCTGGGCGGCAAGAAGTACATGGTCGAGTTCGTCTCCGCGAACCCCACGGGCCCCATGCACATGGGCAACGCCCGCGGCGGCGTGCTGGGCGATACGCTCGCCGAGGTGCTCGACTGGTCGGGCGCGGACGTGTGGCGCGAGTTCTACGTCAACGACTTTGGCAACCAGATCGAAAAGTTCGCCAAGAGCATCGAAGCACGCTACATCCAGCTCATCAAGGGCGAGGATGCGATCGAGTTCCCCGAGGATGGCTACCATGGCGACGACATCCGCGAGCTCGCCAAGGCCTTCTACGATGTCCACGGCGACAGCTATCTGGAAAAGTCCGTCGAGGAGCGCCACACCGACATGGCGCGCTTTGGTCTGGAGCGCAACATCCCGAAAATGAAGAGCGACCTCGAGCGCTACGGCATCAAGTTCGACGAATGGTTCTTCGAGTCCTCGCTGCACAACAGCGGCTATGTCAAAGACACCGTCGAGGAGCTTCATAAGCTCGGCTGGACGTATGAAAAGGAAGGCGCGCTCTGGCTCAAGACCGCCGACATCATGCGCGAGCAGTACCGCAAGCAGGGCAAGAAGGACGAGGACATCGACAAGCTCGACTTAAAGGACGACGTTCTGCGCCGCGCCAACGGCTTCTACACCTACTTTGCCGGCGACATTGCCTATCACCGCAACAAGTTCGCCGTGCGTCATTTCGACAAGGTCATCAACATCTGGGGCGCCGACCATCACGGCCACGTGGCCCGCATGAAGGGTGCGATGGACGCGCTGGGCCTCGACGGCACGAACCGTCTCGACATCGTGCTGATGCAGCTCGTTAAGCTTGTGCGCGACGGCGAGGTCGTGCGTATGTCCAAGCGCACGGGTAAGACCATTTCGCTCTCTGACCTGCTCGACGAAATTCCCGTCGACGCCTGCCGTTACTTCTTCAACGCCAAGCCCGACACGCAGATGGAATTCGACCTCGGCCTCGCCGTGCGCGAGGACAGCGAGAACCCCATCTACTACATCCAGTACGCGCACGCGCGAATTTGCAGCCTGCTCAAAGCGCTGGAGGAAGAGGGCCACAGCGTCAAGCCCGGCGCGGTCGACCTGTCCATCCTTTCGAGCGATGCTGAGCACGCGCTCATCAAGGAACTCTCCTCCTTTGCCGAGGAAATTCGCATGGCAGCGCGCGACTACGACCCAAGCTACATCAACCGCTACCTCATGCGTCTTGCCGCGGCGTTCCACAAGTTTTACAATGCCTGCCGCATCAAGGGCGAGGACGAGGCCGTCATCGACGCGCGCCTCAAGCTCGCGAGCGCGACCCGTCAGGTGCTCGCCAACGGCCTCCAGGTCATCGGCTGCTCCGCACCGGAGAAGATGTAAAACAGTATACCGACAACAAAAAGGCGTCCGGCCATTGGCCGGACGCCTTTTTTCTTGGCGGTTTACAGGACCTTTGCGAGGAACGATTGCAGTCTTTCGCTCTGCGGGTGGTCGAAGAGATCGGCGGGGGAGCCCTCTTCGATGATTGCGCCCTCGGACATGAAGACGACGCGGTCGGCGACCTCGCGCGCGAAGCCCATCTCGTGCGTGACGACGACCATCGTCATGCCGTCTTTCGCAAGGTCGCGCATGAGGTCGAGCACCTCGCCGACCATCTCGGGGTCGAGCGCGGAGGTCGGCTCGTCGAAGAGCATAACCTCGGGCGCCATGGCGAGCGCGCGCACGATGGCGATACGCTGCTTCTGGCCGCCGGAGAGCATCGCAGGATACTCATTCGCCTTGTCGGCAAGGCCGATGCGCTCAAGCAGCGCCATGGCCTGTGCGTCGGCCTCCGCCTGGGACTTGAGGCCCAGTTTGACGGGCGCGAGGGTGATGTTCTTCTTGACCGTCATATGCGGGAAGAGGTTGAAGTGCTGGAACACCATGCCCATCTCGCGGCGGTGGAGATCCAAGTTGACCTTCTTGCCGTTGAGGGCGACATCCTTGAAGTAAATGGTGCCGGAGGTCGGCTGCTCGAGAAGGTTCAGGCAGCGCAGCAGTGTCGATTTGCCGCTGCCGGAGGGGCCGATGATGGCCACGACCTCGCCCTTTTTCACACTTAAATTGCAGTGGGAGAGCGCGTGGACGCTGCCGCCGTTGTACTCCTTGCAGACGTCCGTCACGCGAATGAGAGAATTAGTGCTTGTCGCCACGACGCATCCTCCTTTCGAGCGCTTCGATCGCCTTGCCGGCGGGGTAGGTGATGCAGAAATACATCAGCGCCGCCAGCACGTAAGGCGCGAGGGAAATGTAAGTGGACGTCGCCACGGTCTTCGCGGCGAACATCAGCTCGACCATGCCGAGCGTGGAGCAGATGGACGATTCCTTGACCATGGTGACGACCTCGTTGCCGAGCGCGGGCAGAACATTCTTGATGGCCTGCGGCAGCACGACGAGCTTCATCGCCTGCGTGGCGGAAAGACCCAGCGAGCGCGCAGCCTCAGTCTGGCCCGCGTCGACGGCGAGGATGCCCGCGCGGAAGATCTCGGCAACGTAGGCCGAGCTGTTGAGCGCGAGGGCCACAACGCCGGGGATGAAGCGGGAAATGTCGATAAAGCCGAAGATGTACAGGCGCGGGATGGAGATCGCGCCAAAAAAGCCGAAGTAAATGATCGAGAGCTGCACGAGCAGCGGCGTAGAGCGGAAGATCGCGATGTACGCGCCGGAAATGCCGCGCACAAACTTATTCTTGCTCAGGCGCATGAACGCGAGCAGCAGCGCCGGAATGACCGCCAGCAGGACCGAGATGACGGCCAGCAGCAGCGTGTAGCCGAGCGCCTGCAAAAAGTAGACGCCGTATTTCGGCAAAAAGGAAAAGTTAAAGAACGACGCCGGCGACATGCCGACAAAGAGGTTGCTCCACCGCGTGGCAAGATCCATGGGAGAGATCTCCTTTCAGATGTGTGATTTAGTTGGGATAAGCCTCGCAGAGTTTCGCGCTGCCAGCGCGAAAAAATCTTGCTCGTTTTTTGCCACGACATGCGCGTGGCAAAAAACACTTTGCGCGGAGCGAGTGTCGAAGCACCCGCTTGCGGGGGCGAGGCACAGAGTGGAGTGAGAATTTAATGAAAAGAGGCGAGCCTCTTTTCATTAAGAGACGCCAATGAGCAAAGCCATTTGGGGCTTTGCTCATTGGCTATGAGAGATAGTGAGAAGAGAGCGTAGTTAAAGGGGAGAACTTAGGCCGCAGGAGCGTCCGCGGTGACCTCGACGGCCTTGCCGCTCAGCTCATCGGCAGCGGCGATGAATTCTTCCATCTTGTTCTCGGAAGTCATCTTGGCGATGGCCTCGTTGATGCCGGGCAGCAGGCCCTTGGGGTCGCCCTTGGCAACAGCGATGCAGTAGGGCTGAGCTTCACCGAGCTCGGAGGAAGCGGCAGCGACGACCAGATCGGGGTTGGACTCTGCATACTGCTCAGCGACAGCGCCATCGACGACGATCGCATCGACCTTGCCGTAGACAAGCTCGTTGACAAGGTCAGTCACGAGGGACAGGGAAACGAGGTTCGCACCCTCCATCTGGTCGGTGACGATGGCTTCCTTGGTGGTGGCGGTCTGCGCGCCGACGCTCTTGCCGGCGAAGTCGGCGAGGGTGTTGTACTGATCGGCGGCGTCAGCCTTGACAAGGATCATGGCCGGCAGGTCGGTGTAGTAGGGATCGGAGAAGTCAGCGGACTGGAGACGCTCGGGCGTGACCTCGATGGCTGCCATGACGATATCAAAATCGCCCTTGGCAAGGGAGGTGAGCAGGTAGTCGAAGCTCATGTTCTCGACCTGAAGCTCCATGCCCAGCTCGTCGGCGATGTACTGGCCGGCGGAAATGTCGATACCGGCGTACTGCATCGTGCCGCTGTCATCGGCATACATGAATTCGTACGGGGCGTAGTCGGCGGAGGTGCCGAGCACCAGCGTGCCGCCGGTCTGCTCGGTGTTGTTGTCGGTGTTGGCATCATCGGCGTTGTTGCTGTCGTCGGTCTTATTGCCGCAGGCGACCAGCGAAAGGCTCATCATCAGAGCCAGCATCAGTGCAGTAAACTTTTTCATGGTTGATAGCTCCTTTTTCAATTTCTTTCCATTTTGTATAATGTTTGATTGTTGAACGAATTTTCATACGCTTCAGAAACGATAGCGCTAGTATAAATGTTTACTTATTCATTGTCAACGATTAAAAACTCAAAAAATGCCAGAACTTCCGACGCCTTTCTATGCAAGGTGCACAAATATGCATGCGAAAAGCCGAAAATTCACAAAAGTATGCAATTATGCGCGAATATATGCAAAAGAAAAGGGGGGAGAGCCGTATAAAAGAAGCATCCGCAGAAGCGATCGGAGCTTCTGCGGATGAAGTTTCTTATCGGGTGACATCCGGCACGGCGCTGCGGGATTTTTTCGGCGTTCTGACGTAGGCAAAATAATAGCCGATCGCGCACAGCGGGATGGCTGCGGCGACATCCAGAATGGAGTGCTGCTTCATAAAGACGGTGGAAATGCTGATAAAAAATGCTGCAACGGCCGATGCAATGCGCCAGCCGCGCTTGGAGAAGATGGGCGCATACCAGAAAGCGAAAAATGCCGCCATCGAGCCGATGACATGCAGCGACGGGCAGACGTTCGTGTTCGTGTCGAACACGTAGAACCCCGCGATGAAGCGCGTGAGGGCATTGTCGCGCGGGAAGACCTCAGGCCGGAGCATCTGACAGGTGGGGAAGAGGAAATAGATAATGAGCGTCACCGAGTAGGTGATCATCACGAAGCGCATCATGCGGCGAAAGCCCGGCACGTCGAAAAAGAACGTGTAGGCCACCGCGCCGATGAGGTACACAAACCAGAACAGGTAGGGGATCAGAAACCATTCATTAAAAGGAATCAGATCGTCGAGCGCGCAGTGCATGTTGATGTAGTGCGCCACGGGGTAGAAGCGCTCGACATACGAAAAGCCGAGGCCGAAAAGCGGCCAGTAGAGCAGCAGCCACACGTGGGAGAACTCCGGCGTGTTCAGCCTGCTGAAGCGGAACTGGCGGTAGTCAACGCTGGGTTTGATCATGCGAGGTCTTCCTCCTTCTCCTCCTCAGCTTCACTCATCTCGGAGAGGATGTTGGCCGCGGCGTTGTGCGGCACGGCGGCGTCGAGCGCGTCGCCCATCTTTTCAAGCGCGTCCTTGTCGCTGAGAAGGCGAAGGCTCGTGCGCGCGATCTCCTTGGGCGTCTGCCCTGTGACCGCGCCGCCCGTGCGCAGGAAGAAATCCTTGTTGTACTCCTCGCAGCCCGCGACCGCGTCGATGAACACCATCGGCAGGCGCATCGAGGCTGCCTCGGTCACGCTGATGCCGCCGGGCTTTGTGAGGTAGAGGTCGGCGGAGTCCATCAAAAGTGCCATGTCCTTCACATACGAACGGACGTGGACGTTTTTCGCATCATAGAAGCGGCGCTGGAGCCGGCGGTAGAGCTGCTTGTTTGTGCCGCAGACGATGGTAAGGTCCTGATCGTCCGGCAGGTCGCGCCCGATGCGGCGCGCGATGCTCATGATGGGGCCGCAGCCCATGCTGCCGCACATCATCACAAGATGTTTGTGGTCAGCGGGGATGCCGAACGCGCGCTTGGCGTCCTCCTTGCGCACGCTGGAGCGGAACATCTGGCGCACGGGGATGCCGCAGGCACGCAGGCGCTCGCTCGTCACGCCGCCGCAGAGGAAATCGCCCGAGAGCGATGAGGCAGGGATAAAGTAGCGGTCGAGCGAGCTGTCCTTCACGCTGGGCGAACAGGTGTAGTCCGTGGCGATGAAGCAGGTCTTGAGGTTCGGCAGGTGCGTCTTCACGACCTCGCTGACCATCAGCGCCGCGAACGTGTGGGTGCAGATGACCGTGTCGTACCCGCTGCCAGCGATGAAGCCGCAGAGCTTTTCCGCGCCCTGCGTCAGATAGCGGTAGAGCGCGGAACCCTCGTGGAACTGCGCGGGATGATCTTCCGCCGCGCGGTAGCCCACGCGGAAAAGACCCGGCGCGTGGCGGTAGATGCGCACGTGCCAGTTCGAGATAAAGCGCGAGACCTCGGGCGAGATGAAGCGCAGCGCGTCCTCGGTGTCGCAGGGAATGTTCTGGTTGCGGCACTCCTCCTCGAGCGCCGCGGCACAGGAGTTGTGCCCCTCGCCGGTGTTGCAGCTTAAAATCAAGACTTTCATGAAAAGCTCCGATCCTTTACTGTTGTTCTTTTTGGTTGCGTCTGCTCCGGCGCTGCTGCGCGGCGAGAAGCTTTTGCAGCCGCGGCCGGTTGTAGCGCTGGATGATGAGAAACGGCAGGTTGCCGAATAAGATATAGATGGCGGTGACGACCGCGCCGCCCGTTCCGGGCCAGAGGCGCAGTGCGTAAAAGCCGAGCAGGATGAGCACAAAGTGCGTGAACTCGGCGACGCAGGTCTCTTCGATCATGCGCGGAAGCTGCGCGCGAAAGTCCGTGCCCAGCTTTTTGGCGGGGATGAGCTTGGGGACGATCTTGCTCATGTCGGGCACCTTGTCCTGCCACTCGTGCACGCGCAGAAAGCGGAAGAGCTTTGCTTCCCAGCTCGCGCAGCGGTAGGGGAATCTGTCGCCGTGGAACCAGGATTTTGGCAGCAGCCGCCCGATGAAAAACGACACGACGGCTAAAATTCCGTAATAAACGCAGCAGCGCAGAAAGCCCATCGTCACCTCTCCTTATCCCGTGATAAAAGCCCGACGCAGGGACGCTACGCCGGGGAAAAGCCGCCTCTGCGGCTGTTAAGATTTAATATAGCATAGAGTTTCGAACAAATGATGAAGAGAATCTCAATTTTTGTTGAAAAATGGTGGTCACTTCTCTACCGGCAGGCGCACGGCGAAGCGGCAGCCGCCGTTCACCGGGTCTTCGACCCAGACCTCGCCGCCGTGGATGGCGACGATCTTGCGCACAAGCGCAAGGCCGAGACCGTTGCCCTCGGATTCGTGCGAGCTGTCCCCCTGATAGAATTTGTTAAAAATGCGGGACTTATCCTCGCCGGGGATGCTTTTGCCCTCGTTGTCGATGGTGAAGAGCACACTGCCGTTTTCCTCGATGAGCCGCATGCGGATCAGGCCGCCGCGCGGGCCGAACTTGACGGCGTTGTCGATGAGATTCATCCACACATGCTGTAAGAGCCCTTCATAGCCCGTGAAGTCGACGGAGTCGAGGTCGACGTCGAAGTCGACGTCCTTTTCCGTCCACTTGCGCTCAAGGGCCAGAATGCACTGCCTTACCTGCTCGTCGAGGCGGAAGCGCGAGCGCTGGGGGTGGATGGACTGGCTGTCGAGCTTAGAAAGCAGCAGAATGTTGCCCGCGAGGGCGGAAAGCCTGCGCGTATTGAAGAGAATCTTGTCGATGTACTCCGCCTGCTCCTCGGGGGATTGCTGGTGCTCCTGCAAAAGTGAGGCGTAGCCCTCGATCGCGCTGATGGGAGTTTTGAACTCGTGCGAGACGTTCGAGATGAAGTCGGTCTGCAAGGTCTCGGTCGCGTTCAGCTCGCTGACCATAAGGTTGAAGCTGTTAAAGCTGTCGCGGATATCGCGAAAGACGCTCTTCGTCTCCACATGCACGCGGAAGTTGCCGCCCGCGACCTCCTTCATCGCGCGCGACAGGCGCGAGATGGGCGCGAAGAACGCGATGGAAAAGCCCGCCGCCGTCGCGCTGCCGAGCAGCAGCGTGAAGATGAGCAGCCACACGAATATCGGCACGTTGACGCCGAGATGCTCAAGTCCCCAGGCCGCGAGCGCGGCGAGCAGCGCCACGCCGATAAAGCCCGCCATGCAGATGAAGAAAAACTGCACGCGGATATCGAAGAATTTGTTGCGCCGCTTTTTCATGTGCGCACCACCTTATATCCCACGCCGCGCATCGTGACGATCTTGAAGTCGGGATTGTCGCGGAAGCGCTCGCGCAGGCGCGCGATGTGGACATCGACGGTGTGGGTGTCGGTGCTGGAATCATAGCCCCAGATGTCGTCCATGAGCTGCTGGCGCGTGAAGATGCGGCCGGGGAACGACGCCATCTTGTAGAGCAGCATGAATTCCTTCTGCGGCAGCACCATGCTCTCGCCGTCGACGGTGACGCTGAGCGAGTCGCACTCCATCACCGTGCCGCCGATGACCTGACGGCGCTCGCTCGCCATCTGGGCGCGGCGCAGCAGCGCGCTCACGCGCAGTACCATTTCCCCGATGTTGATGGGCTTGACCATATAGTCGTCGCTGCCGGAGAGGAAGCCGAGGCGCATGTCGTCAAAGGCGTCCTTGGCGGTGATCATCATAATGGGGATGGACGAACCGCTCTCGCGGATCGAGCGCACAAGCTCGTAGCCGTCCATCTTCGGCATCATGATGTCGGAGATGATGAGATCGTAATAGCTCTGCTCGAGCGCGGCAAGCGCCTCTTCGCCGTTGGAGACGCCGAGGACAGTGTAACCGTTTTTGGTGAGCACGTGGGCGAAGAGCTGGCGCAGCTCGCGGTCATCCTCCGCAATGAGAATTTTGAACAATCCGATCCCTCCGATCCTGTGTCGGCGCGCCGCGGTTTCGCGGCGCTTGTTCTGTCAGTATACCATATCTTTGGCAAATGTGCAGCAGGTTGGGCGGAAATTTTGCACGGCGGCAAAACTGCACAAAAAAAGAGCCATCCTTTCGGATGACTCTTTGCGTTTGCGGGAGATTTAACCGCCGAGGTAGGCCTTGCGGACGGCGTCGCTCGCCATAAGTTCCTTACCGGTGCCGGAGAGCGTGATACGGCCCGTTTCAAGCACGTACGCGCGGTCGGCGACGGAGAGCGCGGCCTGCGCGTTCTGCTCGACGAGCAGGATCGTCGTGCCCGCAGTGTGCAGCTCGCGGATGATGTCAAAGATCTGCTCAACGAGGATCGGAGCGAGGCCCATAGACGGCTCGTCGAGCATCAGAAGCTTCGGCTTCGACATGAGCGCTCTGCCCATGGCGAGCATCTGCTGCTCACCGCCGGAGAGCGTACCGGCGATCTGCTTGCGGCGCTCTTTGAGGCGCGGGAAGCGCTCGTAGACGTCCGCAATGCCCGCTTCAATGGTGGAGTTCGGCTGGGTGTAGGCGCCCATTTCGAGGTTATCCTCGACCGTCATCTGCAAAAAGACGTGACGGCCTTCCGGGACCTGCGCAAGACCGTGCTCGACGATCTTGTGCGCGGGGACGCCCTTTAAGTCCTTGCCCTCGAAAACGACGCTGCCGTGCTTGGGGTGCAAAAGGCCGGAGACCGTGTTCAGAACGGTCGACTTACCCGCGCCGTTCGCGCCGATCAGCGTGACGACCTCACCCTCGTTGACCTCGAAGGAAACGCCCTTGACGGCGTGGATGCTGCCGTAGTAAACGTGAAGATCGTTCACCTGTAAGATCTGTCCCATCGTTAGGCCTCCTTCTGCTTGCCGAGGTAGGCTTCAATGACCTCGGGATTGTTCTGAATGTCTTCGGGTGTGCCCTTGGCGATGACATGGCCGAAGTTCAAAACGGCAATGCCCTCGCAGATGTTCATGACGAGGTTCATGTCGTGCTCGATGAGCAGCACCGCGATCTTGAACGTATCGCGGATGGAGCGGATGTTTTCCATCAGCTCAGCCGTCTCGCTCGGGTTCATGCCGGCGGCGGGCTCGTCAAGAAGCAGCAGACTCGGGTTCGTGGCCAGCGCACGGAGAATTTCCAGTCTGCGCTGCGCGCCGTAAGGCAGGGAGTTCGCCTTGGCGTTTGCAAGGTCTTCCATGTGGAAGATGGACAGAAGCTCCATCGCGCGCTCATGCATGACGCGCTCTTCCTTCCAGAAGCGGGGCAGGCGGAAAATGCCCTCGGGCATCGTGTAGTGCATCTGCGTGTCCATCGCGACGGTGATGTTTTCTTCCACGCTCAGCTCGCCGAACAGGCGGATATTCTGGAACGTACGTGCGATGCCCGCGCGGTTGACCTGCGCGGTGTTGAGGTCATGGATGTCTTTGCCGTTTAAGAGAATCGTGCCGTGGGTGGGCTGATAGACCTTGGTGAGCAGGTTGAAGACCGTCGTCTTACCGGCGCCGTTCGGGCCGATGAGGCCGGTGATCTCGGTGCGGCCGATGGTCACATTGAAGTTGTCGACCGCTTTCAGACCGCCGAACGTGATGCCGAGGTCGATGCACTCGAGCACGGGGGACTTGTCCGCGTCGCGCTCGGTGAGCAGCGCCGGTTCACGGGAGACGGGAACGAGCTTGGCTTTTTCTTTCTGTGTCATGGTCAATCCTCCTTTTCAGCACTGGCGCGGTGATGGGGCAGAAGTTTCTGGAAGAACGCCTTGGCCTGCGGATTGTTGGTCGCGAGCATGACGAAGATCAGCACGATCGCGTAGATGAGCATACGGAAGTCGGCAAACTGACGCAGCGCCTCGGGCAGGATCGTCAGCGCCGCAGCGGCGACGAGCGAGCCCCAGATGTTGCCGAGGCCGCCGAGCACCACGAACACCAGCACGAGGATGGAGAGGTTGAAGTTGAACTTCGTCGCCTGAAGGGAAGAGTAGTTCAGGCCATAGAGCGCGCCTGCCGCGCCCGCGAGGGCGGCGGAGGTGACGAACGCCATGAGCTTGTACTTCGTCAGGTTCAGGCCGATGGCCTGCGCGGCGATGCGGTTGTCGCGGATGGCCATGATCGCGCGGCCCGCGCGCGAGCGAGTCAGGTTCAGCACGACGATGAGCGTGATCATCACGAGGATGAAGCCCGCGGTGAACGTTGCGATCGTGGCGGTGCCGGTCGCACCCTGCGCACCCTTGATGATAGCGGTGCCCGAGGCACTCAGGCCGAGGTCGTCGACCGTCTTGTTGCCGGCGGGGTTGAAGATGAAGTGCAGGCCGTTTTCATCGTAGCCGATGATGAGGCAGTTGATGAGCTCTTTGATGATCTCGCCGAAGGCCAGCGTGACGATGGCGAGGTAGTCGCCCTGTAAGCGGAGCACGGGCGTGCCGATGAGAAGGCCGACGATGGCGGCGAAGATCGCGCCGACGACCATCGAGATGGCGAGACGCACGGGAGCGTTCGGGATCGCGCCCATCAGGCTCTGCGAGGCGACGATGCCGGAAAATGCGCCGACACTCATAAAGCCCGCGTGGCCGAGGCTCAGCTCACCGAGGATACCGACCGTCAGGTTCAGCGACACGGCCATGGACATATAGCAGCAGATGGGGACGAGCAGACCGATGGCGGAGCGCTTGAGCGAACCGTTGTTCTGCAGGATCGTCGTGATGATAAAGACGACGATCACGCCGAGATAGGTCGCAAAGTCGACCTTTGTGGTCTTCTTGAGAGAGTTGAATTTGTTCATTTTCTGTGTCATTCCGGCCACCTCACACTTTCTCCGTCACGGACTTGCCGAGAAGTCCGGCAGGCTTGACGAGCAGCACGACGATCAGCACGGCGAACACGATGGAGTTGGCAAGGTTCGTCGAGATGTACGCCTTGGCCATGGCCTCGATGATGCCGAGGAGCAGGCCGCCGAGGAACGCGCCGGGGATGGAGCCGATGCCGCCGAACACCGCCGCGGTGAAGGCCTTGATGCCGGGCATGGAGCCGGTCGTCGGCATGAGCGACGTATTGAACGAGCAGAGCAGCACGCCGGCGATGGCGGCGAGCGCCGAGCCGATGGCGAACGTTGCGGAAATGGTGGCGTTGACGTTGATGCCCATGAGCTGGGCCGCCGCCTTATCCTCCGAGCAGGCACGCATGGCCTTGCCCATCTTGCTCTTGTTGACGAACGTGGTGAGGCCGATCATGATGACGACGCAGGCCGCGATCGTGAGAAGCGACACATAGGAGACGGTCAGCTTGCCGCCGAACAGCTGCATCGAATCCTCGACCACCGGGGGATAGACACGCGCGGCTGCCTTCCAGATGAGAAGCGCGGAGTTCTGGAGAAAATAGCTCACGCCGATGGCGGTGATCAGGACCGCGAGGCTGGGCGCCGAGCGCAGGGGCTTATAGGCAAGCCGCTCGATGACGACGCCAAGCACCGTGCAGACGATGACGGCCAGCAGCACCGCCACGATGTTGGGCAGTCCCAGATAGAACATCGCGCAGAACGATACGTAGCCGCCGATCATGATGATGTCGCCGTGGGCAAAGTTCAGCATCTTGGCAATGCCGTAAACCATCGTATAGCCGAGGGCGATGATGGCGTACACACTGCCGAGGCTGATGCCGCTGATGAGATAGGATAAAAATTCCATTAGGATGGCACCTCTCTTTTCTCTTTCGGAATTATGGTTCGTCTGTGGCAGAAACAAGGGCAGAGGCGGGAAAACACCTGCCTTCGTTTCCGCCATAGAAACAGGGCATAGGCCGCCGGAAGCTTTTGCTTCCGGCGACCCGCCGCTGAGAAAGGCGAATGTCGGTCTTTCCTGTGCTGGGATTTAGCCCTTGACGTACTGGCCGTCCTTGACGACGTAAGCGGTCGGAGCCTTGGAGACCTGACCCTCGGCATTCCAGGTCATGTCGGTACCGGTGAGACCGGTGAACTTGAGGGAGGTCATGGCGCTGACGAGCGCGTCGCAGATCTCTTCGTTGCTCATATCGGCGGTGCAGCCGGCCTGTTCGAGCGCGGCCTTGATGATGTACACGCCGTCGTAAGCGTCAGCGGCGAACTGGTTGGGCTCGGTGCTATAAGCGGCAGTGTAAGCGTCAACGAACGCCTGGTTGGCTTCATCGGTGGCGGAGAACGGGGTCATGAGTATCAGACCCTCAGCAAGGGAAGCGTCGAAGCCGGGCATGGTCAGGATGCCATCCATGCCGTCCACGCCGAAGAAAGTGGGAGCATAGCCCATGGCCTTAGCCTGGGAGAAGATGATGGAAGCGGGCTGATAGTAGATGGGGAGGAAGACGAGGTCAGCACCGGCATTCTGCGCACCGGCCAGCTGGACGGAGAAGTCGGAAGCGGTATCGTTGGTGAAAGTGCCCTGATAGACGACCTCGAAGGCGCCCTTATCGGTGGCTTCCTTCACGAAGGCGTCGCGGATGCCCTGGGAGTAAGCGTCGTCGTTACGGTAGATGATGGCGACTTTGGCACCAGCGAAGTTTTCAGCCATGTAGTCGGCAGCGCTAACGCCCTGATTGGGGTCGGTGAAGCAGACCTGGAAGACATTGTCCTTGCCCGCGGTGACGTCGGTGGAGGAAGCGGACGGGGTCAGCATAAAGGTGCGGTCATTGTAGCAGGCATCGGCAACCGCGATGGAAGCGCCGGTGGTCGTGGGGCCGACGAGAACCTGCATGCCGTTGTCCATCATGGTGTTGTAGGCGTTGACAGCCTTTTCGCCGTCGGCCTCATCGTCCTGCTTCTGGAACTCGAACTTGATCTTGCTGTCGCTGGCGTTGATTTCATTGACGGCCAGCTCGGCACCCTGAACGACGGCCATGCCGTAGATCGCGCTGTCGCCGGTCAGCGGGCCGGAGGAACCGAGCTTGAAGGTCTGGACCTCAGCGTTATCGGTGCCGTCGGTGTTGGCATCGGTGTTGGTGTCATCGCTCTTGGAGCCGCAGGCGGCCATCGAGAGCGTCATGGCCGCGGCCATGAGCATGCACATAAACTTCTTTTTCATCGTTTCAAATCTCCTTTGATTAAATAATGAACAAATTTATTATACAAAAAAGCGGGTCCGCCATTCCCGGCGGAACCGCTTTGCTGTATCGCGTTTTTTACTCGCTCAGCAATCGCGTTTCATCCCGGGAACGCCCATCAGGACGACCAGAAGTACCAGTACCAGCAGGGAAATGCCGATAATGCTAATCAGGCGGGAAATAATAATGGACGCCATAATAATGGCGCCCAGAGCGATGCAGTTGAAGCGGGAGGACTGAGAGGTGCAGGAGGAAGCGGCCTCTGCGCACATGGCAGAAGCGGCGGCGTTATTCTGATTTGCATAAGCAAAACGGAACATAGCATTAAATCCTTTCATGTATCCCTCATGTTTGATGGGCTTATTTTAGCCTCTAAAACGCCAGAAGTCAATACTGCATATTATCCAAAGAAAAAAGAGGGGAAATGGGGATAAGTATCCCATATCGACAATTCGGACAACTTTCGCGCCTCGGGCGCAGGAGGAAAGCAGCCCGCGAGGGCTGTTTCTTTTTGCGCCCGTAGGGCGCAGGGGGGGGCAGCGCGGCAGCGCTGCTTCTGGCCCCACACCGTGTGGGGACGCGGCAAAGGGGGATATTCTCTTTCTCAGAAAGAGAATATCCCCCTTACACCCCCAAGAGAAAGGACGAGGGGCCGGCCCCCCGACCCCCCACCATG
>ERZ1673747.464-NODE-464-length-60645-cov-7.062667_pt1 | contig 60645 bp, 49 predicted proteins | sample MGYA00580220_ERZ1673747 | MGnify/ENA primary metagenome ERZ1673747 (study PRJEB41218, sample SAMN15661769) | gut metagenome | host: Homo sapiens | place: Canada: London | collected 2015-08-20/2019-03-30 | study: EMG produced TPA metagenomics assembly of...
TCTTACCCTTGTAGCGGATGCGCTTGTACTTGCCGCAGTGGCATTCCCAGTCCTTGGTAGGTCCAAAAATGCGCTCGCAGTACAGGCCGTCGCGCTCCGGCTTCAGGGTGCGGTAGTTGATGGTTTCGGGCTTGGTGACCTCGCCGTAGCTCCAGGCACGGATCTGGTCCGGGGAGGCAAGGCCGATCTTAATCGAATCGAATTCTTTATTTTCCATTCAGCGAACCCTCTCAAATTCAATATGACACACGATACACTCGATCAATTCGATCAATCGTCGAAGGAATCGGACTCGATCGCGGCGAGGTCGTCAGCCGTGGGGCCGGCATCCTCGTCCAGATCATCGTCAAAGCCCTCGTCGGCATCCTTGACGCTGTAGTCGTCCTGCAGCTCACTCTCGACCATAACATTATCGCCCAGGTCGTAGTCGTTGTTCTCAAAGCTGCTGTCATCGTCGTCAAACTCCTGACGCATATCGACGGCGTTGCCTTCCTTATCCTGCACAACGATATCCAGACCAAGGCTCTGCAGCTCCTTGAGCATAACGCGGAAGCTCTCGGGGATACCGGGGCGCGGGATCGGCTCGCCCTTGACGATGGCCTCGTAGGTCTTGACACGGCCCACAACATCGTCGGACTTGATGGTCAGAATCTCCTGCAGGGTGTAGGCGGCGCCGTAAGCTTCCAGCGCCCAGACTTCCATCTCGCCGAAGCGCTGGCCGCCGAACTGTGCCTTGCCGCCCAGAGGCTGCTGGGTGACCATGGAGTAGGGGCCGGTGGAGCGGGCGTGGATCTTATCATCGACCAGATGATGCAGCTTCAGGTAGTACATATAGCCTACCGTGACCTTGTTGGGGAACTGCTCGCCGGTACGGCCGTCATACACGGTGGTCTTGCCGTCATCGGTCAGGTCGATCTTGGAGAAGTCAATGACATGGCCCTTCTCGCCCATCAGACGGTCGAGGTGGGTCGGGTACTCGGGGGCGTTCTCGCCGTGCCACTTCTCGCGGGCCTCGGCGAAGCAGTCGCGCAGGTCAGACTCGTGGGCACCGTCAAAGACGGGGGTCTGGACCTTCCAGCCCAGTGCCTTGGCCACATAACCAAGGTTGACCTCCAGAACCTGACCGATGTTCATACGGGAGGGAACGCCCAGGGGGTTCAGCACGATGTCCAGCGGGGTGCCATCGGGCAGGAAGGGCATATCCTCCTGCGGCAGGATGCGGGAGACAACACCCTTGTTGCCGTGACGGCCTGCCATCTTATCGCCAACGCTGATCTTGCGCTTCTGGGCGATATAGCAGCGCACGCACATGCGCACACCGGGCTGCAGCTCATCGCTGTTCTCGGGGGTAAAGACCTTGACATCGACCACGATGCCGTAAGCGCCGTGGGGCACACGCAGGGAGGTATCGCGGACCTCGCGGGCCTTCTCACCGAAGATGGCGCGCAGCAGGCGCTCCTCGGCGGTCAGCTCGGTCTCGCCCTTCGGGGTGACCTTGCCGACAAGGATGTCGCCGGTCTTGACCTCAGCGCCAACGCGGATGATGCCGCGGTCGTCCAGATCCTTCAGCGCGTCATCGCCGACGTTCGGGATGTCGCGGGTGATCTCCTCGGGTCCGAGCTTGGTGTCGCGGGCCTCGGTCTCATATTCTTCAATGTGGATGGAGGTGTAAACATCCTCGCGGACGAGCTTCTCGTTCAGCAGAACGGCGTCCTCGTAGTTGTAGCCCTCCCAGGTCATGAAACCGACCAGAGCGTTCTTGCCAAGGCTGATCTCACCGTTGCGGGTAGCGGGGCCATCGGCCAGCACATCGCCGGTCTTGACGGCATCGCCGACATTGACGATGGGGCGCTGGTTGTTGCAGTTGCCCTGGTTGGATCGCATGAACTTGATCAGCTCATAGGTATCGGCAGAGCCGTCGGCGCAGCGGACAACGATCTTGTCGGCGTCAACATACTCGACCGTACCGTCATGGGCGGCCAGCACGCAGACACCGGAGTCGGTGGCGGCCTTATACTCCATGCCGGTAGCGACAATGGGCTGCTGGGTGACCATCAGAGGCACAGCCTGACGCTGCATGTTGGAGCCCATCAGGGCACGGTTACAGTCATCGTTCTCGAGGAACGGGATGCAGGCCGTGGCCACAGAGACCATCATGCGGGGAGAAACATCCATAAAGTCGACCTGAGAGGCCTCAAACTCCTGAATGTCGTTGCGGTGGCGGCCGGAAACACGGCTGCGGACAAAGCGGTTGTTCTCATCCAGCGGCTCGTTGGCCTGCGCAACAATATACTCGTCCTCCTCGTCGGCAGTCATATAGACGACCTCATCGGTGACGATGCCGGTGGCCTTGTCAACGCGGCGGTAAGGTGCCTCCACAAAGCCGTACTTGTTGATCTTGGCGTAGGTAGCCAGATAGGAGATCAGACCGATGTTCGGGCCTTCAGGCGTCTCGATGGGGCACAGACGGCCGTAGTGGGTGTAGTGAACATCGCGGACCTCGAAGCCTGCGCGGTCACGGGACAGACCGCCGGGGCCCAGAGCGGACAGACGGCGCTTGTGGGTCAGCTCGGCCAGAGGGTTGTTCTGGTCCATGAACTGAGACAGCGGGCTGGAACCGATGAACTCCTTGATAGCGGCCACGACAGGGCGGATGTTGACCAGACTCTGCGGGGTGATCTTCTCGCCGTTCTCCTGATTCTGCAGGGTCATGCGCTCACGGATGACGCGCTCCATACGGGAGAAGCCGATGCGGAACTGGTTCTGCAGCAGCTCACCAACGCTGCGGACACGGCGGTTGCCCAGATGGTCGATCTCATCGGTCACGCCGATGCCGTGGTCCAGACCCAGCAGGTAGTTGACAGAAGCAAAGATGTCGTCAACGGTGACGGTGCGGCTGATCAGAACATCGTGGTTCTGGCGCAGCAGCTCCTTCTGCTCCTCCACATCGGAGGTGGTGTCGAGGATCTTGCGGATTTCGGCGAAGTTGGCGCGCTCGTTGACGCCGGCCTCCTCCTCAACATTGAAGCTGAAGAAGTTCTGGGCATCGACACAGCCGTTGGAGATGACGATGAAGGGATGCGGCTCCTCACCCTTGTGCTCGACCAGAATGACCACGCGGGTAACACCGGCGGCATCGATCTCCTCGGCCTTGGCCATATTGATCTTCTCGCCCTTGGCGGCCAGCAGCTCGCCGGTCAGGGGGGCGATGATATCCTCAGCCGCCTTGTAGCCGGCGATGCGGCGGGTCAGGCTGAGCTTATTGTTCATCTTGTAGCGGCCGAAGCGGGCCAGATCGTAACGGCGCGGGTCAAAGAACAGGTTGTTCAGATGTGCGCGGGAGTTTTCGACCGTCGGCGGCTCGCCGGGGCGCAGCTTGCGGTAGACCTCGAGCAGGCCTTCCTCGGTGTTGTGGGTGATATCCTTCTCGAGGGAGGCGTTGATCTTCGGCTCGGAATCGCCGAAGAACTGCTTGATCTGGTCATCGGTGGACAGGCCCAGCGCACGCAGCAGCGTGGTGACGGGCAGCTTGCGGTTCTTATCGATGCGGACATAGTACACATCCGAGGAATCGGTCTCATACTCCAGCCATGCGCCGCGGTTGGGGTTCATGGTGGCGGTAAACAGATCCTTGCCGGTACGGTCCTTGCTGGAGCCGTAGAAAACGCCGGGAGAACGGACCAGCTGAGAGACGATCGCGCGCTCTGCACCGTTGGAGATGAAGGTGCCGGCATCAGTCATGAGCGGGAAGTCGCCCATGAAGATTTCCTGCTCCTGCACCTCGCCGGTCTGCTTGTTCAGCAGGCGGGCCGTGACATACAGGGGTGCCGCATATGTGGCATCCCGCTCTTTGCATTCCTTGATAGAATACTTGGGGTTCTTGTCCAGCCGGTAATCGACAAACTCCAGCACCAGATTGCCGGTGTAGTCCTCGATCGCGGCAATGTCGTGAAAGACCTCGTGCAGGCCCTCCTCCAGGAACCAGTTGTAAGAGTTTTTCTGGATCTCGATCAGATTGGGCATGCCAATCACTTCGTTGATGCGGGAAAAGCTCATGCGGGTCGTTCTGCCGTTTTGTACGGGCTTGACCTTAACCATAAAACGCGACCACTCCTATTCCATAGATTGACAAAGTTGGCGAAAGCCGCCCGAAAAAGCGTTGTGAAAGGTAGGCATATTCGTCATTTTTCACAAACTTTTCAATTTCACTGTTTTTGCGAAATCTCTTTAGGGCGCTCTATTCCATTTTTGTGATACTGTACCAGTATACAGGGAAAAAGGCTTGCTGTCAAGGGTTTTTCAGCTTTTTTATGAAGTTTTTCGCTTCAATCGAACGCCCGGGTGGGTGTAGCAAAATTTCAGCATTTTGCTGATTTTGCATCCTCCACCCGCACTTGACAAATTCAGCAAAGCGGCTATGTGCCCCTGCTTTCAGCAGTTTTCACAAGGATGACCGGCAGTTTTTAGCGAGGTTTACCCTTGACAAGCTGGTGTTTTTTACGAGATAGTTATAGTACTATTTCTTATTCTATAAAGATTGGATGTTTTGCATATGAGCATTTTGGATCAGAAAATCAGCGCGCGGCGCATTCTGGGCATGGTTGCGGGTGTCGTCATCATCGGCATCGGCATTGCAGTTTTCAAGTTCTCCCATCTGGGCAATGACTCCATCAGCGCACTGAATCTGCGGTTGGCTGAGCTGGCCGGCCTGCCGTTCAGTATTGAGAATGTGCTTATGAACCTGTTTTTGTTTGTGCCGCAGCTGATTTGGGGGCGGCGGTACATTGGGCTGGGCACCATCATCAACAGCTTTTGCATCGGCTTCATTGTCACCTTCACGAGCAATGCGATGACGGTGGCCTTCGGCTCTGCCGACACCCTGCCCGTCCAGCTGTTCTGGGTGGCTGTCGGCGTGTTGGTCGTTGCCTTCGGGTGTTCGCTGTACCAGACAGCGGATTTGGGCGTTGCGCCCTATGACGCGCTTTCGCTGATGATGTCCGACCGGCTTCCGCTCCCCTACTTCGGCTGCCGCGTGTTTACCGATGCGCTGTGCGCCCTGCTTGCCTACCTGCTGGGCGGGCTGATCGGATTGGGCACGCTGATTTGCGCGTTCGGGCTCGGACCGTTCGTGCAGTTTTTCACAAAGCATTTTTCGGAGAAGGTTTTGCGGTACAGCCCAGCGAAAAAGTAAGCGGCAGCGGAAACGCTCCCGGGGCATCGAGGACGCCGACGCCTACAACAAGAAAAGCCTTCCCCCTGTGGGGGAAGGCTTTTTTATTTTCACATCTTGATAATCCCAAACGCGTTGGCAACCGAGCTTGCCAGAATGACAGCGGCGAAGATCGGGCAGAGCCAGCGGATCATGAAACGGAACACCTTTTTGCGGCGGAAGGGCTGACCGTCCAGTTCAACCTCCTGCTCGATGCGCTCCACACCGATCACGCGGGAGACCAGCAGGCAGGTGGCAATGGCCGCAATCGGCATCATGACCGAGTTGGTCAGGAAGTCGAAGAAGTCGAGGAACTGCATGCCGATGACCGTCACACCAGCCAGCGGGCCGTAGCCGAGGCTGGACAGCGTGCCGAGCGCGACCATGATCACGCCAACCAGCACCGTGGAGCGCTTACGGCTCCAGCCCAGCTCATCCTCAAAGGTCGAGACGGCGCTCTCAGTCAGGGCAATCGAGCTGGTAACCGCCGCAAACAACACCAGCAGGAAGAACAGCACGCCGACCACCGTACCCAGCCCCATGCTGGCAAACACCTTGGGGATCGTGATGAACATCAGGGCCGGGCCAGCCTGCAGCGTATCCGGGTCCCCGCCCGAGAAGGCAAACACCGCGGGAATGATCATCAGACCTGCCATGATGGCGATGGCCGTGTCAAAGATCTCGACATTCTGGGTGGATTCCTCGATGGCGACATCCTTTTTCATGTAGGAGCCAAAGGTCACGAGGATACCCATGGCGATCGAGAGCGAGTAGAACATCTGGCCCATTGCCGCAACGACCGTCATCCATGAGAAGTTGGCCGGGTTGGGCACCAGAAAGTACTTCACACCGGCGAGCGCGCCGGGCCGCGTTACCGAGTAGGCCGCGATCACGACCGACAGCACGACCAGCACCGGCATCATAAGCCTGGAAACGCGCTCCACGCCGTTGCGCACGCCCGCAAAGATGATGCCCAGCGTGAAGATCGCAAAGAGCAAAAAGCAGAGTTCTGCGGAGGCACCGTCCGCAATAAAGGTGCTGAAGTAACCATCCGCAGCCACCCCCTGCGCATTGCCGCGCAGGTACTCAAACAGGTATTTGATGACCCAGCCGCCGATGACCGAGTAGTACGGCACGATCAGCACCGGAATGATGGCGTTGATCCAGCCGCCAAAGCCGAGAAAGCCATTCTTGCGGCCCTTGCTCGCAAACGACGCATAGGCACCGACCGGGCTTTTGCCGGTCATGCGGCCGAGCGCCGTCTCGGCCATGATCATGCTGTAGCCAAAGGTCAGCGCCAGCACGATGTAGATCAGCAGGAAGATGCCGCCGCCGTATTTGGCTGCCAGATACGGAAAACGCCAGATGTTGCCCAAGCCCACCGATGCACCGGCCGCCGACAGCACAAAGCCGATCTTGCCGGAAAATGAGCTTCTGTTTTGTTTTTGTTCCATGATTCTCCTATTTCCTCCGTGTTTTTATATTTCGCACAAGGGCAAGTGTAGCACAGTCACGGAACATTTACAATCAAGCATATTTCAAGGAAGTGTTGACAAGAGTGCAACGCTTCGCAAAATCTGCATACAAAAATCCCATGCCCAACGCCTTGGCGGCGCGGGCATGGGACCTACCGGTTTCCTTTATGTACCCATCAATCCAGGAAATCGCGCAGCTTTTTGCTGCGGCTGGGGTGGCGGAGCTTGCGCAGCGCCTTGGCTTCGATCTGGCGGATACGCTCACGGGTGACATTGAACTCCTTGCCGACCTCCTCCAGCGTGCGGGGGCGGCCGTCCTCAAGGCCGAAGCGCAGGCGCAGGACCTTCTCCTCACGCGGGGTCAGCGTCTTGAGCACATCGGCCAGCTGCTCCTTCAGCAGGGTCTGGCTGGCGGCCTCGGCAGGTACGGGGGCGTCATCATCGGGGATGAAGTCCCCCAGATGGCTGTCCTCCTCCTCGCCGATGGGCGTCTCGAGGCTGACAGGCTCCTGCGCCACGCGCATGATCTCGCGGACCTTGTCCACCGGCATTTCCAGACGCTCGGCGATCTCCTCGGCGCTGGGGTCGTGGCCATACTCATGCAGCAGCTGGCTGGAAACCTTCTTGACCTTGTTGATGGTCTCGACCATATGAACGGGGATGCGGATGGTGCGGGCCTGATCGGCGATGGCGCGGGTGATTGCCTGACGGATCCACCATGTCGCATAGGTGGAGAACTTGAAGCCCTTGGTGTGGTCGAACTTCTCGACAGCCTTGATCAGGCCCAGATTGCCCTCCTGAATCAGGTCCAGAAACTGCATGCCGCGGCCGACATAGCGCTTGGCGATGGAAACGACCAGACGCAGGTTTGCTTCGCTCAGGCGCTGCTTGGCCTTCTCGCCATCGGGGCCGCCCGCCTGAATCTTGAGAGCCAGCTCAGTCTCCTCATCGGGGGTGAGCAGCGGCACGCGGCCAATCTCCTTCAGATAGACCTTGACGGGGTCGTCGATCGTGATGCCATCGGCGGTCAGGCCGTCCTCGTAATCATCGGCGCCGTCATCGGCACCGGAGACCGTATCATCGACCTCCACGGGGGTGTCGTCCACGATCTCGATGCCGTTGCTCTCAAGCTCCTCATAGAGCTTTTCCATTGCCTCAACATCCAGAACGTTGCCGTTTTCCTCCATTGCATCGCTGATCTCACTGCTGGTCAGCTTGCCGATGCGGCGGCCGGTGTCAATCAGCGTGCGGATCGAGTCTTTCTTCTCTGCCATAAGTAGGTTCTCCTTTTGGTTTTATATTGTTGCAACAAATCTGTCGGAATGTCGTTATTCTTCTGGTTCTTCAGCCTTGGCACCCTTCTTTTTGCCCATGTTGGCAAAAAAGTCGGAGAACTGGCTGTCGTCCATCTGGCGGACCTTCTCGTCCAGCGGTCTGGCGCTTTCCAGCCGGTCAAGGTACATGTCGATGTCCTGATGCTGCAAAGGCGCATCGTGGTTCTGCGCCATTGCAAGCGCAAGCTGCTGGAACGCCTTGTCGTCCAGCAGCTGCTGCAGCGTTGTCAGGTTCAGCGGCTGGCCGCTGTCAGCACACTGAAAGATCGCCTGCAGAACGCTCTGCAGCTCCGGCACCAGCACAGTCGCCATATCAAGGCGGCGGCGCACATAGGGAATCTCATCCGGGTTCTGCATCAGGGCTGCCGCCAGCTGGCGGGCCGCTGCCGCTGCGCCCAGCGCAGACTCCCCGCTGCTGGTGTAGGGCACCCGGATGTCAGCGGCGATCCCCTGCTTGGACAGCTCCTGCTGCTGCCTGCGGCGGTCGCGGCGCGCCGCCGTCTGGACTGCGCCCTGCATCTGGGACACGATGGCCTGCTTGGACACGCCGGTCTCATCCGCCAGCCGCCCGGCGTAGACATCCCGCGCCGTGGGGCTGACGCCCCGCTCGGTCAGGATACCGATGGCCTCGCGGATATAGCTGAGCCGGCCGTCATCACTGCGCAGGTCGTACTTGGCCTTCGCTTTTTTCAGCTGGAACTCCGTCGGGTTAGCCGTGCCGTTTAAAAGCATCTCAAACCGCTCGCGGCCGTACTTTTTGATAAATTCGTCCGGGTCCTTGGCACCCTGATAACTCAGCACGCTGACCTTCATCGGCGTGTTGGCCATGATACCCAGACTGCGCTCGGTAGCCTTTTGGCCGGCCTCGTCCGAGTCGTAGCTGAGAACGACCTCGTCCGCGTACTCGCTCAGCAGCTTGGCCTGCTCAGCGGTCAGCGCCGTGCCGCAGGCACAGACCGCCGTGTCAAAGCCGGCCTCGTGCATTGCGATGACATCCATGTAGCCCTCGCAGAGGATGTAGCGCTTGCTCTTGGACTTTTTGGCGATGTTGAGCGCAAAAAGTGTGTGGGACTTGTGGTAGACCATCGTTTCGGGGCTGTTGATGTACTTGGGCTTGGAATCATCCAGCACACGGCCGCCGAACGCAATGATCGCGCCGCGCACATCAATGATCGGCACCATGACGCGGTGGCGGAAGATCGTGTACAGGTTGCCGCGCTCACTGCGGCGTATCAGGCCGGAATGCTCGAGCTCATCGTCCTGAAAGCCGCGGCGCTTGAGGTAGTTGACAAGGCCGAAGCCCTCATTCGGCGCATAGCCCAGCCCAAACCGGCGGATAGCCGCATCGGACAGGCCGCGCTTTTCCTTCCAGTATTTCCGGGCCAGCGCAGCCTCCGGCGTCTGAGCGTTCAGATTCTCATAAAAATAGCGGGCGGCACAGCGGTTGATCTCCAAAAGGCGCTGGCGCGCGCGGGATTCACGGTCATCCTCCTCGGGCAGGGGCATTCCGGCGCGGGCCGCCAGCTGCTTGACGCTCTCGACATACCCAAGGTTATTGTATTTGCGCACAAAGTTGATGACATCCCCCGCTGCGCCGCAGCCAAAGCAGTAAAAGCTCTGGGTGTCCGGATAGACAACGAAGGACGGCGTTTTTTCATTGTGGAAGGGGCACAGCCCGCTCAGGGTGCGCCCGCGTCGGCGCAGCTGCACATACTGGCCGATGACTTCTTCAATATCGTTGCGGCGAACGACCTCCTGTATGTATTCCTGAGGGATCATGGGTTGACTGCACCTCCTTGTCAGATTGTAGGCGCTGCGGTTACAAAACATGCCACTTTTGCGGTATGAACAATTCTTCAAACAGGCGGGTGGCAAACTCATCGCTCATGCCGCTGATATAGTCGGTCACGGCGCGGTCCACCCCCTCGTTGTAGGCGATCTGCATGTAAAAATTCGGCATCAGGGCGGGCTCGCTGCTCAGGCGGTCATACAGCTCACTGATGAGCTTGTCCACCTTTTTTTCCTCGCGCTTAGCCTCCCGGTCCACATAGACCGTGGCATACATAAAGTCCTTCAGCACCGCATAGGCGGCATCGACCTCAGGCGAAAAGCAGATCTGGCCGTCACTGCTGTGGGTCACCAGATCGGTGATCATCGTGGTAATGCGCTCGGACTTTGTATGGCCCAGCACGGCCGTTGCCTCGGGCGGCAGGCGGCGCGGGTCAAGCACCCCCGCCGTGATTGCATCCTCAATATCGTGGTTCAAAAATGCGATGTGATCCGCACGGCGCACAACACAGCCCTCCGGTGTGCGTGCCCAGGCGCCGGTCGTGTGGGTCACAATGCCGTTGCGCACCTCCCAGGTCAGGTTCAGGCCCTGACCGTCCCGCTCGAGAAAATCCACAACGCGCAGGCTCTGCCGGTAATGGGTGAAGCCCCCCGGGCAAAGCCGGTTAAGGGCGCGCTCACCCGCATGGCCAAAGGGAGTGTGGCCCAGATCATGCCCAAGGGCGATGGCCTCGGTCAGGTCCTCATTCAGCCGCAGCGCGCGGGAGACCGTGCGCGCGATCTGGGACACCTCAAGCGTATGGGTCAGCCGGGTGCGGTAGTGGTCCCCCTCCGGCGAGAGAAATACCTGTGTTTTCTGCTTCAGCCGGCGGAAGGCCTTGCTGTGGAGAATACGATCCCGGTCGCGCTGGAAGCAGGGCCGGATCGGGTCCTCCGTCAGTGGCAGGCGGCGGCCCAGACTGTTCGCGCTCAAGGTCGCGCAGCTGCTCAGGGTCTGCCGTTCAATGGCCTCGGTCTCTTCACGGATCGTCATAGTGCGCCCCCTTTTCCTGATCCTCTATCTATAAATACGACAAAAGTATGGGAAACACTCTTTTTTTGTGGGGATTTTTTTGAGATATTTTCACGGTTGCAGGGGGCGGCGTCCCCAATGCCCCGCAGGCCGCCGCAAGCTGCCGCAATTCAAAACGGGGCGTACTGCGGTTTGGAAATCTCCACCTCAGCCCCGCCGCGCGTCAGCTCGTTCAGTGCGGTGCAGAGCGCACCCTCCTGCCCTGCGGGCATACGCCAGCAAAGGGTCACGGCATCGTCAAAGACCGGCTCGTCCAGTCTTGTTTCCGCCGCTGCAATGATGCGCTGGGCCTGTTCAAACTGGGCATAGCTCACACGGACGCTGCAGTCCACCACAAGGCGCATGCTGACAAGCTCGGCCTGCTGCAGCGCGCCGGAGGCCGCCGCCGTATACGCCCGCACCAGCCCGCCGGTGCCCAGCAGAATGCCGCCGAAATACCGCGTCACTACAACGATCACATCGGCCACACCTGCGTGGCCGATCGCCTCCAGCACCGGGGTCCCGGCGGTTTTGGCGGGCTCGCCGTCATCGGAATACCGCGTTCGGCCGTTCTGCAGCACATAGGCATAGACATTATGGCGCGCCGTGCGGTTGGCGGCGCGCACCGCGTTCAGCACGGCCAGCGCCTTTTCCTCGGTATCGGCAAAGGCGGCCGTGGCGATAAAGCGGCTGCGCTTTTCCTCATATTCAAATGTGGAAGTGCCGCGTATGGTTTTATAGTCGGCCATGGCGCAAACCTCACTCTATAGCAAAAATACCCCGGATGAAAGAACATCCGGGGTACAAAAACGGAATTACTTGCCAGACTTGGCGAAACGGCGCTTGAAGCGCTCGACGCGGCCACCGGTATCGACCAGCTTCTGCTTGCCGGTGTAGAACGGATGGCACTTGCTGCAAACTTCGACATGGATCTCCGGCTTGGTGTCACGGGTGTGGATCACATTGCCGCAGGCACAAGTGATGGTGCAGTCCACATAGTTCGGATGGATGCCCTGCTTCATGGTTAAATTCACCTCTTTCTCGATCATGATAAAAGGAGCCATACTTGATATATGTGCTCATCACAATCTCCGAATTGCGGCTACCAGCGTTCGCCATCCTGTGCGGACGGAGCAGCCATCTGAACGATTGCTGAAATATTTTAGCACAAAGTATCAAGATTGTCAAGCACTTTTTTTGGTTGACACCGTAGGGGCGGATTCCATATCCGCCCGTCAGACGGCAGACACCTTGCGGGCGCATATGGAATGCGCCCCTACGGAGATTTGTGCACTATTTTCTTTACAGCGTCAGCTGCTCGATGCGGTCATCCTCCTTGAGGGTGGCGCCGGCGGCAGGCAGGGTACGCACACGATAGCGCGGGGCATCGTTGAGCTCCAGCCCCTCGGCCAGCGTCAGGCGGGAGATACCGGCGTTCTTTTTCAGCGTCACCACATTGACACCGGCGGTATCGCGGGTCGCCTTTTCAGGGATGAGCGCGCTGCCGACCAGCAGCAGGCGGTTGTTTGTGGTAAAGATGGCCAGTTCGGTCTCCTCGGGGATAAAGCGCATAAAGGCAAGCTCTGCCTTATCGCTGTATGCCTTGAGCAGCTTGCGGCGGTTCTGCTTTGTCTCATAGCTGGACAGCGGGACCTTGGCGCATTTGCCGTTCTCATAGAGGAAGAGCATCCAGCCCTTGTAGTCGGGCGTGACCACCATATACAGCGGCACCTCGCCCTCCTCCATGCCGAGGGCGGAGGCTACATAATCGCCCAGCACACTGGCCTTGCTGTCGGCAAAGTCATAGGCGTGGGACTTGTAGACCTGGCGGTGATTCGTGAAGAAGAGCAGCTCGGTGCTGTTCGTGCTTTCGCAGGTAAACAGTACCTCATCACCGTCCTTCAGCTTCTGCTCACCGCTCATGCGCAGGCTCTGGGGCGTGATTTTTTTGAAGTAGCCGTCCCGCGTGAAGAACAGATGCACCGGGTAGTCGGGGATCTGCTGCTCGGGTTCCTCGGCTTCACCGGCCGGGATCTCGTACATGATCTCGCAGCGGCGGGGCTTGCCGTACTTTTTGGCTACATCGCCCAGCTCCTTCATGATGATCTTATTGATGCGGGCCGGGCGCTTGAGAATATCCTCAAGATCGGCAATGGCATTTTCGAGCTCCTCGATTTCCTCGGTGCGCTTGAGGATGTACTCGCGGTTGAGGTGGCGCAGCTTGATCTCGGCCACATATTCAGCCTGTACCTCGTCAATGCCGAAGCCGATCATCAGGTTGGGTACGACCTCGGTCTCCTCGGCCGTGTTGCGCACGATCTCAATGGCCTTGTCAATGTCGAGCAGAATCGCCTTTAAGCCCTTGAGCAGATGCAGACGCTTCTGTTTGCCCTGCAGGTCGTAGTAGGTGCGGCGGCGCACACACTCGGCGCGGAAGGCGATCCACTCCAGCAGGATGCTGCGCACGCCCAGCACCTTGGGCTGGCCCGCGATCAGCACATTGAAGTTGCAGGCAAAGCTGTCCTCCAAGGGCGTAGCCCTGTACAGGCGGGCCATCAGCTTGTCGGGGTCCTGACCGCGCTTCAAATCAATCGTCAGCTTTAAGCCGTTCAGGTCGGTCTCGTCGCGCATGTCGGAGATCTCACGAATCTTGCCGAGCTTGACCAGCTCGGTGATCTTGTCCATGATGGCCTCGACCGTCGTTGTGGGCGGGATGCGGGTGACATCAATGCAGTTGTTCGCCTTGTCGTAGCTCCACTTGGCGCGGACGCGGACACTGCCGCGGCCGTTTTCCAGCACATTCTGCATCTCGGCGGCATCGTAGAGAATTGTGCCGCCGCCGACAAAATCCGGTGCGGGGATGATCTCCCGCAGGTCAGCCTGCGGGTCCTTCATCAAAGCGATCGTGGCATTGCAGAGCTCCTCCAGATTGAAGGAGCAGATGTTGGATGCCATGCCGACCGCGATGCCCAGCGTATTGTTGGCCAAAATTGTCGGGAAGGTGACGGGCAGCAGGGTCGGCTCGGTCGTTGTACCGTCATAGTTCGGCACAAAGTCCACGGTGTCCTTGTCGATATCTCGGAACAGCTCATCACAGACCGGCTCAAGCTTGGCCTCGGTATAACGGGCGGCGGCATAGGCCATATCGCGGCTGTACGCCTTGCCGAAGTTACCCTTGGAGTCGACAAACGGTACGAGCAGGCTCTCGTTGGAGCGGCCCATGCGGACCATCGTGTCATAGATGGCTGCATCGCCGTGGGGGTTCAGGTGCATCGTGCTGCCGACGATGTTGGCGCTTTTGGTACGGTTGCCCTTCAGCAGGCCCATGCCGTACATCGTGTAGAGCAGCTTGCGGTGGGCGGGCTTGAATCCATCGATCTCCGGCAGCGCGCGGGAAACGATAACGCTCATCGCATAGGGCATATAGTTGGTTTCCAGCGTGTCGGTGATGGCAGATTCCAGCACCTCACCCGCCGATAAAATTTCAACATTATCCCCCAGCTGCGGGCGCGCGGGGGTCAGTTTTTTTTCTTTTAGTTTTGCCATAAAATCTATCCTATATTCACAGCCGCCCGGCAGGGGCCGGACATGTCCGGCCCGCAGCGTACCGGGCGCAGAGCGTTTGCGGGAAGGTTGCGGGCGGGTCACGCCCCGCACCTACACGCGCGACAATCGTAGGGTGTTCTCCCGTCGGGCGCGTATCAGCTTACATCCAGATCGTCCAGATACTCCGCGCCGTGCTCGGCGATATGCTCCTTGCGGCCCTGCAGGTTATCGCCCAGCAGCAGGTCAAAGACGGCGGCCGTGCGCTCGGCATCGGTGGGCAATACCTTGATCAGGCGGCGGCTTTCGGGGCTCATCGTAGTCAGCCACATCATCTCGGGGTCGTTCTCGCCCAGACCTTTCGAGCGTTGGATCGTGTACTTTTCGTCCTCAATGCGGCGCAGGATATCAGCCTTTTCCGGCTCGGTGTAGGCGAAGAAGGTCTTATTCTTCGTGTTGATCTCGTACAGCGGCGATTCTGCGATATAGACATAGCCCTTATTGATGAGGGTCGGCGTCAGGCGGTAGAGCATCGTCAGCACAAGGGTGCGGATCTGGTAGCCGTCCACATCGGCATCGGTACAGATGACGACCTTATTGAACCGCAGGTTGTCCAGATTGAAGCTGGCCAGATCCTTATTGTGGCTGCCGCCCAGCTCAACGCCGCAGCCCATGACGCGGATCAGGTCGGTGATGATCTCCGACTTGAAGATGCGGGCGTAGTCGGCCTTCAGGCAGTTCAGGATCTTGCCGCGGATGGGCATGATAGCCTGAAATTCCGAGTCGCGGCTCTGCTTGACCGCACCCATAGCGGAATCGCCCTCCACGATATACAGCTCACGGCGGGTGGCGTCCTTGGTGCGGCAGTCGACAAACTTCTGCACGCGGTTGGCGAGATCCATCTGCTGGGTCATCGTCTTTTTGATCGTGATGCGCGCCTTCTCGGCGTGCTCGCGGCTCTGCTTATTGATGAGCACCTGCTTACAGGCCTTTTCGGCCTCATCGGGGTGCTCGATGAAGTAGACCTCGATCTGATGCTTGAGGAACTCGGTCATGGCCTGCGCCACGAACTTGTTCGTGATGGCCTTTTTCGTCTGGTTCTCATAGCTGGTGCGGGTCGAGAAGCTGGACGAGACAAGCACCAGGCAGTCCTGCACATCGGCGAAGGTGATCGCACTCTCGTTCTTTTTGTACAGGCCCTTGGTCTTCAGCCAGCCGTTGATCTGGCTGACGAAGGCTGTGCGCACGGCGCGGTCGGGGCTGCCGCCATGCTCCAGCCAGCTGGAGTTATGGTAGTATTCCAGACATTGCACGGTGTTGGAGAATGCGAACGCCACATTCATCTTGACCTGATAGTCTGGCTGGTCGGCGCGGTCGCGGCCGGTGGCGGCACCGCTGCAGAAATGCACCGGCGTCAGGGCCTTATCCCCCACCAATTCGTTGGCATAGTCGGTGATTCCGTGCTCGTACAGATACTCAAACTTTTCGGCGTCCGCGCCGGACTTGTCGGTAAATACCAGCGTGACGCCATCGTTGACGACAGCCTGACGGCGCAGCATATCCTTGAAGGATTCCGCCGGGACGGCAATGTCGGTAAAGACCTCGGTGTCGGGCTTCCAGCGGATGACCGAGCCGGTGCGCCTGCCCTTGAACGGCTCCTTCTGCAGGCCGCCCACATTCTCGCCTTTTTTGAAATCGAGGTGGTAGTGGAAGCCATCGCGGTAGACATCCGCCGTCATCCACTCACTGGCGTACTGGGTGGCGCACAGGCCCAGACCGTTCAGGCCGAGGCTGAAATCATAGTTGCCGCTGCCCTCGGCATATTTGCCGCCGGCGTACAGCTCGCAAAAGACCAGATCCCAGTTCCAGCGCTCCTCAGCCTTATTGTAATCGACCGGAATGCCGCGGCCGAAGTCCTCGACCTCGATGACATGGTCCGGAAACAGCGTGACATTGATGCGGTTGCCATGGCCATCGCGCGCCTCGTCGATGGAGTTGGAGATGATCTCAAAGATGGAATGGGCGCAGCCCTCCACACCGTCAGAGCCGAAGATGACCGCCGGGCGCTTGCGCACACGGTCGGCGCCTTTCAGCTGGCGGATGCTGTCATTGCCGTATTCCTGTTGTTTTTTTGCCATGCGGCGGTTCCCCCTGATGTATATTGAAACAGTGGTAGTTTTTGCACATATATTTTTATTAAACCACAGTTTGGAAGTGTTTGTCAAATCGACTTGCACTCTGCGGGCAGGTTGTAGAGGTCGATGCTCGCATCCGACCCTGCAAATCCAGTGTAATACAACGAACTGTTGTTGTCAAGTTGTGCTTATGAATTGCAGTCACAATTACACGGTTCGACCCGGTTGCGGTCGCCGATGACAGCGGTCCAATACTCGCTGCCGCGGTAGCGGAAGATGACCCAATCATAGCCGTTGTATTTCCGGGCGCTCTGCTTGACCACGCAGTAGCTGCCCAGCGGCAGATAGCCGACCACATCGTTGAAGTTGGCGGAATAAAAATACTCGCACCGGGCGTTGAACACCACAAGCCGCTGCCCCGCCACCACCTCCATGGAAGGGCCGGAGGCCCCATAGTTGTTGTAGCCTCCGGCCTGTATCTCCGGCAGAAAATCCCGGTAGCAGCGGTTGAGGTCGCAAGCGCCGGAGATGCCGTTGACCACACCGCTGCCGGTGTACTGCCACATAGCATAGCTGCCGTTATAGCCAAGGGTGGCGCGGTAGTCTGCCACCCACAGTGGGTAGCGGCTCAGGGCGGCTGCGTTGAGATTGCTGTTGATGTAGTTGGTGTAGCTGTACCAGCCCGCGTACCACTTGCGCTGGTAGAGGATATCCATGGCGTACTGCACAAGGCTGGTCAGCTCTGCACGGCCAAGGCTGGTCAGGCTGGCATCCTCGACATCCACAAAGACCGGATATTCGAGCTGCAGCCCCTGCATGACATTCAAAAAGGTCGTCAGCTCATTAGCCACAGCCGCCCGTGTGCGCGCGTAGGTATAGTAATAGGCCCCCACCCGCAGGCCCGCCGCCTTGGCCCCGTTGACATTCTGCAGGAAATACGGGTCCACATACAGTCCGCCGCTGTTGCTGGACCCCACGCGGACTATGGCAAACTGCTTGCCCGCCGCCGCCACCCGGCCCCAGTTGATATTGCCCTGGTAGCGCGACACATCAATGCCGTTCTGGTACACAGCCATAAAAAGCCCCCCTTTGCAGTATAGTATGCAAAGAGGGGGTGGGGTGTGTAGTATCCTGTTTCCGCTGCAATACCGGAAGTACTGGTCATTGCGCAGCATCCATGCGTACAGCATCGGCACATCGGCGTCCGTCAGGCAGCGAATTGTATACGCATTGGGCAGCTTTTCAATCTGTATATTTTTCATAGCAATTTGATCTTCAAATCTCCCAGCAGCGACACTGCCTCCGGCAGTGAAAATTTTGCATCCTGCAGCTTGCAGCCGAAGATATCGACTTTATATCCGCTGGCCTCCTTGAAGTTTGCCTTCCGCATATCGCACTGGTAAAATTCGGTGTCCAGCAGGTCGCATTTTTCAAAATCCGCACTGACGAGATTGCACTTGGCGAACATCGAGCGCTGGATCTCGTTGCCCGCAAAGTTGAATTTTGTAAAGTTCATCTCGGTGAAGGTGTTGTATTTCAGGCGGCAGTCCTGCAATTTTTCAATCGGGTCGGCAAACGAGCCGTCCCCCTGCAGGGACATCCAGTCGATATTGTTGAGGGTGCAGCCTTGAAGGTCCGTAAACTTTGCGCGGGACATCGTGGTTTTTAACCCCGTAATCGTACAGCGGATGAACTGGCACTCACTCAGCACACTGTGGTCCAGCTTGCAGTTTTCAAAGGTGCAGTCGATGAAGGTGCAGTCGGAGAAGTCGCAGTCGTAAAAGGTTTCCTCTGTAAATTCAAGGCGCGAAAAGCGCTCTCCCTCGCGGTATTCGGCGCGCATCAGATCACCAGCCCTCCGTTTACACCCAGCACCTGACCGGTGATGTAGCCGCTTCCCTCATCAGCCAGAAAGACCATCGTGCGGGCGATCTCGTCCGCCGTGCCAAGGCGCTCCACAGGGGTTTCCTCCGCCAAAGCGGCGCGGTCCTCTGCGGTAAAGCCCGCCATCATGTCGGTGTCAATGACGCCCGGCGCAATGACATTGACCGTGATGCCGCTGGGGCCCTCCTCCTTGGCGAGGGCCTTGCCAAGGCCGATCAGCCCCGCCTTGGCCGCGCTGTAGGCCACCTCACAGCTGCCGCCGGTCTGCCCCCACATACTGCTGACCAGCAGGATACGGCCGTATTTCTGGTGTACCATGCCGGGCAGCACGGCGCGGCAGGCGTAGAACGCACCGTCCAGATCAACGGCCATCATCCGGTGCCAATCCTCATCGGTGGTGTCGGTAAACAGCTTGACCTGCGCAATGCCCGCATTGCAGACAAGCACCTGCAGGCCGCCCAGCTCCCGCTGTGCCTGCTCCACGGCGGCCTGCACCTGTGCAGAATCCCCCGCATCGGCCTGTATTGCCAGAAAGCGGCCGCCCTGCGCGGCGGCTGCGGCGCGGCGCAGCACCGCCTCGGCGGCGTCCGGATGGGCGTTGTAGGTAAAGGCAACATCATACCCGGCGCGGGCGAACGCCAGCACCGCCGCCGCGCCGATCCCCCGGCTGCCGCCGGTGATGAATACATGGTTCGTAGTCATTTTTTCTTCCGTTTCTCTCTCAGCATCGCAAAAAAGTCCTGCAGCAATGCCTGTGCCTCCTCCTCCAGCAGGCCCGATTCCATGACCGGGTGATGGTTGAAGGGCAGCGCAAACAGGTCGGTCAGGCTGCCGCAGCAGCCCGCCTTTGGGTCGCGTGCGCCGTAGACGACCCGCTTCAGGCGGCTGTTGATGATAGCCCCGCTGCACATAGGGCAGGGCTCCAGCGTCACGAACAGCTCACATTGCCAGAGCCGCCAGCCGCCCAGCGCCTTGCAGGCCGCATCAATGGCCAGCAACTCGGCGTGGTAGGTGGCGTTTTTGCCGCTCTCACGCAGGTTGTGGGCGCGGGCGATGATCTCCCCGTCCTTAGCCACGACCGCCCCGACCGGGACCTCGCCCAGTGCGGCGGCAAGCTTTGCCTCTGCGAGCGCGGCGCGCATCAGTTCTTCATCGGTCATAGCTCCCCCTCAATGCACAAAAAATACCGCATATACGACCAGAAAGATCACAGCGGCGCTGTAGGCCGGGCTGGTGAACACCGCCAGCACATCCACGCCGGGGCGCAGACCGGCCGAAAAGCGAAAGCCCTGCTGTCGGGCGTTCCAGATCATCCACCCGCCGAACACCGGGAAAAAGAGCAGGATAAACAGCTCAACGCCGAAGGACAGCTCCGCCGGGGCATAATACCGCAGGTAGATCGTCAAAAATGCCAGCATATTGTTTGCAAGGTGCAGCAGCATACCGGGCAGGATGCTGCCCGACCGCTCGGTCAGCCAGCCCAGAAAGACCCCGCAGGCAAAGGCCGTCAGCCCCTGCGCCAGATCGAGATGCAGCAGACCGAAGAGCAGCGCCGGCGCAAAGATGGCCGCTGCGCTGCCGCAGGGGCGCATCAGGCCCTGAAACGCCCCGCGGAAGAGCAGCTCCTCGGCCACAGCGGGCATGATGCAGAGCGTTATAAAGCAGACAAGCAGCTCGGGGCCGCCGCTGGGCAGCAGCTCGCTCGTTGTCGGGTTGTCTGTGATATGGTTGATGAGCGCCCCGGCAAGGTTGGCGAGGTTTGCCACCCCGAGAAAGACCGGCAGACAAAAGCCCGGGCTCCAGGGGGCCGGCAGGGCGATGCGCAGATCCACCTGCCGCAGGCGGGTCAGCTTGAGCAGAAAGGCCAGCGTCAGGGCGATGGCCCCAATGCCGACCAGCAGCTGAAACAGCGCTGCGCTGACATCACTGAAGCCGAGGGGCTTTGCCAGACTGGCCCCCGGATGTGCCAGCCCCATAAGGGCGCTGACCAGCAGGGCCAGCAGGCTGCGCCCCAGCAGATAGACAAGGGATGCCGCCGCACAGGCGCCCGCTGCGCCCCGCACCCCGCGTGATTTTGCCATGTGATTTTCCACCTTTACAGTAAAGGCTTCCCCCTTGGGGGAAGCTGGCCGTGCAACGGCCTGATGAGGGGCCGGTCTGCCGCAGCCACCCATTCACGGTTTGCCGCGGAAAGGCCACCCCTCATCCGCCCCTTCGGGGCACCTTCCCCCTTGGGGGAAGGCTTTATTAGTATCATACCACAAACCGGCCAATAAAAAAAGCCCCACCGGTGTGCGGGCCGGTGGGGCAAGGTCGGAGGGAGAGGAGTCTTTTTCATGTCTGCGTTGTGCGCCGCAGGCATTGACTTTCTGCTATCATAATAGTACATTATAGACATGAAGTAAAGCTATACTTTTTCATACGAAGCATGAATTAAATTCACCACAGGAGATGTGATCATGACCCTGACCGACTGCCAGCTGCTGAGTATCGTGGCGCAGCTGGGTACCTTTGCCGCCGCAGCCGAACGGCTGCACATTACCCCCTCCGCCGTGAGCCATGCCGTGTCCGGCGTGGAGGCCGAGTGCGGCTTTCCGCTTTTCACCCGCACAAAAAGCGGCGTCACACTGACCGCTGCCGCCGAAAACCTGATGCCCGCGATCCAGCAGATGCTGGCAAGCAGCGAATCGCTGGAGCAGTCCATTGCCCAGATCAACGGTATGCACAAGGGTGCGCTGCGGCTGGGAGTGTTCAACTCGGCCTGCGTGACATGGCTGCCTAAGATCGTGCCGGGCTTCCGCGCGGCATTCCCCGGCATAGATGTGCAGATCTATCAGGGCTCCTATGATGACATTACCGGCTGGCTGAAAACCGGCGCGGTAGAACTGGGTTTCCTGTCTAACTCCAGCGCCCGCGATCTGGATTTTGAGCCGCTCTACGATGACCGGCTCATCTGCCTTGCGCCGCCCGACTACAAGCCCCGCCGCCCCGGTGTTGTCCGGGCCGAGGAGCTGCGCGGCCGGCCCTTTGTCAGCCAGCAGTCCGATGTGGACGCCGACATCCAGAGCTATTTCAAAAAGAATGACCTGCATGTGTCGAGCCGCTGCTACATTGTGGACGACCAGAGCATGATTGCCATGGTAGCCTGCGGGCAGGGCCTTGCCCTGATGCCCGAGCTGATGTTCAAGGAGGGTGCCGCCAGCGCAGGGTGTCAGGTCCTGCAGCTGGAGCCGGCCGCCAAGCGCACCATCGGGCTGGCGTGCCTGTCGCGCGGGGTGCTCTCCCCCGCCGCGCGGGAGTTTGTGAAGCATGCAAGGGAGTTTGCGCGGATGCGATAAAGCCTTCCTTCACCCGCCCCCTGCGCCGGGCAGGGTTGCTTTTGTACGAGCCATATATATATACAATAAAATCACGGAAGTCACGGTTTGCACTGAATCAAAGCCCACCTACCAGAACCAAAAACATCACCCAAAAACATCACAAAGAGAGAAAACTATTATGAAAAAAATGCGCACTGCAGCCACTCTTTTCACTATCTTTTTTATGGCAGCTGCATTATATCTTTGTGCGAGATACGAAAAGACACCTGACAGTATTTTTACGGGAAAGGTAAACACCCCCGCAGGCGAATGGTCAATGGACACTTCGTCAGATGTCCCGAAGGCAACTGTCACCTTCAGCCTTGCGGACAGGGGTGAGCATGAGGAATGGATGCTGTATCTTCAGTCGCATTGGAGAGACTGTTCTATCCGTGTAGGGGATGAAATCATCTATCATAAGGACGGCAAAAGAGACGGTGCCGTGCATCTTTTCGATATTCCATCCGGAGACAGCCTGACAATCGATTTTAACAATGCAACGCAAGAAAGTCTCTCTGGCGTCGAAGCCTCCCGCATTAGGCTGGGAAACAAGAACAATCTATACCGAATGATTCTCAAGGACAACCTGTATGCCGTGTTTATTGGCTTATTGTCGCTTATCCTTGGCGGTATGTGCATTATCGCAAGTCTTTACATGAAATCAGAAAAAACAGAAAAAATCTACCGCGCACTGTGGAATCTAGGCCTTTACATTTTGATCGAGGGCCTCTGGGTCGTAACGGATTCGCAGATTCTGCTGTTGGTTACACAGCACACGGGTTTCGTAGAATTGCTCTCGTTCTTTTCCATTTTCATACTGCCCATTCCCCTTTTGGGTTTTATCCGGGTGATCCTTCCCAGCAAAACGAAAATGCTGTCTGTGATCCGCACATTGTTTGTGCTTACCTTAGTCCTTTATACGGTCAATTACATTGGCGGGTGGCTGCCGACAATCGCCATATTGATTTGTGAGCATCTGCTTATGGCAGTAACACTCCTGCTGATGATTTTGAACGGAATCAGCGAAAACAAAAGGCATAAAGACCGCAAGCTGCAAAGAGTAATTGACGGATGCATTGTATATTGTGTCTGCAGCATTCTGGCGCTTCTATTATTTTATTACGGCAACATAACGAACTATTCCTATGTGTATTCTATCGGTGTTATGATTTTTGTGGCATTTTTGATCAGTGCCGCCTGCACCGTATTATATGAGCAGGTTCAGGAAAACGCCAATGTTGCAATATATGCAAGAATGGCCTATATGGACACAATGACCGGTCTAGGCAACCGAACAGCATTTCTGGAAGAAAATAAGAGCAATGCAGCCTTTCCCGGTATGATTTCCTACATAATGATGGATGCCAACAATCTGAAAAAGATAAATGACACACTGGGGCACAACAAGGGTGATGAGCTCATTGTCACGATTGCAAAGTGCATGAGAACGGCAGTCGGTGACAGTGGTCAGTGTTACAGAATCGGCGGTGATGAGTTTGTAATCATTCTGAAAAACAAGACCGCCACTGAGACCGAGGAGATCATAGCGCGGGTACGCGCGGAGGTTGCCTTTGCTGATAAGCAAAGTGATATACCGATTTCTGTTGCAATCGGATATGTTTGGACTGACACCGAGGAAAAAAATCTCGAAGTCCTTATACAGCACGCTGACGATGAAATGTACAAAGATAAAAAAGCGATAAAAAAGGTCGCACACTCTGTTTGACTTACAACGCAGTCTCTTGCAGCAGATTTGAATTTTCCCATAAGGGCGGCTTTTCCGCTGCCCATGTTCCCAAAACATAAGGTGTGCCCGCTTTCGCGGGCACACCTTATGTTTTTAGTTTCCCTCATCATACTCTGCCACGGGTACATTGGCGTACTCGTCGGGCAGGTCGGGCGGCAGGGTCTGCATGTACTCGTGCATGGCCTCGGCCACATTTTTGCTGTAGGCCACGGCCTCGACTACCGTCCGGGCACCCTTGACGGCATCGCCGCTGGCGAAGATGCCGGGGATGCTGGTGCGGCCGACCTCATCGGTCTCAAACAGGCCGCGCGTGGTCGTCTTGAGGTCCTTGGTGCTGTCGGTGATGGTGGTGCAGGGGCCTTGGCTGATCGAAACGATCACGCTGTCCGCCGGATAGAGCTTTTCGGTGCCGGGCAGCTCGGTCAGGGTGCCGTCCTCGGCCTCGTTCAGGTCGATGAACACAACACCCTTGTCGGTGATCTCAACGGGCTTTTTGTTGAAGATGAAGTTGACGCCCTCCAGCTTGGCATAGCTGGCCTCATACTCGCTGGCGCTGATTGTCTTTGAAAGCGAGAAGCACTCAAGATGCCGTGTGCCATGGCGGATGGCAGTGCGGGCGACATCCATCGCCGCATTGCCCGCACCGATAACGATGACACGGCTGCCCAGATGATAGACATCGGGGTTTTGCAGGTAGTTGATGGCATAATGCACATTTCCGAGGCTCTCGCCCTTGATGTGCAGCGTGTTGGGACGCCACACGCCGGTGCCGATGAAGATAGCCTTGTAGCCATCGCGGAACAGATCCTCGATCTTGAGCGCCTTGCCCACATCGGTGTTGGGGCGGACCTTGATGCCCTTCAGGCGCAGATGGCGGTACTCAAAATCGTCCAGCACCGTCTTGGGCAGACGGAACTCGGGGATGCCGTAGCGCAGCACGCCGCCGATCTTGTCGTGGCTCTCAAAGATCGTGACATCATACCCATAGCGCGCCAGAATGACCGCGATGGTCAGACCCGCCGGGCCGGAGCCGATGATGGCAGCCTTTTTGCCGTTGGACGGCGCAGGGCCCTGCGTCATCTGGCTGGCATAGGTAGAGGAAATATAGTTTTCAATGACCGAGAAGTGGACCGGCGCGCCCTTGATGCCGCGCACACAATGCCCCTCGCACTGCTTCTCATGGTTGCAGACCAGAGAGCAGACGGTGGTCAGTGGGTTGTTTTCAAACAGCATACGGCCGGCCTCGTCCAGCTTGTTGTCCTTCAGCAGGCGGATGACCTCCGGGATATTGGTATGGATGGGGCACCCCTGCTGACAGCGGGGCACCTTGCAGCCAAGGCAGTGGTTCGCTTCGTCCATTACATGCAGCGCCATGTTTTACTCCTTCATTTCGTACCGATTTTGCGCGTTAAAAATGCAACAATGTTGTATTACGCGCATGTTTTCTCCATATCACGCTTATATTACCACCGGCTTAGCAGTAAACGCAAGCCCCATCGGCTGAATTTTTTCTCTGCATAATGACGAAAAATCCACAGCGCGGCTATGCAGTCTGCCGATTTCAGCCGCCTGCGGGCCGGTTTGCACCAGCTCTGCCAGCGCCGTGCCTGCCGGCAGGGCAGCGTATTTCAAGCGCGGCAGCGCGCTTTTTTTTGCCCCCAGCACATGCAGGTAGGGCGGCATTGGCAATTCTGCCGGAAACTGCAGCGCGGCATCCAGCACAAGGCGGCGCAGCCGTGCATGGGGATAGCGCTTGGTTTTCAGCCGGGTGTAAAGGTCGTCCAGACCGTCTGCCTGACGCACCGATGCTGCAAGGCGGTTCTCCAGTCCCTCGCTGATACCGCGCAGCTGCGCAAAATTTTCCGGTGGCTGCATCCGCAGCTGCGTCAGGACAGCCACCTCAAATTTTGCACTATCGAGCAGCAGCCCCTCAGCAGCCGCCTTTGCGTAAAGCGCCGCTGCACCGGCGGGTACAAAGGCAGTCCACTCCGGCAGGGGCAGACCGCGCAGGTAGCTGGCGCTGGCCATCGGCGTACCCCCATGCTCTCCTGCCCCGCCGCCGTGGGCCGCCCCCAGCCGGGGCAGCGCAAGGGGCGTCAGCGCTGCGCCCTGCGCCAGAATCGCCTTGCAGTATTCGATACCCAGAATGTTGTTCGGCGTGCGCAGCAGCGCCCCCATGCCGGGGCGCAGGGTCTCGGCAGCATCGGCCCGGGCGGCGGCATAGGTCATACCGGTCGCAAGCTTTTTACGGATCAGCGCGTTTATCTCGCCGCTCAACAGCAGCTGCGCTGCGTCCAGCAATGCGGCGGCATCGGGTGTTTCCGCACCGAAGGCCAGCGTATCGCAGCCCAGCGCCGCCAGCAGATGCACCCCCGCCGCGGCGAATTGCTCCGCCGTGGCGCAGGCGTAGGGCGCGGGCAGCGCAATGACGATGTCGGCCCCTGCGCCCAGCGCGGCGCGCACCCGGACCGATTCCGGCAGGATGGGTACACCGCCCCGCTGCACAGCGCCGCTGCTCAGACAGACAGCCACGCAGTCGGCGCCCGCTGCCCTGACCGCCGCAAGCTGGGCTGCATGGCCGTTGTGAAAGGGGTCATATTCGGCTATGATGCCTGCAAATTTCATAGAAAAAATCTCCCGACAGATTGTTAAAAAAGTACTTTGCCCGTACTGTGCAAAAATTGTGCTATCTTGCAGAACTTGCGCTTGAAAATTCATATCTTCCATTATATAATAAAATCAACGATTGGGAAAGGGCAAATCTGCCCTGCCAAATTTAAGGAGGATATTCCATGAAAGTTCTGGTTATCAACTGCGGTTCTTCCAGCCTGAAGTACCAGCTGATCGATATGGAGGGCGAGAAAGTCCTCTGCAAAGGTCTGTGCGAGCGCATCGGCATGGAAAGCAGCATGATCACCCATGAGGCCAACGGCCATAAGGCAACCACGCCCGCCATCTTCCCCACCCATACCGAGGCCTTTACCGAGGTCGTGAAGAAGATGACCACCGGCGAGGGCAAGGTCATTGAGAGCGTTTCCGAGATCGATGCCATCGGCCATCGCGTGGTCCACGGCGGCGAGAAGTTCAAGGAGAGCTGCCTGATCACCCCCGAGGTCGTCAAGGCCATCCACGACCTGAGCCCGCTGGCTCCTCTGCACAACCCTGCCGCCATCCTGGGCATCGAGGCCTCCTACAAGGTCTTTGGGCAGGACAAGCCGAATGTTGCGGTCTTTGACACGGCTTTCCACTCCACCATGCCCCCGAAGGCTTATATGTACGCCATCCCCTATGAGTACTATGAGAAGTACGGCGTCCGCCGCTACGGCTTCCACGGCACCAGCCACAAGTATGTCAGCCACCGCGCCGCCGAGTTCCTTGAGGAGCCTATTGAGCGCCTGAAGCTGATCACCTGCCATCTGGGCAACGGTTCCTCCATCGCCGCTGTCGATCAGGGCAAGGTCATTGATACCTCGATGGGCATGACCCCGCTGGCCGGCCTGATGATGGGCACCCGCTGCGGCGACCTTGACCCCTCGGTCGTCAACTACCTGAAGTACAATCTGGAGATCACCGGTCACGAGCTGGACGAGATCCTGAACAAGAAGTCCGGCCTGCTGGGTGTTTCCGGCGTATCCAGCGACAAGCGCGATGTCGAGGAAGCCGCCATGAACGGCAACAAGCGCGCACAGCTGGCCAGCGACATGCTGAACTACCAGATCAAAAAGACCATCGGCAGCTACATTGCCGCGATGGGCGGCGTGGACGCCATCGTCTTTACCGGCGGCATCGGCGAGCATGACGCCGACTCCCGCGCCAAGATCTGCCACCACATGGATTGGCTGGGCATCCGCATCGACACTGACAAGAACCGCGATGCACACAAGCAGAAGGAAGATGTCGTTGAGGTTACTGCCTGGGGCGCCCGTGTCCGCACCCTGATCATCGAGACCAACGAGGAGCTTATGATTGCCCGCGACACGAAGGAAGTCATCGAGAAGTAAGTCTTACTTTTCTTGAAAGAAAAGTAAGCAAAAGAACTTCAATATTTGTTCCCGGGAACGGGTTATAGCGAGAGGCTGCGGCATGGGGTTTGACCTTGTGCGGCAGCCTCTTTTGTGGTATAATCGGGGTATATCAATCGGCAGATCGAAATTTCTGGAGGTGTAGAAGTAATGAACAACAAGATTGCAAAAGGCATTGCACTGCTTCTCTTTGGCATCCTGCTCTGCGCAGGCAGTGAGGAAATCAACGCCACGATTCTGTACAATTTCGGTGATTTCCCGTTTGCCGCGATAGGCGTCATTGTAGGGGCCGTGGGGCTGTATATGGTGTTCTCTGATATAGCGGAGTAAGCGGCGCGGGCGGCATGTATGCCGCCCCTACAATGCTTTGCCGGGCGTTTGCGGCTATGCTGCGGGCCGGGCATGCCCGGCCCCTACAGTGCAAGCAAATTAAAAAGGGAGCCTGCCGATTCACGGCAGACTCCCTTTTCTTGTTTTATTTGTTTGGAATTTCTTCGGTTCCTTCTTTGCAAAGAAGGAACAAAACCCCCGTAATCACTGCTGGGCGGCCTCGGCGCGCTTCTTGGCGATAGCGGCGATGGCGTCCTTGCGGGACAGGTTGATGCGCCCCTGCTGGTCGATGTCGGTCACCATGACAAAGATGGGATCGCCAACGGCAACGACATCCTCAACATGCTCAACGCGGTGATCGTCCAGCTTGGAGATGTGGACCAGACCCTCCTTGCCCGGCGCAATCTCAACAAAGGCACCGAAGTTCATCAGACGGGTCACGCGGCCCTTGTAGATAGCACCGATCTCGGGATCCTCGACAATGGTCTTGATGGTCGCAATAGCGCGCTTGGCATCGTCCTGATCGACAGCGGAGATAAAGACATGGCCGTCCTCCTCAATGTCGATCTTGCAGTTGAAGTTCGCGCACATCTCCTGAATGACCTTGCCGCCCTTGCCGATGACATCCTTGATCTTGTCAACGGGGATCATCATGCTGAACATCTTGGGCGCATACTTGGACAGCTCGGCACGCGGCTCGGCGATGACCGGCTTGATGATCTCATCGAGGATGTAGAGACGACCCTTGCGGCACTTCTCCAGCGCTTCCTCAACGATCTCATAGGTCAGGCCGTCCACCTTGATGTCCATCTGGATGGCCGTGATGCCGCGGCGGGTGCCGCCGACCTTAAAGTCCATATCGCCGTGGAAGTCCTCGACACCCTGAATGTCGAGCATCGTCATCCAGCGACCGCCGTGCAGCGGGTCACCGTCGGTAATCAGACCGCAGGAGATACCGGCAACGGGTGCCTTGATGGGCACACCGGCGTCCATCAGTGCCAGCGTGGAGCCGCAGATGGAGGCCTGAGAGGTCGAGCCGTTGGAGGACAGAACCTCGGAGACGCAGCGGATGGTATACGGGAACTCGGCCTGATCGGGCAGCACGGGGATCAGGGCGCGCTCGGCAAGGTTGCCGTGGCCGATCTCGCGGCGGCCGGGGCTGCGGGGTGCGCGGGCCTCGCCGACAGAGTACGGCGGGAAGTTGTAGTGGTGGATATAGCGCTTGTACGGCGTGTCGGACAGGTCATCCATCAGCTGGGCATCCTTGGTGGAGCCGAGGGTGCAGATGGTCAGCACCTGCGTCTGGCCGCGGGTGAACATGCCGGAGCCATGGACGCGGGGCAGCAGGCCGACCTCGGCAGCCAGCGGGCGGATCTCATTGATGCCGCGGCCGTCAACGCGCTTGCCGTCCTCGAGCAGCCATGTGCGCACGACCTTCTTCTGCAGCTTGTAGCTGATCAGGTCGAGGTCGGCGGCGGTCAGCTCGGGATGCTCGGCAGCGATGGCGTCCATGATGGGCAGCATAGCGGCATCGCGGACATTCTTGTCGTCGGTGTTCATGGCGTTTTTGACTTCATCAAGGTGCTTGGCATAGACATCGGCCAGCAGGGCATGATCCAGCTCCACGGGGGTAAAGCTCTTCTTCGGCTTGCCGATCTCGGCCACAATGCCGTTGATGAAGGCGAGCATCTTCTTGATCTCCTCATGACCGGCACGGATGGCGCGCATCATGGTCTCCTCATCGACTTCGTTGGCACCGGCCTCGATCATGACGATCTTTTCCTCGCTGGCGGCAAGGGTCAGGGAGAGGTCGCTGTGCTCGCGCTGCTCCTTGGTGGGGTTCAGCACGATCTCACCATCCACCAGACCGACAAAGACACCTGCGATGGGGCCGTTCCACGGAATGTCAGACATGGCGATGGCCAGAGAGGCACCGTTCATGCCGGAGATCTCTGCAGAGCAGTCGGGGTCAAGGCTCATGACGGTCATCGTCACGCAGACATCGTTGCGCATATCCTTCGGGAACAGCGGGCGGATCGGACGATCGACCACGCGGGAGGAGAGGATGGCATGCTCACCGGGGCGGCCCTCGCGGCGCATAAAGCTGCCGGGGATGCGGCCTGCGGCGTAGAGCTTCTCCTCAAACTCGACGCTCAGGGGGAAGAAATCAACGCCGTCACGCGGCTTGTCGCTCATCGTGACATTGCACAGCACGCAGGTCTCGCCGTAGCGGATCATCGCGCTGCCGTTGGACAGACCGCACATTTTGCCGGTCTCGACCACAAAGGGGCGGCCCGCAAAGGTCGTCTCGAACTTGCGGTACTTGGGGAAGGTTTCCAGTCTGGATGCGAATTCGTAAGCCATAGGGATTCTCCTTCTTTGGTAGATTTTTACTTTCAGCGCTCCCCTGCCCCGATTCTGTACAATAAAGCCAGCAGCCAAGCCTGTTGCTTGGGTGCTCGATTTACTGCACAAAATGGCGGCGGGGCGGCTGTAAAATACAGGTGCAGTGGGGTTTCAGGTGTGCATTGCCGGAAACGGGCACAGGCGGATATGGAACCCGCCCCTACAACCGTCCGCGAAATGGGCGGCTGCGCACTTATAAAAAAAGCAGGCAGAGTGCAAATGCACCCTGCCCGTTTTTGCGAAAATTACTTACGCAGACCCAGCTCAGCGATCAGGGCACGGTAACGGTTGATGTCCTTCTTCTGCAGATAGGCCAGCAGATTGCGGCGGCGGCCGACCATCTTGAACAGGCCGCGGCGGCTGTGGTTGTCATGCTTGTTGGTCTTCAGATGCTCGGTCAGGTGGTTGATACGAGCGGTCAGCAGAGCAACCTGGACCTCCGGAGAACCGGTGTCACCCTCATGGATGGCTGCCTTAGCGATGATGGGCTGCTTGTCGATAGCGGATTTCTGGCTCATTGGTAAATACCTCTTTCTGAAAAATATATCGGCCGTCGGCGCAGTAAGGGGTAGTTGGAACCGTTGAGGCATACGCCCCATACCGGGCCGCGGTAACATTGACTAGTATAGCACAGCTCCGGCAGAAATACAAGGGCCGTGCCGCTTATTTTGCAATTATTTTGTTGCATTTTCCCCGGCAAAGTAGGCTTTGCTCTCATCGGCGGCGCGGTGGATGAGGGCCGCCAGCTCCTCAAGGGAGTTGAACTTGCGGACGGGGCAGTAATACTTGTGAAATTCCAGCACCGGCTGCCGGCCGTAGATGTCCCCCGCATAATCCGGCACGAATGTCTCGCAGGTCACAGCGGCGTCCGTGCTGCTGTCCACCGTGGGGCGCTTGCCGATGCCGGTTGCCGCAGGCCGCCACTGCCCGTCCAGAAAGATGCGGGTCAGATAGACGCCCGCGCAGGGCTGCAGCGCCGCAGCGGGGTAATTCTGGTTCAGCGTCGGCGTACCCAGCAGGCCGCCGCCGATGCCCTTGCCGTGGACAACAGGCCAGTCGATGGCATAGGGCTCGCCGAGCATCGCGTTAGCGTCCGCCAGACGGCCCTCCTCCAACGCGGCGCGGATGCGGGTCGAGGATACTGTCTGGCCGTTGTACTGCGCCATCGGTACAATATGGACGCCGATGCCCAACGGTTTGCAGAGTTCCCGCAGCCGTTCAACATTGCCGGCCGCCCGCGCGCCGAAGGTAAAGTTATCGCCGCAGAAAAGCTCTCTCGCCGCAAAGCAGTCAACAAGCACCTTCTGCACAAAATCCTCCGGCGACAGCGCACGGAACTCGTCAAACGGTGCCTCCTGATATTGCTCGATGCCCAAGGACGCGATGCGGGCGTGCTTTTGCGCCAGCGAGAGGATGCGCCCGCCCTTCAGCGTACTGCTGGCGGGCAGTTCAAAGGTAAAGGCTGCGGCAGTCAGGCCCTTTTCTGCGGCACAGGCCGCAGCCGCGCCCAGCACGGCGCGGTGGCCGCAGTGGACGCCGTCAAAATAGCCGAGCGCCACGGCACTGCCCTGCGGGGCGTGGATAGGCGTCAGGCTCTGGTAGATCTGCATTGGCTGTCAGCCCCTTTCGCAAAATAGTTTTTCGACCTTCAGCACACCGTCCTCGACCCCGGCCAGCCCCAGAAAAGCCCCGCTTTCCTCATAGACGCGGTAGCGGCCGTCAGCGGCCTTATAATGGCTGGTAGGGCAGCCGTTGAGCAGGTGTGCCTTCACGCCCTCGTTGACATGCAGCGCGGGCAGCGGCGCAAAGACGGTCTCGATGGGCAGCACCCAATCGTTGGCCGCAAGCTCACCACACTCGGCGGCAGCAAGAATTTCCGGCAGCGTGTGGCACTGCTCCAGAGAGAACACACCCGCCTGTGTGCGGCGCAGCGCCGACAGGGTCGCAGGTACGCCGAGGACGGCGCCGATCTCCTCGGCCAGCACACGGATGTAGGTGCCCTTGGAGCAGGCTACCCGGATCGTGTACTCATCCTGTGCGGGGCTGCCGAGATATTCAATGTCGTAAATCGTGATGGGGCGGGGCGTGCGCTCCACAGTCTGGCCCTTGCGGGCAGCCTTGTACAGCGGCTGGCCGTTGATCTTGACCGCGCTGTACATCGGCGGCAGCTGCATCCGGTCGCCCAAAAAAGCGGGCAGCACAGCGCACAGCTCCGGCGCGCCGACCGTGACAGGGGCTGTTTCCAGCGTCGCGCCGGTAACGTCGCCGGTATCGGTGCGCAGTCCCAGACGCAGCGTTGCTTCGTAGGTTTTATCATGGTCAAGCTGGCGGTCGGCGGCCGCAGTCGCCTTGCCGATAAACACCGCGAGCACACCGGTGGCCATAGGGTCCAGTGTGCCCGAGTGTCCCAGCTTGCGTGTGCCCAGTGCGCCGCGCAGCTTGGCCAGCACATCAAAGCTGGTCCAGCCGGCGGGCTTATCCACGGGCAGAATGCCGTTTGGCGTTTGCATAGCAGGGTTCCTTTTCTGTTGTTAGGGTTTAAAAGGCTTTCCCCTCAGGGATGGGGAGCCGTCACCAAAGGTGACTGGGGAGGGGCAAGTCTGCCGTTGCAGACCGTTTACGGGTTGTTGCGGGCAGGTTTGCCCCTCATCCGGCCTTGCTTCGCGCGGCCACCTTCCCCCAATGGGGGAAGGCTTTATTGCGGTTCTTTCTCCGCGTCGGCGCGGTCCAGTTCCTTTTTGACTTCCTCTAGGATCGCGTGCTTGGCATTGTCCGGATTGCCGCTGATCTCACAGCCTGCAGCGCGGGGATGCCCGCCGCCGCCCAGACGGCGTGCGATGTTGCAGGCGTTGGTGTTATGGCCGGTGCGCACGCTGATCTTGAAGCTGCCGTCCTTCTGCTGGCGCAGGGTCAGGCCGACCTCGACACCCTCGATGGAGCGGGGCAGGCTGGTCAGATCCTCCAGCTCGGCACCGGCCACGCCGGCCGCCTGAATCTGATCCCATGTCAGGCAGATCAGGGCGCAGCGGTCATCGTAGTAGAACTCCAGACTTTCCAGCGCCATGCGCTCCGCGATAACGCGGGCGTGGGAGCGGCTCTCGAACAGTCGTTCGTTGAGCATCTCCACATCGGCACCGGCCTCGATCAGGTCGGCCGCCGCGCGGTGGGTCGCCGCCGTTGTGTTGCTGAACCGGAAGCACCCCGTATCGGTCGCCACGCCCGTGTACAGGCAGGAGGCGATCTCCGGCGTGATCTTAGCGCCCATCTCGGGGATGAGCGTTGTCAGCAGTTCGGCCGCAGCCGCTGCGCCATCGTCCACCAGTGTCTCGTAGGCGTAGCCGCTGTTGGAGCCATGGTGGTCGATGCACAGATCGACATGCTCTGCATATTCCTGAATGTTGTTGCGCTCCCCGAAGAGCTGGATGCCGGCCACATCCACCGCCACCACAAAGGCGGGGCGGAAGCTGCCGTCAAACACCGTGATGGGCATGTAGCTGTACATGGCAGGGATCGGGTCGCTGCACAGCACAGCTGCATTTTTGCCCAACTGCTGCAGGGCAAGGCAGAGCGCCGTGCCCGAGCCGATGGTGTCGCCGTCAGGGTTTTTGTGGCAAAGGATCAGGATGTCATCTGCAGCAAGCAGACGCGAAACCACGGTCCCGCGATCCACATTCTGAGTCATAGGTTCCTCTTTTCTAACCGGGTACAGGGTTTACTCTGCGTCAGAGTCGGACTCGATGTCCAGCTCACCCAGCAGTTGGTTGATGTGCGCGGCGTAGGCTGCGCCCTCATCTTTAACGAACACAAAGCGCGGTGCCTTGCGGATGTGCATCCGGCGGCTCACCTCGGTGCGGACATGGCCGGACGCCTTGTTCAGCGCCTTGACCACTGGCTCCGGGCCGCCCTCACGGCCCATCACGCTGATGTAGACCTTGGCCTGATCGAGGTCAGGGGTCACATCCAAGCGTGTCACGGTCAAAAGACCGCCCGTCACGCGGGGGTCCTTCATCTCGCCGATAATCGCAATCAGCTCACGCTTCATATCCTGGGCCATACGGCCGTGGTTTTTGGTTGGCATTTACTTTACCTCTGCAATCAATCGCGGTACTCTTCCATCTTGAAGCACTCAAAGACATCGCCTTCCTTGATGTCCTGGAACTTGGCCAGAGTGATGCCGCACTCAAAGCCCGCGGCAACCTCCTTGGCGTCATCCTTGAAGCGCTTCAGGCTGGCGATGGCATCCTCGCAGATGACGATACCGTCACGCACCAGACGCAGCTGGGCATCGCGGGTGATCTTGCCATCGGTGACACGGCAGCCGGCAACGGTGCCGACGCTGGAGATCTTGTAGACCTGACGGACCTGTGCCTCGCCCAGTGTGACCTCACGGACCTTCGGGGCCAGCATGCCCTTCATAGCGTCGGAGACATCGTTGATGGCGTCGTAGATGACGCGGTACATACGCATCTCAACGCCGGTCTGCTCGGCCTCGGCCTTGGCGACGGCGTCGGGACGGACATTGAAGCCGATGATGATGGCGTTGGAGGCATCCGCCAGAGAAACGTCGGACTTGGAGATCGCGCCGACACCTGCATGGATGACGCGGACGCGAACCTCATCGTTGGAGATCTTCTCGAGGCTCTGCTTGACAGCCTCGGCGGAGCCCTGCACATCAGCCTTGACGATGATGGGCAGCTCCTTCATATCGTTGGCGGCCATCTGGTCGAACAGGTTATCCAGCGTGACCTTGGTGTAGGCAGCAAACTGCTTCTCCTTGGCCTCGGTGGTACGCTTGTCGGCCAACTCGCGGGCCAGACGCTCGTCCTCGACAGCCTCGAACAGTTCGCCGGCCTCGGGGACCTCGGTCAAGCCGGTGATCTCAACAGGCGTGGAGGGGCCGGCCTCGGTGATCTCCTGACCCTTATCGTTGCGCATGGTACGCACGCGGCCGACAGCGGTACCGGCGATCAGGCAGTCGCCCTTATGCAGGGTGCCGTTCTGGACCAGCAGCGTTGCGATGGGGCCCTGACCCTTGTCCAGACGGGCCTCGACGACAGCGCCCTTGCCGCGGCGGCTCGGGTTGGCCTTCAGCTCCATGACCTCGGCCTCGAGAGCGATACGCTCGAGCAGGTCGCTGATGCCCATGCCGGTAACAGCGGACACAGGGATGCAGGCAACGTCGCCGCCCCAATCCTCGGGGACGATCTCGTACTTGGTCAGCTGCTCCTTGACGCGCTCCGGGTTGGCGGTGGGCTTATCCATCTTGTTGATGGCAACGATCAGCTTGACATTGGCGGCCTTGGCATGGTTGATGGACTCGATGGTCTGGGGCATGATGCCGTCATCAGCGGCAACGACCAGCACAGCAATGTCGGTCATGTTCGCGCCGCGGGCACGCATCGAGGTGAAGGCCTCGTGGCCGGGGGTGTCGAGGAAGGTAATGACGCTGTCATTGCTCTTGACCTGATACGCACCGATGGCCTGCGTGATGCCGCCGGCCTCACCCTTGGTGACATTGGTCTTGCGGATGGCATCCAGAATGGAGGTCTTGCCGTGGTCAACATGGCCCATGACAACGACAACGGGGGGACGCTCGACCAGATCGGCGGCGTTGTCCTCCTCCTGCACAAACAGGCGCTCCTCGATGGAGACATGGACCTCATGCTCGACCTTGGCGTGGAACTCCTCGGCAATCAGGGCGGCGGTGTCGAAGTCAACGACATCAGAGATAGCGTGCATCTCGCCCATCTGCATGAATTTGGCCACGACCTTGGCAGCGCTCTGCTTCAGGCGGGTAGCCAGCTCACCGACGGTGATCTCATCGGGGATGGAGATCTTGAGCTGGGCATTGCGGGCCTTCTCAAGCTGGATGCGCTGCAGGCGCTCGGCCTCGGTCTCGCGGCGGCGGCCGAACTGCTGGCCGCGGCGGTTGTTGCGGTTGTTGAACTTTTCCTTCTTGCCGGTGGGCTGGTTCTTGCGCTTGCTGGGCATGTTGCGGCTGTCGGCCAGATCGTCATAGCGGGCGTTGAACTTATCCACATTGACATCCACGGTGCGGGTATCCACAGAGACCTGCGCGCGGTTAACCTGCACCTGCTCCGTCTTGACGGGCTCCTTGATGCCGGTATCGGCGGCCAGCTCCTGCAGGGTGACGCGCTTTTCATTGCGCTTCTCAGCCTGCTTCTCGGGCTTGCGGCTGTCTTTCTTCTGCTCGGGCTTCGGCTCCTGCTTGGCTTCGGGCTTGGCAGCTGCCTTGGGCTGCTCCGCCTTGGCGGCGGGCTTGTCGGCCTTCTTGGGCTCAGGCTTCTTCTGTTCGGGCTTCTTCTGCTCGGGCTTCGGGGCGGGCTTAGCCTCCTCCTTGCCGCTGGCAAGGTAGGCGTCCAGGCTTGCCTCGGCATTCTCGCGGGTCAGGGTCTCCAGCAGGACATTCAGCTCTTTTTCCTCAAAAGTGCCGCCGGTCTTATAGGCTTCGCCGGTCACGCCGGTCACGGTCTCGATGACCTTTTTGGCGGGCACGCCGAACTCCTTGGCAACATCAGCGATCTTATATTTAAAGTCCATATAGTGTGGTCCTCCTCTATCAAAGGTATTTTGCGCACAGCTGTGCAAGGTGTTCGTCAGTCACGCCGAACACGGCGGCGGGCTTGGGGGTAAGCATGGCCAGATCTGCGCTGGTCAGGGGCATCTGCTCGCAGGCAACAATGTCCTCACAGGCGTCCTTCATGTGGCTGACGGTGCGGTCGCTGGCGTCTGAGGTCAGCAGCACAAGGGCCACCTTGCCGCGCAGTGCATTTTCCTGTACGCGGTCATACCCGTGCAGCAGCTTGCCGGCCTTGCGGCACAGCCCCAGCGCACCCAGCAGCGGGTGCTGATCGTTATTCATCGCTCGCCGCCTCCTTTGCGCTTTGCTCCGCACAGGCGATTTCCTCCGTCAGGCGCTCATAAATGCCGTCCGGGATGGGGACCTCAAATGTGCGTTCCAGCCGCTTTGCCTTGCGTGCTTTGGCAAGGCATGCGGCCGAGGGGCACAGATACGCACCGCGCCCCGGTGCTTTGCCGCGCAGATCAATGCTGATCTCGCCCTCCGGGCTGCGCACCACGCGCACCAGTTCGCGCTTGGGGCGCTGGGCATTACAGCCCACACAACGGCGCACGGGGATTTTTTTCTGCTTTTGCTGCTGCAACTAGCCGACCTCATTTCTAGATAATAGATAATAGATAAAAGATAAGAAATATGGTGTTCCGCGGCGCTGCGCACCGCTCAAAATTTTGTTTTTGCCCTGCGGGCAAAACCTCCACACTTTTTATTATCTATTATCTTTTATCTCTTATCTCTTTGTATTTATTCCTCATCCTCGCCGTAGTAGCCGGACTCGGGGCGGATATCAATATTGTAGCCGGTCAGGTGGGCGCACAGACGCACATTCTGACCCTTGTTGCCGATGGCAAGGCTCAGCTGCTGGTCGGGAACCGTAACACGGCAGCTCTTGGTCTCGCCGGGCAGCAGCTCGACCTTGACGACCTTGGCCGGGCTCAGGGCGGCGGAGATGAACTCGGCAATGTCCTCGCTCCAGCGGATGACATCGATCTTCTCGCCGTTCAACTCCTGCACGATTTTCTCCACGCGGACGCCGCGGGCACCGATGCAGGCGCCAACGGGATCGACATCGGGGTTCTTGCTCCAGACAGCCAGCTTGGTGCGGGCACCGGCCTCGCGGGCGATGGCCTTGACCTCAACGGTGCCGTCATAGATCTCAGGGACCTCCAGCTCAAACATCCGCTTGACAAGGCCGGGATGGGTGCGGCTGATGGTAACGCGGGGGCCGCGGTCCGTTGCCAGAACATCCACGACATAGACCTGCACGGTCTGACCCTCGGTGAAGGTCTCGCCGGGGACCTGCTCATTGCGGGGCAGCACGGCGGAGCCGCCCTTGCCCAGATCCAGCACAATGTTGCCGCGCTCGGGGTCGATGGAGACAACGGTGGCGGCGATCAGCTCATGTGCGCGGGACTGCATCTCGCTGCACTGCAGGTTGCGCTCACCCTCGCGCAGGCCCTGACGGATGACATGCTTTGCCGTCTGGGCGGCAATGCGGCCGAACTCCTTGGTCTTGAGGGGGGTGACCATGCGCTGGCCGACCTTGTAGCTCTTGCGGACCTTCTGGGCATCCTCCAGACTGACCTGCGTGTGGGGGTTCTCGACCTCCTCCACGATGTCGCGCAGCAGGCTTGCGCGGAAGGCGCCCACCTCGGGGTCAATGTCAACGACAACATTGTCATCCTCGACCTCATAGTCCTTCTTGACGGCGATGACGATGGCTGCCTTGATCTTGTCGATCAGGTAGTCCTCGGGCAGGCCGCGCTCCTTTTCCAGTGCGGAAAGAGCCTCAAAGAATTCGTTGTTCGCAGTAGCCATGTTTCTGGTTTCCTCCCAATTATATTTCAAGTACACACAATACAGTATTATTCTTGCCTTCCCCTGCGGGGTTGCGCCCGCAGGCGCGTGTCGGAGCGCAACCGCCGTAGGCGGCTCTTAGCGCGTAGACTGAAGGTGGCGCGCAGCGCCGGATGAGGGGCGGCTGTGCCGTTGTTGCCCGGCCATGGGCAATCACGGCAGGTTTACCCTCATCAGTCCGCTTCGCGGACAGCTTCCCCCACGGGGGAAGCCTTTTATCAGCCGAACAGATCCTCGTCATCGCAGAGCTTGACATAGCCCGCGCTCTTGAGCGGGAAGGTAAAGCTCTCCTCCCCGTCCGTCAGGGTCACATTGCCATCGGCGTCCAGTCCCTGCAGCAGGCCCGCATAATCGCGGCGGCCCTGCGCATCCGGGCGGATCAGACGGACGGCGCACTTCTGCCCCTTGAGCTGCTCATAATGCTCGGGGCGGGTCAGGCGGCGGCCCATGCCCGGGCTGCCGACCTCAAGGTAGTAGCTCTGGTCAATGGGGTCGGCCTCGTCCAGCAGCGGATCGATGGCGTGGGAGACCTCCGCGCAGGTGTCGGTATCCATCGGCTCATCGCGGTCGATCAGCACGCGCAGGAACCAGTCCGGGCCTTCCTTCTCAAAGCGGACATCCCACAGGCGCAGGCCCATAGCCTCGACCACGGGGCGGACCAGCGCCTCCACGACCTTGACCGCACTGCCCTGCTGCGGTTTACCGGGTTTTGCCATATAAATGCTCCTATCATAAAAAGAAAGCGGACCTTGCGGCCCACTTTCAGTAAAATCATCATCGAACAATATGACTATACCACATCCCCGCGCAAAAAGCAAGCCCCCGCCGGGCAGAATTACCTTTCAGCGGGCTTTTTCAGCGCGCATTTTTTGCGCAGTTTGGTGCAGTGCGCTCGCAGCGGGCTTTTCGAGCAGGAAATACGCCGCTGCGCCAACGGTCAGGGCGGCGGCCCAGTACAACATATCGGCACGGTGCATCCAGACCTTATCCCCCAGCTGGTTGGGCGGGGTCACACCCTGCCAGTCGGGCAGATGCAGGTCATACTTCAAAAATACCGTCAGCATCTGATGCCAGAGGTAAAAGCTGTAGGTCAGCGCCGCCAGCCCGCGCAGCAGCAGCCGTGCCGGGGCGGGCGGCGTCAGCCCCAGACCAAGGCCGACCACGACCGCTGCAGCCGCAATGACCAGTGGCATACGGTTCACAAGCTGAAAGCGCTGGTAGTCTGCTGCCGCAGCCTGCGCGTGTATCAGGGCATTGAGCCGGACAAGCGCCGCCGCGCCCAGCACCGTGCAGCCCGCGCGCAGCAGAAAATGCTGTGTCCAGCCGCCGCGCGCCAGCCTTGCAAAGACGAGCGCCGCCGCCATGCCGACGGCCAGCACCCCGCAGAACGCCGGGAACTGGTTGAAAAGCCTTGGGTACGCATACCCGCCATACTGGGGCAGTGTCCAGAGCGAATAGACGAGCTGCACGCCGCAGAGCGCCCCCAGCACCGGCAGCGGATGCCGTGCGCAGAGCGGTGCAAGCAACGGGAACACCAGATAAAACAGTGCAAACACCGTCAGCGTCCAGCTGACCGCATTGAGCTGCGTACCAATGTAGCACGCCGGGAAAAGCTGCTGGGTCAGCGTCAGATGTGTGAAAAGGTCAACTGCCAGTGCCCTGCTCCACCCGCTGCGATACACTGCCAGCGCCAGACTGAACAGCAGGCTGGCATAGTAGGCCGGCAGCAGCCGCGCGGCGCGGCGGCGGTAAAACTCCGCCGGGCGGGTCTGCGGCAGCGGTCTGCCCTGCGCTGCCGCATTGGCCCACGGCAGGAACAGGCAGAACGCCGACAGCATAACGAGGAAGTCCACCCCAACGCTGCCCGCCCGCAGCCAATGCTCCGCAGCGGGGCGGCTGTACCAGCTTTGCTGCCATATGTGGAACGCCCCCACGGCCCACGCCGCCAGCACCCGCAAAAAATCAGCAGATGCCGGGCGGTCACAGTCGATCGGCGCCGGGGTGCGGCTTAGAACGCCCATTCGCCGTTTTCAAAAATCGTGATCTCCTCGCCGCTCTTGGTCACGCCAACGACATGAGTGTCGGGCGCGCCGACCATGACATCCTCATGGATGGCGGAGCTGTTCAGGCCCTTTGCCAGCAGCTCGTCCCGGCTCATGGCGGAGCCTCCCTTGATGTTGGTCGGGTAGCCATCGCCGAAGGCGATATGGCAGGCGGCGTTTTCGTCGAACAGGGTGTTATAGAACAGAACACCGCTGCGGTTGATGGGGCTGGACGCGGGCACCAGTGCAATCTCGCCGATGCGGTTGGCGTTTTCATCGGTGGTAAGCAGCTCGGCCAGCAGCTCGGCGTTCTTCTCAGCGCCATGCTCTACGACCTTGCCGTTTTGGAAGGTGACATGCCAGCCCTCGATCAACTGGCCGTTGTAAGCGTAGGGCTTGGTGCCGTAGACGCGGCCGTCAACGCGGTCGCGGTGGGGTGCGCAGAACACCTCCTCGGTGGGAACATTTGCGATGAACTCGATGCCGCCCTCCGTCTTGCTGGACGCGCCCTCCCAGATGGCGTCCTCGGCCAGACCCACAGTCAGGTCGGTGCCGTTGGCGCTCGTCATGCGAATACGGTCGAGGTTCAGCTCATTCATCCGGTCGCGGCGAGCCTTGGTGCGGGCAACATGCTCCTTCCATGCGGTTACGGGGTCACCGGTCGATACGCGGCAGACATCAAAAATCAACGCCCACAGCTTCTCAATGGCCTCCTCAAGCGGCAGGTCCGGGAACACCTTGGCAGCCCAGCCCGGGGCGGGCACGGCGGCCACGCACCACTGCACGCGGTCGTTCATCGTGTAGGCCTGCCAGGGCTTCATAAAGGTGCGGCGGGCGAGGTTGACGCGGTTCAGCTTGCCGGCATCCAGCCCGGCCAGTGCCTCGGGGTCCTCGGCATGGATGGCCAGCGTGCAGCAGCCGTCCGGGTCCTCGGCATAGTCGAGGTAGCTGCGCAGCTCGTAGGGCTTCATGGCGCACAGGTCGCTCTCGGCGGCCATCTCCATCTGCAGGCGGGTCAGCTTGTCATCCTCCCAGCGGACCACAACGGTCTTGGCACCGGCCTCGTAGCCTGCGCGGACACAGGCGTGGGCAAAGTCCGGCATCGTGACCGGGCAGCGAACAATGAAATTCTGGCGCGGGCGCACATTGACGCCCACCTTGACGATAAAATCAGCGTAGAGCTGGAGATAGTGTTGATTCATAAGGGGTGGTCTCCTTTATATAATGTTTGTTTGTATTGTAGCATAAAGCGGGTGGCAATGGCAAGGCTGCGTGCCTTCCCCCGAGGGGGAAGGTGGCCGAGGCCCCGCCCGAGGTCGGATGAGGGGCGACCCTCCGGGGGTTGCCCGTTCACTGACTGCCGCAGCGGACCTTGCCCTCATCAGTCAGCGAGCGGGGTCGCTGACAGCTTCCCCCGAGGGGGGAAGCCACTCTACCAAAAAACAGGCTGCCCTGTCGGACAGCCTGTCATCAGATCTTATTTTTCTACCATCATGTCGGCAGCCTTGTACAGATCGCCGCAGCTCATGCAGATGACAAGGTCACCCTTCTTGGCGTTTTTCTTTACCCAGTCGGCGGCATCCTCCAGCCCGCTGACCACAACGCTGCCGGGCAGCTTGGCGGCAAGGTCCTCGCTCTTGACACTGCCGTCATCCTTCTCGCGGCCGCCCATGATGGGCAGCAGCACGACCTGATCGGCGGCGCGCAGCACCTTGGCAAATTCGTCCATCAGCATCTTGGTGCGGCTGTAGGTAAACGGCTGATGCACCGCGATCACACGGTCATAGCCCATCTCCTTAGCCGTGGCCAGCGTGGCGGCCAACTCGGTGGGATGGTGGGCGTAGTCATCCACAATGACCGCGCCGTTGCACTCGCCCTTGATCTCAAACCGGCGGCCGGTGCCGTGGAATTCTTCCGCTGCGCGGACGGCATCCTCGGGCTTGAGGCCCAGCGGACGCACGCAGCAGCACATGGCCAGCGCATTGTAAATGTTGTGGTAGCCGGGCACACCAAGCCTGATGTGGGCAAAGAACTCGCCCAGCTCAAGCACATCAAACTCAAAGAAGCCGGGCTTATACTCGCCGATGTTGACGGCGTGGAAGCGGGCCTCCTCCTCTTTGATGCCGAAACTCAGCACCGGGCGGTCGATGGAGTTGACGACATCCATCGTGTTTTTATCGTCCATGTTGAACACAACGGTGCGGGACAGCAGCGCAAACTTCTGGAACGCAAGCTTGAGCTGACCCATCGTGCCGTAATATTCCAGATGGTCATTGTCGATGTTCAGGATGACACCCACCGTGCTGGTCAGCTGCAGGAAGGTCTCATGGTACTCGCAGGCCTCAATGACCACGCTCTGGCCGCTGCCGGCCTTGCCGTAGCCGCCGATGAGGGGCAGCTTGCCGCCGATGACGGCGGCGGGATCCTTGCCGGCCAGCTCCAGCATGGTTGTGATCATGCCGGTCGTGGTCGTTTTGCCGTGGGTGCCGGCCACGCCGACGCTCTGGCTATGGGTGCGGCTGATATAGCCCAGCATGACGCTGCGCTCCACCGCCTTGATGCCGCGGGCGTGGGCCGCCTGCAGCTCAGGATTGTCATTATGGATGGCGGCGCTGTAGACGACCAGATCCGGATTGCCCAGATTGGCCGCATCATGTCCGATGGCCACACGGACGCCGAGCGCACGCTCCGCCTCGGTGTTTTTGGTTTCCTCGACATCGGAGCCGGTAATGGCGAAGCCGCGGCTGTGCAGGATCTGGATCAGCGGATAGGTGCCGGAGCCGCCGCAGCCGATAAAATGGATCGTGCGGACCCCCTCCAGCAGCTTGGGGTCATACATACTAAAAGCCATAACAGTGGTCACCTCAAAATTTATCCGCTGCCTTAGAGGATACGGCATACGGCATTTTTTTACTAATACTATGAAAGTATTATACTATTTTTTTGCAATAAAAGAAACACTTTTTTTGAAATCCCCGCCTGTACAGGTAATTTTTGGGCAAATGGCACAAATTTGGACCTGCAGTTTATAACAATACATCGAGGGTGCAGCCGCAGCCGCACCCTCGATGTGTGAAAAGATTTTTTATAGTACGATAAATGTGCCCCCGTGTTTTCGGGCAACCTCCCGCGTTTTGACATAATCATCGTATAAAGCCCAGTTCCAGACCGCGCGCTGCACCGTCAGCTCCTTGCCGATTGCATTCTTTACCCGCAACTGCTTCAATTCGCGCAATGTAGTCATATCGCAACCTCTTTTCCTCTTTTGCTGCCTTCAGCATAACACATTTCTTTGACGAATCCAACGATTTTTGTGGCATTTTGTCTGATTTTTTGATACAATAAGAAAAACGCTGTGGAGGTGCCGACCGTATGGCAAAACTGATTTGGAGCCTAGACCCTTTGGCCGTGTCGCGGCTGGGGCGGGCGGCGAAAAAGCCGCCGTTCAGCAAAAAGGAATTGGCCCGCATCGGCATTCCGGCGTGCAAAATTCCCCGTGTGCAGGAGGAGCTTGCCCGTTTGAGCGGTGATACCACGCTGAAACGCGAGGAACTGGGGATGCTGGCGTGGGAGATTGCGGACTTGCTGCTGTAAAGCCTTCCCCCTAGGGGGAAGGTGGCCGAGGCTCCGACCGAGGCCGGATGAGGGGCGGCGCTGTCTCTGCCACCCGGTCATGGGCTATCGCGGGAAGTCCGCCCCTCATCAGTCGCCTATGGCGACAGTTTCCCCCCTAGGGGAAGCCTTTTTTCGCGTTGTGCCCTTGTCCCCTCCCCCATCCTATGCTATAATAAATGTATCGTGCCAAATTTATCCGGGCGCGGTGGGAAAATCGCTTTGTGTGGCAGCCAGCCATGCGGAAGGAGTAACACAAATGAAGAACAGTGAAAAGACCCTTGACATGATCGTGAACCTGTGCAAAAACCGCGGGTTTATCTATCCGGGCAGCGAGATCTACGGCGGCCTGGCAAACAGCTGGGACTACGGTCCTCTGGGTGTTGAGTTCAAAAACAATGTCAAAAAGGCATGGATGAAGAAGTTCGTGCAGGAAAGCCCCTACAATGTCGGTCTGGACGCCGCCATCCTGATGAACCCGCAGACCTGGGTGACTACCGGCCATGTGTCCAGCTTCTCGGACCCGCTGCTGGACTGCCGCGCCTGCAAGAGCCGCCACCGCGCCGACAAGCTGATTTCCGAGTGCGAGCAGGGCAAGGGCGTGGATGTCGATGCCATGACCTTTGATGAGATGGACGCTTTTATCGCCAGCCATGATGAAGTCGTCTGCCCCGTCTGCGGCAAGCATGACTTTACCCCCATCCGTAAGTTCAACCTGATGTTCAAGACCGCCATCGGCGTTACCGAGGATTCCTCCTCCACCTGCTATCTGCGCCCCGAGACCGCACAGGGCATCTTTGTCAACTTTGCGAACATCCAGCGCACGACCCGCCGCAAGCTGCCCTTCGGTGTCTGCCAGGTCGGCAAGGCGTTCCGCAACGAGATCACGCCGGGCAACTTCACCTTCCGTACCCGCGAGTTTGAGCAGATGGAGTGCGAGTTCTTCTGCAAGCCCGACACCGATCTGGAGTGGTTTGCCTACTGGAAGGACTACTGCAAGAACTGGCTGCTGAGCCTCGGCATTCAGGAGGAAAACCTGCGCCTGCGCGACCACGAGCCTGCCGAGCTTGCCTTCTACAGCCGCGCCACCACCGACATCGAGTACGCTTTCCCGTTCACCGACTGGGGCGAGCTGTGGGGCATTGCCGACCGCACCAACTACGACCTGAGCCGCCATCAGGAGGCCTCCGGCAAGAGCCTTGAGTACTTTGACCCCGAGACGAACGAGCATTACATCCCCTATGTTATCGAGCCGTCTCTGGGCTGTGACCGCGTGGCGCTGGCCTTCCTGTGCGAGGCCTACGATGAGCAGCACCTTGTCGATGCCAAGGGCAAGGAGGATGTGCGCACCGTGCTGCACCTGCACCCCTATCTGGCACCGTTCAAGTGCGCCGTGCTGCCCCTGTCCAAGAAGCTGGGCGATAAGGCGATGGAGATCCGCAACGAGCTGGCCAAAGACTTTATGGTCGACTATGACGATGCCGGCTCCATCGGCAAGCGCTACCGCCGTCAGGACGAGATCGGCACCCCGCTGTGCATCACCGTGGACTTCCAGACTGTCGGCGACGACAAGGTCGAGGCCGACGGCTGCGTGACCGTCCGCGACCGCGACACGATGGAACAGGTCCGCATGCCGATTTCCGAGCTGCGCGACTATGTTGCCAAAAAGGTTGCGTTCTAAGTAAATACCGTATAAAAAACTGCCTGCAAATGAAATCGCATTTGCAGGCAGTTTTTTATACGATTTTTTCTACCGTCACACTGTTGACGGTGACATTGGCATCATCCAGTGTGTGGACGGCAACGCGCCAGTAGTGGAGCATCTCGGTGGCCGTGAACTCAAAGGTCATCTCGTTGGGGTCGATGCCTGTGAAGTCGATGTCCAGCTTGTAGGTTTCTTCGTTGATGAGGCCGTACCGCGCGTAGATGTAGCTGTGGTCAAAGCCGCTGCCGGTCAGCGTCACACGGTAGCGCCCGGGGAACAGCGTCCACTCCTCGGTCATCATCTCACCGTTCATGCCCAGAACAATGCCGTCCGCCGCCAGAAAGAGCGGGTCAACATCCGACTTCGTCAAATCCATCGTGTGGGCTGGCACTTCGGGCGCAGGCTCCTCCTCGATGCCGTCGATGGGCTCGACGCTGCCGATCAGGATGCCATCCAGCCGGTAATAATGCAGGTCGTAACTGTTCCGCGTCAGCTCGTCCTCATCGATGAAAGCATAGAGCGTGTCGGCGGCAAGCTCGTTCAGCTCGCCCGGCAGCGTGACCGCCGCCAGGTTGCCGTCCATGTGCGCCATGTAGAAGCTATTGGAGGTCCAGCCGTGGTCGGCGGCAAAGTCGACCAGATCCCAGAACTCGTCATGCTCAAAGTCAAATGTGGCAAAGGCCAGATGGCTGTACCTGCCGCTGGCGGCGATCTGCTCCCACACGGGGTCGGTCAGCAGGGTCTTATTCTCGTAGCGGAAGCCGTAGTAGTGGTAGTCCGTCCAGCGGTTGAACAGCTCCGACCGCTGGCCCCAGCCCTGCGCCACGGCGCAGACTGCCAGCATCAGGGCGGGCGCGACACCGTTATCCCAAAAGCGCAGCACCAACCCGCAGCCAACGACAGCCAGCAGCATACCTGCCAGCCACGCCAGCCGCGCGCAGGAGGAGAACATCGCCCAGAAGTTCATCAAGAACTGCGGGATGGGCACGGTGAACAGCGTTTTTCCGTTCACCGTGATGGCGTTTCCGCCCGCGGCAATCAAATCCAGCACCAGCACCACAGCGCCGGCAATGAGCCAGTCGCGGTGGGCGGCAAAGAATTTTTCCGCCTTGCGGGCGTTGCAGACTATGCCGAACACCGCCAGCACCACGGCCAGCGATGTCCCGACGCCTGCATAAACATTCTGCTCCCAGCTTTGTGCCAGCCATGGCACAAACAGGCCGAGGTAGTCCGCCCCGCTGAGGTAGCCGTTGGAGTAGCCCGCAAAGTTGACAGCGAACGCCCCCAACAGCACCAACTCCGCCAGCGCCGCAGCGCAGAACGCTGCTATCGGTGCCAGCACAGCCGCCGGGCCGCGTTTTTGCAGGGCGCGGCGCACCGCGTAGCCCACAAGCACAAGACCGACCATCGGCAGGTAGTACAGATGGATGCCCGCACAGAGCAGACCCATGCCCGCCCAGACAAGGCAGGCGCGGCGGGTCGTGGGCATAAGCTCGTCACTGCGCAGCCAAAGGTAGAGGGCCAGCAGCACCAGCCAGTTGGCTGCGAGTGCCGTGTGGGCAAACATGCGCATTGTCAGCGCCGGGAACAGCACAAGTAATCCTGCACCCGCCACGCTGCCCCACAGTTTGGCCGTCTGCTGTGGACTCATGATAACACCGATGTCTGCCTTGCTACCGCTACGGTCAACCGTGGGCTGCACACCGGCAATGCGGGCTATGACCGCCTGCGCCAAGCCGCCCTGCAGCATGTAGCAGGCCAGACCCCACCAGCCGAAATACTGGAACCGCGCGGGCAGAACCCCGCCCAACAGCTTAAAGAGCAGCGCTGCCAGCGGCAATGAATCCGTGAACAGCACACTGGTGCGGAACGGATAGACCGCATTATAGTTCGCGCCGATGTACGGCAGATGCACCGGGCTGCGGCGGAACAGCTCCCACCCCAGGTAGTGCTGGGCCGGGTCGGGGCTGGGGTTATTCAGGATCCAGTCAACGCTGGTCGGGTCCAGCACACGAACGCCGTACACAGCCAGAAAGACCAGCGCCCCGAGCAGGGCGCCGGTCAGCGGCCAGCGGTATTTTTTCAGCGCCTTCATTTAGCGCACAAAAGTCGTGGACAGGGTGGTGGACCAGCTCTCTCCGCGCTTGAGGGAGGCGGCGCAGGGGCGCTGCTCCCAGTCGATGGGGCCGTTTTCCTCACCGGGCAGGCTGTGCCACGGCTCAATGCAGATAAAGTGCAGCGGCTTTTTGGCGGCAGACCAGATCAGCGTGTAGGGGAAGTCCGACACATCACAGATGACACTGCGGCCGGTGTCCTTCTCAATGACCGAGACATGGCCGCTGCGCAGGTTGACCATGGCATGGCTGTCGTTGTCAAACAGGTCATCGGTCAAGGGGATGGCCTCGACATTGCGGGCGAGGTAGTAGCTCTGGCCGTTCAGCAGGCCGGTGGGCTGGGCACTGACACAGAGCGGGGACTCGATGCCGTCAAAGCGGATCTCGTAATCCTCGGTGACATGGCGGTCATCGAAGGGAAGCGCAAAGGCCGGGTGGTAGCCGATGCCGAAGCGCAGCTCCTCCTCAACGGGGTTCTCAACGGTCAGCGTGTGGTGGACGGTCTCCCCTTCCAGCGTAAAGGTCGAGCGCAGCACAAACGCATAGGGCCACTTGGGCAGCGTTTCGGCGTTGGCGTGCAGCTCAAATTCCAGCAGGTTGTCAGCGTGGCGGGTCATGGCATGCTCCACATCGCGGGCAAAGCCGTGCTGGCCGCCAACATACTCTACTCCCTTGGCGATCATCTTGCCGCCGGTCAGCTTGCCGGTGTAGGGAAAGAGGATCGGTGCATGGCGGCCCCAGACTGCGGGATCACCCTGCCAGAGCAGCTCGGCCCCGGTCGGCTTGTGAAGAACGCTGACAGGCTCGGCACCGTGGGTATCCACCGTCAGGCGCAGGATCTCATTTTCAATACTGTATTGCATGGGGATTCCTCCTTCTAAGTAAAAGCCTTCCCCTGCGGGGGAAGGTGCTGAACGAAGTAAAGCGGATGAGGGCCGACCTTCCGCAATCGTCCGGAAACAGGTTATGACAGAAGCTCTGCCCTCATCAGCCGCCTGCGGGCGGCAGCTTCCCCCACGGGGGAAGCCAAGGTTTTTTACAGCGGCAGTATCTGCAGCAGCATGCCTGCCGCCGCACCGACCGCCCAAAGCAGGCCCGTCATAAAAAGGTTCTGCTTCCAGCTGGGGTTTACCCGCCACAGCACGGCCAGACCGACACCCGCACCGGCCGTAAGGCCCGCAAACAGGCTGCCGAAGGTAATGACCCCCTGCACATAGAGCTGGGCCAGCAGTACGCTGACCGCGCAGTTGGGCACAAGGCCGACCAGCGCCGTCAGCATCGGCTGGAATACACCCATGCCGGACAGCGCCGCCGCGATGGGCTCCTCGCCGAAGGCTTCAAACACAAGGCCAATGATAAAGCTGAACAGCAGGATAAAGACGAAAATTTCCAGCGTGTGGCGCAGCGCGGCCAAAAAGATGCTGCTTGTCTCCTCATGCTCCTCATGGCAGTCCACCTCATCGGCGTGGCCTTCATAGCCGCCGTAGAGGGAATGCGGCAGAATATGGCGCAGCGGAATGTCAAGCAGCCAGCCGCCCACAATGGCAAACGCCACCTTGCAGGCCAGCAGCAGGACCAGCGTGACCCACTGGGACGGCTCGGCCGCCAGCAGCGGGATCGCCTCATCGCTGGTGGCGATAAAGACCGCCAGCACCGTGCCGGGTGTAATGACCCGGCTTGCATACAGGTTGGAGGCTACGGCGCTGAAGCCGCACTGCGGCACACAGCCCAGAAGCGCACCGGGGATGAAGCCCCAGCGGCCGCCGCCGGCAAGCGCCTCCTCAATGCTTTCCCCATGGTGGCGCTCCAGCCATTCAATCAGCAGGTAGGCCAGATATAAAAACGGCAGCATCTTCACGCCGTCGATCAAGGCGTCCAGCAGGGCGTCTAAAAACAATTCCATGAATACCTCTCTATATTATAAGCTAAAATTCATCGGTAGCTGCGCAGCAGGCGGACCGCCGGGCGCACAGCCTTATCCGGGATACGGGCGCGGAACCGCGCCACCGTGCGGGCTGAGAACGGAACGCTGTCGCTGAACTTCTCAAATCCCAAAAAATACTGCAGATAGGGGCTTTCCTGCACCAGCGACACCACCTCGCGGTCGATGACGCCGTAATGCAGCTGGATCACACGGCAGCCCAGCGCCACGCGGGCGGGCAGTGCCACCGCACCGCCGGGGGCAAACTGCTCACTGTAGGCCCTTTCAAAGGCGTCCCAGTCGATCTCGGCAGCCAGCCGCACCCAGCGGTTGGCGCCGCACAGCTCGCCATGGTAGGGCGGCAGATAATCGTAGATCGACATCTGTTTTTCGCGTGTGCGGTACACGGGTTTTCCCCCTTCCTGTGGCAGCACCGTCCTTTTCAGCGGGCGGCCCTGCCCTGTTTTTATCAGTAGTAGTGCTGCATAAGCGGGAACACCAGCGCCAGCACGCACCACGCTGCCTGATACAGCACGATGCCGGCCAGCGGCAGGGTGACAAGGCCGCCCGTCAGGGTCAGCAGCACGCCGACCGCACAGCTGAACAGCACAGAGACCGTCAGCACGATGGCAGCCTTATGCTCACCCTCGGCAGCACCGGCTGCGGCCTGCAGACCGCCCACAAAGCTGGCAAAGCTGCCCAGATGGAGCATGTTGCCCTCGCTTTCGGGCAGCCACGCCACCGCTGGGGCAACGGCCTGATGCTCACCGCTCGTCAGCACCTTGACCGAACCGGCGGGCAGACTGTAGGCCGTCTCCAGCAGGCGGACATCGCAGTTGAAATCATCGCAGTCCACAACGAGGGAAAGCCCCGCATGGTGCAGCGTTTCCAGAACGGCCGCCGTGTCGGGGTCGCGCTGGTAGGCCACCTGGAACATCGCAAACAGCTTGCCGGACACCGCCAGATAGATGACCCGGCGCTGGTTCACGGTATGGTGCTGCTCATATTCCAAGCTGGGGATCTTGATGCCGTACTCCTGCATCAGGGCGCGGTTGCCCACCAGAACACGGCGCTTGTTGATCCAGCCGACATAGCCCTTGCCGTAGATCGTCTGGCGGTCATCGACCTTGGCCAGCAGGCTGCGGTTCTCACCCAACATGTTCATAAAGACATCGCGCAGCGTGGGGCCTGCCTCCGACAGAATGGAGGCCGCGTAGACGATGGCGGTGTCGATATGCTCCGGCTTGACGGGCTTGATGCCGGCCAGCGAAACGCACCCGACCGGGAAGAGGTCACGCGCCGTGACCTGAATGACATTGATGCGCCCGAGCTGGCGAATATCGCGCCAGCCGGGAATGACCGCGCCCACCTGCGCGGCACTGCGCTGCATCATGCGGGCAGGCAGAGCCGACAGCAGCGTACCAGCCAGCGGTGCGGCCAGACAGCCGACCCCCGCCATGACCGTGGCGGCCAGAACCGGATCCTTGCTGCGGATGACGGTAAAGAGGAAGGCAGCCAGACAGCAGCCGCCCAGCAGCCAGGCAAACTGCTGCTGGTTTTTGTCGCTGGTGCCGCGTGCGGCACTGTTGGCCAAAAAGCTGCGGAAGATCTGGGTCGGGCGGCTTACCAGCACGCTGGGGTGCGGCTCGGCCAGACCCTGAGACACAGCCCTGAGCGCCCCGGCGTCCTTGAGGCGGTAGGCAACGGCATGCTCGACCTTGGCGCTGACCAGCTGGAAGTTGTCACTGACGGTCGCAGCGTTCAAACGGCGGCCGGCGGCGTTCAGGCACAGTACCAGCGCCGCAGGGCCTGCCAGCATGGGGAGATTGGCCGTGTAGCCGCCGTTGGCCAGCATCAGGATGCACTGCAGCGCCGCGCCGATTGCGGGCAGAATGGACAGACTGTCCGGGGAGGGGGTCTTGACCAGCCCCCGGATGCCGCTGAGAAACGCCTCCCAGTTGGCGGCGCAGGCTGCCAGCAGCAGCACAAGCATGACTGCCGGGTAGACCATGGCATCGCCCAGCGCGGCCGGGCGCACCGGCAGCACCGCCAGCACGATCATGACCGCAGCGGCCACGCCCGACACAAGACAGGCCACCGTGGCCTGTGTCAGCTTTTTGGCCAGCTCGGCACGCACCGCAGGGGCATCCTCGGCGCGCTCATACTCACGGCTGTGGGGCACGGGGATCTCCGCCGTTTCAAACGGAGAGACCGCATTGTCCTCGCTCTCATCCTCGGCACGGCCGGCAAAGCGGGCGGCAGCCTGCCTGACCTCGGCGGCGGTCGGGATATGGGTGTGGGTGCGGGCAGCCGCAGCGTCCTCGGCCAGCGAGGCCGTCAGCCGGGCGGCGGCATCTTCATAGCGCAGGGTGTCCCCTGCCGGCTCACCGCTGTTGATGGCATTGGCAATGTCACTGACAAAGGCAGAGGTGTTCGGCTCCGCCGGGGCGGCACCGAGGTTCTGCGTGTAGCCGCTGTGGGCAGACTGTGCCGGGGCAGGCACACCGCCCAGCTGCTGGGTAAAGCCCGTGCGGGCAGGTGCCGCAGCAACGCTGCTGAGATTCTGGGTAAAGCCGCTGTGCGCCGGTGCCGGGGCGCTCAGGCTCTGGGTAAAGCCGGTATGGGCCGGGGCAGCAGGCGGCTGCGGCGTCAGGCTGATGCGGCCGGTCAGAGTATCGACCAGCTGATCCACATCATCGCGCTGGCGGTGGGGCAGCAGCAGTTCTCCGGTCTGGCGATTCTCCTCCTGCGTGGCATCCCCGACAACAACGGTGTTTTCGTAAGGGTCCTCCCCGGCAGCGTCCGGCTGGGGCGCAGGACTTTGCGCGGCGGGCCGGGGCGTGGGGCTAGATTGGGCTGCAGCCTGTCTGCGCCGGGGGCGCACGGCGTTGTAGGCGCTCATGAACTCCTGCGTGCTGTCCGTCGGGACAGTGTCCAGACCGCCGATCTGCATCGTAAAGCCGCTTGGGACCGGCTGGCTGCGAGGCACCTCGATCGGCTCACCTACAGGCTCTCCGCTGCGCTGCGGCACAGGCTGCGGCGGCGGGGCGGTCTGGGGCTTTTTGCCGGGGGTGAACTCGACCGTATTGCGCTTTTTGCGGTAGCTCGTGCCGGTCATGCCGCCGGTCAGCGTATCGGACGGGTGCTTCTGGGCCTGATCGACCGTGCTGCGGATAAAGTCCATCGTCTGGCCGCCCTGCTCCTCCGCGCCACGGCGGGCCGGGCGGGTGTATTTGCTGCGCCAGACCTCCTGCGTCGGGTCCTCGCGGTCGGTCTCCGGCTCAGCCGGGCAAACCGGCTGGGGAACCGGGGCGGTGCGGGCAGGCTCTTCCGCCCGCTCCTCGGGGATCATCAGCTCCTCGGTTTCCTCCTCCGGGGCGAAAAATCCGCCCAGAAAGCCCTGTTTTCTGCGCGGCTCTGCACTGCGCTGGAGCGGCTGCTCCGGCTCCTGATCGGGATAATACTCCTGCTGCATGGCAGGATCATCCTCATACTCCGCATTTTTACCGCTGAGCGAGACATTGATGGGCACAAACGCCCCCGTATCCTCGGCATGTTTGAGGCCGAGAAAGCCGCGCTTTTTCTTTTCGGGCTTCGGTATCCGGCCCTTTTCATCGGGCACGACCGCGACTGAGTTCTTGAAGAACTTCTGGAACTGGTTTTTGCCCTGATTCAGGGCATCGGTGTCTGCAGCGCTGCCGTCCGGCGCCATTTTAAGAAGAAAATCCTTGATGATGCCGGTGCGGGTCGTATCGCCGTCATAGCCCAGACTGCCGGTCGTATTCTCCGCAGTTGCCGGGGTCGGCATCGTCTGCTGCGGCGGCCGGGTACTCTGCACGGGCTGCGCAGGCTGACGCGCGGGCGTGTAGGGGGTCGGCTGTGTCTGGCGCGCAGTGCGGGGGGCGGGCTGCACGGCCGCAGCGGGCTGCTGCAGCAGGGCGTCCAGCCCGCCATCCGCACCAGAGGCCGGGCTGCGGTCGGGCACAGGCTGTGCGGGCGCGCTGGTGATGCCGACACTGCGCAGGATCTCATCGACCTGACGGTCGGTGACACTGTCCCGCAGACCGGCCTGCGCCTGCTGTATATTCAGGTCTTCCAGAATACGGTCAACCGAATCATTGGTACGTTTGCTTGGCATGGTGATTCCTCTTTGTAAAAGGATGAACTTCGTTTTTAGCGGGAGACAGCCCTGCCTCCCCCTGTATTATGTTTACTTCTTCGCAATCCGTCTGCGCATCACATCATAGCAGAGGATGCCTGCCGCCACGCTGACATTGTAGCTGTCAACGCCGGTTGCCTGACCGGGGGCCATCTCCAGCGTGACCGCCGCATCGCAGAGCTTGCGGGTCAGTGCGCCGGGGCCGCCGCCCTCACTGCCCAGCACCAGCGCGACCGGGCCGGACAGGTCGGTTTTGGCCAGCGGGGCACCGCCGAGGTCAGCACAGTAGACAAAGATATTATGCTCCTTGATCGTGCGGATCGCCTGCGCCAGATTGGGCACCCGGGCAATAGGCAGCCGTGCGGCCGCCCCGGCGCTGGCCTTCATGACCGTACCGGTCACGCCGACACCGCCGCGCTTGGGGATGACAACACCGTGGGCCCCGCACAGATACGCAGAGCGCACGATAGCCCCCAGATTGTGGGGATCCTCGACTCCATCGCAGAGGACGAGGAAGGGCGGCTCATCCTTGGCCTGCGCCGCCTTGAACAGATCGTCCAGACTTGCATACGCCACCTCGGCCGCGCGGGCGGCCACGCCCTGATGATCCGGCGTGCCGCACATCTTCTGCAGCTTGTTGGCGGGCACACGCTTGACCACCGCGCCGCTCTCCTTGGACAGGGCCGTATAGTAGCCCGCCACCGCCTGAGGCATTGCATCGGTCAGGTAGACCGTATCCACCGCGCCGCCGCTTTTCAGCAGCTCGGTCACGGCATTCTTGCCCCATACCAGGGTATCGGTACGCTCGGCACGGTCGGGCGTCTGTTCGCGTTCGCGGGCAAATTTTTCCATAGTGTCCTCCATTGTATCGTAAAAAGCCGACAGTAATCGACTATGCTTTATAATCAGTAAACAGTATACCACATTTCGGTGTGCTTTGTCACCTTTTTTTGCGCCGTCCGGGTCCGCGCAGCCGCTTTTTTACAACTTTGCCGGTCAAAATGCGTCAAAAATGCAAACGCTCTTATTGCCTTATCGCAGCATCGTTGTTTATACAGAGCGTAGACCACGGCGCACTTTTCCACCTGTTGAAAACTCTGTGGAAAGTGTTAAAAAGATGCTTTATAATGGGCTTTTCCACCGTTTCAACCAAGTTTTCAACAATCATGGTGGACAAATTTTCCACATAACAGCCCGGATAAACCCTTTTGTCAACCCGGAATAACGCCGATTTTCCCTGCGAATCCGTTCGGTTTCCCCACATTTTCACCAAATCGCGCCGCAAATCCGGGCCTTCTCGCTCTTGTGACAAAAGTACATCTGCCGCAATGAAAAAACCTGTTGATTTTTTGTCAAAGTCGGGTTATAATAAACTTAATGGTGCGCCGGGTGTCGGTGTACCACCCTATTGTAACTGTTATATGTGGAGGTATGAACTATGCTGGTAAATGCTACCAATATGCTGCTGAAAGCGCGCGATGGCCACTACGCAGTCGGCCAGTTCAACATCAACAATCTGGAGTGGACCAAGAGCATCCTGCTCACCGCACAGGAGATGAACTCTCCTGTCATCCTCGGTGTCTCTGAGGGTGCCGGCAAATACATGACCGGCTTCAAGACCGTGGCCGCCATGGTCAAGGCGATGGACGAGAGTCTGGGCATCACGGTTCCCGTTGCGCTGCATCTGGATCACGGCACCTACGAGGGCGCTAAGGCCTGCGTCGCCGCCGGTTTCACCTCCATCATGTTCGATGGCAGCCACTACAGCATCGACGAGAATGTCGCCAAGACCACCGAGCTGGTCGCGCTGGCACATGACCACGGCCTGTCCATCGAGGCTGAGGTTGGCTCCATCGGCGGCGAGGAGGACGGCGTCATCGGCATGGGCGAGGTCGCTGATCCCGCCGAGTGCGCGAAGATCGCTTCTCTGGGCATCGACTTCCTGGCTGCCGGTATCGGCAACATCCACGGCAAGTACCCTGCCAACTGGAAGGGTCTGGACTTCGAGGCTCTGGACAAGATCCACAACGCCACCGACAACATTCCTCTGGTTCTGCACGGCGGCACGGGCATCCCTGACGAGATGATCAAGAAGGCCATCTCTCTGGGCGTCTCCAAGATCAATGTCAATACCGAGTGCCAGCTGAGCTTTGCCGATGCTACCCGCAAGTACATCGAGGCCGGCAAGGATCTCGAGGGCAAGGGCTTTGACCCCCGCAAGCTGCTCGCTCCCGGCGCCGAGGCCATCAAGGCCACCGTCCGTGAGAAGATCGAGCTGTTCGGCTCCGCCAACAAGGCTTGATTTTTCAGCTGCCTAAACAAAAATAAACATCGCCCGCAGACTGTGGCTGACTGCCACCGCCTGCGGGCGTTTGTTTTACTCAAATTCGTTCCTATGCCGCTGAAAAAACTCCCATGTTGCCCTTACATTCTCCAATTCCGTCCACTTCCGTGTTGTGACGGGCTCGGCATCCAGATCATACACCCGCGCCCCCGGCATGGCCAGCAAAAACGGCGAGTGTGTCGCTATGATAAATTGGCAGTTGTAAAACCGCGCAGAATCATGCAAAAATTGCGCCAGCTCCAGCTGCCGTTCGGGTGAAAGGCTGTTTTCAGGCTCATCCAGCAAATACAGTGCATCCTCACGGATGCGCTCGCTGAACACAGCCAATGCGCTCTCCCCGTTGGAGCGGGTGCGCACATTGGCAGGCAATGTGCGGCGCGCCATCTGGGACTGGCTGTATCGCCGCGCGGCGCTTACCTGCTTGAGCCGGTCGTAGTCCTTCATGCCGTGCATCTGGAATTTTTCCCGCCGAAGTTCGTTGTAATCGCTGAACATCTGCTCGCGTCGGCTGTCAATGCCGTCATTCATCGCCCGCAGATCCAGCATATAGTCAAACACGTCGTCACTGGTCAAGATCATGCTGCCCGCAGGCACAGGGCGCATCGTGCGCAGCTCGCACAGGCGCACATAATCCTCAAAAAACGGCGTGCGGTTGTACTCGGCACGGCGGTAAAGCCGCAGGGCATCGGTCATTACATTTAATAAAGTCGTCTTGCCGCTGCCATTGCCGCCGTACAGGATCGTGATTTCAAGAAAATCCAGCTCGGGCAGCGTGCGGCCCTCGAACAATCCAAACGGATAGTACGAGTCATAACAGGTCTGCCTCGCGCGCGGGCTGAACGCCATGTAGTTTGCTTCTTGTGCCCGGTCTGGGAACCGGAACCCGGAAAGATAGATCATAATCGCCCCTCCTGCCCCTATTGTAGCACAGTTGTACGCATTTGCATAGCGTGGGTCAGGAGGTGTTTTGCATATGTCCAAAGGCAGTATACTGATCTATACCTCTGCCGCGGGGCAGGCCGCGCCCCTGGCAGGGGTAGCCCTGACCGTGCTGGATGAAAGCGGTACCGCTCTTGCCCACCTGACCGCCGATGCAGACGGCCGCGCAGAGGCCGCAGACCTGCCCGCACCCGATGCCGCCTACAGTCTGGACGCCGCCAACACGGCGGTGCGCCCCTACGCACTCTACCGCATAGAGGCCGCACTGGACGGTTGGCAGCCCCTTGTGCTGGACGGTGTGCAGGTCTTTGACGGACAGCAGACAGTCGCACGGCTTGCACTCTTACCGCGCGGTACAGTCCCCGCCGCTGCACGCAGCAGCGAAACAGAGATCATTGCGATACCGCCCCACACGCTGTTTTCCGGGAACGGCGGCAGCGGCCCTGCGCCGGAGGAGATTCTGCCCGGCGATGTACTGAGCCGGGTCGTTATCCCCAAAAAGATCACCGTGCATCTGAGCAAGCCCACAGCGAACACCGGCAATGTGACGGTGAGCTTTCAGTCCTACATTGCGAATGTCGCATCCAGTGAGGTCTACCCCACATGGGCGGGCGTTCCCTGCCCCACCACGCCGGGGCGCGCGTACACCCGGATCGGTCGCATACCGTTCTGCGGCGGGTCGACGACAATTTTGTTCACCGCCGCGCAGACCTTCGCGCGGGTCAGCGGCGCAGTATCGCCACACAACAGCTTCTGCATCAGCGCCTCGGCGTCAGCCATTGGCAGGTAGCGCTGACCGGGGCAGGCCGCGCGGCTTCGCTGCGCCGTGCGGCAGCGGAAATACCGCCGCGCCGCCGTACCGGTCAGCTCCATCTTCCCGCCGCAGATGCCGCAGTAGACAAGCCCTGCCAGCAGGTGTGTCTTTCCACACGCACAGGCGCGGCCGCGCGCGGCGAGCATCCGCTGCACAGCGTCGAAATCTGCGCGGTCGACGATGGCCTCCTGTGTTCCCGGCACGACGATCCAATCCTGCGGCGGCAGGCGCACCGTCTTCGTGGACTTGTAATTAAGCTTACGCACCCGTCCCTGCTCCATGTCGCCCGCGTAGGTACGGGTGGCAAGGATGCGCCGCACAGTCGCCTTGCTCCACAGTGCGCGGGACGGCACGGGGCGGCCAAGCTGCCGGGTGCGGTAGGCAGCTGGCGGCGGAATGCTTTCCTTATTTAAAAGCGCGGCAATTTTCGCCGTGCCGTGCCCTAACAGATACAGCGCAAAAATTTTCCGCACGACCGCCGCCGCAGGCGGGTCAAGGACGAGCCGGTTGTGATCGGCGGGGTGCTTGCAGTAGCCGTACAGCGCAAAGCTGGCAATGTAGCACCCGCTGTGCCGCTTGTGGTCGAGCACTGCCCGCACATTCGCGGACAGATCCTCCAGATACCACTCGTTGATCAGGCCGTTGATCTGACGCGCCTTTTTCCCGGCCGGGTCTTGCGTATCGACATGATCCAGCACCGCGATGAACCGCACGCCCCACTCCGGGAACAACCCGTGCAGGTAGCGCTCGACCAGCTCCATATCACGGGTGAAGCGCGACTGGGTTTTCGCCAGAATGACCTCGAATTTGCCCGCCTGCGCGTCGGCCAACATGGCGTTGAAGCCGGGGCGACCCCGGTCAATGCCGGAGTAATCCTCATCGATGTAGACGCGGTAGACCCGGTAGCCGTGCGCCTGCGCCCAGTTCAGCAGCAGCTCGCGCTGATTGCGGATGCTCTCGGACTCGCGCGCGGTTTTGTCCTCGTCCTCGCGGCTCAGGCGGCAGTAGACCGCCGCCCAGCCCTTGCGCGGCAAAATTTGTTCCATACTCTCCCCTCCCCCCTGCTGCATCATACGCCGCGCGGCGGGCGGGCAGCACAAAAGCGGCGCAGGTTACCCCGCGCCGCTCTGCGTTCAGTTCATATAAGGCTCGATGAAGTCAAACACCGTGTCCCAGTAGGTGTCCCCCAGCGCGTACATGGCCTCGCCGTGGCCTGCGCCGTCGGCGGTCAGCTCGGCCTTATTATCGCCGGGCTTCGCGTTATACAGTTCGTCCATCATCTCATAGGGGATAAAGTCATCCGCCGTGCCATGAATGAAAAGCATCGGTTTTTCGCAGTTTTCCACCTGCCGCAGGGCGCTGGCCTCGCCGAATGTGTAGCCAGCCCGCAGCTTAGCGACGCCGCTGGCCGTGTAAAGGATGGGGAATTCCGGCAGGCCGAACCGCAGCTGCAGCTCGCTGGAAAAGACGTCCCAGACGCTCGTGTAGCCGCAGTCCTCGATGAAGACTTTCACGTTTTCGGGCGTGTCCTCACCCGCTGTCATCATCGTGGTGGCCGCCCCCATCGAGATGCCATGGACGACAATCTCCGCCTGCGGGTCATCCGCGAGGATGAAATCGATCCAACGCAGAATATCCTCGCGGTCAAGCCAGCCCATGCCAACGTAATCTCCGTCGCTGTCGCCGCAGGCGCGCAGGTCGGGCGCAATCACCTGATAGCCGGCCTCGTAGTAGGGCATCGCCAGATTCAGCACACCGGTGTGGTCGCCGCGGTAGCCGTGCAGAACAATCGCCCAGCGGTGTGTGTCGGCGGTCTCGGCGTTGGCATAGCGGACGCCATGCAGGGTCAGGCCATCAGCGGCGGTGAGTGTCACGTTTTCTCCCGGATGGGCAGCTGCGAAGGCGTCGATGTCCGCGCTGTACTGTGCGCGATTCGTCTCGATGATTGCCTCGACGCTGTCCGGCGAGGCTTCGACCTCCAGCGCGACTTCACGATCGCCGCCGTCTCCGCTGCGGCCGATGGCATAGTTTACAAGGTAGTTGCTGACAAACAGCAGCGCCGCCGTCAGCACCACGACCACCGCACCGACTGCGATGGCGATTTTCTTTTTCGGGCTCATTTTTGCTTTTGTTTTCAAGGTGTATTTCCTTTCTGTCCCTCTATGACTTATCAACAATAGTTGATAGTATACCGCAATGTTATTGATTTGTCAACATTTTCCTTTTGGAAATGCCCTTGTTCCCTTACCACTCCGTA